>Ga0126304_10001149_pt1 | contig 12146 bp, 21 predicted proteins | sample Plot25_FD_92538 | JGI IMG/M metagenome (GOLD analysis project Ga0126304, IMG submission 92538) | Serpentine soil microbial communities from UC McLaughlin Reserve, CA, USA - Plot25 | ecosystem: Environmental > Terrestrial > Soil > Grasslands | place: USA: UC McLaughlin Reserve, Lake County... | reverse complement strand
CTCGGACTGATCACGCCGACCGGTGGTGAAGGTGAGGTGTTCGGGCCTGTCAAGGGCCCCTAGTCGGTCTTGAAGACCGCGGCCCTCTCTTTACCCTGTATTCACTCAAGTGCGTGGAATAGGTATTCTCGGAAGTTCATATCCAGGATCCTGCATAGCCACACCCCGACACCCCTAGAATCACCCCCTCCACACACCCCGCACAGCCCCGCCCCGGTGGAGCTTGTAACATCGGTGGATAGATATGCGCAATGGTGGATGCACTCTGCTGCAAACAAATTTTTGTAGTCGGTGTTCATCCGCATAGCACCGGCCCGCCGGTTTAGAGGCTCTAGGGGATCGGGGCGCGGCTGACGGGGGTGTACGCGTCGGTTTAGTGTCCGCACCCACAGCTTTTGTGTGTACACACCCTTACGGCGATCGGGGCGTGGCTATCCGCCGAACAGCCGTGCAAACAACCCTATCGTTGCTCCACTGATGAGCAACGCCAGCACAGCAGCCGCCGGAACGAGAAGGGGGAGGCCACCGGTGTTTGGTAGGGGGTCCCTGTCCCTGGGGATCGAGTTGCGAATCACATTGTCCCTGTTCGAGGTGTTATCGCTTGTGGTAGCTGATCCTGTAGTATTCGCCCCGGATGTAGCGCTGGTAGTGTCAACGGGCGGATTGCCCTGAGTGTCCACACAATCCTCGACGACTATAGCGTAGGAGGCGTTAGCGGGGTTGGTTTCGATGAAGAAGTCACCCGGTCCAGCGTTGATAATGGACGAGTCGGTTCCCGGCCCTTCCTGCGAAAATGTGGCTACTGAGTCACCATTTGCCTTATCGACCCATACGCTCACCCCAGAAAGGGTAGGGTCTTGGGAAGTTGCATCGTTCGCTATAGAGATCCGGAAACGCTCCCCTGTAATTCTGAAAGGAGGACTTTGTTTCGGTCCTGTCCCAGTGGTCGTGTTCACCACCTGCGCGCCCGGACATTCGGCGTCCGGGCCTGGAGCTAACTCGTCTACTGCGGGCGTGGTGCTCGTGCCCGTCGTGCCTGTCGTGGTGCCCGTCGTACCCGTTGTCGTACCCGTTGTCGTACCTGCGGTTGGGCTCGCGGAAGCACTCGCCGACGGGCTCGCAGTTGGGCTCGCGGTAGCGCTCGCAGTTGGGCTCGCGGTTGGGCTCGTACCTGTGGTTGCCGTTGTCGTACCAGTGGTGCTCGTGCCCGTAGTGGTGCCTGTGGTTGCCGTCGTTCCTGCGGTGGTAGGGCTCGTGGTTGTACCAGTGGTGGTCGGCGTGCCGCCCTCCGTGCACTCCTCGACCTTTATGGTGTACGCCGAATCTATGGTACCAGTGGTTATGTGGTACGTACCGGTGCCTTCCTGGATCAAGAGAGACTTCGTTTCTCCCGCATCAACATGTGCCGAGGCGATCTCGTCCTGCGCATCCGGCAAGCTGTCGTCGTAGATCCCCACAGCCACTCCCATCGTCCCTGTAGTGGTGTTCGGCTCAGGCGCGACCGAGACGGTTACGAGGAAGCTGGGGCTGTTCGTCGCAAACGAAGGGAATGACTCGCCCGAGGAGCCGGGGCCACCAGCGCTCACGTTCATCAGCTCTCGGGGACCGAGGCAAGTGCCGGGACCTGGGTCAGTTGTGACGTTATCGCCTGAAGGGAGTTCTTCGCAGGCTGAGCCATCGTTGTCGCCGTCGAGGTTGTTGGGGTCCGAGGGGTTGCTATTGAGTGCAGCCTGGGCTTCTTCTTGGGTGGCGAAGGAGGAGCAATTGAGAACGTTTTGCGCCGCTGCTTTGTCTGCATAAAGGGATATGCACGCAAACGTGGATGCAACAAGGAATGTAAGAAAGATGAGTACTCTTCTCTGCATAACCCACCATCCTCCAATTTACTGGAACGGAGGCAGTATACACGCATGAATGAAGGCTGTGCTACTTAGAGAACAATAGCGTGGCGCGTGTCCATTGGCCAGGGGGCTCTCTTCGCTGACTAGGTGATAGGGACGGGGCTATCCGCCGAACAGGCGACTCCAGAATCCACGCCTAGGCTCTTCCGGAGCGGAGCTCTCCTCCGTCTCGGGCTCTGGGGTCTCTGTTGGGGCTTCAAGCTGTGACGGTATCCTCTCCAGCGCCGCAGCAAGCAGCCGCCTAGCCTCCGCATGGGCAGCCCGCTCGGCCTGTGGCTGTTCCTGGAGGGTGGCTATGAGCTCGCTGGTACGGTCGTGGGGTCGTTCTGGGTCGGGTGTGGGGTCGTGTTCTAACAAGACGTACAACCTGCCACCTTCGCGTGTGCTGGGCAAAGTACCGCGCTTTACGCGCATCCTTACCGCACCCTCGCTGATCCCTAGTGCTTGGGCGGCCTCACGTACTGTTACACGGTGTTGGTTCGCCATATAACGGCCTGTATGCTCCTCCCCACGGGGGACGCATCTTACCCCAACCGCAACCTCTGTACTTGATAGTGCGCGGACGTGGTGGTGTGGCCTGTCTCGACAAGGCAAGGGTTTCATCTTTGCAGACATGCATGACCGGCAGCGCGCTCCGTCTTTGCTATGCTGCGCGGCCGGGCCGGGGCTATCCCTCGGGGGGAATCAGGCGCTAGCGTTCACTAGCGAAGCTTCTGCCGCAAGTTCGCATAGAACACCTATTTGCAGCCACGAGGATGCCTCGTGCGTCCCTCCGAGAAGGTTGCTAGACCTACGGGACCCCCCGATGGGACCAACAAAACCCGCGCATCTATGCGGATCTAAGCCTTTTCGTAGTGACCAATCCATGCTAGAATGTGGGCAGTTGGTCACTACAAGCGAAGCTGGAGCATCATGTACGCCAGACTGAAAAAGAGCAAGGACGGCAAGTACCTTCAAATTGTCGAGAGCTATCGGGATAGCGAAGCTCCGGGCACCGTGAAGCAACGCCTCGTTATGTATGTTGGTCACTACACCACGGTGGCGGAAGCGTTGGAAGAGATGGGGAGCAAAGGTTGGGGCGAGGACCACGCCCGGGACCTCGCCGATCTCGAAAAGTACTCCCGGTTGAAGAAACTTGTGGACCAACACCCGGAGATACTGGCCGGGCGTTACGGGGGCGAAGCTGGCAGCGAACCCACACGTAGTGACCAACACCCTGCTTTCGTGGAGCGTCTTGAGGCGCTGGCCGCGAAGGTTGCGGAGGCCGGGCGTCTATTGGACGAGAAAATGGATGCCCTGTACCCCGAGCGAGGGGACTCCGGCGAGTATGACCCGGCGTATGCCCAAGCTCTGACCGACCAGGACTTTGAGATTCGCATTCCTGTGGAGGAGGAGGCAAGGGCGGAAGCTCTCAAGATATACGACCGCCTCACGAAGGCACAGCTTGCCCACTTCGAGGCGATGGAGTTCATCCCCAGCAGGACCCTTGTGGCCGAAGCGCTGCGCGAGCGGGAGCACCGGGAGTTCTTTAGGCGCATGAACCGAGGACGTGCTGGGCTCTAGCGTTGGTCACTACGGAGGATGACATGGACGTCGTTGTCATCTTCGCTAAGCTATCGGGACGCGGCGACGCTTGGATTGGCACGGTAAGAAGCGGATCGGACAGGCTCGTCATGGCGCGGACAGGCAAGGTTTGCAGAATCGGTATTCTTATGGTTGGGCGGTGCACGAGGCGGCGCCGCCCGCTTTAAGACTTTTTCTGTACGCGCAGAACTTTCCTTCCGGTAGGATTATACCCTCGACCGACCCTTGATCACCCTTGACAGCGATCCTCGCGCGTCTGAGAGGGCGCTGGGCGCTTAGTCGGGTTCGTCGGGGGCCTGCGCTACCAAGCTGCGGGGCACGAGGCGCCTGTTCTCGAAAAGCTCTTCGAGCACGTAGGGGAACAGAAGAAACTTGCTCTCGTGTGGCTGGTTGGGGTAGAGGACCCCGAACGCAGCTTTCACATCCACCGCCTCACAAAGAGCCCTCAGGACCGGGGGTGCTGACGGATAATCCTCCGTCCCACCGTCGTGTCCAGCGCGCAGGCAGGCGCACCCGTGCAGGAATAGCTCGGGCGATGTGGGACTGTAGTAGAACTTGCCCCCGTTGCGCAGAGGGAAGGCTGTTAGCCCGGACTGTGCGTCATGCTCCATGCGCCGCAGCTTAGCCCGCATACCCCTTACCGTTCCTTAGCTGGCGTTGGGCTTCGAGGGCGTCTTCGAGGTTCTCCATCCGTCCGACGAGCTCCTCTTGCTCTCGGGCGAGGATGAGGTCTCTCAGACACGCCCTTGCGTAGTTGAGGATCTGCCCTGCAACAGCCCCGTCGGAGCGGATTATGTTGCCTGCGAGAACGTCGTCGGCTAGCTGCTCGAAGCGTTCCTGCAACCGACGTAACTCTGTGGAGGGCCGGCCACGTCCGCCACCCTTGCCGGCCCGGGTTGCGATCCTGCGGCGCTCGGTGGCGTGGCTGGGATCATGTGCCCAGCAGAACCCGGAAGGCCCATTAGGAGGGAGCTTACAGGGCTCGCCGTTTCGCTTTGTTGCGCGACAAAGTTCCATTAGCGGGCGGGTCCCCCCTCCTCAGGCTCGTGTGGATAAGTTACAGCGTGTCCGTCCTGAGTGACCCACGCGTCTCTTCGCTTATCCCAGTGCAGTCGCTCCTCTACTTCATAGATCAAGGACCACGACATACCGGTGGCTCCTCTCGTTATGGCTTGCATGACACCCTCGGCCCGTTCGTTCTGCAACCGGTCCGCCTGCTCTGGCGTCTCGGCGTGGGCGTCGATAACTGGCCAGACCATTACGCTGAACAGCAGCGTGTAGGAGGTCCAGTCGAAGACGTTGATTATGAGCGGCGCTTCGCTCTGCCTTCGCCAGTGCCGATGCTCGATGGTCTGCGGTAGCTGCCCAGAAAGTACCTTCCAGGAAAGGGTGATCCGGAACGCCGCCTCGTCGAAGAACTTCCCGAGACTTTCTGCGAAGGCGGACCACAGTAACCTGAGCCTCTTACGGACCGTCGGGATCACGTAGCTGTCTCACGTTCCCTTTCTCGATATGAGAGGGCGGCTTCTTAGAACTCTTCCTCGGTCGGTTCGCCGCCGGCGCTTCGGGGCTCGAACTCTGAGAAGGCGCACTCGGGGCCGAGTCCGTTCGGCGCCCTGGCGCCGAAGGATCTTCCCACGTCTCTCCTCGCACCCGGCAGCGGATGCGCCTGAGGCGTAGCTACCTGCTCGCAGTGAGGGCTCGTGGGGATTGCGGAAGGGAGGCTCTCGGAGCCCCTTGCCTATGGTCCTCGACATCAGGGCGCTACGTTCAGCTTGCTGGACGAGTTTGCGGTGCCGGACTTCTCGGAAGTCGTCGACGACGTCGTCTACGTCTATCGAGAACTCGTCGGCCACGTCGACCACTGCTCGGCAGATTGCACCGCCCCTGGGCCCGCCTTCTTTCAACCCCTTCGCGTACTCAGCCTTCAGGGTCTCCACGGTCGAGGGGCGCATAGGACCGGGGCTATCAGCTAGGCGGTCTATCTTCCTTGCGATGCGGGTGCCTTCGCTTTGGGTCATCAGGATGCGATTCTCGTTCGTGGTCCTGAGCCCGGTCTCGGGCGGCATCGGCACGCTTTGCAGCCACAAGGAATCGGATCGTTCCTCCAACCTCTTCTTAGAGCGCTGCCTACCGGTGAGGATGCGGTCTTTCATGTCCTCGTATTTCTGCCAAGCAAGCTCTGCCTTGTGCTGGTCGGTATAGCGCGGGTCATCTTTGAGGCGTTCGTAGAACTCCTGTAGCTGCTGCTCTTGCTTGTCTGCTGTCTGCCAGGCAGAGCCGATCTCACCGGTCGAGGAGTCTCGAAGCTGTTCGTAAGTCTCGGGTTCATGATGACCATGACCCTGCTGCCGTTGCTCTGCCACCCTAGAGCCCTCGGCTTCGGCGAATATTCCCCGAAACTATGCCGCTGCTCTTGAGGGCACGAGTAGCAACCGGCTTGCTCCTCTGATCGCGCAAGGCGCCACGCGGAACATCGCGCCCGCTGCTGTTCTCGCTTGGTACCTGCCCGCCGGCAACCTTGAACACCCGAGGGTTGCTAGCGGAGCTCGTCTTCCTGATCTCGTTATTCTGCTTCCCACCCGGCCTAGCGGAGCTGCGCCGGATTGGGGGGTTCGGGACTAATCCCATGCTGCTCCTTTCTGGGGCGAATAAGTGGTCAACTGACCACTTTTCTCCATCGTTGCTTGGCCTTCCCACTTTGCCGCTTCTTGCTCGTGGTGGTCGACCATTCTCTGTAGTGTGGACCGCAGCCTCTCAGCCTGCGAGAGATGAAAGCGAATCCACAGCTCGCGGATGGTCAAGCGGCGTTCCTTGGCATGCTCGCGGGTGAGCTCTCGCCATTCGGCTTCCGGATCATACGGGCCCTCATAGGTAAGCCGCTGACGCTCGCGGCGGTCTATGAAGGAGTCGAGCTCATCCTCTGCGGTTCGGTGGTTTCCGCGGGCTTCCGCTAGGCTTGTCTCCAACGCCATCCTCCTTTCCCTAGCTTCGCTCGTGGGGCAGGGCAGGCGGAGTACGAGACGCCCGCCCTTTCGCCCCTCGGACGGAGCATCCTCACCCCGCCCGCTCGGTATTCGATTCTCTGAGAGGACGGTGCGGCGGACCTGTGGGTTCGTCCCCAACCTAGCGGAGCTGGGACGCCACCGCACCAGCCTTCTCTCCTCGGCTCGCATCTTGCCACAGGCCGGACAAAGGCGCACCCCTCCCATCGGGGGAGGGGCGAAACAGAGGTAACGGGGACGATCTTGGGATTCCTCTTCTTCCCGTTTGTCGTTCGGCACCCTTTTTAGCCGCCCTCGCCCCATGAAGGTAGCACCGTGGCCGGACGGGAGGGGCTTGTGCCTTAAAGGTTGGCGATGAGGCGTAGCAAGATCTGTCCGTGACACTGGAGGGGATCGTCTTTAGTGAGTCCCTCTGGAGGGGCGCACCAGCAGATAAGGACCTTGCGGTGCTCGAGGACCTGCTCGGCTAGCTTCGGTAGCTCCTCCGCCATCAGGTAGGGGCTTGAGAGCACGTAGTCCTGAAACATCTCGCAAGCCTCGAACTGCGTTATCTCGCCGGCGCGGTAATCCTTGTTGTACGGGTTGGCCCACACGCTTTTCTTCAGCGGGTAGCCGCCCCGCCACATCCGAGGGCCACGCTGATGACCTACATAGATGTAGCGTAGTGGCTCGTGTCGGAGCTCGTGGTTGTAGCTATAGACCCGCGGCTGTCGGGGCACGCCGATGTAGGCGGGCTTCGCCTCCCTCCAGTTGTCCCGATTCATCATCTGCTCGAAAAGCTCAGAGAGGGCCGGTTCTGGGTTATTGAGGTCAACCGTGATTGGGTCTTTGTCGGAAGGAGGCCGCATAATCTCGGCGAGCAGCTCGTCGGCGTTGGTGATCGCATCGAGCGGGGTCTCAAGTACGTAGTAGTCACAGGGGTACGGGAGGTCCCACTGCGAGGCCATGAACGCCAACTCTTCTTCCGCCTCCCCCTTCGTCCAGTTGATAGCGTGCACGTTGTGGAGCACCTCCATCTTGGGGCCGCCCCAGTCCAAACCCGGTGGCGAACACACCGCGTAGACGGTGGCTTCGTTGTTCATCTACTTACCTCCCCAGCGTTCGTGCTTGAGCTTGTTCCACCCCACGAGGACTTCGTAGAACAGATGGTCACTCTTGGGGGCTTCGGGCGGCGGCTTCGGGGCGCGGTACTCCAGGGAAATCGCGACCCTCCCGGAATCGGGCTCCCTAAAGGTGACCATGCCGACATCCTCGGTTAGTGGTTGGCGTTCCATGTGCTCTCCACCCACCGAGTTGTTCGTCTCGATCTCGCGCATGAGGTCGCGCACGTCGGTCTTGTTCAGCTCCTTGATGGGCCGGTAGGCGCGCTTGCCATTGGGCAGGGTGAGAAACGCCTTTCCGGCCCTAGCATGCTCCCGCTCGATATTGGCCCTCGCTGGGCCGAACAGATAGCGGGCGCGCATGTAATGTTCATCGGTTAGCACTTCTTCGTTCAGTGCCTTCAGGTAACGGATCAGGGTCCTAAAGAAAGCCTTTTGCTCTTGTGTGTACTCGACTGGCATCTACTACCCCTTTCTCTAGTTAAGCTGCGCCATGGCCTGTATCAGGCGCCTGCCTACCTCCCTACGCGCCTCTTCCCGGTTGTGCAGAACGGCGTTACGAAAGAGCACGCGGTTCTCTTCGAGCCATTGGTTAGCCTGTTCTAGGTCTTGGGCCTGCCAGGTGCGTAGCGTGCCCAGCAGGTCGCTGCGCTTCGGCGTCTCCTCACTCATCTCTCTCCTCTCTCACGCCGCCTCGCCGTGCAAGCGCGAGATGATATGCCCGACGCAACGCTGAGAAAGCGGTATATAGCGGGCAACCTCGTACCACTGCGCCCGCCGCCGGGCATCCATTCCCGCGAGCTTCCGGCGTAGGCTAGCTGTCGGTACGTTGGGCCGATCCTCTCCTGCCGCTCTAGCACGTGGTCTCCGGGCACGCTCGGGTAACAGTCGTGGAGCATTCCTAGCAAGCGCCCGAACACCCCGCCCATCCGCTCCGATTCGAGAAGGGCGAAGGCGACTAGATCCTCGTGGGAGTCGAAACGCTCGTAGGCGGTGTCGAAGGATATCCGGTCGTCCGTCGTTGTGTGGCGCGGGGGCTCACGACGAACACGGCGCGGCGGCTCCTCTATGTGATCGCCGGCGACGAGCGACTGTAGCGAGCGGACCCATATAAACAACGCCCCATCGTCTCCCGTAACGTCGGGATGCGCGGCTTTCAATAAACGCTTCCACATTTTTTACTCGTGGGGGGCTCTGTGACCGTCTTCGACACTGCTTAAGGGCCCGTCCCCGCTAGGCGGGACGTGCACGGACTGCACGAGATGCACGCGGTGCACGCGGTTGCACTATTGTTATTTCTGACCATCCAGCGCGGGCAAAAACACTGCATAAGCAGTGCAAGCGGAAGAGAGCGGCTAAAAATAACAATATAGGGATCGCGTGCACCGCGTGCACCGTGTGCAGCGTGTTCAACCTGCATGGTCGTCTTCGCCCATCCCTTCGCTTTATTTGAGGCCGATACCGATCCAGCACCACACGCGCCTTTCGGAGACCGTCTGTTGCGCATCTCCCACCCTCGGTCGAACTCTCACGAGGGCACGCGAAAACGCCTTGCTCGTCATGCCGGCCCTCCCCTTCTGTTCGCAGTAGTGGCTGAAGGCGTTGTGTAAGGTGCCCTTGGGGACGGACGCGCCGGCGTTCTCTACGGTGTGGTGTTGAAGCCACACGGATACGGGGTCGGTCATTTCCTTAAACTCCTCCCACGCTGAGCGCATGTCGTCGGACTCTGTGAATCCCTCTCGCCGGACGCGGGGCAACGCGAGTAGAGCCCGGTTTAGCACACCGGAGAGTTCGTCCGGGTCGGAGAGCGTGGCGTCTAGCTGCTCTCTGGGAGTCCGCTCGCCGGGCTCGAACGTTCTATCGAAGGGAATCACGGCCCAACGCCTGAAAAATGCGTGGCTGGCGTCCTCGCTGCGGGGGACGTGATTCGCCGAAAACACGAGCCTACAGAACAGCTCGAACTCGAAGGAGTCCTTGTACTTGTGCTCCGCGAGTAGCATGTCGCCGCCCGTGATGGCCTTGAAGACGCTCGTCTCCGAGAGATGCGTGGAAGGTAGATCGGGGCAGATGTTCGCCAGTTTTCCGACGAGGCGGGCCGTTGCGAAACGGTCGGACTCTAGCTTGTGAAGCGAGACGCCTGAGGCGTTGGGCGAACCTATGAACGCGGTCAAGGCGCGAAGAAACGTGCTCTTACCGTTGGAGCCTTCCCCGAGTAACAGGATGGCTTGCTGCGAGGAGACGCCCGGGCACATGAGATCCGCGGCGAGTTCGTAGGCTAGCTCTGTGGCATCTTCGGGGAAAACCTCGCCTATGAACCGATCCCAAGCTGGACAATCGGCCTGGGAGTCGAAGCGTACGGGGATCTGTACTGGAGACAAGTAGCCCGGATCGTGGTCGCGAAGTTCGCCGGAGCGGATCTCTAGGATGCCGTTGGCAACGTTCATCGAATCGTCCGGCGGCCTGTCCCACAACTCGGGGCAGTCGGCCGTGATGTATTGCACTACCTCGTTTCCCACGTGCGAGGACCAACGTTTTGTAAGGCCCCAATCTTCCAACAGGCGCTTGACCCGGGCCCGGATGTAGCGCTCGCCGAAGTGCCGGTAGGTCCCGCCCGAGAAACGATAGAGCTTGTCGCCGGCGTCCCGGGCGAAATGATCCTGTTCGCAGATGGCATCGGCCAGTACCTTCACCAGGCCGGGCTCGAGGTTCACCCTCCCGTTAGCCTTGCTGGCCTCGCCCTCCTGGGAAGCCTGCTTTGTGCTCCAGCCGTGCCAGCGCTGTAGCTGCTCTGCCACTCCGGGCGAAATAGTCTGCAAGCGCGGGGCGCCCGTGACGGGCTCGCCGCGCTCCAGTTTGTCCAGCGTAGTCCGCACGGACGGATAGCGCCGCTCGGATTCCTCGTCCGCTCCTGTCACGCCCGCGGCGTAGATCGCGGCGTCCATGATGCGCTGGGCACGTGGGCGCGGAAGATGGCGCCCCAGATAGCCCGTACAAGCGTTCACATACTCGTGCCTGACGCCTTGACCGGGCCATGAGCGGGCGATGTATCCGGCGCTCGCGGCATCGGCGGCGCCGTCCACGAGCGACTGCGCCTCTATCTCCGCGGCCGGGCGATTCGAATACCAGCACCGAACCTCTCCGGATTCGTGCAGGCTCGGGGGTAGGAGGCTCTGGCTTCCGGTGGACAGGATTTCTGTGAGCGTCCGCCCCGGTTCCTTCCCCGGCAGCCGGAACTTCTTGTTTTTCGGAAGGTCCCCAACGATCCGGTAAACCCTGTGCGATTCGGGGGCGCCCGGACGCCCGAACGTCCGCGTATCGGGTAGGAACCTCGCCGCGGCTATGCAGCTTTCTCGCCAGTCGAGGTCGAGGTCTACGAGGTTGCCGGATGGCGAGCCCCACAACGCGCCCACGCCCGCCCCGTCGCCCCATTGCTCGTCTACCTGCGCCAACGTCCAGCGTTCCCTTTGCCAGTTGGCCCGGCCCGGATTTTTCTGTCCGAGCGGGATCGGGATTATCTGGAGCCCGGCCCGCAGGTATCGTTTGGCTGGTAGCTTGGTGTCCGGGTTCTCCCTACCGTTGCTCCGGTATACTGGCATCGGCGGAATCGTCTCCTTGAACCTGGGTTCCGTCGCGAACGTCGGGCCCTGGGGCGGGCTCGGCGTTCTTTGGCCCATGCAACAGGGCGGCCGCGGTCGTGTCGGTGTTCGCCCTACGGTCTTTTGTCGTCATGAAGTTCACTCTGCGTAAGGTCTGGAACCCCGCTCCACTTCGCTAGGGGACGCGGGGCTTGAGGGATTAGGCCTCTATTCTTCGCACTCTCGATGATGAACCTGTAACAAGCGCTGAGCGCGCCTACCTCCACCGTCGGCGCGGCGCCCTCGCGCGCCGAGTAGCGTAGGGGGGGATCAGGCCGCATCGGCCCCACCCCCCTCCGTGTGCTCCTCGACGAACCGCTCCAGGTCCGACCTGCGAACCCGGAGCGAGCGGCCGATGCGTACGTGAGGCAGCGCACCGTCGCCGATGAGAGCATAGATATGCGTCCTACCGATGCTGAGAAACCGTCGCACCTGCTCGACGGTCATCAAGTATTCGGTTAACACTTCCGTTCGTGGATTCTCCTGGGCCACCAAGCCACCTCCGAAGCGGGATCATCGCCACCTAGATTTGATTTCGCGGTCGTCTGCGCGTTGGTGGTCCGAGTCGCTCCGTCGGTTTGTCCCCCTGAGACTCTCGCTTTGATTTCGGAGCGCGTCTCCGGCGTTCTCAGGGACCTAACGGCCCGGTCTGTTCAGTTGTTATGCCGCAAGATACCACGACGTGTCGCAGGCTGCATCCCCCTAGCAGCCCACGACTTCCAGACTCTCGTCGCCTCCACTGAAGAGGCTCGCGCGGAAGCGAACGGGCGAGGTTTTGGCATTTTGAAACGCCGTGTGGGTATCGCCCTCTACGAGAAGTTCGGGTTCGAGGTGGAGGGTACGCACCGCCGTCTCGCCTTCAGGGATGGCGAGTACGTCGACGCCTACTCCATGGCCCGTCTCAAGCCTTAGACAAATTTG
>Ga0126304_10001148_pt1 | contig 12148 bp, 13 predicted proteins | sample Plot25_FD_92538 | JGI IMG/M metagenome (GOLD analysis project Ga0126304, IMG submission 92538) | Serpentine soil microbial communities from UC McLaughlin Reserve, CA, USA - Plot25 | ecosystem: Environmental > Terrestrial > Soil > Grasslands | place: USA: UC McLaughlin Reserve, Lake County... | reverse complement strand
GATTTAAAATTTACCAATCTCAAAAAATTTTATTGGCCAAAAGAGAAAATTACAAAAGGCGACTTATTGAATTATTACTATAGTATAGCTGATTACATTATGCCTTACATGAAAGACCGACCTCAGTCTTTGAACCGGTTCCCTAATGGCATTAATGGCGAAAGCTTTTATCATAAAAACATGGGTGGTAAAGTTGACAAATGGCTGAAAACATTTGAACGTTTTAGTGAATCATCGGGGGAACCTAAGGACTTTTTGATCTGTACTAACACCGCTTCACTAGTTTATATGGCTAACCTTGGCTGCATTGAAATGAATCCCTGGCATTCACGAGTGCAGGCTCCCCATTCACCTGACTGGTGCGTAATTGATCTTGACCCCGGTGAAATATCCTTCGAAAAAGTAATTGAAACAGCACAGGCTGTAAAAAACATTTTAGATACACTTCAAATACCTTCTTATCCTAAAACCTCCGGATCTACCGGCATACATATTTATATTCCTTTAGGTGCAAAATATAATTATGAGCAATCAAAACAATTAGCTGAACTGGTAGCGAACCTGGTGCATGAAGAACTGCCCACTTTCACAAGCGTTGTACGTAATCCTTTAATGAGGAAAGATAAAATTTACATTGATTACTTACAGAACAGACCCATCCAAACTATTTGCGCACCCTACTCGGTAAGACCTAAGCCTGGTGCTACCGTTTCTGCACCACTACATTGGGATGAAGTAAAAAAAGGACTAAAAATTAACCAATTCACTCTTAAAAATATGGTGGAAAGGGTAAGAGCAGAAGGCGATCTTTTTGGAGGTGTTCTTGGAAAGGGAATAGATCTTAATAAAATTCTCAAAGGCCTGTCTAACTTAATTTAAATCGAGCCTTTTATTTGTTTTTGAATAGGCAGCAGGCTCACCTACTCTCACAGAGTAAGTCCACTTTGGTTCAGGAGCCGTTGGAGCATGTAAATGCTTAAAAACGTCAGCAAGGTTTCTCATATCAATATAGTCTCCACAGTCACATTGTATGTAGTGCTGCCGTTCGTCTTTAGGCAATTGTTCAATGCTTTTCATTAAATAAGTTCAGAACAAGCATTGTTCCCTTTGCCTTAAGGAAGAAGAGGAATTAAAGACGTTTTATAAACAAGTTTATACACATTTTCATTCAAAAAACTCCGCAATTTTATAATCTGGTACGTTCTATGTGGAGTTGAATAATTATGTCGAGTTTTCAGGAAGTAATAAAATCAGGGAAACCTGTACTGGTGGACTTTTTTGCAGAATGGTGCGGACCCTGTAAAATGATGGCGCCTATTTTAAAGCAGACTAAAGAGAGTTTGGGAGACAAAGCCACTATCATCAAAATTGATATAGATAAAAACAGGGAAGCAGCCGAACATTTTCAAATCCAGGGAGTGCCCACCTTAATTCTCTTTAAGAACGGTGAAGTAAAATGGCGACAATCTGGTGTAGTGCCGGCGAATACTTTAGTACAAATAATTAACCAGCACAGCTCTTAAAAAATTTGTTTCATAGCGGCCTTAGTAAAGGGCCACGTTGGCAAAGTGGAAATGATTTTCAAATCTTCCGCCACCGAAGTTTCGTTATCCAGAAACTTCAACACTTTGCGGGGCTTATTTTTCTTAAACAGGTCTGTAAATATTTTGCTTCCCGGTAAAGAATTGTGAGAAAGGATATTTAATAGCACGCTGTCATAAAACGAAAAACGGCTGTTGGTTGCGGAAGCCTGAAGCTTTCCTTTTTTTAATTGCCGCACCAGGTCATGACTATGCTTTTGAATAAAATTGAAAGTATACCCACTTGAGCCCTTTGTTTGTCCACCTGCAGTACCAATGTTAATGACCTTATTTTGCCTTGCAGAAAATCTGAAATTGGTCATTGGTATCACCCCAAACTCTTCATCAACAATTTTAAATGACGCAATCTTTAAAATGTTTTGAATGTATGATTTTAAACCTTCGTTATACCTTTCATTAGGTAGCACTTCAGGTGAAAATAGGGTATATTCTACCAGGGCTTTGGTTGACGAAAAAGGCAAAACATAGCAGAATGCTGTGCCCCATTGCTGATCAATTCTAAAATCCATTAATGTCGCTTCTTCTTCGTCAAAGATCCTTTCTTCTGTCTCAATTGACCATCCTTTAAAATGCTGCAAAAGCCAATATTGTTTTTGAGACAGTTCAGGTTTTTCAAATAAAATGCTATTGAACACGTACTCCGCATGAATAACTTCATTATCTATCATAACTCCTGTGGTAACCTCGCTGCTAAAAACATGATTGACTCTTTGAAAACGGATTGAGAAATTAAGCTGCTTAGAGATAGTATCAAGACAGTAATTATAAAAATCAATTGCCCTTATCATTTTATACTGATAGGGGGATATGTTCAATTCTTTCGAGAATTCTTCTCCGTGAAACCAGATTCTCTCCCATTTCTTATATACAATTGGCTCGAATAAGCTTTCTTCTTTTTGCCAAAAGCACCAGGTTCTATCGTTCGATTTTTTCGGATCCTTATCTATAAGAAGAACCTTCTTATCGGTAAAATTTCCCGAATGAATCATGTGCATGGCCAGGCTCAATCCTGCACATCCCGCCCCGGCAATGATATAATTATATTGTAGTGCGGCGCTCAACGCCAAACAGAATTACAGAACGTACAAGAGAGTGACACAACGAAAGTTAAATAGAAATTCAGAAGATGGAAACATAATTATATTTTGTCTGGGGCATAGTTTACTTTGCTTGCTGCCATTAGTTGCTTATCCCTACGTACTTTATTCCAGTATTTTTTATGCACCATTAGCATTCCAAAGCTTTCCCCTTCCATTTTATCCAGGTGTTTGTGATGCATTTTATGGGCCCAACGGATGGCACGAACATAAGTACTCCTACTCCTGCTAAACCATTTAAAACGCTGATGAATAATAACATCATGTACTATAAAATAAGCTGCCCCATACGCCATGATACCAAAGCCTGTGGCTTGCATCCACCACACATTGTTAATTGTTCCAAAAAAAAGCAGCATGATGCTTGGAATAGCAAAGATGACAAAGAACCAATCATTTTTTTCAAAGAAACCAGGCTCTGTTTGATGATGGTCTCTATGTAAACGCCATAAAAATCCATGCATTATATAACGGTGCGTTAGCCATGTGATTCCTTCCATTGCAATGAAAGTGCCCGTTAAAACTAATATGAAAAATACCCACATCATCTTAAATCATTTTCAGCATATAGTGGTTTCCACCAATTTTCAATTTTCGGAAAAGCTATCTTAAACCATGAAGTGAACTTTTCGGGTTGATATTGTATGCGATGCCTTATGTGCTGCATTTCTTCATAGGTATAATCGGCAATTTCTTTTTTGTCCGGATTTATTTCTCCTTCGTATTCACCAGTAAATACATGATCATACTCATGTTCTGTTAAACCATTTTCTACTTCGGCATGATAGACAAATGAAAAAATTTTTTCGACGGGTGTAATAAAACCTAATTCTTCTTTCAATCTTCTTTGTACGGCTTCCTCTATTGTTTCGCCGGGATAGGGATGGCTACAGCAGGCATTAGTCCATAAACAGGCACCGTGATACTTTTCCAGGGCACGTTGCTGTAAAAGCATTTTTCCCTTACTATCGAAAATAAAAACACTAAAAGCCCTGTGAAGAAGCCCTTCCCTATGTGCCTGCATTTTTTCCATTACACCAACAGGCTCATCTCTTTCATTGACCAGTATAATTTCATGTTTCTTCATTCAATTAACCGTAGTCCATTTTTTACACTTGCCCTGAAAACAATATAAGCTTTATGATAATTCGCTATTCTTATCCGTCGTTGCAAAATTTGCTCGGGACAGATTCCCTTTATTTTTTTAAACAAAGAATAGTAGTATTTATAAGCAACATATACACCAAACCTTGCTTTTACGGGCAATTGCAAAATACCATAAAATGCCTTTTTAAAATCCTGCTCAATATCCATCTCGATCTCCAGTTTATCTTGTTGAGTAAAATTGTGAAAATCGCATCCGGGAAAATAGAGCCTTGAAAGATCTGTGAAGTCAGATTGTACATCCCTTAAAAAATTCACTTTTTGGAAGGCGGCACCAAGCGCCTTAGCCGCCTTTTTTAGCTCTTCATTTAATGACTTATTGCCACCGCAAAAGACATTTAAACACATTAGACCTACCACTTCAGCTGAACCATAAATATATTCTTCATACCCCTGGCGATCATAGTTATGTTGAGTAAGGTCTGACTCCATACTTTTAAAAAAAGCATGGATTAGTTCAAGGTCAATCTGGTAATCAACAACTGTTTTTTGAAAACTGTTCAGAATAGGGTTCAGGCTTATACCTCGCTCAATTGCATCAAATGTTGATGTCTTAAATTGAGCCAATAAAAGGTCTTTGTCCTGGTCATGAAATGTGTCCACTATCTCATCTGCAAAACGAACAAATCCATAAATATTGTATATGGGCGTTCTAAGGTCTTTGTGCAAAAGTTTAATAGCGGAAGAGAATGAAGTACTATACCGGTTAGTAACAATCTTACTACATTCATGACTCACCTTATGAAATAATCCTATTGTCATACAGTCATCGCTTAAAAGATTTAATTACTTCTTTGGATACTACTTCGCCACTGATAAGGCTTGGCGGTACACCAGGGCCTGGAACAGTAAACTGCCCGGTATAAAAAAGATTTTTCACTTTTTTACTTCGGCAGGACGGGCGAAAATTAGCTGTTTGACTTAACACGTTGGCTAAGCCATAAGCGTTTCCTTTGTACGAATTATATTCATTAACAAAGTCCGAAACCGAAAATGTTTTTTTAAAGATGATGGCATCGGAGATAGATTGTCCAATATGTCTTTCGAGGCGTCTTACTACTTTGCCAAAATATTTTTCTCTTAGCTCTTCTGTATCGTTTTCCAGCCCCGATGCCACCGGAATCAACAGTACTAAATTTTCGCAACCTTCAGGTGCTACGGTGTTGTCTGATTTTGATGAAACACTTAAATAAAATAAAGGTTCATGTGGCCATTGTGGCTCTGTATAAATTTGAGCTGCATGTTTATCGAATTGAACATCGAAGAACAGTGAATGGTGTAAAACATTATCCAATTTCTTATTTAGACCTACGTAATACATAAGACATGACGGTGCCAATATTTTTTTGTTCCAGTACTTCTCGTTATAACTTCGATATTCTTTGGGCAATAAATGAGATTCTGTAAAATGATAATCAGCGCCGCTTATAATTGCGTCGGCTACATATTCCCCTTTGTTAGTTACCAGTTTTTTTGCAGCGCCTTTTTCAATTGTAATTGTTTGAGCCTCCTCGCCAAATCTAAATGTTACCCCCAGCTCTTCAGATATTTGCTGCATACCTTTTACAATTGAAAACATGCCGTTTGCGGGATACCATGTTCCACCAACCATATCGGCATAGTTCATAAGGCTATATAAGGCAGGCGTATTTTCTGGTAAAGCACCTAGAAAAAGAATGGGAAACTCCATCAACTGTTGTAGACGATGACTTTTAAAGAACCTGGAAACATGCGATTTCATAGAAGTAAAAACGTCTAGCTTCAACGCATTTTTTATAAGCCTCCAGTCAAGGAACTCGGTTACTGATTGTCCGGGTTTATAAACAAGATCCTGCATGCCAATTTTATATTTGACAGATGCTTCTTTAAGATATAGATCGAGCCTATTGCCGCTACCTGCTTCTATGCTTTCGAATAATTTTTTTAGTTCGCCATAATCGGCAGGAATATCTGTAGCACCGTTATTCCAATAGACACGATAGGAAGGATCTAAACGCCGAAGGGAATAATAGTCTGAAACTTGTTTACCAAATTGCTGAAAAAACCGTTCAAACACATCGGGCATCCAATACCAGCTGGGGCCCATATCAAAGGTGAAGCCTTCTGCTTTCAATTGCTTCGCCCTGCCGCCCGCCGTTTCATTTTTTTCAACAACAGTAACCAGCCAGCCCGCCTTGGCCATAAAAGCCGCCGCAGAAAGACCGGCAAAACCGGCTCCTATTATGACAACAGATTTTTTCAACGTTCAATTTGTTTCTGCAACATCTTTTTTGCAAAGTGAATACGGCTTTTAATTGTTCCGAGGGGTTCGTTTAAGGTAACTGCTATTTCCTGGTATTTATAACCTTGCAGGTATAGCAGGCAAGCTGTTTTAAAAATTACGGGTAATTGATGAATAGCATTATTTATTTCCCTTAGCCGTACATTAATCTCCGATGAAAGCGCAAAATGTGATTGAGAATATTGTAACGATTCCATTACAATTTTTTTGCGGCCATTTCTGCGGTATTCATTGATAAATATGTTACGCATTATCGTGTACAACCATGCCCTGATATTGGTACCAGGCTGATATTTTTCACGGTAAGCAAAAGCTTTATACAATGTCTCCTGGCAAAGGTCTTTGGCCATCTCATGATCTTTTGTAAGTGTAATGGCAAAAGGCTTCAGGCCGTCTGTGTTGTTCAAAACCAAGCTGTTAAACTCCTGTATACTCATTTTGTTTAAACATTTGCACCACAAACTTACACAGACTTTTGTTTAAAAAAAATTATTTCTATCTTAAACAGAACCGCTTAATTATTTATTTTGGAGATATATGAAAACACTTCAGAAAAGGATTTCAAAACCCGAACATTGGCAGGCTGTGGATATTTTGGATTTTGTGCTGCAATGCCTGAAACAACAATTTGAGCAGAAGAGGCCTGCGCACCAAGTACGGCTAAATATTTATGAAAGTTTTGCTTCCGCGGAAAAGAAGTAAGATGAATATACATGTACTGAGGCGTTTTTACTTTGAACAAATAACTAACGTCTTTTAATGGAACATTGGCACCCAAATAGATCACAGGAATACTGTTCTTCCTCAATAAATAATATACAAACAAAAGTCCCATTTCGTGATGTTCATTTTCGGGGAGCAACAAAAGAAACATAGGCTCGTCCTTACGTACAAAAGGCAGTCCTTCAATAGCAGTTACAATTTTTTGCCTGATAATGTTGGAAACAATATGTTCCTGAACGGGTATTATTTTATTGGTTTGCCAAAGGATACCCACTTTTTCAAGGAAATTAAAAATAATAGTGGTTACGGCTTTTTCTATGCCATGCTGGAGAATATAGTCGTTTATCACCTCTTCAAACTCTATGCTTTTAAGATCTACCATGCAACCAACCAAACTATTTATAGTGCTTTCATTATAAGCTTCCACGTGCGGAAGGTTTAAAACAGCATTGATTCTTTGTTCAGGATGCATTTCATCGATCCTGGAAATTTTATAGCCGTACTTATTCAGCAGAGCAACGGTAAGAAGTATTTTCAGTTCTTCGTTGTTGTAAGTGCGAATGTTTGTTTGGGTGCGGGATGGCTTGAGAAAGTTATAGCGTTGTTCCCATATACGGATGGTATGGGCTTTAATGCCGGAGAGTGATTCCAGTTCCTTAATTGTATACGCCATAGCATTATTACAAACTAAGAAAAGATTTGTTGAAATTAAAGCAGGTGATTTTTTATAGTGCCAGAATCTTTTAGTCTTTTTAATAAAGTGGAGGAGCTGAGTTTGTGCAAAGCTACCAGGTGCTTGTGATGATGCAGGTCGGTCCCTGCAAAATCATAATAATCTTTTTTCATAAGGTATTCGGCTAACTCCTGTACTGAACTACCATAATGACCTACCAATGCAAGTAAGTTCAATTGAAGAAAGCACCCGGATGTTTTGAGTTCTTCAAAAAGCTCTTTTTTCCTGCTTAAATAGCTATACCGTTCCGGGTGTGCTATAATGGGCTGGTAGTTTTGCATCTGCATCTCAAAAAGCACTTCGTGAAGGTCGATAGGAGCAGTTAACATAGAAATTTCAACCAATACCATATTACCGCTGACAGGAAGTAATGGAACCTTATTTTTTAATAGTTCCTGGAAATGGTCATCAATAAAGTATTCAGCAGCGGCTGACACTTCTATATTTATGTTAGCTTGTTTTACAGCTTCCTTTACCTCTTTTATACCACTGTTTATTGTTTCTGCCGTATTTGGATAAACATGCCAAAGAACATGAGGCGTAGTAATGACTTTATTATAGCCAAGAGATGCAAAGCCTTTGATCAGATCAATTGAGGTAGCCAAATCCGGGGAACCATCATCAATACCAGGAACTAAATGAGAATGCATATCTGCCTGCAGCCAGGCAAGGTCAGGAAATGCTGCCTTTTTCTTCTTAAAGAACATTATCTGTTCTCTTTTTTTAGTGAAGCTTAAACTTTCACTTTTACAAAAAAATCTCTCCCAAGGTCTTTGATCGTGTATTTCCCCTGGAAACCACTTTGGTCAAGAATATCAACGAGTGATTTTTTGGAATAAAAATATAGAGGGCAATGTCTCATATTATAACGGACCTTCCTTTGCCAGGTTAAAAGACCTCCGCCTTTTGGAAAGCTTGCATAGATTTCTTTAGACACATCTTTTCCTAATTTTTTCAATAAAGAAACCGGATCTTTTACATAGTCAAAAACACCCATTAATACGGCGGCATCATATTTTTCATTAAACTGGTGTTCCATATAATCAGAAAGTATAAAAGATATCTTTCCGGTATTGGCATAAGGCGCTGTTCTTTTCTTTGCAATTTCGAGCATACCTTCTGCCATATCTAGGCCAACTACAGTTTTTCCCTGTTTTAAGAACTCAACGTCATACACACCTGAACCACAGCCAACATCTAAGATAGATTGAATGGAAGGCTTTGCAGAGCTCTCCAGGGTTTCATTGAAACGAAGCAACATGGATCTGCGAAAAAGTTTGTCCATTACTTTATCAAAGACGCTTCTTTTTTTTGCATGTCCATATATACTGTCGAAATCTGCCGCATAGCCATGAAAGAACTTCTTCACATCCTGAACCTCATTTTTCACTTCGGTCTGTTGCATGTCTTACATTTTTATTAGTAGATCAATTGATTAAGTGAGCAAAATTCAAAGTCTGAAAGTAATTTATCAAGTTTTTTTTCAGTATTCTTTAAATTAAAGTAGTGCGTGTATTGTATTCTCTTATTTAAACCTTTTAAATAAGGGTGATTTTCATCAAGCTCCCAGGGATGGATGTAAAACACGGCCGGCCTTTGCACCAGTAATTTTTTCAGCTTACTGCAAAAATATGAGTAAGGCAATATTCTGAAATATGCGCCCCCAACACCAAAATCAAACTTTGTAACCTTAAAATTAGAGATGGGAAACTCTCTTAAGCCGTTTTCCAGGGTGTGAATCTCTTTTTTAAAACCTGCAATTCCTGTTCTTGCGGTACTGCCGGGGAAAATGCTTGAATCATAAATAAATCCCTCTTCTTTCAAAATATCTAAAGTCCAAAGGTTCCTGTTATCAATTGAGAAATAAGGAGCCCTGAAACCCATATAGCCCTCTTGAAACGGTGTAATAAGTTCCTTACACTTTTTCAATTCTGCTCTAAAACGTTCGGGTGTAATTTCATACAAAAAAGGATGAGAGTAGGTATGACAGGCCAATTCATGCCCCTCATCTTTTACCTGCTGTACCAGTTCTGGAAATTCTTCTATGACTTTACCTAAAATAAAATAAGTGGCTTTTACTTTATGTTTAGACAGCAAGGTCAAAAGTTTTTCATGGCCGATCTTAATCCGTTTTTCAAACCGGCTCCATTGATCCAAATCTAACCCGATTCCCTGGTACCAATCTTCCATATCTACCGTAAAGCAAGCTTTCATTTTCCAATAATTTTTGCTGCATCCTGGTAAACCGCCTGCAGGTCCTTTGCCATTTTTTCCACGTCCCATTCATGCTCTGCATGAGCAAATGCCTTTTGTACAAAGTTGTCGGACAATGCCTGATTGTTTAAAACCTTTTTAGCGCCTTGATACAAGCCATCTATATCGTACTGGGGCGCTATAATTCCCCACTGATCATGTTCAATCACCTCTCTTATTCCTTCCACTTCAAAAGCAGCTATGGGCACTTTCATTAATGCAGCTTCAACAATCACTCGTGGAAGGCCCTCACGAAGGGAAGTAAAAAGAAAAAGATGGCTGATGGATAAATATAAAGGAACATTTTTTTTATATCCCTCAAATATCACATCATCACCAATCCCAAGCCTGCCTGCCAGCTGCCTGCAATCTTCCAGCAGTTCGCCTTCGCCTATAAAGATCAGCTTACTATCGGGAAAATCTTTTTTCAAAAGGGCAAAACATTCAATAGTGTAACGCTGTGCTTTGGAAAAAGAAAACCGGCCCACATTGCAGATCAGTTTTGTATGGGGGCCGATGCGCAAATTTTTTCGCAGTGCTTCTTTTTCATTCTCATCAACATGGGCATGCGCAAAAAATTTCTTTAGCTCAATCCCGCTCCTGACAACTGTGTATGGAATCTTTCGTCCGATATTATTCGCATGATAATGTTTCATCACATCATAACTTACTGCTACAATAAAATCTGAAACACCTATAGTGATCTTTTCAAGAAAAATATAAAAATTGCGCTTCAATTTACTCATAGGGTCGTTGAAAGTAACGCCATGTAGGCCATATATGATATAGGGGCAACGGGCCAACCAGGCTGCCAGTTTTGTAATAAAGCTTGCTTTCGTTTCGTGGGTATGAACGATGTCTATTTTTTCTTTTTTAATAAGCCGGTAATAAAAAAGCAAAGCTTTGAGATCGTACCAGGGATGTATATTATGAATAAGATATCTACAAACAATTACTTTCACTTTCGGATCATCTTTAAACGGATTCTCCTGCATATCAATGCCGCTGGAAAGAATAAAATCGTAGTTGTCCTTCAATTGGTCAATGGTATGATAGATATTATTTTCAACCCCACCGCCTCTTACCAACCTGGTTGTCGTATGCAGTATCCTGAGTTTTCGCAAATTTTTAGTTTGTTTTAGTGAATTGGTGATGGATTAATTTTAAATTGCCGGCGAAGATATAGATAATCGGGTAGGCTTTACCATTATGCATTTAATCATATTCATTCATTTAGTATTAAATATCAAATGAGCTTGTCCAGGCATTATCTGGCTTAATTATTAGCAATAACGCAATTGAACAATCAGTATTTAACTATTTGGGATCTGGTGTTGACGCCTATTTACTTAGGTGTCTTGATTTTTATTGCCAGGAGATATAGAGATAAACATTACCCAATTGGAAATCCTTTAAGAAAATACTATTTGCCCGGATTGTATGTGAAGTTCTTTGGCGCCATTTTTATAGCGATTGTATACCAGTATTATTATAGAGGGGGTGACACATTTAATTATTTTTCGCAAAGCCGGATTATAAATTCCTCCTTGAATGAGTCTTTCTCTACCTGGTTAAAGCTTATATTGAGAGTTTCTCCTGATACTGACCCGAAATTGTATCCATACGCTTCTCAAATCGAATTTTATAATGATCCTGCATCTCACATGGTAAATGCCATCGGAGCTTTGTTTGGACTTTTAAATTTTACCTCCTATTTACCCATTGCATTACTATTTGCATTTTTTTCGTACACGGGTATATGGGCTATGTATAAAACCTTCGCCAATATCTACCCCCATTTGATAAAACATCTGGCTATTGCATTTCTTTTTATCCCGAGCACTTTTGTGTGGGGTTCAGCTGTTTTTAAAGACACTATCTGCATGTTTGGGTTAGGCTGGATGACGTACACTTCTTTCAAGATTTTTATTAACAAGGATTTCTCTTTGAAAAATTTCTTACTGCTAGGTTTAAGTTTTTATTTGATTGCAGTAGTTAAGATATATATTCTTTTGGCTTTTTTACCGGCAATAAGTTTGTGGGTCTTATCAAGCTATAGTCATAGAATCACCTCAGGTAGTGTACGTTTTTTGGTTTGGGTACTTTTTGTGGGAGTTATAGTTGGGGGGGCTGTTTTTTTTGCGCGGCAATTTTCCAAAGAGCTCAACAAATATTCTTTAGAGAAAATTGCACAAACGGCGGGCGATACGAGGGGCTGGATATCATCTGCAGCAGATGTAGAAGGATCGTCCTATGATCTTGGAGAATTGGATCCTACAATTGAAGGCATGTTAAG
>Ga0126304_10001146_pt1 | contig 12164 bp, 9 predicted proteins | sample Plot25_FD_92538 | JGI IMG/M metagenome (GOLD analysis project Ga0126304, IMG submission 92538) | Serpentine soil microbial communities from UC McLaughlin Reserve, CA, USA - Plot25 | ecosystem: Environmental > Terrestrial > Soil > Grasslands | place: USA: UC McLaughlin Reserve, Lake County... | reverse complement strand
TTCATTCCAGTGCTGGTCGGCATGACTTCGCTGTACCCGTGGACCAACGATGCGCTCCGACAAAGCGACGAGGTGCTCCGTCACAAGGCGCTGTATCTCAACGTGCCGTTTTTCATCGTGCGTGTGGTTTTTTACTTCGCGGTGTGGTTCGGCCTTTCTTATCTGCTGAACAAGTGGTCGCAGCAGCAGGACGCCGGCGATGTCGCCGTCAACACGCGAATCCAGCGGCTCAGCGGTGCCGGTCTCGTCCTCTACGCCCTGACGGTGACGTTCGCGGGGATCGACTGGATCATGTCGCTCAACCCGCACTGGTACTCGACGCTGTTCGGCTTCCTCATGATGGGTGGTCAGGGGCTGGCGGCGCTCGCGTTCACGATCGTGGTCTCGACTTTTCTTTTCCGCCACGAGCCGATGTCGCGGCTGCTCAAGCCTCAGCACTTCCACGACCTCGGCAAGCTGACGCTCGCGTTCGTGATGCTCTACGCGTATTTCAACTTCTCGCAGTACATGTTGACGTTCGCCGCGAATCTCACCGAAGAGATTCCGTACATGACGACGCGCATCCGGAACGGCTGGCAGTACCTCGCGCTGTTCCTGACGATCTTCCATTTCGCGGTGCCATTTCTGCTGCTGCTGTCGCGCGACCTCAAGCGCGCCTCGCACCGCCTGGTGATCGTTGCGTTGTGGTTAATCTTCGTGCGGCTGGCTGACATATACATGCTGGTGACGCCGGAATTCGCATCCGACGGCAAGAACCTGCATGCGCTCAGCGGCGAGCACGCCAGCCATTTCTTCTTGTACTTCACCGATCTCGCCGCACCGCTGGCGATCGGTGGGCTGTGGGTCTGGATGTTTTTCACGCAACTGAAGCAGCGGCCGCTGTTCGCGAGTGGCGACCCCTATCTGCGTGAATCGCTCGAGACCGGGGGAGGCCATTGATGGCGCAGCATCACGACGCCGCACACGCCACGGCCGACGATGAGTATCTCGCCACGCCTGAAGGCGCGGGGCACGAGCATACCGACGCCAACGTCTGGCTCATCGTACAGTTCGCAATCTGGCTGACGATCGCCGCGATCATCACGCATCTGCTGATGTGGGGCCTGTTTGAGCTGTTCGTCAAGATGCGCAATGACGCCGCACCGGTGGCCGAGTTCCCGCTCGCTGATCAGCAGGAGCGGCGCCTGCCGGCGGGACCGCGTCTGCAGCCGATTCCGGCCAACGAGATCTTCGAGTTCCGTCAGCGAGAGAATGCGGAGTTGAGCGAGTACGGGTGGGTCGATCGAAACGCGGGCACGGTCCACATTCCGATCGAGCAAGCGAAGGAGCTACTGCTCCAACGCGGTCTCCCGTCGCGACCGATTCCAGCGTCGTCGGAGGCAACGGCGGGCACAGACGCCGCGGTGTTGATGCCAGCAGATTCCAGCTCCGGCCGGACGATGGAAAGAAGAAGGTAAGACCATGGCAATGCTCAAGGCTCAAGGCTTAAGGCTCAACGCGCCGCGGCGTGTTCGACTGGCGCGCACGTGTGCTGTGGCCTGTGCGTTGTGCATTGGGCATTCGGCATTAGGCGTTGGTGCGCGTGTGAGCGCCCAGCAGCAACCGGGCCTGCCCGGCTCGATGGGGTTCAGCGGGGGCATCGTCGCGTCAAACGTCCCGCCGCAGTTCAAGGACGTCACCTTTAAGCAGCGCCTGGGCGACCGGCTGCCGCTCGACGCGCGCTTCAAGGACGAATCGGGACGTGACGTCGCGCTTGGCGAGTACTTCGGCAAGAAGCCGGTGATCGTGTCGTTCGTGTACTACCAGTGCCCGATGCTCTGCACGCAGGTGTTGAACGGCATCTCTTCGTCGCTGAAAGTGGTGCCCTTCACGGCAGGTAAGGAGTTCGACGTCGTGCTGGTCAGCTTCGACCCGCGCGATACGCCGGAGGCGGCGACGGCAAAGAAACGTGCCCATCTCGATCACTGGAACGTTCGGGACACGTCAGACGGCTGGCACTTTCTGACCGGCGATGAGGAGACGATCCGTCGGGTGACCTCGGCGGCAGGGTTCTCCTATGCGTGGGATCCCCAGTCACAGCAGTTCGCCCACGTCAGTGGCGTGCTCGTGGCGAACGCCGATGGGACCCTGTCGCGCTACTTCTACGGCGTCGAGTTCTCGCCGCGCGACCTTCGGCTGGCGCTGGTCGATTCGGGGAACGGCAAGGTCGGTTCGGTGATCGACGAGTTGTTGCTCTACTGTTTCCAGTATGACCCGTCCCACGGACGCTACGGTGCGGTGTTCATGAACATCCTGCGCCTGGGAGGCGTGTTGACCGTCGGGCTCATCGTGGGATTCATCGTGCTGATGCGGCGACGCGAGATGCGGTCGGCCACGGAGAGGCACGCGTAGTGTCTACGGACCACTAGTTTATGTTTTCTGGGATTCCGTTCTTTCCTGAGCAGGCCTCCACGCTCGCAGCCCGCGTGGACAACCTGTATCTGTTCATCGTCGCCGTCACGGCGTTCTTTGCCGTGCTCGTGACGGTCTTCGTCATCGTCTTCGCGGTCAAGTATCGAACCGACGATCCGCTGGCTGTCGGCGCGCGGATTCATGGCTCGATCCCGCTGGAGCTCGCCTGGTCGATCATTCCGTTCATCATCTCGATCGTGATTTTCGCGTGGGCCGCCGACGTGTACTTCGATCTGTATCGTCCACCCGACCAGACGCTCGACATCTATGCCACCGGGAAACGCTGGATGTGGAAGTTCCAGCACCTCGACGGACAGAACGAGATCAACGAGCTGCACGTGCCGCTCGGCCGCGCGGTGAAGGTGACGTTCACGTCGGAAGACGTGCTGCATTCGTTGTTCTTCCCGGCATTCCGTACCAAGGCCGACGCCATCCCGGGCCGCTACAGCTCGGTCTGGTTCACGCCGACCAAGCTGGGAGAGTTTCACTTGTTTTGCGCCGAGTACTGCGGGACTCGCCATTCAGGAATGGTGGGCAAGGTCGTGGTGATGGAGCCCTCCGCGTATCAAGCGTGGCTGACGGGTGGCGTCGTGGGCGGCTCGCTGTCCAAGCGCGGCGAGCAGCTCTTCAACGATCTCGCTTGCAATACGTGCCACCGGACCGACGGCACCATCGGACGCGGTCCGTCGCTCGTGAACAAATTCGGCACCTCGGAGCGGCTGACGACAGGCGAGGTGGTGACCGTCGACGAGAGCTACATTCGAGAGTCCATCCTGACACCGCACGTGAAGGTCGTCACGCCCTTCGAGCCGTTGATGCCGACCTTCCAGGGGCTGATCAGTGAGGAAAACGTCATGGCGCTCGTCGAGTACGTGAAGACACTCAAGGGGCCAGTCGGAGCGGCTTCGGCGGCCGCCGCCCAGGAGAACAGGTAATACCATGGCCAGCATAGCTGCTCCGATCGTTGCTGCTCCGGCGGTCACCTATCTGAACCACCAGACCACTGTCGCCTCGTGGCTCCTGACCAAGGACCACAAGCGCATCGGCATCATGTACCTCCTCGTCGTGACGTTCGCCTTCGCTCTCGGCGGCGTCTTCGCGTCGGGCATCCGTCTCGAGCTCGCCACGCCGGCCGGAGATTTGGTGTCGGCTGACACCTACAACAAGTTGTTCACCATGCACGGCGTGGCGATGGTGTTCTTCGTGCTGATACCGGCCGTGCCGACGATCCTCGGGAACTTCGTGCTGCCGCTGATGCTCGGGGCCAAGGACGTCGCCTTTCCCAAGCTGAATCTCCTCAGCTGGTACATCTTCACAATCGGCTTCCTGTTCACCGTCTATGCGATGGTCGCCGGCGGCGTGGACACCGGCTGGACCTTCTACACGCCATACAGCAGCCGCGCGTCCAACTCGAATGTGATGATGACCGGTATCGGCATCTTCATCACCGGCTTCTCATCGATCCTTACCGGCCTGAACTTCATGGTCACCATCCACCGGATGCGGGCGCCGGGGCTGACGTGGTTCCGACTGCCGCTGTTCGTCTGGGCGGTGTACGCGACCAGTCTCGTGCAGGTGCTCGGCACACCGGTGATCGCGATCACCGTGCTGTCCCTGGCGATCGAGCGGTTCCTGGGCTTCGGCATCTTCGACGCGGCGCTCGGCGGCGACCCGGTGCTGTTCCAGCACATGTTCTGGTTCTACTCGCACCCGGCGGTCTACATCATGATCCTGCCGCCGATGGGCGCGATCAGTGAGGTCATCGCGTGCTTTTCACGCAAGAGCATCTTCGGCTACTCGTTCGTCGCCTTCTCGAGCCTGGCCATCGCAATTTTCGGGTTTCTGGTGTGGGCGCACCACCTGTTCGTGGCGGGGATCTCGGTCTATTCGGCGCTGGTGTTCTCGTTCCTCACCTACGCCGTCGCCATCCCCTCGGCAGTGAAGACCTTCAACTGGGCGGCGACGATGTATCGCGCGGCAATCTGGCTGAAAGCGCCGATGATCTGGGCGATCGCCTTCCTCGGACTCTTTCTCGTCGGCGGCCTCACCGGTCTCTTCACCGCGGCGCTCGGCGTCGACGTCCACATCCACGACACCTACTTCGTGGTTGCCCACTTCCACTTCATCATGGTCGGCGGAGCCATCATGGGCTACTTCGCCGGCCTCCACTTCTGGTGGCCGAAGATGACCGGCCGCATGTATTCCGACATCTGGGCCAAGGTGGCAGCCATCATCGTGTTCGCGGGGTTCAATCTCACGTTCGGACCGCAGTTCATCCTCGGATACATGGGTATGCCGCGGCGCTATCACGTATACCCGCCTGAGTACCAGGTGCTGAACGTGCTGTCGTCGGCCGGTGCCTCGATCCTCGCCGTCGGCTACCTGCTGGTCGGCATCTATCTCGTCGCCTCGCTATTCAAAGGCGAGCGCGTCGGTGCGAATCCGTGGCACGCGACCGGCCTCGAGTGGACGACGCAGTCGCCGCCGTTGCCGCACAATTTCGAGGTTCAGCCGGTGGTCACCGAGGACGCCTACGAGTACACCCTGCGGGAGGTCAAAGTTGGCTGAGGCGGCCATCACCGCGCACGGCGATCACGGGGCGCACGCGCACCATCACCCGGATCTCCAGCATCACTTCGACTCGCTGGAGCAGCAGCATGAGGCGGCCACGCTCGGGATGTGGATGTTCCTGGTCACCGAGGTGCTGTTCTTCGGCGGCCTGTTCCTCGCCTACATGCTGTATCGCGTCTGGTATCCCGAGGCATGGGCCGAGGGCAGCTATCAGCTGAATCTGACGCTCGGCACGATCAACACCATCGTCCTGATCGGCAGCAGCTTGACCATGGCGTTGGCGGTGCGCTCCGCGCAGACCGGAGGACAGCGCGCGACCGTGGTCTGGCTGATTCTGACGATGCTGCTCGGCCTCGTCTTCCTGATCATCAAGTACTTCGAGTACGCCGAGAAGTTCACGCACCACCACGTGCCCGGCGCGAATTTCGCATTCCCGGGCCCGCATTCGCCGCAGGTGCAGATTTACTTCTCGCTCTACTTCCTGATGACCGGGCTCCATGCCACGCACATGCTGATCGGGTTCGGACTGCTCAGCGTGATCGCGTGGATGGCACACAAGAAGCGCTTCTCACCGGCGTGGTACACGCCGGTCGAGATGAGCGGTCTCTATTGGCACTTCGTTGACATCGTGTGGATCTTCCTGTTCCCGTTGCTGTACCTCGTGGACAGAGCCCACGTTCCCGTTGGATAGCGCATCATGGCCCACGTCGCACCCAAGACCCTCTACTACACGATCTTCGGCGCACTCATGGTGCTCACGATCGTCACCGTCGAAGTGGCGACGCACAATTTCGGTGCCCTGAACTTCCCCGTCGCGATCGGTATCGCGATCACCAAAGCCACCCTCGTCATCCTGTTCTTCATGCACGCGAAGTACAGCAGCACCCTGACGAAGCTGTTCATCGGCACTGCGTTCTTCTTCCTCGGCATCATGCTCGTCCTGACAATGAGCGACTATCTCTCTCGTGGACTGCACACCTACGCCGGCGGCGCCGCAGGACCAGGATATTCCGTGCGTCAGCCCCGGCCGCCCGCCGTGCTCAAGGTGGACGAGGGCGAATCTCACGAGGGCGGCGCCGAAGGCGCAAAGGAACCCGCGCACTGACGGGTGAGCCAGGACGTCGATGCGCGCCATAGTGCTCGACAATCGGGTCACGTTTCAGCAGTCCAGACCATCCCCCGATCCTCGGGACGGGGAAGTGCTCGTGCGGGTCCGCTGCGCGGGCATCTGTGAAACCGATCTTCAACTGATCAAGGGCTACATGGGATTCCGCGGCGTACTCGGCCACGAGTTCGTCGGCATCGCGGAGTCCGGTCCCTTTGCCGGCCGACGCGTCGTTGGTGAGATCAACTGCGCGTGCTGGACGTGTGAGACCTGCCGCAAGGGGCTGAACACGCACTGTCCGAACCGCACGGTCATCGGCATCCTGAATCACGACGGCGCGTTCGCCGACTTAATCGCCGTACCGCACCGGAATCTGCATGCAGTGCCCGACTCCCTGCCCGATGAGATCGCGGTGTTTACCGAACCGGTGGCCGCGGCGTTTCAGATTCCGGCGCAGATGTCAGTCCGCAGCACCGACCGGGTCATCGTGCTCGGCGATGGCCGTCTCGGCAATCTGTGTGCGCAGGTGCTCGCACGGTTGTCGAAGCACGTGACCGTCGTCGGCAAGCATCCACAGAAGCTCGCGCTGCTGACGGAACTTGGTATCTACACTGCCTTGTTGTCCGATCCAATCGATGAGCGCTCTGCCGACATCGTCGTCGATTGCACCGGTTCCGAGACCGGGCTGCCCACGGCGCTGAAGCTGGTTCGTCCCCGCGGCACCATCGTCTTGAAGACGACCGTTGCGGGGACGCAAACGCTGGCATGGGCGCCGTTCGTCATCGATGAGGTGACACTAATCGGATCGCGATGCGGACCGTTCGATCGCGCGCTCGACGCCCTCGCGCGCGGCGAGGTCAGCGTCGCGCCGCTCATCTCAGATCGCTACGACCTCACGAGGGGTGTCGAAGCACTCGAACGAGCCCAGGCAAAATCAGTTCTTAAGGTTTTGTTGAACGCGTCGTAGCGTTATTGTTGCGAGAGCTGCTTGACGAGCGTCGCGGTGCGGCCTCGGGCAAGATCGGCTGGCGATCGGCCCTGCTTGTTCTTCACATCAAACCGCGCGCCCTTGCCGGCCAGATACTCGATGATGCGATCGACGCCGCGCTGTACGGCGTAGTGCATCGGCGTCATGCCGGCATCGTTGGCGGCATTGACGTCGGCGCCTTTGTCCACAAGGGCCTTCATCACATCGACCGGGTCGTTGCGGTCGCCGGCCTCGGTGACCTCTTCGTCGCCGCCGCGTGGCGCGCCGAGTCCCGCCGCCGCCATCAACGGTGTTGAACCATCGGTGAGCGCCAGTGAGGGGTTCGCGCCCGCATCAACGAGCAGCTTTACAGACGCCAGGTCGATGGCCCGGACCGCCCGATACAACGCCGTCGATCCTGGAGCGACGTTGATATTGCCTTGTGCCTGACGCGGCGGAACCGTCTTCGTATACCTGGCATTGACGTCAGCGCCCTTCTCTACGAGCAGCTTCGCGATATCGAGGTGGCTGACACCGTTCTCGGACTCGGGCGGACTCGGCCGGTTGGTGTACTTCGCGAGGTTGCGCATCTCGATGACGATGTAGAGGGAGCCATCATTCACCGGTGCGCCCTTGTCGATCAGCATCTTCGCGAACGCGTAGTGACCGTTGAAGATCGCGGTCTGCATCGCGGTGAAGCCGTATTGTGGTTCCTCCAGCGTCAGGTCCGCGCCGCCGGCGACAAGCGCGGTACCTGCCTCGAGCGCGCCCTGCCGCGCCGCCAGCATCAGCGCCGTGATCCCGCCCTGAGGACGATCGTGAATGATCCCGCCAGCCCCACCCGTGAGTTTCTGAAACGTGTACTCGACGGAACGTGTGTTGGGCCGGGCGCCTGCGGTCAGCAGTGCTTTCACCACCGCCGCGTGGTTCTGGTTCGCGGCCAGCATCAGCGCGGTCTGGCCGCGGAATGTCTCCGCAGCGTTGACGTCGGCGTTCGCCTCGAGCAGCAGCTTGACGGACTCAACGTTGCCCGAGCGAGCCGCCAGCATCAGCGCGGTTTCACCGTCACCATACGTCACGTCGGGCTTTGCCCCGGCGCGGAGCAGCGTGCCGACAATCGCGGCACTGCCGATGGTGGCGGCTTCATGTAGCGGCGTCACGCCATAACGATTCGCGAGGCTCGGCTTCGCTCCTGCGGCTAGCAGGGCTTTCACCGTCTCGAGATCGTTCCAGTGGGCGGCCCATTGCAGCGGCGTGGATCCGTCGACGTCAGGTGCGTTCACGTCAACGTGTTGACGGATGAGCGCGCGTGCGATCGTGGATTGCTGCGCCTTGAGGGCGGTGACGAGACGCAGATCTGCCTGCGCGCTGGCCATTGAGCCGGTCGCGGCCAGAACGGCCGCGCACACCACCGTGATCCATCCGCGTTGCATCAGTCGCCTAGACCTCGACTCGACCGGAACTCTGGCCGAACTTGTCAGTGTTGTAGCCGGCCTTGTCCATCAACGAAATCATCAGGTTCGACAGCGGCGTGCTCTTCGCCATCCGGATGTGGCGGTTGCCCTTGTGCGTGCCCGCTCCGCCGCCGACGAGCAGCGCCGGCAGGTTCTCGTGATCGTGCGCGTTGCCGTTGGTCATGCCACTGCCATAGAGGAACAGCGAGTGATCGAGCAGATTGCCGTCGCCATCCGGCGTCGCCTTGAGCTTGTCGAGGAACTGCGAGAACAGATCGAGGTGATAGATGTCGATCTTGATCTTCTTCGCGACCTGTTCCGGGATGTTGTTGTTGTGCGAAACCGGATGATGGCCGTCGGCCACGCCGATTTGCGGGTAGCTGAGCGTGCTCAGCTCACGCGCCATCATGAACGAGGTCACTCGGGTCAGATTGCCCTGGAAGGCTAGATGCATCAGGTCGAACATCAGCATCACGTGCTCTTCCCAGTTCTCCGGGATCCCGACGGGCGTCGGAGGCGCCTCGATGCCGGTTTCGTTGCGCTGCTTCTCGGCCTGGACGATGCGTCGCTCGATCTCGCGGACGTTGTCCATGTACTCGGAAACGCGTGTACGGTCGCGCGGTCCAAGTTGCAGCTTCAACTCGCTCGCACTCTGCATCACGGCGTCGAGAATGCTGGTATTACGCTCCAGACGCGCGCGGCGCTCAGCCGGTGTCGCGCGATCGCTGCCGAACATGCGCTCGAATACCACGCGCGGATTGATTTCCATCGGCAACGGCTGTGACGCCGACGCCCAGCTGATCGTGCTCATGTACGAGCACAGGAAGTCGCCGGCGCAGCTGCCTAGATGACTCGAGTGATCCTCGGTGGCGAACTCCATCGACGGGAACGTGGACTCCTGCCCGATTTTCCGGGCGATGTACTGATCGGCGGTCGTCCCAAGCTTGATGACGCTGCCCTTCGCCGGAAACGTTCCGCTGAGCCACATCGCGGAGCTGACCGAATGGCCGTTCTCGCCGTAGTTCGACAGGTTGCTGAGGACGGTCAGGTCTTTGCGGAACGGTTCGAGCGGCCGGAGGATCTGCGAGAACTCGAAGTTGGCGCCCTCCTGGGTGGGCGTCCACTCGCGCATGATCGAGCCGTGCGGCACGTAGACGAAGCCAAACCGCGAGAGGGGCGCCGCCGGCGTCTGGGCCAGCGCCTTCGCGGCGGGCACCATGCTGTCGAGGAGCGGCAGCGCGACGGTCACACCGAGGCCCCTCAGAACGGTGCGGCGGGGAATGGCCTTCTTCGTCACCATCATGACTCTGATCTCCTGCTTTGAAACGGCGCACTCTTCACGATGCCCAGCACGAGCGACGAGAACGTGTACCCGGTGCGTCGCGCGTCCTTGACGATCGCGCGCACGAACGGCATGTCGTAGTACTCGATGCCGTGCCCCAATCCGTACGACAGCAGCATCTCCGTCATGTTCCGTGCGAACATGTCGGGGTTCCGCAGGATCGCCTGACGCAGCGCGACCGGGCCGTCGATCGGCGTCCCGTCGGACAACTGCGACGCCGCGTCAATTATCGCGCCGTTATCGGTCGTTCGCCAACGGCCAATGCCGTCGAAGTTTTCGAGGGCTAACCCGATGGGGTCCATGAGTTTGTGGCACCCAGAGCAGGCCGGGCTCTTGCGATGTTCGTCCATGCGATCGCGCATGGATCTGGCTTTTCCCGGGTTTTCGTCGAGTGGCGGCACCACAGCCGGTGGTGAGGGCGGCGGTGTCCCGAGAATGTTGGTCAGGACGTATTTGCCGCGCAGCACCGGCGAGGTGCGGTTGTTCTGCGACGTCAACGCCAACACGCTCGCGTGACCCAGCAGACCTTTGCGCGCGTCATTCGTCACCGCAACGCGGCGGAACTGCGTGCCGTATACGTTCGGCACGTCATAGTGACGCGCCAGCCGTTCGTTCAAAAACGTGTAGTCCGCGTTGAGCAGCGTCGTCACCGGTTTGTCTTCCAGCACGATGCTCTCAAAGAGCAACTCCGTCTCCCTCTGTGCGGCCTCACGCAGGTTGTGATCGAAGTCGGGAAAAACGTCGGCATCAGGCTGGAGTCCGCGCAGATTTCGCAGGTACAGCCATTGACCGGCGAAGTTGCTGCCCAGTGCGCGCGCACGGTCGTCCTTCAGCATGCGCCGGACTTGCTGTTCGAGGACGACAGGGTTCTGCAGGCGTCCGGCGGTGGCGGCCGCCAGAAGCTCCTCGTCCGGGATGCTGCTCCAGATGAAGAACGATAGCCGCGACGCGAGCTCGAGATCGCTGACGCGATATGTCGCACCACGGGCGACATTGCCTGGGTCCTGTTCCACGCGATAGAGGAACCGTGGATGCACGAGCAGAAATCTCAGTGCGCCCTCGATACCAGCGTCGAAGTCGCCGCCATTCGCGCGTTCCTTGGCGTAGAAATCGAGAAGCCGTGTCATGTCCCCGTCGCTGACCGGCCCACGATACGCGCGGCGCGCGACTGACAAGAGGATGGTTCGCGCGCAAGCCGCCTCATCCCCTTGAGTGGCCGGACGGCACGTGAAGACCTTCACTCGGCTCGGTGCGTTCTCGGATCGAGTCGCGTTGAAGGGGCCTTCGATCGTGACCTTGTCGAGTTCCGGGATTCCTACCGGCGTGATCGGATCGAGCCGCTCGCGCTCGAACGGCTGCAGCAGCTCGACGGTCGTCGCCGAGCTTTTCTTGAGAAAGGCGACGCCAACCGTGTGCGGCCCGGCGGTGATCTTCAGTCGCTTCTGAAAGCGCTTCTCCATCTCGTCGCCGGCGAGTGACGGCTGCAGGTAATTCGCTTGTTCGTCTTTCGGTCCGCCGAATCGCGCCAGGACGATACGCTGACCGTCGAGGGTGACCTCGAGATCGTGCTCGAGCTCGAGTCCGCGGACGATGTTGACGGTCTCGCGATAGAGGCGCGGGCTGATGACGTACTCGCCGTCAACCGGGAAGTAGTTGGTGATGGTGATGCCACCACGCGTCCCGATCGGCAGGCCCGCGACGTGATCGTGCTGAGAGAGGTCGCCCCGGACGCGGAACGTTTCGAGCGACGGAGTGATCTTCGGACTCGCGACGGCAAGGCTGCTGATCTTCCACGCTGCGGACAGATAACGCTCCATGAGCGAGGTCGAGATGTTCAGCACCGTGGCGTTGTTGTCGAAGCCGTAGGCCTCTTCGTCCGGAGGAAGCAGCGCCGAGACGTCCACGTTCAGGGCGAACAGATCCCGGATCGCATTCGCGTACTCGGAGCGATTCAACCGGTGAATCGACGAGTGCCGCAGCATCGGCGACGCGAGGGCGGCTTTATCGATCGAGGCTTCCAGGTGCGCGACGAGGGCGTCGAGCGCGGGTTGCGCCGGTCGCGGGACGCCGGCCGGTGGCATCTGGCCGCCGCGAACCTTGCGAATGACTTTCTCCCAGGTCTCCGCGCCGGCGGGGATGTCCGATAACGACATCGTGTCGAGTGCCAGCCCGCCGGTTTTCGCGCGCTGGTTGTGACACGTGACGCAGTACTGATTGATCAGCGCGCCCTGCGCCGAGCCTTGGGCCGCGCCCGGGGCCGCGCCCTGACCTTGG
>Ga0126304_10001145_pt1 | contig 12164 bp, 15 predicted proteins | sample Plot25_FD_92538 | JGI IMG/M metagenome (GOLD analysis project Ga0126304, IMG submission 92538) | Serpentine soil microbial communities from UC McLaughlin Reserve, CA, USA - Plot25 | ecosystem: Environmental > Terrestrial > Soil > Grasslands | place: USA: UC McLaughlin Reserve, Lake County... | reverse complement strand
GCGTGGGTGGGACAGGATCGCGGCCAAGGCGCGGAAGCTGTTGATCGCCAGGGTGTCGTGCGTGGCGAACAGCCAGTGCGGGACCTGCCCCTCCCGTTTGGTCCTCTCGTCGCTCGGGGCGCCTTCGAACAGGCCGACCAACGCGCCCTCGTCCGCCGCGTCGACATATTCAAGGAGACGCTCAACGAAGTAGGTGTAGCGCTCCGACGTCCTGCCCGGCATGCCGTTCGCCTCGTCCATCATCGCGGCGAGCTCACCTGTCAGCTCATCATCGTCCCGCGCGGGGTCGCCCAGGATCACTCGGCGTGCGAGGCGGCGAAAGGCTCGCTGCCACTCGTCCCAGGTCAGCTCGCCCGCGGTCTCGCCGACCAGGGCACCGGCCTCCTCTCGCGCGGTGGCGGCGAAGCCGTCGGCGAGGCCATGCATGGGGGCGCCGGTCTCGAGTACCGCCTCGGTGAACTCCCGGCGATTCCGCCACTCGTCCCCGCGGGAGATCGTGAGCGCGTCGGGCTGGAAGGCGACCATTCCCTTTCGCTTGCCGTCGGGATCCGGAGCGAACGGATCCGGGGAGCCCTCGAGGGCCCGGTGGGCGTCGGCGGGCGTGAGCAGGAGCAGGGCGCGGTCGGTCATCACGCGAACCCAGACCGGGCCGCCGGAGTGCTTGTCGCGCATGCCGGCAAGTAGGCCAACCGCCCAGCCGTCGACGTCGGCGGCGGTTGCGGCCCGGACGGCCGCGCGGCGTCGCCGGAACAACCCCTGGAGGGCGTTCGGCACGATGACCGTCGAGTTGAACCGCGCGTTCTCGACGATTGAGGCGCTGGATGGGCTCACGCCAGCTTGCGCCACGGGGCGAAGGCGTTCTCGACCCCGTCGAGCGCCGGCGCCAGCTCCGGGTGGTGGCGAAGGAGCACATCCGACATCGTGCTCTTCTCCACCCAGCCCAGTCCCTCGGGCGTGTACACCTCGGGCGAGTAGTCGTTGGTGAAGAATCGGTCCGAGCGGAGCCTGCGCGACGCCATCAGGATGAAGATCCGAAACGCGGTGTCGGAGAAGCCAAATCCGGGCGGCAGCGGCTCGGCGAGCATCCCGACCTGCAGGTCCACGCGATCGATGTCGCCGTCGTAGACGTCCTCGATCTCCCGTGCCCACTCGGGGTTGTCGGTGAGCTCGTCGAACGACCTCACGCGGGTCTTGCGGAGCTTCTCCCGAAAGTCGTTGTACCGGGCGACACCGCGCTCGCGGTCGCGAAGGATGTCGATCGTGCCCAGGTCGACGCGCTCGCCGGTGAGGCGGACGTGGTTGGACAACGCCCGGGGGTGATTCTTCAGGCAGATCGCGCCCGGGTTGGCCACACCGAACGAGTACAGGAGGTTCGACATGCCGTATTCGTCGACCCTCGCGCGTGTGCCCGCGCCCTGAATCGGCTCGAAGTCCGTGGCTTCGATCAGCCGGCCGGTCGTGCTCTCGCGGATCTCGTAGTCGTCGGGAAGCAGCGGGTGCAACCGGTAGACGGAGACGAACTCCTCGGTGATCGCATACGGCGCGGCGTGGTGGGCCTGGTCCGACCCGACGACGCCGCCGATCATCTCGGTACCCAGGTGGCCGAACTTCTGGCGGACCCACCTGGGCAGGACCCCGTACCAGTTGGCGTTCATGGCCCGTTCGAGCACCGGGTTGGCGAGGATCCCCGGCGTCCATTCGACCGTGTGGATCTTGGCCGACAGCGCCGAGTTCACCAGCCGTGCGGTGAGGAAGAGCCGCTCGTCGTCCCAGGTCGGATAGGCCCCCTTCAGGTGGTCGCAGATCGCGTTGTGCTCCTTCGCGAAGAGCGTGTGGAGGAGCGAGAGCCCGATCCAGTAGTTGTCCGAGAAACCGGTCAAGTCGATGCCGGCCAAGGCTGGCTTGGTCTCGTTGGGCAGCCGGCCGTCCTGCATGGCCAGCTTGCCGTCCTCGCCCGAGCGCAGCTCGCGGTTGCGCTCCTCGGTCGAGCCGTAGAGCTGCGACAGGTCCCACCAGTGCGTGACCGTGTTGACGTACGTGGGCGAGGTGTCACCGGCCTCGAGCCGGGCGCGGTCGGGGTGGGTGCGGCGCACCTGCATCGGATCGCCATCGGGCCAGTCGTCGCCCTCCGGCAGCGGGACCGCGACGTGTTCGTCGGGATCGTTCTCGCCGTGCCCGAACCAGTCGTGGTTCTGGAACTGGATCCAGCATGCGGCCAGGACATTGAGCGTGGTGGCGGGCTTGAACGAGTCGCGCCGCAGCAGGCGAAGGCTGACCTCGCGCGGGTTGGGGTCGAGCCTTTCGGTGGGCGACTCGGGCGGGGTCGCATCGGGAGCGATGTTGCGTCCGAATCGGGTTCCCACCATCCCCATGCGGGGATCGGTCGGATCCTGAAAGGAGCCGTCGTACGTGCGGTACTTCGGCAGCTCCGGAGGTGCCTCGGTGGTGGTGCCGTGATCCTCGGTGTCGTAAAGGTTCTGCTGGCGCATGTCGTCGCGGTATGCGCGCAGGTTGAGCAGCGCGACGGGGGTCGGCAGATGCCACCAATCCCGCACGCGGTTGACCTGCCGGAACGCCGTGGAGTTGATGCGCGAGAACGCGCCCTCGATCGTGTCCATGACGTTCACGGCGTCACCTCCACCCCTCGCTTCCGCGGACCAAGCGACTCTATTGCTCCGTCCCACCCCGGGCAAACGGCAAGTGCGACCGGCGCCTAGTTGTTCAACCTCAGCGCGCGGCGCACCTCGGCGACGCTCAGGCCGGTGACGCGCACCACCTTGTCGCGCGAGCGCCCGCCGCTGACGATCGCAACCCTCCCCTTCGCGACACCCACCCGCTTGGCGATGAGCTTCACCAACGCCGCGTTGGCACGCCTGTCGACGGGCGGCTCGGTGACTCGCACGACGAGCGCGCCGTCGCGCTCACCGGCGATCTCCGTGCGCGCGGCACGCGGCTGAAGGCGGACCCGCAGCTCGGCTTCGGTCAGCGATCCGTCTCGACGTTCGCGATCGCCCGGCCGAGGATCTCTCGCAGCTTGCGCTGGTCGGCACGCGAGAGCTTGACGATCGCCTCGGGAGGCTCGGCGAGCCGCGCGCTGATCTCCTCGCGAAGCTCTTGCCCCTTCGGCGTGAGGACGAGCAGCCTCACCCGGCGATCGTGCTCGGCCTGCGTGCGTGTCACGAGCCCACGCTCCTCGAGCCGGTCGGTGATCCAGGTGACGTTGGAGTTGTCGCACGACAACTGCTTCGCGAGCTCGCCCATCGGCTTCGGCTCCTCGAGCGTCTGAAGCGCGATCCAGTGCGGGGGGATCAGGTCGTACTCGCGGATGACGGCCATCCACCGGGGTCGGTTGGAGAACACGAGCTCCTGGAGGAGCGACCACGTTTCGCTCGCAACGTCGTCGGTGGCGGGCGAGTTCTTGGTCGTTGCAGTCGTCACAGGGACGATGATACTCCATCGGCTGGACCTTTGATATATTCAACCATCGTGACCCCCAACGAGCGTAACCCAGGCGCGGAAAGGACTCGCATGGAATCGAGCAACGGCATCGAGGTCGAGGGCCTCGTCCGCGAGTTCAAGAACGGTCCGCGGGCGGTCGACGGGATCGACCTCCGCGTGCGGCCCGGCGAGATCTACGGCTTCCTCGGTCCGAACGGTGCCGGCAAGTCGACGACGGTGCACATGCTGACGACGCTCCTCCCGCCCACCGCGGGAAGAGCGAGCGTCGCGGGGTACGACATCGTGCGTGAGGGTGCCGCGGTCCGTGACGTGATCGGCGTGGCCCTTCAGGACGCGGCACTCGACCTGCTGCTCACGGGCCGCGAGCACATGAAGCTTCAGGGTGGCCTGCACGGCTTGTCGCCGGGCGAGATCAAGCAGCGCGGAGACGAGCTGCTCGCGCGGGTCGGGCTGGCTGAGGCCGCCGACCGCCGCGTCGGCGGTTACTCCGGCGGCATGAAGCGCCGGCTTGACCTGGCACTCGCCCTCGTCCACTCGCCGAGAATCCTGTTCCTCGACGAGCCGACGACAGGGCTTGACGTGCAGAGCCGGGCCGCCCTCTGGGACGAGGTCTCGGGTCTCGCCCGTCGCGAGGGCGTCACCGTATTCCTCACGACCCAGTACCTCGAGGAGGCCGATTCCCTGGCCGACCGGGTGGGGATCATCCATCGCGGCAGCATCGTCGCCGAGGGGACGCCGGCCGCGCTCAAGGCTCAGATCGGGCGCCCCACGCTCGAGGCCGTGCCCGCCGAGGCCGATCAGGTAGAGCGTCTCGAAGGGATCCTGTCGCGCTTCGGCGATCCGCTGCCGGTCAGCAATGGCTCCGTCGCGATCCGACTGTCCGACGGCACCGAGGAGCTCGCGGACGTGGTGCGGGGCCTCGACGGCGAGGGCATCAAGGTCGCCGACCTCCAGCTGCACGCTCCAAGCCTCGATGACGTCTTCCTCGCCAAGACCGGCCGATCCCTGGAGGGCGCCGGCGACGAGCAAGTCGCGGAGGAGGACACCGGCGAGGAACATCTGCAACGGCACCAGCCAATTTCGGGGGCCAGCGCCCCCTCACCAGAAGACCCTGCCGAGGCGGCGAGATCATAGCCCGGAGCATGTCCGCCCGGTCGACCACACCCGCCCTCCGCACTCAGGCCAGGTACCTGGCCTGGCGCTCCGTGGTCCGGACGATGCGGCAGCCGATCGTGATCGTGCCACCGCTCGTCTTCCCGCTGTTCCTGCTCGCCATCAACGCGTCGGGCCTTGGCGCGGCGACGAACATCCCGGACTTCCCGACCAGCTCCTACCTGGCGTTCGCGCTGGCCTTCCCCTTCATGCAGGGTTCGATCTTCGCGACCAACACGGCGGGCACAAACGTCGCCCAGGACATCGGGTCCGGTTTCTTCAACCGCCTGGCCCTGACCCCGATGAGCGGTCCCTCGCTGCTCGTGGGCCAGCTCACGGGCGTCCTGTTGATCGGGATGCTGCAGGCTGTCGCGTTCCTGGGCGCCGGGCTCGCGGCAGGGGCGAGCCTCCAGTCGGGCGTCCTTGGAGCCGTGGTTCTGTTCGCGCTGTCGCTCTCGATCGCCGCCGCCTTCGGCGCCATCGGGCTCTTCGCCGGGCTGCGGACCGGCTCCGCTGAGGCCGTTCAGGGCCTCTTCCCGCTGATGTTCATTCTCCTGTTCCTGAGCTCGGCCGCCCTCCCGCGCGATCTGATCGCCTCCGACTGGTTCCAGACCGTGGCGACGATCAACCCGGTGAGCTACCTGATCGAGGGGCTTCGCAGCTTGATCATCACCGGATGGGACGCCGAGGCGCTGGCGCTTGGCTTCGGCGTGGCGTTCGCAATCTTCGCGATCGGACTCTGGGCCTCGACACTGGCCCTGCGCCAGAGGATGGTGCGCACGTGAGCCGGCGGGCGCGCTATTGGGCCGTCACGAAGACCGTGGCGTGGCGGAACCTGCACTCCGTGATCCGGGCGCCGGCGCTGCTGCTTCCGATGCTCGCCTTCCCGCTCTTCTTCTACATGGCGTTCGCGGGGGGGCTCTCCGCGGTCGGCAGCCTCCCGGGCTTCAACTACTACAACTACGACGCCTTCCAGTTCGTTTTCGTGCTGCTTCAGTCGGCGGCGTTCGGCGGCGTCTTCATCGGCTTTTCGATCGGGGCCGACTTCGATTCGGGCTTTACCCGGCGCCTGCTTCTCGCGGCGCGGGACCGCTCCGCCGTGATCGCCGGGTTCGGGATCGCGGCGGTCATCCGGGCCGTGTTCGTGTGGATCGTGGTCTTCGCGATCGCGCTCGTGACCGGAATGCAGATCGACGGCAACGGGATCGACCTCGCCGGCCTCGTAGGCCTGGCGCTCGTGGTGAACGTCGCCGCGTTCTTCTTCGCCGCCGGCGTCATGACCCGCCTGCGCACCCTTCAGGCGGCGCCGGCCATGCAGCTCCCGCTGTTCATGATCCTGATGACCGCGCCGGTGTACGTGCCGCGGAACCTCCTCGAGGGCTGGATCTCGTCGGTCGCCACGATCAATCCCATGACCGCGATCATTGAGGCGGGCCGCAGCCTGATGGCGGGCGATCCCTTCCACATCCTGCTCGCGTTCGCCGCGGCGGCCGGCCTGGGAGCGCTGTTGGCCGTGTTCGCCCTCCGCGGCCTCCGCAAGGCCGAAGCCGCAGGCTAAATCACTTGCGGCGGCTTCGCCGTCTGACCTGCTGCTGCGGCGACAAAGTCGCCGCCGTTAAGCGCCGTCGGACAGCCGGGCGCGGTAGGCCCGCGTCTTGGCGCGGTTGCCGCAGACCTCCATCGAGCACCAGGTTCGCGACCGGTTGCGCGATGAGTCGTAGAACGCCCACTGACAGTCGTCTGCGGCGCATGCCTTGAGCCGTTCCCACGCCCCCGCGGCCTGAGCGTCGGCGACCGCCGCCAAAAGGCGCGCGAACAGCCCTGCGACGCCCGCGCCGGCCGGCCGCGGTGTGGCCTTCCCGGCCGCGTCGATCTCCACCTGGATCAGGCCCTCCCGCGCAGCGTCCCGCAGCGCCCGCAGCGCGTTGCGGTCGAGCTCCGCTCCGTTGTTCGCCAGCAGCAGAAGTCTCAATGCCTCTCGAAACTCGACGGCGCGTTTCACGTCCTCGGGCCCGAGCGCGTTTTCACGAGGAATCCCGTGTTCATCCATCCACGAGCCAAGCGCCGCTGGCGAGTCCAGTTCCTCGACGTCCGGAACGCTGGTGTTCTTCTCCAGCGTGTTCACGAAAGAGCTGACGAGCTCGACGTCGTCCGGGGGCTTTTTCGCTTCAACGGTCATGGTTAGACACCATCAAACTCGGGTAGCCGGTTGACACCATCAAATCGTTTTTGCTAGTGTTGTAACCAGCTAGTGGTCTTTACAGGTTAGCACCGAGAGGAGGTAGGTCATGCACCCCGCACTAATGATCGCCGTGATGGAGGAACGCGATCGCGAGATCGCCCGCCGGACGAAGGATGCGTGGAAGCGGCCCGTCCAGGAGCCGCGGCGACCCTTGCACCGACGCGCGGCACGGGAGCACCAAAGCGGTCGGGGGCGGCTGTCTGCCGCGTTCGCTCGGAGCGTGGCGTTCTTCAGCTGATTGGGAAGCTTGCGGCTAGTTCAGCCGCTCGACGATCATGGCCTTGCCCTGCCCTCCGGCGACGCACATCGTCTCGAGCCCGACCTGATGGTCGTCCGTCTCCATCGCGTTCAGAAGCGTCGTCATGATGCGGGCACCGGTCATCCCAAAGGGATGACCGAGGGCGATCGCGCCCCCGTGCGTGTTCAGCTTCTCGAGGGAGATGTCGCATTCGGCCATGATCGGGATCACCTGGGCGGCGAACGCCTCGTTGAGCTCGACCACGTCGACGTCGCCCATCGTCATCCCGGACCGATCGAGGACCTTCTTGATCGCCCCGATCGGCGCCACTCCCATGTACTCGGGCTCGTTGCCGAAGGTGGCCGCGGTAACGATCCGGGCACGGGGCTCGAGTCCTAGCTCCTTCGCCTTCGTGTCGGACATGATCAGCACCGCGGCCGCCCCGTCGTTGAGGGGGCAGGAATTCCCCGCGGTGACGCCGCCACCGCCGAACGCCTCGGGAAGCTCGGCGAGCTTCTCCAGCGTCGAGCTTGCTCGCGGGCCGTCATCCTTCGCCACCTCGGTGCCGTCCTCCAGCTTCACCGGGACGATCTCCCGGTCGAAGAACCCGGACTCCTGCGATCCGACAGCGAGCTCCTGAGAGCGCTGCGCGTACTTGTCCATGTCCGCGCGGCTCACCTCGTAGCGCTCGGCGACGTTCACCGCCGTCAAGCCCATCTCGATGTAGGCGTTCGGGGTGCCGTCCTTGCCTTGGAGCTTCTCGTTCTGGTCGGCCGCACCCGCCGGCTCGGTCCGTTCGTTGTAGCGGCTGACCCACTCGACCCCCGCGGCGATGTACGCATCGCCCTCCCCCGCCTTGATCGCGTTGCCGGCATGGCGAATCGCGTCGAGGCTCGACGAGCAGTAGCGCGAGATGGTCACTCCGTTGACCGTCTGCGGAAGACGCTCGGAGAGCAGGACGATGATGCGAGCGATGTTGAACGCCTGAAGCCCCTGGGGCATGCCGCAGCCGCAGAACACATCCTCGATCGAGTCCGCGCTGACGTCCGGGTTGCGCTCCAGCAGCTGGTCGACGACGTAGGCGCCCATCTCGTCGGGGCGCAGCTGGGCGAGGGACCCCTTGAACGCACGTCCGATCGGGGTGCGAACGGCGTCGACGATCACGGCTTCCGGCATTGCGAGTCTCCCTTCGGGCGGCTAAGCCGCCACAAGTCGTTAGTGCGGGATCGCAGAGGATATGGGTGGAGGCGGGAATCGCGCCACAACGCACAGAAGGAGGCGGATGAGGCCGTAAGCTGACGCCGTGGCCGACGAGACCGTGACCGAGACGGAGATCAGTGCCCAGCGAGCGGCGGAGCTCGCCGAGTCGGGCGCGCTTTTGATCGACGTCCGGCGACCGTACGAGTGGGAGGCCGGCCGGATTGCCGGGGCGCGCCATCTCGAGATGAACGATCTGGCGAACAACGCCGAGTCCGTTCCCCGGGACCGGGCCGTGGTGTTCTACTGCCGCTCCGGCAACCGGTCGGCGCTGGCGGCCGCGGCGTTCAGACAGGCGGGGTGGGATGCGTACAACCTCGAAGGGGGCCTGCAGCAATGGGTGGAGTACGGACTCGAGCTCGATCCGCCTGATGGCGAGGTCGCCCCGCCTCAGCCCGGCAGCTAGTGGAGGCGTCGCCGGACCCGCAGAGCCGGATCGAGGGGCTTCGCGCCTGGCTCGCACAACTCGACCGGAGCGTTGGGATCCGCACCTACCTGCTCGGAGCGGTCGCAGTGCTCGCCCTTGCCGCAGGCGTCGTCGCGCTGGTTCTCGTGCTCCAGCTCAAGCAGGACTCGGCGTCGAAGGATGACGTCGCCGCGCTCGGGGACCAGATCTCGACAATCCAGGACGAAGCGGCTCAGGCCGCCGAGCGCAAGATGCAATCGCTGGAGGACCGTGTAACGGAGCTGGAGGGGCAGCTCGACGGGATCTCCGGCGACCAGTCGAGCCTGAAGCGCCGGATCCATGCGCTGAAGGAGGAGGTCACGACGGTGGGCAACGGTGGACTGGGCGGCTCTCCCACAAAGACCGGGGGCACCGGCGCGGGCACGGGAGGATCTTTCGGTGGCACGGGCACGGGTACGGGTACGGGCACCGGCACGACCGGTGGTGGATCGGGAGGCTCGGGCGGAGCGGACTCGGGCGGCGACGGGACCGGAAGCGGCGGCACGTCGGCGGGCGGCTGACGCCGCGGTCCGTACGATTAGTAGCAATTCGCACTAGATTCCTACGCACGCGTCCGGCGAGTCCTCTACGGTCGGTTGCACGCCTAGGCGAGATCCCTTGTCATTGGCGTTACGCACACACGCGGTTCCTGAAAGGAGACCTCAGATGCCAACCGGCTACTGCGTGAAGGAACGCAAGAAGGTGGAGATCCAGGATCCACAGCAGGTGACCATGAAGAACGGTCGCCCGGCCATCCAGGGCACGTGCCCTGACTGCGGCACCAAGATCTTCAAGATCGGCAAGCTCTAGACGGACCTTTCAGCAACCGACTAGCGCCTGCGTCGGCGCCGGGCACGTCCCGGGGTCGTCGCAGTCGTTCAGACGGCCGCTAAGCCCGCCTGGCGGCGGCCGAACAGATAGCCGACGAGTGCCTGCACGATGTCCGGGTCGAACTGGGTGCCCGCGTTCGCCGTGAGCTCGGCCATTGCGTCAGCGTGCGGCATCGCCCTGCGGTAGGGGCGATCGGAAGTCATCGCGTGGTACGCGTCGCAGGCCAGGATGATCCGGCTGCCCACGGGGATCGCCGTCTCCGCCAGCCCATCGGGATAACCGCCGCCGTCCCAGCGCTCGTGCTCGTGGCGGACCATGCGCGCGATGGTCCCGAATCCGGGGATCGCCCTCAGGATCCGCTCGCCGATCACCGGATGCTGGCGCATGATCTCCCACTCGCGCTCGTCCAGCTTGCCCGGCTTGTGGAGAATCTCGTCGGGCACGCCCACCTTCCCGATGTCGTGAAGCAGAGCGGCCGTGCGGATCTGCTCGATCTCCTCCGCCGACCGCAAGGGCATCCCCCACGCGGGCGGTGAGGTCGACGACGCTCTCCGAGTGTTCGCCCGTGTAGCGGTCGCGCTCCTCGAGCGCGGAAGCGAGCGCCGCGATCACGTTCCCCTGGCCGAGCTCGGGGAGCTTCTCGCTCCGGTCACCGGCGTGCAGGATCACCTGGCTCCCACCCGCAGCGCGCGCCTGCTCCAGGGCCGCACCGGCGGCGGCGACGAAAGCCTCCGGCCGCTGCCCCGGCTGAAGCCCGGCAACGCCGACCGACACCGCGATCCCCCGGATCGCGCCCACCTCGATGTCCTCCAGCTCGATGAGGATGCGCTCGATGGCCGTGAGCGCCTCGACGGCCTCGGTCTCTCCGAAGAGGATGGCGAACTCATCGCTCCCCATCCGGCACGCGAGGTCGTTCATCCTCGTTTGGTCGGCGATCAGGTGGCCCAGGCTCGCGAGCACCGCGTCGCCCGTGGCGTAGCCGTGCTCCAGATTCAGACTTCGGAAGCGGTCGACGTCCAGCAGCGCGACGCTGAGGGGCCGGCCGTAGCGCTCCGCGCGCGCGACGTCCAGCTCGAGCTGGGTCCTGAAGGAGCGCAGGCTGAGCAGGCTTCCGGTGAGCGGGTCGCGGTGCTCCAGCTGGGAAAGCCTGCCCTCGAGCTCGGCGATGCGCTGGCGCGCCGCCGCGAGCTGCTCCGCGAGGCTGTTCCGGTCCCTGGCGCGCAAGTCGTCATCAGTATCGGCGCCGACGGGGTCGCGCTTGAGGCTTGAACGTCATGCGCGGGCGGCGGGGCTGTGAACTGCCCCGCCGGCGGAGGAGTATTACGAGCGTGTGGGCGCGACGACGAGATCGACATTGACGGCTGTGGCAGCTCTGACGCGGGAAGCGGACGTCCGCGAGGCCTACGCAGCGCACGCCGGCGAGCTCTATGGATTCGCGCTGCGGTCGCTCGGGGATCCTGGAATGGCCGAGGAAGCCGTGCAGGACACGTTCCTGCGCGCCTGGCGAGCCGGCGATCGATTCGACCCTCAGATCGGATCGCTGCGAACCTGGCTCTTCGCGATCCTGCGCAATGTGGTCATCGATCTGGGTCGAGCGCGCTCCGCCCGGCCCGTTGCGACCGGCGAGATCCCCGAGCGCGGACACGAGCCGTTCGAGGAGATCCTGGTCAGCTGGCAGGTCGAGGAGGCGCTGCGCCGGATCGGCGACCAGCACCGGCGGGTGCTCGTGGAGACGTACCTGCGAGGCCGGCCCTATGCGGAGGTCGCGGGGGAGCTCGGCGTCCCGGAGGGGACGGTCAAGAGCCGCGTCTATTACGGGTTGCGAGCCCTTCGCAATGCGTTGGAGGAGATGGGCTATGACGGCTGACGACTGTCGCATCTGGCGTGAGCGCCTGGGCGCCCTCGTCCTCGGTCAGTTGGGACCCGAGGAGCGGGCCGCGACCGAGGCTCACCTCGAGGGCTGCGCGGACTGCCGGGCGGAGGCGGATGCCCTCGCCCCGATGGCTGGCGTGCTTCGGCGCGCCGACCCTGAGCGGCTCGGCCCCACCCCCGCCCCCCCGCCATATCTCGCCGATCGCATCGCCCGGCAAATCGCCACCGAGCGGCGGGTCACCCGTCGTCGTCGAGCGTGGGTCGGGCTCGGGCTCGGGGCAGCTGCCGCGGCCGCGACGGCAGCGGTCCTTCTCACGACTGTCTTCTCCGGGTCGCCGAGCGAGCGGCCGGCCAGCCAAACGGTGGCATTCCAGGGTCTTCCCAAGGGGGTGTCCATCAACGCCAGCCTCGAGCCGCGTCCGTGGGGCAGCGACGTCAGCGTCCGGGTGCACGGTTTTCGACCGGGGACCCTGTGCACGGTGTGGCTGCGCCGCGAGGACGGCACGCGCGTTCCGGCGGGGTCGTTCCGCTATGTCTACGCCGGGGATACCGACGAGCCCGAGCTAAGTTCGGGCTTGGATCCACCGGAGGTGACCGCGATCGGGATCGAGGCCGGATCCAAGACCTTCATCGCCCCGATCCACCCCCACGCCGGCGCGTCCGGCACG
>Ga0126304_10001143_pt1 | contig 12168 bp, 15 predicted proteins | sample Plot25_FD_92538 | JGI IMG/M metagenome (GOLD analysis project Ga0126304, IMG submission 92538) | Serpentine soil microbial communities from UC McLaughlin Reserve, CA, USA - Plot25 | ecosystem: Environmental > Terrestrial > Soil > Grasslands | place: USA: UC McLaughlin Reserve, Lake County... | reverse complement strand
GCCACGGGCCGACGGCGCCCGCGTTCGGGGCTCTCACGGTCGTCCAATCCGGCCGGAACCGGAATTTCTTGTCCGGATAGGCGAAGCCGTCGAGATAGTGCGCCTCGCGGAAGGGCGGCTGCACGTCGAGGAACCGCTTCGCCTCGAGCTCCTCGAGGTTGCCCCAGCCGGACTCGCGCAGCGTCTGATCGATGAGCTCCCGCGGGCTCATGCCGAAGCCGGGATGCTCCGCCCCGACGCGCTCCGCCAGGGCGCAGACGACCTCGTGGTTCGAGCGGCACTCGCCCGGCGGATTGACGAGCTTCGGCCCGAGCATCACGTGCTGGTGCCCGCCGCCCTGGTAGAGGTCGTCGTGCTCCATAAACATCGTCGCCGGCAAGACGACGTCCGCCAGCATGGCCGTCTCGGTCATGAACTGCTCGTGCACGCAGACGAAGAGGTCATCGCGGGCAAAGCCGCGCTTCACGAGCTCCTGCTCCGGCGCGACCGACACCGGATTGGTGTTCTGGACGAGCATCGCGGTCACGGCCGGGCCGTACAGCAGCGCCTCGGCATCGCCGGTGAGCACGCGCCCGATCTGCGACTGGTCGAGCTGACGCACGGCGGGGTCGCGCACGTCGAGGCCCTCGATCAGGGTCTTGCGCCAGTGGTAGATCGCGCCGTTGTTGTGGAAGGCGCCGCCGCCCTCGTGTCGCCAAGCGCCAGTGACCGCCGCGATGCATGAGGCGGCGTGCATGTTGACGACGCCGTTGCGTTGGCGCCCGAAGCCGTAGCCGAGCCGGAAGAACGTCTTCTTCGTCGTGCCGACGAGCCTCGCGAAGGCCTCGATCTCGGCAACCGGAAGGCCGGTGATGGCCGACGCCCAGGCAGGATCGCGACTGCGCAGATGCGCCTCGAGCTCGCGCGGACAATCCGTGTATTCGTCGAGGTACTCCCAATCCGCGTAGCCGTCGCGGAACAGCACGTGCATGACCGCGCAGGCGAGCGCCCCGTCAGTGCCGGGCTTCACCAGGAGCGGCATGTCGGCCTGCCGCATGGTGGCGTTGTCGTAGATGTCGACGACGACGATCTTCGCGCCGCGCTCCTTTCGGGCCCGGATCGCGTGGGTCATCACGTTGACCTGCGTGTTGACCGCGTTCGTGCCCCAGATCACGACGCAGTCGGCGACGCCCATCTCGCGCGGATCGGCGCCCGCGAGCTTGCCCGTGCCGGCAATCCAGCCGGTCCAGGCCATGTTGGTGCAGATCGTCGTGAACTCGCCGGAGTAGCGCTTGGCGTGGCGGAGCCGATTGATGCCGTCCCGCATCACGAGGCCCATGGTGCCGGCGTAATAATAAGGCCACACCGCCTCGGGCCCGATCGCCCGTTCGGCGTTCAGGAACGCCTCGGCCGTGTGGTCGAGCGCCTCCTCCCACGAGATGCGCCGGAACTGGCCCGAGCCCTTCGGCCCGATCCGCTGCAGCGGGTGAGTCAGCCGATCCGGGTGATGGATCCGCTCGGCATAGCGCGCGACCTTGGCGCAGATGACGCCGGCCGTGTAGCTGTTGTCCTCCGACCCACGCACCCGCCCGATGGTGCGCCCGTCGATCACCTCGACGTCGAGGGCGCAGGTCGAGGGGCAGTCATGCGGACAGGTCGAGTGCCGGCGTTCGATCCGGGGCGGCGCGTTCATGGCGCCCGTTATGCCGGAAGATGCGCCAAGCGGAAAGGCTTATGCGCGCGTCGCGCGTCGGAAGGGGAATCGGGACGACAGGAGGGCTACCCGACGATCTCATTCCCCGAGAAGAACTGCCGGATCTCGATCTCGGCGTTCTCGGGGCTGTCGGAGCCGTGGACCGAGTTCTCGCCGATCGATTGAGCGAATTGCTTGCGGATCGTGCCCTCGGCCGCCTGGGCGGGGTTCGTCGCCCCCATGACCTCGCGGTACTTCGCGACGGCGTTGTCGCCCTCGAGCACCTGCACCACGACCGGCCCCGAGGTCATGAACTCGACGAGCTCGCCGAAGAACGGACGCTGCTTATGGACGGCGTAGAAGGTCTCGGCCTCGGCGCGCGTCATGCGCAGGCGCTTCTGGGCGACGATGCGCAAGCCCGCCTTCTCGATGACGGCGTTGACAGCGCCGGTGAGGTTCCGTTTCGTCGCGTCGGGCTTGATGATCGAGAAGGTGCGCTCGAGGGCCATGGCTGTTCCGGGGCTGTCGGGGATCGCGGGCTTATAGCGATCCCCTCCCCGGCCCTCAAGCCGCCTTTCGCAGTTGCGAAAGGGGCGCGCGGCGCGAGCTCAGTGATGCGTCAGGAAGAGCCGCGCCTCGCGCTGCGCCGCGGCGATTTCCTCCGGCGTCATCTCGCGGGCGAGCTCGCTGCGCATCGGCACGGCCTCGCGATAGCCGCGGGCGACGGCGATGTTGAACCACTTGTGGGCCTTGACCCGGTCGAGCGGCACCGCCGACCCGACGGCGTACATCAGGCCGAGCTCGTAGAAGGCCTCGCCGCTCGCCTGCCCGGGGCCGATCGCCAGCTCGGCTCCCGCGATCTCGAAACGCGCCATGACACACCCCTGCTTGTTCTTTCGACCGCGCCGCTTTGCGCCGCGATCATGAGCGGAGCTTGCCGCGCAGAGTTCAAAAGACTCGCTAAAACTTGAGATGAATCCAGCGGTTACGAACCTTACCTCGGCTCAACCTGAATGAATGCTTGCGCGGCTCGCGGGCAAACCGGGAAAGGCTCGTCCCGCAAGGCTCTTGTCGAGAGCCGCGGTTTTGGCGAGGGTAAGGTCAAGCTTCGATGCGAAGCGGCTTTAGACGACCGGGGGAGCGTCATGGGCGTGCGTCTAGTCCTCGGGTTCATCCTTCTCATCGCGGCAGCGGCGCCGGCCGCGGCGCAAAAGCTCAGCCCGGCGGGAACCTGGATGAGCCAGACCGTCGACACGCGCGTTCGCATCGCTCCTTGCGGCGGGCAGATGTGCGGCACGATCGCGTGGGTGAAGTCCCCCGGCAAGGACGTGCACAACCCCGATCCGGCGCAGCGCGGCCGCGACCTCGTCGGGATCCGCATGATCACCATGAGCCCCAGCGGCGCCGAGCAGTGGAAAGGAACGCTCTATCGCTACACCGACGGCCAGACCTTCAGCGGCAGCATGAAGATGACCGGCCAGAACACCATGGAGCTCTCGGGCTGCGTCGCCGGCGGGCTGATCTGCCGCTCGCAGACCTGGTCACGGGCGCAGTAGGCCGCCCGCCTCTATCCGCGCGCCCGCTGCCCGAACAGCACCGCATGCACGGCGGGATCGTGGAGGTCGTTCTTGCGCCGGTCCTGCGCATTGACCGCGATGCCGCGCTGGACGGCCGGGCGGGCGAGTACCGCGGCAAGCCAGCGCTTGACGTTCGGGAACTCCTCGATGTTCTGGCCTTGCCGCTCCCACAGCTTCGCCCAGCCGACGCAGGCGATATCGGCGATGGAGTAGTCGTCGGCGAGGTATTCGCGCTCGGCGAGGCGGCCGTTCAGGACGCCGTAGAGCCGGTTCGCCTCGTTCGTATAGCGATCGACCGCGTACGGCATCTTCTCCTTGGCGTAGATGCGGAAATGATGCGCCTGCCCGAGCATCGGCCCGAAGCCGCCCATCTGCCAGAAGAGCCACTCCTCGACTTCGACGCGCCGGCGCTCGTCGCTCGGATAGAGCTGTCCGGTCTTGCGGCCGAGATACTGCAGGATGGCGCCGGATTCGAAGACCGAGATCGGTTCGCCTCCGGGACCGTCCGGATCGACGATCGCCGGAATGCGGTTGTTTGGCGCGATCCTCAGGAACTCGGGCTTGAACTGGTCGCCCTTGCCGATGTTGACCGGGTGCACCGTGTAGGGAAGCCCGCATTCCTCGAGCATGATCGAGGCTTTCCAGCCGTTCGGCGTCGGCCAGTAGTAGAGCTCGATTGCTGCCTGCACGACCGCCGCCATCTCGCCCTCCAACACGCTTGAGGCCCAGGTTAGGCAAAAACGACGCCCGACGTAACGCCTGCCTCGAGCGGGGGTCCATCGGAAAAAAGGATGACGGCGCGCCGGCTTGGCAGCAACTGCAATTTGCGGTCGAATGCGGGTTGCCGGCCGAGACCGGCGCCATGATTTGTTCAAGCAAGGGGTTCTGGTCATGAGTCACCGCTTCGGCATCGCCGCGACACTGCTGGCTTTCGCGCTCGCGGGGCCTGCCTTCGCCAGAGATATGCCGGTCCGAGCCGACGGCGCGATCGTCGTCGCGCAGGCGTCGACCCCGGCGCTCGGCGAGGACACCGGCAAGCGCAAATCGAGGAAGCGCGAAGGGGCCGCGAAGCGGGAGCCGACGGTCAACCAGATGGCGGCCCGCGAACGCCAGCGCAAATGCGCCGCCGAGTGGAAGGAGGCGAAAGCCGCAGGCAAGACAGAGGGGCTGAAGTGGCCGAAATACTGGAGCAAGTGCAACGCGCGGCTCAAGGGTAAGACGGTCTGACGGCAGCACGGGCTCGCCGCTTCGCGGGCCGCCCGGAACGGCGCTGGTTTAAATCCGCCCGCGCCGATCGCTCGCATTCGAGCGATCGGCTGAACCGTATCTCAGCCTTTTGCGCCTAGGCTCTCTCTCGACGCCGCCGATGCGGTCGACCAGGGGACCTCCATGCGCTTTGCCTTCGCCCTTCTCCTCCTCCCGCTCCTCGCCTCGCCGGCTCCGGCCCAGGACCGCAACGCCTTTCAGGGCGGCGCCGCCTTCAGCAACATGAGCGCCCAGGATGCGGCGCGGCTGAACGAGGCCGTCCGCAACGACCCGCAGGCGCGCCAAGCCCTCGACCAGGCCGAGCGGAAGCTCAACGACGCCGGTCACCGCTCCGGCCAGCTGCTCGAGAAGACGCGGCCCTGAGGTCTGCTCGACCCCACCTTCGAAACGAGACGGACGGCTCAGGGCCGCCCGTTTCGTATGCGTGCCGGTCGACGATCAGGCCGCCGCCTTCGTTTCCTTCGGCAGCAGGTCCTCGTTGCTCCTGAAGCCCGGCAGCGCCTCGACGGGCTTCATCCAGGCGGAGACGTTGGGGAAGGCCGAGAGATCGACCCCGGCCTGCGGGGCGTAGGCGACGACGCCGTAGACGTCGATGTCGGCAAAGCTCGGCGCATCGCCAACGATCCAGCTGCGCCCGCCGAGATGGCTTTCCAGCGTCTTGAGGCCGGCCTGCCCGTCCGCCTCGTAATGGGCAACGACCTCGGCCGGGAACTGGGCAAAGCCGAGCTTTGCCGCGCGCGGGCGATAGATGCCCTTCGAGAGCCGGTCGAACTCCCAGAACACCCACTCGCGCGCATCCATGCGCTCCTGCAGGGTCGCGCCGCCGAACTTGCCGGTCTTGTCGGCGAGGTATTCGAGGATCGCGGCGGATTGGCAGAGATGCCGCCCGTTCGAATTGTCGACGAGGAGCGGCACCTGGCCGAAGCGCTGCTTTGCCAGGTATTCGGGCCGCTTGTGCTCGCCTTCGCGTAGGTTGACGTGCACGTAATCGAACGGCTCGCCGGCGAGCGACAGGAACAGGCCGACCTTGTAGGTCGGACCGGAGGCCCAGACTCCGTGAAGCGTGTAGCGTGCGGGCATGGAACACCTTTGCGGATGGGACGATCTTTGAGGATGATCGGAAGCCGTGCAGGCTAGCCGATCGCAAGCTTGGCCGGAAGCGGCCGCGGCGGAGGTTCGGAGGCGATGGCGTCGATTGAACGCGAGAAGCGGCTGCTGCAGCGTGTCGTGGCGGTCGCAGCCTTGATCCCGGTCCTCGCCGGCCTCTCCGGCGTGCTGCTCGGACACGGCATCACCGGCGACCGCAATCCGAGCGTCTCGGCCGACAGTCATTTCCGTTTCCTCTCCGGCCTCCTCCTCGGCATCGGGCTCTGCTTCTGGTGGACGGTGCCGCGGATCGAGGAGAAGACCACCTTCTTCCGCTTTCTCACCCTGATCGTTGTGATCGGCGGCGTTGCGCGGCTGCTCGGCCTGTGGATCACCGGCGTCCCCTCGCTGTTCATGCTGATGGCGCTGGCGACGGAGCTCGTGGTCACGCCGACGCTCTGCTTCTGGCAGACGCGCGTCGCGAACCGCGCCGCCGCGGAAACCGGAGTGGCGCCGTAACGGAGGTGCCTCAAAGCGCCTTCTCGAAGCGGTACTCGACCGATCTCGACACGTCGCCGAGGGCGCGCGTGGCTTCGGCGCGCGCGTAGCCGAGGCGCGTGTAAAGCCGATGCGCGTTCGTGAAGCGTGTATCCGACCAGAAGAACATGTTTCTTGCGCCGCGCTCCCGCGCATGATCCTCGGCGAGCCGGATCAGCCGCTCGCCGAGGCCGCGCCGGCGCAGGTCGGGCCGCACATAGAGCCGGTGCAGCTCCCCTTCACGCTCTGCCGGATAATCAATTGCGATGCAGGCGCATACGCGTCCGCGCGCATCCTCGGCGACCCAGAACGCACCGCCCCTTTGGCCGAAGGAGCGGCTCGGGTGGCGCAGATCGGTTAGATCCTCGTGCGGGTCGACATAGCAGCCCGGATACTCGGCAAAGCAGAGAGCAAGAAGGCCGAAGAGGTCCTGCGCATCGTCGTCGCGGGCGAGGCGGGGCAGAGCGCCTGGAAGAGGCCGCTCGTAGACGAGCGCCTCGCCGGCTTCGGCATGACCGATCTTGGCGGTCCAGGTGAAGCCGTTGCGTTCATAAAACGCCCGCCCCTTGGCGTTGCCGCCTTCCACCTCGAGCCTGGCCACCTGAGCGGTCGGAAACGCCGCGAGCGCCGCCTCGAGGAGCGCGCGGCCGATCCCGGCGCGCTGCTGGGCCGGTCGGACATAGAGCCGGCCGATCGTGAGCACGTGATCGTCGCCAAGCGTCGCCGAGGCGGTTCCGGCGAGCCCGTCTTCACGCTCGGCAACAAGGAAGACGTGGCTCGCGCGTCCGAGCTCGCCTGCAAGCTTCTCCACCGCGTGCAGTCGGTCGGTGAAGGAAGCGACCTCCTCGTAGCCGAAGAGCGGATCGTAGGTGTCATGCCAGGTCTCGACGAGGAGCGCCCGGATCTCGACGAGGTCGGGGGCCGCCGCGGGACGGAGGACGAGGGAGGCGCTTGCGGAGGACACGCTGGGGAACTACTGACGTCGGGCTGCTGATGAGCGGAGAATGCCAGCAGGATCTTGCGCGGAGCATGTCATGGCGCAGCTACCTGAAGACAGCATTCGGCATTTCTCCTCATTTGACGAGTTCTATCCCTTCTACCTCGAGGAGCACGCTGACCGCAGCTCGCGCCGGCTGCACTTCGTCGGCACGAGCCTCGCGCTGCTCCTCTTCGTCTATGCGCTCGCGACGCGACGCTGGGCGTTGCTGATCCTGGTTCCGGTCGTCGGCTACGGCTTCGCGTGGCTCGGCCACTCCATCTTCGAGAAGAACCGCCCGACGACGTTCCGGCACCCGCTCTACAGCCTCATGGGCGATTTCCGCATGTGGTTCGACATGCTGCGGGGACGGGTGCCGTTCTGAGCCGTCAGGCTTCCACCAGCTCCGGCCACGGCACGATGGTCGATTTCACCGTCTTCATGGCCATCGCGTCGGCGACGGCCCGCGACACGCCCTCCTCCGTGAACGGGTAGAGCGTCTGCATCTCGAGCCACGGGTACTTGTCGCGGGCGCGATAGAGCATGTCGACGCCGAGCGGCAGGTCGTTGCCGGTGAAGGCCCAGGAGCCGAGCACGTTGAGGTCCTTGGCGCAGATGCGGTGCCAGGAGGTCTCGATCTTGCCGGCGTCGGTGAACTGGCCCATCTCGACATAGGTGCCGCCGTCGCGCAGCATCTCGATGCCTTCCGGCCCGGCCGAAGGGTGGCCGGAGCAGTCCATCACGAGATCGGCCCCGAAGCCGCCGACGATCTCGCGCACGGGCGCGGTGCGCTCGGCCGGCGACGTCACCGCCTCGATGTCGACCGTCGCCTCGGCGCCGAACTTGCGCGCCAGCGCCAGCCGCGGCTCCTCCGGGGCGCCGACGCAGATCACCCGGCCGGCTCCCATCTCCTGCGCCGCCGCGACCGCCAGGATGCCGATCGGCCCGGAGCCCTGGACGACGACCGTGTCGCCCCATCGGAAGCCGCCGGCGCGGGTCGCCCGGTTGAAGGCGCGGATGCAGGAGGTGAGCGGCTCGGCGAGCGCGCCGAGCCGAAGCGGCATGTCGTCCGGCAGCTTGTAGATCTTGGTGCCGGGCAGCATGTCGAGGTCGACATAGACGTACTCCGCCCAGCCGCCCCACAGGTGCGGCGGCTTGTCGAAGCCGAGATAGCGCCCGTAATAGACCGGAGTCAGGCACTTGTTGGCGTTCTCCGGGTAGTGGATGCAATAGTGGCAGCGCCCGCACGGCATCAGCGGCGGGATCATGATCTTCGAGCCGATCACGATCGGCTTGCCATGAAATCCTCGGCGAGCGCCTCGCCCTTCTCGACGATGACGCCGCCGATCTCGTGGCCGAGCGTGAACGGCCAGGGCAGCGGCTTCGGCCAATGCCCTTTCAGGATGTGCTGATCGGTGCCGCAGACGCCGCAGGCGCCGATCTTGATCAGCGCCGCGTTCGCCGGCACCGCCGGCCAGGGCACGGTCTCGATGACGGGCTTCGCGCCCGGCCCGGCGAAGGTCGCGACGCGGATGGCGGGTTTCGGCATGGGCCCCACGCATGTCATTGCCGGGCTCGACCCGGCAATCTCGATCCATGCCGCGCAGCCTGTCGGATCGTGATCGCCGGGACAAGGCCGGCCGCTCGGGTGAGGGGTCGCGCGCGAGCCGGAGAGGGCTTTCGCCTCACCCGGTTCGCGCCTAAGGCGCGACTCGACCTCTCTCCGGGGAAAGGCTGGACACGCGCCATCGTCCTCGCGGTCCTTTCGGCCCGAGCTATGGTTCGGAAGGGTCGAGGGGGTGCGCGGGACGCGACGGCTCGATCCTAATTTTTAGACGGGAGCCTATCGGCGCCCCGCGCGCGGTAGCTGCGCCAACGCCGGGGCCAGGCCTTGCCCGGCGGCGATCGGACGAGTGACTGAGCCGGTGACGGCTCTCCTGGCCCGTGCCGCGTGTTCCCCGTGTGGCGCCCGGACCGGGGCATGTGTTCCCCGGCGCGGCACCGGTCCCATCCCACGTCATGACGCCTCGCGATTCGCGCCCCTCGGGTGGACAGGACAGACGGTACAGTAGGATGAAGTTCCGCCAGTGCCAAGGACTTTTTTCAGAAGCATTCAAAGGCGCGGCAGTTGCGCTTTGATCAGCGCCGCAGGAACTCCCGGTTCACGCAATTGGCGAGATCGCCCGTCGCGAGCGTGCGAAGGATCGTCTCCATACCCTTCACGCGTAAGTCGTGCATCGAGCTCGGACTGTAGAAGGCAGCGTGGGGTGAGAGCGTCAGGCGGCGTCGAGCCAGCTCTCGCGGGCGGTCCAGGCGGCGATCAGCGCATGGCCGGGGTCGGCCGGCTCGCGCGGCAGAACGTCAAGGCCGGCCGCGGCAACACGCCCCTCGCGCATGCCGTCGTGGAGCGCGTCGAGATCGACGACGGCGCCCCGTCCATGCCGGACCTAGGTCCTGTCAAGCTCAGGCGGGTGCGCGCAAAAAGGAAGGGCCGGTTTCCCGGCCCTTCCGAGGCACTGAGCTGTGCCGATCCTTACGGGCTCTTCGAGCCGCTCGACCCGCCGGAGCTGCCCGAGCCGGTCCCGGACGAACCGGACGAACCGGAGCTCGACGATCCGGACGTGCCGGAGCCGCCGCTCGAGCCGGACGAGCCGCCCGAGCCCATGCCCGACGATCCCTGCGGGTTCGCCGCCGCGCCGCCGGAGCCGGAGCCACGGCCCGACACGCCGCCGGTGCTCGACGGCTCGGAGCCGCGGGAGGTGCTCGTGGCGCCGCTCGAGGTCGACTCGCGGCTGCCGGCCGAGACGCCGGTGGGGGTGGTGGTGCTGCTGCCGCCGCGGACCGAGACGCCCGAGCGTTCGCGCACGCTCGCACCGACGCCGACCGACACGCCGGTGGCGCTGCGCTCGCGGATCGTGCGGCGGCTGCGGACCGAGACGCTCGACGGCTCGTCGTAGCTGTGCACCACGACGCGCCGACCGCCGCGGACGACATAGCGCGGGCCGCTCTTCTTCTTCTTGACGACGACCTTCTTGCCCTTGGCCTTGCGCTTGACGACGGTCGGGCCATCGTCCTCGACCGAAACCGAACGCACGCTGCGGCGGCGGTTCACGACCGTGACGCTCGGGTCATCGCGGACGGTGCGGCTGTGGACCGAGACGCCGCGATGCTCGCGCGAGTCGATGCCCACCCGGGCACTTCCTTCGGTGCGGGTGCGGGACTCGATGCTGGCGCCGCCTTCGCTACGGCCCTGAGCGCTCATGCCGCGGCTGGACGATCCTTGGCTCGAGCCCTGCGCTTGCGTCGCGCTCGACCCGGAACCCCGGCTCTCGCTCGAGGTGGTCGAGCCGCCGGAGGACGAGCCGCTAGGGCTCGCGCTGCTGCTCATGCCGGAGGATCCTCCGGATGAGCCGGAGCCGCTACCGCCGGCGCTGCCGCCGGGACTGCTGGAGGTTTGGGCGAGCGCCGCCGTGCCGATAAGCGCGGCGGCAAGCCCGAGTGCGTAAATTTTCATGGGCGTCACCTCGGTTCCGTGGGAACGGTGACCAGGGAACGCGGCGGTAATGCCGAGGTTCCGGAAGTGAGGGCAAATGCAAGCCGAAGTGGACGTTTCGGCGCACAGAGCTGAATAGACGTTCAGCTCGAGTGAATACTGCAGCGCAACAAGTTCACCGTTCTGGCTCGGCTCACACCCTCCCTAATGTTCTTCTGCGTCGTCCTCATCTGGATCGGGATATTGCTCCGGCGCCTCTCCCCCCTCCTTCAGCACCCTGGGGTAGCGCACCTTTGCGACCTTCTGGCCAAGGCCGACCACCTCGACCCGGAAGAGCCATTCGTCGCCGTAGTCGAACAGGAAGGTCATGGCATGCCCGACCTTCGGAAAGGCATCGATGATCCGGGTCTTCTTCACGCTCAGAGCGTCGCTCTTATCACCGAACGCATCCCTGCCCATGTCTGCGAAGAGCTCGTACTTTGGCTTCGCGGACATTAAGGTCCTTTCGGTCCGGCCGCTGTAGAAGCCGAAGGCGTGATCGAAATCGAAGCCGAAGGCGGCGACGATGGCTTCGGCCAAGCGGTATAGTGACTTGCTGCTGTCGACTTCGAGCTCGCGATACACTGAAGGTTCGTGAACAAGCGTCACCCGAACGGTGTGCGTGCCGGCCTGGGCCATTCTGTCGCCCCTTCAGCATTCCATTTCAATTCTACTCGATCCCGAGCTTCCGCTTCAGCATCTCGTTCACGGCCTGCGGGTTGGCCTTGCCGCCGGTCGCCTTCATGACCTGGCCGACGAACCAGCCGAGGAGCGTCGGCTTTGCTTTCGCCTGCTCGACCTTGTCCGGGTTCGCGGCGATGATCTCATCCACCGCCTTCTCTATGGCGCCGGTGTCGGTGACCTGGCGCAGGCCGCGGCGCTCCACGACCTCGCGCGGGTCGCCGCCCTGGCTCCAGACGATCTCGAACAGATCCTTGGCGATCTTGCCCGAGATCACCCCCTCGCCGATCAAGTCGATGATGGCGCCGAGCTGCCCGGCCGAGACCGGGGACGTCTCGATCCCCTGCCCTTCCTTGTTGAGGCGCCCGAACAGCTCGTTGATGACCCAGTTCGCGGCGGCCTTGCCGTCGCGGCCCTTCGCCGCCGCCTCGAAATAATCGGCCGAGGCGCGCTCGCCGACGAGCACGCCGGCGTCGTAGGGAGAAAGCCCGTAATCGGCGATGAAGCGCGCCTTCTTGGCGTCGGGCAGCTCCGGAAGGTGCTGCGCCAAGTCATCGACATAGGCCTGCGCGAACTCGAGCGGCAGGAGGTCCGGGTCGGGGAAGTAGCGGTAGTCGTGCGCCTCCTCCTTCGAGCGCATCGAGCGGGTCTCGCCGCGCCCCGGATCGAACAGGCGGGTCTCCTGGTCGATCGAGCCGCCGTCCTCGAGAATGCCGATCTGGCGCCGCGCCTCGTGCTCGATCGCCTGGCCGATGAACCGGATCGAGTTGACGTTCTTGATCTCGCAGCGGGTGCCGAGCTCATCGCCGGGGCGGCGCACCGAGACGTTCACGTCGGCGCG
>Ga0126304_10001142_pt1 | contig 12172 bp, 10 predicted proteins | sample Plot25_FD_92538 | JGI IMG/M metagenome (GOLD analysis project Ga0126304, IMG submission 92538) | Serpentine soil microbial communities from UC McLaughlin Reserve, CA, USA - Plot25 | ecosystem: Environmental > Terrestrial > Soil > Grasslands | place: USA: UC McLaughlin Reserve, Lake County... | reverse complement strand
GCGAAGACCTCTTCCGGAGTGCGTGCCGCCATGGTCGTCCCCTTTCACTCGGTCCCGACCCGCCGATTCTCCGCCCGCCCTGCCGGCTCCCGGAAGGGTCCGATGGCCCTGGTGCGGGCGCCTTGGTGGTGCTTGCCTACGGTGCTGACGAACGACGACCGAGACGTTCGTCCGGGTCCGAACGGGAGGCGTGATGAAGGCGGTTCGGTTGCACCGGTACGAGGAGCGCCCCGTCGTCGAGGAGGTCGCGGAACCCGAGACCAGGGGCCCGTACGACGTGGTCGTCAGGGTCGGAGGCGCGGGCCTGTGCCGTACCGACCTGCACGTCATCGAGGGTCAGTGGGCGGAGAAGAGCAACGTCGCATTGCCGTACACCATGGGCCATGAGAACGCCGGCTGGATCCACGTCGTCGGTCCCGCGGTGGAGCACGTGCAGCAAGGCGACGCCGTGATCCTTCACCCCCTGGCGACCTGCGGCATCTGCCGGGCCTGTCGGGCCGGTGACGACGTGCACTGTGAGGCGAGCGCGTTCCCCGGCATCGACTCCGACGGCGGCATGGCGGACCTGGTCCGGACCTCCGCCCGCTCGGTGGTCAAGCTCGCCCGCGGGATCGAACCGGCCGCCGTCGCTGCGCTGGCCGATGCCGGTCTGACGGCTTACCACGCGGTGAAGAAGGCGGTGCCGTTGCTCTATCCGGGCAGCACGTGCGTGGTGATGGGCGCCGGCGGCCTCGGCCACATCGGCATCCAGTGTTTGCGGGCGATGAGTGCCGCCCGCATCGTGGTGCTCGACCCCAACGAGGACGCCCTGGCCCTCACCCGTGACTGGGGAGCGGACGAGACGGTGCTCGTCGACGGCAAGCATGTGGATCGCGTCCTCGAGCTGACCGACGGCAAAGGTGCCGAGGTAGTCCTCGACTTCGTCGGGGAGAGGGGCGCCGAGCGGGACAGCTGGGCGATGACGCACAGGGCGGGTAGCGATTTCGTCATCGGGTACGGCGGCACGGTTGAGGTCCCGACCATCGACGTGATCTCCACCGAGCGGAACGTCGTGGGGAACCTTGTGGGCAGTTACAACGACCTCGTCGAGCTGATGGCGCTCAATGCTGCTGGACGGGTCACCATGCTCACACAGACTTACCCGCTGGACGCAGTCAACGACGCAATGGACGACCTCGACGCCGGCCGACTGCGTGGCCGCGGCATCCTGGTCCCCAGCGCGGTCGGGTCGTAGCCGCCGGAGGGTCATGGTCGTCCGGCTTGTTTGTCCGGCGGACCGTCGGCGCACATAAGGCACGGGGCCGACGGTGTTACCTCCTGGACGTCATTCGGCAGCTCGAACAGGCGGCTCGCCGAACGACGGAGCCGGCCTCCTGTGGAGACCGGCCCGCCGTGGTAGCGACACGCTGACTAATCCATGCCCGCCCCCGAACTACCGGTGAGGCGGAAGAAGTAGTCGGCGTCGAGCACCTGGATGTCGCCGCTCGTCAGGTTCGAGATGACCACCGTGACCTCGTCCTGGGTGGCCCGCAGGCAACTCGACGAGAAGCCGGATACCGAGATCGAGTCGCCCTCGAACCGGTAGACGTAGTTGCCCTGGTTGTCGACGGTCTCGCCTTCCGACGTGACTCCGGGCGTCAGGTCGCACGGTGCCAACACCTGCACGACCCAGTTGTTCTCCTGGAAGCCGGTCGTCTCGATCCAGTTGCCCGGCTCGGACGACAAGGTGGCCGGCTGGCCGCCCACCGTCACGTCGTCGACGAAGAACCCGGTGTCCAGGTACGCCGCATCGGTCGAGTAGCGGAACCGCACGTCCGTCGTACCCGCCGGCAGTGGTGCGCTCTGCAGGTGGATGTACACCGGCTCGTCGACGAAGTAGGCGCCGCCGGAGGTGCCGGTCAGCCCGTTTCCTTCCTCGTTGTTGTCGTGCGGATCGGTGTCGGTGGTGACCTCGGTGCCCTCGTGGAACAACGGCACCGTCACCCACTCACCGTTCACGAGAGCTTCGAGGTAGCCGTAATCCCAGCCCTCCTCGATGAAGTACCAGGTCCAGAAGTCCACGACGGCGCCGGGCGCGGTGCCTGCGCTCTCCACGTCGAGGATGTTCTCGTTCAGGCTCTCCGCGCCGCCCCACCAATGCGTGGGCTCGCTGTGCGGCGCGACCCGTTCGGTCGGCGTGCCCTCGAAGGTCAAGCCGAAGACCGGTCCCGGATTGCGGAACGTCTCGTACGAGACGCCGAACGGCAAGGCCGTCTGGGCCGGCACCTTCGGGAAGTGCTGCCACTTCGCCTCGGGCATCCGGCCGAAGTACTGTCCGCGACCACTCCAGAAGAGATCGTTCGCGATGTCCACGGTCCAGCTGGTGAACGCCGGGTCACCGAAGTCGATGTTCTTGATGTCCCAGCGGTCGGAGCCCTCGTCGTCGAGCTTGACGGCGATCGCCCAGTCCATGAAGAGCTCCTCGGCCGACCGGAGGCTCGCCCCGGTGAGCGCGTTGAACTCGTCGATCGCGGCCTGGACGCCTTCCATGCCGTCAAGCTCGTTCTCGAAGATCAGCTTGATCAGCAGGTCGCCGCCGGCGCCGTCGTACTGGGAGTCGCAGGTGAAGGTGCCGTCACCGTTGCCGCCTGCCTGCTCCCACAGGTACAGGAAGTAGGTCAGGGACGCGCCGTAGTTCTCGAGACCACCACCCCATCTCGTCAGGGACGTCTCGCGGTGGAACACCTGGTGGTAGGTGAGGTGTGATCCCCCGATGTCGTAGCAGTTGAGGAAGATCGCCAGGTCGGCGAGGCCCTCGTCGACCCACGACGGCTCACCGGGGTCGGAGTAGTTCATGAGCAGGTGCTCGAGCTCGTGGGCGATGACACCCTCGTAGAGATTTGGGGCTGCTGCATCGTCGCCGATCCGGTTCGCCCAGTCGTACGCGTCGACCACGATCACGTTCATGCCGGCTTCAGTGATGTAGTCCGGCGCGAAATAGCCCGCGGTGTACGTAGTCACGGAGCAGTCGTAGTAGGACTCGTCCTGCACGTTGTAGACGAGCATGACGAGCGCGTCACTGCTGGTGCCATCCTCACCGACCGCGGTCCCGATGTCCCCGTAGTGCGCCTCGTCGACCGGGACGATCTGGTTGGCGAGCTCGTCACCCAACAGGTTGATCTGCGCCTGGGTGATGAGGTAGTCCTCGGCCGTGTTCTCGGCGCACGGCGTGAACTCGTCATTCGGGTTCTGGTCGAATGCCGGGTCGAGGCTGGTCACCCCCTCGGCGCCACCGATGCCACCTTCCGGCACGTAGATGTAGACCGGCGTCCCATCGGCGGTCGCCCCGTCATAGGCCAGTTCGAAGGTCTGGTGGTAGGAACCGCCGGCCTCACTGTCGTTGATGTGGACCAGCATCGTCGGATCACCAGGTTCACCGACCGTGTGAGCCACGGCAGGCGCCCCGTAGGCCAAGGTTGCGGTGGCCAAGGCACCCACTGCGAGACTGCCTAACAGCTTGCGCAAGGTAGTGCTCCCTCCGTGAACCACGTCACTGTGGTCTGGGTGAACGTACGCGCGTTACATCCCCGATCGTGACGGTAGGTTCCCGATTCTGGGGCAGTCAATCCTTGTCAGCAGGAGTTTTGGGGTGAAGCTGACACGGCTTGACCCTGTCGAGTCATGCGGTCCTCGGAACAAGTCGGGCCCCGGGTGTCCATGTCGTCGCAGTACTCGTGAACAGGCCCCTGAGCGCGTTGCCGCTGTCCAGGGCCCGTTGAGGCTAGGTGGCAGGTGTTGGATTCGAACCAACGTAGGCGAAGCCGACGGATTTACAGTCCGCTCCCTTTGGCCACTCGGGCAACCTGCCGGGGTGCCGGGCGCATGCCCGACGGGCTGAGAGGATACATGAGGTCGTCAGACCCTCGATGACCAAGCGTACGGCCTCAGGGAAGGAGCACGAAGTGGCGGGCGATTCCTCGTTCGACGTCGTCAGCAAGATCGATCGGCAGGAGGTCGACAACGCGCTCCATCAGGCATCGAAGGAGATCGGGCAGCGTTTCGACTTCCGCGGCACCGACGCCGCGATCCGCTGGGCAGGCGAGTTCGGCGTCGAGATGGAGGCCTCCGGCGAGGATCGGGTCAAGGCCGTGCTTGACGTGTTCAAGGAAAAGCTGGTCAAGCGTGGCGTCTCGCTCAAGGCGCTCGACGCTGGCGAACCCCGTCCGTCCGGCAGGCTCTACAAGATCGGCGCAACCCTCCAAAACGGGCTGACCCAGGAACAGGCGAAGAAGGTCACCAAGGCGATCCGGGACGAGGGCCCCAAGGGTGTGAAGTCCCAGGTACAGGGCGAGGAGGTCCGCGTCTCGGCCAAGAAGAAGGACGACCTGCAGGCCGTCATCGCCCTGCTCAAGCAACAGGACTTCGACTTCGCGCTCCAGTTCGTCAACTACCGCTGAACCGAGCGTTCGTCGAGTCCGGTCAGCGGCGGTAGCCGGCCAGCGCCTCGAGGCGGGCGATCCGTTCTGCCATCGGCGGATGCGAGGCGAAGAGCTTCGCCAGCCCCTCCGCCTGGAACGGGTTGGCGATCATCAGGTGGCTGGTAGCCACGAGATCACGTTCGGCGGGGAGCGGCAGCTGCCGGGTACCCATCTCCAGCTTGCGCAAGGCGCTCGCAAGGGCCAGCGGGTCTCCGGTCAGCCGAGCGCCGTCGATGTCGGCCTGGAACTCGCGAGAACGGCTGACCGCGAGCTGGATGACGGAAGCCGCGACCGGCCCGAGCACCATGAACAGCAACGCTCCCAGCGGGCCGGGTCCGCCGTCGTCGTCGCCTCGGGGCAGGAAGAACGCGAAGCTGGCGAGGAACATGACCACGCTGGCCAATGCGCCGGCCACAGATGAGGTGAGGATGTCGCGGTTGTAGACGTGCGCGAGTTCGTGACCGAGAACGGCCCGCATTTCACGCTCCGTCAGTACTGCGAGAATCCCTTCGGTGCAGCACACGGCGGCGTTGGTGGGACTGCGCCCGGTGGCGAACGCGTTGGGCGCCCGGGTCGGGCTCACGTACAGCCGCGGCATCGGCTGATGCGCTGACGTCGACAGCTCGCGGACGATGCGGTACATGACCCGCTGCTCTGCCTCACTGACCGGATATGCCCGCATCGAGCGCAGTGCGATCTTGTCGCTGTTGAAGTAGGCGTAGCCGTTCGTCGCCAGTGCGACGCCCAGCGCGATCCACAGGCCGGTGGTCCCGAACAGGGACCCCACGAACAGGATCAGGGCGGACAGCAGGCCGAGCAGGGCCGCGGTCTTGAGTCCGTTGCGGTGCACGTCTACCTCTCGTGGTGGTCCGGCGACCGGGCGTCGTCACAGCTGCCGCACTGGGAGAAACGTACTGCGTCTCAGAGGCGTTCCCTCAGCCGAGTAGCCCCGAGCTCGCGTCTGCCAGACCGAGAACGAACTGCGGAAGCACCGAGAACACGACCCCGGCGGCCAGTGCGAGACCCACCGCCATGCCCGACACCGCCGGGACGTCGTACGAGACGGCCGGCCGGCCCGGAAGCGGCGCGGCGAAGAGCAGCGCCGCCCACCGCAGGTAGTACGCCAGGGCGATCACGGTGTTGACGGCGACGGCGACCGCCAACCAGCCCGCGCCACCGGACACGGCGGAATCGATGACGACGACCTTCGCCCACAGTCCGGCGACCCCCGGTGGGAGCCCGGCCAGGGCGAGGAGGCCGAAACCCAGGGCCGCGGCGCTGGCTGGTTCGGTGTATGCGAGGCCGCGGTAATCCTCGATCGAACCCGACGGCCGGTGCCTCGAGACGACGGCGACGACTCCGAATGCCGCCAGGTTCACGACGGCATAGACACACACGTATGCCACGACCGCCGACAGAGCGTCGCCGAAGCGCCCGCCGCTGACCCCGGTGGAAGCCACACCCAGCGGCACGAGCATGTACCCCGACTGGGCGATCGACGACCAGGCGAGGAGCCGGACGGCGCCTCGCTGCCGCAGAGCCGCCACGTTGCCGAAGGTCATCGTTGCGACGGCGACGACGGCGATGGCGGGCGCCCAGACGTCGGCATACGAGGGAAAGCCCTGTCCCACCACCACGACGATGCCGACGATCCCGGCCGCCTTCGACACGACCGAGAGGTAGGCGGCCACGACCACAGGCGCCCCGGCATAGGTGTCCGGAACCCAGAAATGGAACGGGACGGCGCCCACCTTGAACGCCAGGCCCACCAGGGTGAGCACCACGCCGGCCGTTGCCACCGCCGTACGGTTCGACGGGTCGCCCAGCGCACCCGCGACCCGGTCCAGGTGCAGCGAACCCGTCGCGCCGTACACCAGCCCGACGCCGTAGACCATGACCGCCACCGACACGACCGAGACCAGGAAGAACGTCAGCGCAGCCTCCGCTCCGCGAGCGGATCGCCGACGCAACCCGACGAGCGCGAACGCCGGCAGCGAGACCACCTCCAGCGCGACAACCACGGTCGCAAGATCGCGAGCGGCCGCGAGGACGAGGGCACCGGTGGCCGAGGCCAGAACCAGGAAGCCGGTCTCCCCGCCCGGCAGGCGGTCCGGCTCACCCGTGCCGATCTCGGCGTGCGCCAGCAGGAGCACGACGATCGTGCCGGCCAGCACGACCGCCTGGAAGACGAGCGTGAGCTGGTTGACGACGTAGGAGCACGACTCCAGCGCGCCGTCGCCGCCGACGCAGAACGTCGCACGCGCGTCACCCCACAGCAGGGCGACGACCACCAGAGCGGCCGACGTTCCAGTCACCGAGATCGCGGTGAGGACACCGGCCGCGCGGCGCGGCAGCCACAGGTCGGCAACCAGGACGAGCAGCGCAGTGGCGGTAACCAGCACGGTGGGCGCGACCGTGAACCAGTCGACCCCCTGTGCCGTGCCCGTCACGAGCCTCCTCCGCCCAGTAGAGCCTGCACGGCGGGATCGACTAGGGACAGGACGAGACCGGGCCAGACCCCGAGCACCAAAGTCAGCGCCACCAGGGGTCCCCACGACACCGCCTCGAGACGCGTCACGTCGCCCAGCACGGGAAGGCTCGGCCCGATGGTGTCGTCGCCCTGGCAGACGCGGCGGACGGTCGCCAGCAGGTACCACGCGGTCAGCACGAGGCCGGCGAGCGCCACCGCCAACAGAGCGAGGAAGTAGGGCCGGTCCAGCAGGTCGGCCGGCCGGAACGCGCCGAACAGCGCCAGCAGGTCGCCCCAGAAACCGGCCAGACCCGGCAGCCCGAGCGACGCCACGGCACCGAACGTCAACAGCGCGCCCAGCCTGGGCAGCCGGGCGTAGAGCCCGCCGCCCAGTTGGTCGAAGTCACTCGTTCCGTGGCGGTCCTTGATGGCGCCGGCCAGGAAGAACAGCAGGCCGGTGATGAGTCCGTGGGCCAGTCCGGCGTAGACCGAGCCGTTGAGGCCGGCAGGCGTGAGGGTGGCGACGCCCAGGACCACGAAGCCCATGTGTCCGACACTCGAGTACGCGACCAGCCGCTTGAGGTCCCGCTGGGCGAGGCAGGCCAGGGCGCCGTAGACGATGCCGACCACAGCCAGCCCGCCGAGTACCGGTGCGAGCCGTGCCACCCCGTCGGGAACGATCGGGACAGCCACCCGCACCAGGCCGTACGAGCCCATCTTCAACAGCACGCCGGCCAGCAGCACCGACCCGACCGTCGGTGCCTTCGCGTGCGCGTCGGGCAACCACGTATGCAGCGGCCAGACCGGCACCTTGACGGCCAGCCCACCGACGATCGCCAGTGCCGCCACGAACTGCACGCCGCCGGAGAGCCCGGCACCCGCACGATCGGCCAGTTCGATCATGTCGAACGTGCCGGTGTGCGCGTGCACCACCAGGAAGCCGACCAGCATGAGTGCCGAGCCGAGCAGCGTGTACAAGATGAACGTGGTCGCTGCCGCCGTGCGGCCCGGCCGATCGTGCGGGTCACCCCACCAGGCGACGAGGAACCACATCGGCACCAGCACGACCTCGAAGAACAGGAAGAACAGCAACAGGTCGAGGGCGAGGAACGTGCCCAGCATCCCGACCTCGAGCAGCAGCACAAGCGCGATGAAGGCCCGCAGACGACCGGCCTCGGGCCGCACCCGAACCGTGTAGAGGCAGCAGCAGAAGACGAGAAGCGCCGTGAGCACGGCGAACGGCAACGACAGGCCCGTGACTCCCAGGTGCCAGCGCAGGTCGACGGCCGGCGCCCACGCAGCGTCGGTGACGAACTGCGCCCTCCCCCCGTCGTCCTTGTCGGCCAGGACAACAACGGCGAGGAGCGCTGCGAGCGCCACCCCCGAGGCGACAACTCCCGTTATCGGAGCCCGACGCTCCCCGATTCGGCGCGGTACCAGCGCAAGGCCCACAGTCCCAGCCAGTGGGGCGCCTAGCGCGACATGGAGGAGTACGGCACCGGTCATGGCCTCGGTCGCATCTCACGACGCGCAAGGGTCACCACAGGGACGCACCCGCCCCAGCGAGGGCCAGCACCACGACGAACGCCATCACGGCCGTGACATACGCCTGGACCCGCCCGACTTGGGCCGCGTGCGGCAGCGCACCCAGAATGCGGGCCGCGCGACCGGCGCCGCGCACGTACGCATGGACGACGTCGCGATCTCCTGCGACGACGAGCCTGCTGGCGCCGACGAGCGGGCGCACCACGACGGCGTCGTAGATCCCGTCGACGCCGAAGCCGCCAGCGAGGACCGGCCGCGACGTTCCGAGCGACACAGCGGGATCGCGCCGGTCGAGGCGCACCCATTCCACGAGCGCGGCGAAGCCTCCGAGGCCGGCCAGCGCGAGGGAGATGGCAGCGGTGCCCAGATGAATGGATATCCCATCCGGGTCGGCCGCCGCCTCTCCCGGGTCGAACATGGCCGAGACGACCGACGGCATGAAGGCGAGTACGCCCAGCAGCGCGGTCGGCACGGCGAGCAGCACCAGCGGCATCCGCATGGCCGGCGGTGGGTCGTGGGCGGCGACGCCTGCACCGGGCGTCTGCGCTTTCCACCGCGGTGGGCCGCGGAACGCCAGGAGCCAGGCGCGGGTCGCGTACGCACCGGTCACGAAGACGGTGAGCAGTCCGGCCAGCAGTACCAGCCATGCGGCCCAGGTTGGCGCCGGCCCGCCTTCCAACGCCGCACCCTCGGCGGCCGACAGCACCGACTCCTTGGAGAAGAACCCGGACAGCGGTGGCAGCCCGACCAGCGCGGCCAGCCCGATGGTGCCGACGGCATACGTCAGCGGCATCCGCCGGCGCAGCCCGCCCATGCCGGACAGCATCGTCGTCCCTATCGCATGAGCGATGGCTCCGGCACCCAGGAAGAGCAGCGCCTTGAAGGCGGCATGAGAGAGCAGGTGGAACAAGCCGGCCGAGTATCCACCCACTGCGAGGGCACCGAGCATGTACGCGAGCTGGCTGGAGGTCGACCAGGCGAGCACGCGCTTGTAGTCGTCCTGGGCGAGCGCGGCCAGCGCGGCCAGGGTCATCGTCACCGCTGCGACGACGGCGAGGACGGCGAGTGCGACCGCCGAGAGCAGGAACACGGTTTCGAGTCGCGCCACGAGGAACACACCGGCTGCCACCATGGTCGCGGCATGGATCAGTGCCGACACCGGCGTCGGACCCGTCATCGCGTCGGGGAGCCACACGTGCAGCGGGACCTGAGCCGACTTGCCGACAACGCCGCAGAGCAAGAGTACCAACCCAACGGTCAAAGCCGTCGACGCGGCGGCCGAGGACTCGAGCTCTGAAATGCGGAACGACCCGTTCAGGTCGGCGAGCACGAGGATGCCTGCGAGCATTCCGACGTCGCCGAGCCGTGTGACGACGAATGCCTTCACCGCCGCCTCGCGGGCGTCCGGCCGCTCCCAGTGGTGCCCGATGAGCAGAGCCGAACAGATGCCCATGACCTCCCAGCCGACGAGGAGCACCACCAGATCGTCGGCGAGCACCACGAGCAGCATCGCCGCGGTGAACAGCGAGATCAGCGCCGCATAGGTGCCGTAGCGGGGATCGCCGTGCATGTAGGCCGTCGAGTAGACCTGTACGGCGAACGCGACGACCGTGACCATGATCGCCAGCGTCATACTCAGCCCGTCGGCCCTGGTCGCGACCGTGATCGGGATCCAGCCGGTGGGAATCGTCCCCCATTCGTCGAGCGACGGCCCGCCGGCCCAGACCGCCACCGCCGCGCCCACCGACATCGCCATGGCGAGCCCGGTGCCGACCACCGCCACCCGGCCGGCCGACAGTCGGTCTCGACCGACCACCAGGCCGACCACCGCCGCGGCGAAGGGCGTCAGGATGATCAGCAGCCCGATGATCACCGGGTTGCCTCCGGTTCGGTGACGTCCGGTGTGCCGGCCTCGGAACGGAGGTCGCGCTGCGGGCCGTCGCCGTCGAATTCGGCGAGCTGTTCGGTCTCTGCGCGTTCGTTGAGCAGGCCGAGATCGTCGAGGTCGGATGTGCCGCGCGTACGGAAGACCTTCAGCACGATTGCGAGGCCCAGCCCGACCTCCGCCGCGGCAATCGTGATCACGAACAGGGTCATCACCTGGCCGCCGTGCAGGGTGTCGGACCACCATGCGTCGAACGCGACCAGGTTGAGGTTGGCGGCGTTGAGCATGAGCTCGACAGACATCAGCACGAGCACGGCGTTGCGACGCACCAGCACCCCGAAGACGCCCATGGCGAACAGCAGGGCCGACACCACGAGCGGAAGGGCCAGCCTCATCGTCCGTCCTCGTCCTGTCTTCTCCGCGAGAGCACGATCGCGCCGACCAATGCCGCGAGCAGCAGGACCGAGAGAAGCTCGAAAGGCAGCACCCAGCCGCGGAAGAGCGCCGAACCGACCGCCTCGCCATCACCGACGCCAGTACCGTCCAGGTCCACCACCTCGTCACCCATGCCGGCCAGCAGGGTGCCAAGGAGGACGAGTGCCGTGGCCGTTGCCACGCCCGCCGCAAGGAAGACCCGGCCGCGCGGCGCACCGGGTGTCGGGCCGATCGGGGCGCGGGTGAGCATGAGCGCGAAGAGCACGAGGACGACGACGGCGCCGACGTAGATCAGGAGCTGAACCCAGGCGAGGAGCTCTGCCGTCAACAGGAGGAAGCAGCCGGCGACAGCGCCGAGGCAGACGGCGAGCCATAGCGCGGAGTGCACGATCCGGGTCGTAGTGACGACGAGGAATCCAGACCCGAGGGCGACCGCGCCGACCAGCACGAACGCCAGCTCGACACCGTTCACCCGGCGGCCTCCGGTGGCGAGCCGGCCGCACGCCGAGCGGTTTCGACCTCCTTGGGTTCTGCCGCGTTCGGGTCGACGGCCGGAGGCGGCGGAACCGTCCACATCCACTCGCGCAGCCGGTCGCGCTCGTGCACCAGGTCGCGGATGTCGAGCTCGGCGTACTCGAACTCCGGCGACCAGTGCAGCGCGTCGAAGGGGCACACCTCGATGCAGATCCCGCAGTACATGCAGAGCGAGAAATCGATCGCGAACCGGTCGAGCACGTTGTGGCTGCGGACACGGCCACCCTCGGTCGCTGGTGGCAGCTCCTCCTTGTGCGAGTCGATGTAGATGCACCAGTCGGGGCACTCACGGGCGCACAGCATGCAGACCGTGCAGTTCTCTTCGGTCAAGGCGATGACGCCGCGGCTGCGGGGAGGCAGCTGCGGGGCGGCGTCGGGATACTGCGCGGTGACGGCGCGCTTGGTCAGCCGCCGAAAGGTCGTGGCCAACCCGTGTGCAAGCCCGAGACCTGCCATGGCTCCCCATCCTTGCCGTTCACGCGCTCGGTTACGAGCTTCCAGGCCTACTTACGCGAGACGGCCATGTCGTACGTCACCCACGGCGTCGCGACGGCGACCTTGTCATAAGCCGCTCGTGCCCGGGCGTTGTCGGCCGCCGTGATCCATCGGACGATGCTCCAGCCCCGTCGGGCAGCCTCGTCCCTCATCGCTTCGAAGAGCGCATCCACGGCACCCGTCCCCCTGGCCGTTCGATCGACGAACAGGTCGTCGAGGTGTCCGCCGACGCTGCCGTCGAGCGGGCGGACGAACGGGCGCAGGTGCGCGATCCCCACCGGGTCGCCGCCGTCCGCGGACACCACGACCAGGGCGACGACGAGCCCGTCCTCGTGGATCCAGCGCCAGACG
>Ga0126304_10001141_pt1 | contig 12175 bp, 9 predicted proteins | sample Plot25_FD_92538 | JGI IMG/M metagenome (GOLD analysis project Ga0126304, IMG submission 92538) | Serpentine soil microbial communities from UC McLaughlin Reserve, CA, USA - Plot25 | ecosystem: Environmental > Terrestrial > Soil > Grasslands | place: USA: UC McLaughlin Reserve, Lake County... | reverse complement strand
TCAGGAACGCATCCGGAAGATTTTTTTCAAAGTTGCTCGTCATTATTACTACAATTCTGGCCATGGGTTCATTAGGCTGGGGAGCCGCTCGCCGAACTTGAAGATTGTTGATTTCATTTATCATGAACTCATAATGTTCGATTTCGTTAAGCAGGTCATTGGGAAAGTCGCGCGGAGCTTTATCAATTTCGTCAATTAACACTACTGAGCTTTTCGGCTGTTCATCCAGTGTATCAAAATTCTTTAAAAGCTGTAGCTCCTGTAATCTCGTATTTTTAGATACTTTTTGTTTGCCATAGGTCTGCAGGATTGCCTTTCCCAATGCATTCAGCTGAATGAAGGGGTGGGCCTGGTTGGTGGTGCCGTTGTTGAGATCGCGGTCGATATGCCTTTTTTGAAAATGTCCTATCGCGTCATAAGTGTAAAAGAGATCAGTTGCGTTGGAAGTAGTCTTGGTATTGAAAATAAAGGGTGTTGGTGAGAATGCAGCGAAGCCATTCAGATCTTTCGGGCCTGTTTGACTAAGTTCATGGGCAACTTTGAAGGCGAGTTGTGTCTTTCCTGTACCAGGCGCTCCGGTTACGAGTAAAGGCTTCTGTAGCCATATCGCCATATTCACTGCCTTCGCCAAACCTTTATCTTCTATCACATAGTTCTGTGGATCGAGGTCCGCGTTTGTTTGAATGTCTTTTAGGTCGAATAATTTAGCATCGGACATGGTTTAGGGTTTTTTAGATTTATTGAATATAATCTGGTCCAAAACAATTTCCGCCTTTGACATAGAAAATGTCTGTTCGGGCCGATTGTAATATGAGGGGAAGTATGTTTGTAAAGTTGATGCAATTTTATCTTCATTCTGCTCGATCTTTCTTGCTACCAGCCAGTCTTCAATATCATTGATGCTTATTTTTTCCAGGCGTGGCAGCTTATTATCCTTCAGGAATAATTTGTCATCAAGAATTTCGCTGCTTAACTGTTTATCCTGGTCCCCTTCGCTTTGCCTGAATAACAAAAAAATCAATATTTTCTTTTCTTCGTTCTCAATTTTCATCGCAGTGATTTCATTGTAAAATATCCCGATCGCTTTCTTGTAAATATTGATATTGTTTTCTTTAAGGTATGAACTTTCAATGATGAGATTAATGATCAGTAAATCCTTCCTTGCCTTTGTAAGGGCTTCAAAAATCGACTCGGCTGTCACCTGCCTTAACGGAAGTGTTAACTCTTCAACCAATTGCGTTCTTATTTCATTTTTGATTCTCCCCAACAGCTGCGTTTCATTCTGCAATGGAAAATATTTTGCAGCTACCGACACTTCTACAATACTCTTACCCTCGTATGTAAATTGGCATGCGTAACGATTTACAAAAGAAGTGTGACTATCGTCTTTTTGTCCGGGTAATAGAAACAGATGTATGGGATTTTGATAATTCGTTAGATAAAAGGAGTTATCAAATGCATCAGCCTGGCAATACCTGTCGCAGAAATACTTCAAATCGCCCGACAAATGATTTTTGTCTTCGACCTTTTCGGTCACGGTTTCTTCCTCAAAAAGTCTTTTGTATTCGGGTTTATTCAACTCTCTTCTTAAAGAGGCCAATACTATACCCGGAAGATCATCGGCATCTGTAAAATTTGCGATACCATGAGATTTGCCCAATCGCTCAACAAATTTTATCAGTCGTTCATCTGTACGTTCGATGTCCTTTTTAAAGCATAGAATCACCATTCCTTCTTCATGGCATTTGTTACAAGCGGCGTCATACTCGAATTCAGTGAAAGACTTTCCAAGGAGGACGTCGTCCTGTTCAGGGATAGAGCCGTAAGATTCGCCGATAAGAAGTATGTAGATAGGACACTGCCTGACGTAATTTTCAACCTCAACTTTGGGATGCTGGGTGAAAGAGCCAAACCATTCCATGCAGCAGACTTCGTATTCAGCTGTTTTAAGCAGCTCAATCAGAGATCTTCTTTCCTTTTCGAGGTCCTTTTTTGTAGATGATAAGAATATCTTGCAGCTCGTAGACATTGGACGTTTGAATTCACATCAAAATTTACGGTTTAATTTCATTATGACAATACTACAAATAGGGTAGACGGCGCCCGGTTTGATAGGAAGTTGGTGCTATAAGGTCTTATGAGCTGGTAGAGTTGAGGTTTTCCATAATTAAGAAAGAAACGTACACGCATATCATTTATAAAATATGAAACTCAAATTGCCGACACATTTAACATGTTTCAAATTTGGAAAACCAAAATTGTAACCGATTGCTCACTCCAGAATCGCGTCGCCCCAGCCGCCTACTCCTTGGCACTAAACTTGAACCTATATACCCTTCTTTAAAAAATCCAATAATTATTGGGAGGAAGTGTTATTTTGTCATTGAAATTTTTGTATGAAAGAGATGAATTTTATATTGAGTCCCGAAGATGAGATGGACTTTATGCCGATAATCCCCCTGAATGAAAATGATAGTGATAATAGCACTGAGACTGTGTTTCCCGCCGATTTGCCTCTTCTTCCTTTGCGGAATACCGTCCTTTTTCCAGGTGTGGTATTGCCAATTACGGTGGGTCGCGATAAAAGTATCAAGGCGGTAAACGATGCTTATAAGGGTGACAAATTGGTTGGAGTTGTTGCACAAAAAGACAGTGACATCGAAGATCCCACAGTAACTGATCTTGAAGATATTGGCACGATTGCCCGCATTGTTAAGTTGATAAAAATGCCCGACGGTGGAACAACGGTTATCATTCAGGGGAAACGTCGATTTAGGGTTGGGACTATTTTAAGTGAAGACCCATACTTCAAAGCGATGATTGACTTGCTTGAAGAGGAAGAACCTCCAAAGGATCAGAACTTCGAAGCTTATGTTTCCAATATAAAAGACCTGGCTACTCAGATCATCCAGTTGTCGCCGAATATGCCGTCAGAGGCGGGAATTATTTTAAAGAATATTGAGAATCCCTCCTTCCTGATACACTTCATCTCAAGTAATCTGAGTACCGAACTGGTCGAGAAACAGAAGCTGCTTGAGTTAAATCATATCCAGGCAAGAGCCGATCTGCTGATGCAGTTACTGCAACGGGAGTTGCAGTTTGCTGAACTGAAAAATAAGGTTACTACAAAAACAAAAACGGAACTCGACAAACAACAGCGCGACTATTTCCTACAGCAACAGCTGAAAAGCATTAAAGATGAGCTTGGTGGGGATAACAATGAAAGGGAAGTAAAGGAAATGCAGAAAAAGGCCGAGTCGAAGAAATGGCCACAGGCTGCGAAAGATCTTTTTCAAAAAGGTATTGAAAAGCTTGAAAGAATGCATCCAAGTACACCCGATTACTCAATCGTGTACAATCATCTCGATCTCATGCTCGATCTTCCATGGGAAGATTATACGGAAGATTCTTACGACCTGAAAAAAGCAAAGAAGATATTGGACATTGATCACTATGGAATGGCCAAGGTAAAGGAGCGTATTCTTGAATATCTCGCGGTTTTGAAATTAAAGGGAGATATGAAAAGTCCCATCCTTTGTTTTGTTGGTCCTCCCGGAATTGGTAAAACGTCCCTGGGAAGAAGCATCGCCAGTGCTATGAACCGCAAGTACGTACGGTTAAGCTTAGGTGGCCTTCATGATGAAAGTGAAATCCGTGGCCATCGAAAAACATATATAGGAGCGATGTCTGGAAGAATTGTTCAATCGATCAGGAAGGTGAAATCTTCGAACCCGGTAATGATCCTCGATGAAATTGATAAGGTGGGAAAAGATTTTCGTGGCGACCCCTCGTCAGCGTTGTTAGAAGTACTCGATCCCGAGCAGAATAATACATTTTACGATAACTACCTCGAACTTGAATATGATCTCAGTAAAGTGTTGTTCATAGCTACAGCCAATGATATCAATAACATTCAACCTGCGTTGCGCGACCGTCTCGAGGTTATAAATCTGAACGGTTATGCCGTTGAAGAAAAAATAGAAATTGCCAGGCGACATCTTCTTCCAAAACAAAAAGATGTCCATGGACTGAAAAGCACAAGTTTCAAGATAAGTGATAAGGTACTGGAGAAAATCATCCAGGATTATACTAGGGAAAGTGGCGTACGTGAGCTTGACCGTTATATAGCTTCTGTAATGCGATACGAGGCTAAGGAATATGCCATGAAAGGAAGAATAAAATCCGGTATATCGCCGAATGATGTTGAAAAAATACTTGGAAGAGCACGATTCAGCAATGAATTTTATAAAGTGGCCAATATGCCCGGGGTAGCTGTAGGCCTTGCATGGACATATGTTGGTGGCGATATATTATTTGTGGAAACAAGTCTCAGCGAAGGAAAGGGCGAACTGAAGTTGACAGGTAACCTGGGAAATGTGATGAAAGAAAGCGCGACGACTGCACTGACATACTTACAATCGAATGCGAAAAAAATCGATATCGATATAGATATTTTCAATAAGAAAACGGTGCATGTACATGTGCCCGAAGGCGCTGTTCCAAAGGATGGGCCAAGTGCCGGTGTTACTATGATCACTTCTATTGCCTCCGCATTAACGGGAAAAAAAGTAAGGTCATATCTTGGAATGACGGGCGAAATTACTTTGCGAGGACAGGTTCTGCCTGTGGGAGGCATCAAGGAAAAAATACTTGCCGCTAAAAGAGCAGGTTTAAGAGAGATTATTTTGTGCTGGCATAATGAGAAGGATATCCAGGATATAGATCCAGCATTTATCAAGGGGCTAAAGTTTCATTACGTAAAAACGATGCAGCAGGTGCTTGATATAGCTCTTGATTAACGAAACATATTCTTGTAAACCTGGTTGCCTCCGGGACGGTTTGTTGATTCAATACTCTTCCGCGGTTCTTGCCTGGCGTTCGTATTTGTTATTTGAATATCCGTTCTTAGCGTTTTCTATCAGATAACGAATAATAAAGGGAATCAAACCGTACCTGCGGTATTGCCTGATATGCTCCAGTTCATGTTTAACCCACCGTTGGTTCTCGAGGAATTCTTCGCGTGACACATTGTGCAGGTAGATTGTTTTTCCAAAAACAATTGCCATTCGGCCACTTTTCAGTTTCCATGCGGCCATCCGGGCGATAAGTGAATTTTCTTTGATACGAATTCGCAAGCCTGAAAATTATGATCGTTTAGAAAAAGACGTTTTCAGTCTATTTATAACTAAAAACCGTTCCAAAGGCATCACATCTGCGGCTTTTCCAGCACCGATTGTACTACCTGAGCTCTTGAATTTTTAGATTTTTCCATCTTACTTTTATCCCTCCTCCATCATGTATTTGCAAGGCGATAAATCCTTCGCCTTTACCAATTTTTTCATCTTTCAGGGTAACCATTTGATGACCGTTGAGCCAGGTCGTTATTTCGTCTCCTACCATTTTTATTTTTAAAGTATTCCAGTCCTTCGCTCTCAGCCACTTTTCATCCTCTGGCTTTGGTTGTATGATCCATCCGCGACCGTAAGACTCATAGATACCCCCAGTGTGATGATTTTCGGGTGCAACCTCCACCTGCCAGCCACTGATTTTCGTGCCTTCGATTCCCGAGCGGATGAATACACCGCTATTGCCGTTTGCCTCAAGCTTAAAATCCATCGTCACGGTAAAATCTTTGTAATTTTTGTTGGTCGACAAATATCCATACTGTTTATCAGGACCACTTTCACAAACCAGTTCTTTATTTTCTACATACCATTTTTCTGTACCGTGGACAGTCCAGCCGGAAAGATTCTTGCCATTAAATAATTTTTTTGTTTTTTGCGCAGTTAGGTAGGACGATACAGAAAAACTTAATAAAAAAAACAAAACATATTTTACCATGAGTGTTTGATTGATAGTTTAAAACATGATCCAATGATGCTTAAATATATAGCAAGATGATCAGATAATGTCATCTGGTTGTATCTAAAATGAGGATTGCTTGACTCTTCGCCCTGATTTTTTACGATGGCATCACATTCTGAATTAGAATGGTGGATTCTGAATTCCGGATTCTGTTCTTATCTTTCCTTTTTACTTCACTATGTCAGTATTCAACGTAGATCCGGATATTTCAAGAGCAAAAACGCTCAGTACTGATTTCTATATCGATCCAAAGTATTTTGCTGAAGCTAAAGAAAAGATATTTTCCAAATCGTGGCAGTTTGCCGGAGACGTCGGTTGTCTAAGAGAGCCTGGGCAATGTCAACCCTTTACTTTGCTCGAGAACTACCTGGATGAGCCTTTAGTATTGACAAGAGACAACGAAAACAATACTCATTGCCTCAGTAATGTTTGCACACACAGAGGAACTATTCTCATACCCGGAGCCTGTAAAGTCCCCAATCTCCGTTGCCGCTATCATGGACGGATCTTCGGCCTGGATGGCTCATTCCGTTCGATGCCTGAATTTAGGGAAGTGAAGAATTTTCCTTCACCGGATGATAATCTCACACAGCTTCCTCTTTACCAATGGGGCGATTTCCTATTTACATCCCTCGATCAAGATTGCCGACCAGGACCGTACTTCAAAGATATGATCGAGAGACTAAGCTGGCTACCGTTGAATGATTTTGTCTTCAAACCGGGCCTTTCCAAAAGCTACCTCGTAAATGCTCACTGGGCGTTGTATTGCGAAAATTACCTGGAAGGTTTCCATATCCCATTTGTGCATGCAGGTTTGAATGCAGTCATAGATTTCGGCGATTATACTACCGAGTTATTTCAGTATTCCAATCTTCAACTCGGAATAGCAAAAGATGCCGATAATGTTTTTGACGTTCCAGAACGCTCTCCCGATTATGGAAAGAAAGTAGCCGCTTATTATTTCTGGGTATTTCCAAATATGATGTTCAATTTTTATCCATGGGGCTTGAGCATAAATCTTATTCAGCCAGTCAATATTCAGCAGTGCAAAGTTTCTTTTTTAACTTATGTATGGAAGGAAGATAAATTTAATACCGGGGCAGGATCAGATTTGAATACGGTTGAGCTGGAGGATGAAGAAGTGGTGGAAGCTGTGCAAAAAGGGATTCGTTCCCGTTTTTACAAACATGGTCGCTATTCAGTTACAAGAGAACAGGGCACCCATCATTTTCATCGTATTATTTGCGAATTTATGTATTAGGGTTTAAGGTTTAAGGTTTGTGTTGGTGGTTTGTGGTTCAACCATACTTAAACGTTTTGCCACTGTAGTTTTGTTAGTTAAGATCATTGTAGTAATCAACCTTAAACATTAGACTTTAAACTTTAAACGTAAACATTAAGCCTTAAACAACAAGCCCCAACACTGCATGCCTGCACAAAAACTCCAACGCCAGCTTGGTCTTTGGGCCTCTATTTCCATTGTAGTGGGGTCAATTATAGGCAGCGGAATTTTTATGAAACCTGCTACAATGGCCGGGCAGGTGGGTTCACCGTTGATATTGTTAATGGTTTGGGTGATAGCAGGAGTCGTTTCTTTATTTGGTGGAATGATCAATGCAGAAGTCGGAACCCTTTTACCCAAAACAGGCGGTCAATATGTTTTCTTCCGCCACATGTACGGGGATTTTTTTGCTTTTCTGTATGGATGGGCATCGTTAAGTGTGATCAACACGGCGTCGGTTGCTTCAATATCCTTTGTGTTTGCTCAATATGCCGGGTATTTTCTTGATCTGCCGCGCTTTTCACCGGAGCTTGAAAAGTCTGTTTCATTAGCGATTCCTTTTATTGGCAAAATTTTTCCTCTCGATAATATTGGTGTGAAGTCGTTAGCCGCGCTACTCATTGTTATTTTTACCTGGATCAATTACTATAGTGTAAAAGCAGGAGGCGCCGTGCAGGTTTTCTTTTCTGTTTTGAAATTGGGAGTATTAATCATGGTGGTTCTGCTCATATTTTTCTCGGGAAAAGGGTCATTCCAAAATTTTTTCACAGTCTCTTCGGATCGGGATGAATCATTTTGGGGAATGGTTAGCGGATTTATTGCCGCCTGCTCAGGGGCATTGATGGCCTATGATGGATGGAACAACCTTGGGTTCGTGGCCGGTGAAATAAAAAACCCGGGAAAAAATATTCCACGAGGATTAATCATTGGGCTCGGCACCTGTTTGCTAATGTATGTGCTTATAACGCAGGCTTATTTGTATGTGCTGCCCATCGATGAAATGAAAAAATCTTCACTGGTTGCTTCCGACGCTTTAAGGGTTGTAATGGGAGTTGGAGGAGGCGGTTTGGTCGCTTTGCTTGTGATGATTTCTACTGCCGGAGCAACGAACGGCAATATTCTTCCATGCGCCCGTATAACCTTTGCGATGGCTGAGCAAAACAAATTCTTTCCCTGGGCTGGCAAAGTGCATCCCCGTTTTCGCACGCCGGGAAATGCCTTATTACTGCAGGGCATCTGGGCCTGCCTGTTTGTATTATCCGGGTCTTTTGATATGCTTACTGACATGTTTGTATTTGTCAGTTGGTTGTTTTATGGATTTGGAGCATATGGAATATTTCTTCTCCGAAAAAAAATGCCGGAAGCAGAGCGGCCCTACAAGGTGTGGGGATACCCGGTAGTGCCCATAATATTTATTCTTTTTGCTGCATTTTATTTTGTGGTTACGCTACACACTGATATCACCAATTATATTGCCGGAAAAACAGTTTTCATCAATTCTGTATTCGGATTGCTGGTGACAATTATGGGAATACCATTGTATTGGTATTTCAATAGAAAGAACAATTCCGGAAGAGGCTGACGGGAAATAGGTACACGATACAGTCCTTCAGTCAGTTTTTTCAGATAGAGTGAAAGAACGCCGTAAGTTTCTCGATTCTGCTTTTTGATTACTGTTCGATGATTATCTTTTTCGTACCATACCATGATTTTAATGAATCACGGATGCGCGCTGTATCTGATGAGGCGGCGGGGATTGAGATATATAACCTATAAACCACCGAATCTTTTGTATCCCAGTTTAAGCCAGGATTAGAAGACTTCAAATCATTATAACGCTTAATTACATAGTTTTTGCTGGCCAGTCTGAAAATGAATTTATAAGGCTGAAGGGATGGGGTAGTTGTAAGAACAGGGGGAGAAGGTTGTGTTGTCGTCACGGTTGGAGAATCGATTGTTCTATTTTGTGACGTGTCCGTCTGAACGGGTGCCGGTTCCAGAGTTTTAATTGTGGCCGACTGTCCGTCATCATCTGTATTTTTATTATATAGCGTATAACCGCCCCAGATAATCGCCGTAAGCCCTACCAGGATAGCCAGAACAATCCAGATTGTTCTTCCTGATTGACTATTTGATGATACGGGGTTGTAATCATGTTCATACGGTTGTTTTGTGTTTGACGGCTTCAATTCCCTTTCTATCGTAAAGTTTTCGAGTTTTTCGGTTAGAGGTATTCCAGGGTAAAATTCATATGTACCGCTTCTGCTTTTATGCAATGTTCCGATACCTTCCAGGTGAAAGGGCTTGCCAATATTCAATAATATCTTACCGTCTGAGACAAAGGATTCCAGATCAGATTCTGCAAGCGGTCGTATTTTTCCTGTATGCGTTCGTATAAACTCGATGAACTCTTCATCAGGTTTTGCAACATTTTTTTGGCTGAACCTGATATGTTGAAGCAAATCGTGTGCATTTTTTTCGGTGACTTCGGGCATTGCGACGGAAGGATCGATAGAAAAAACACCGATGCCGGGCAAATTCAACTGCTTGTGCTGGTAAAGAAATTTTGCGAACAGTAACGATAATTTCAAGGTATTGTAAGATTTTGCCACAAGTTATATATTAATTGCCTGCACGCAAGCACTCATTCAATATCTGGCTTATTTTTGCCACACAGCTTTGATACTTAAATGCTGTTATACAAGTATGTTAAACGAGGAAGAGAAGAGGTTTATGGAATATTGGGAAGCTAACAGGCTCAAAGAGAAAAAGGTAATGAAACAATTTCTCATCGGTTTGCCTATCGGCGCATTATTCGGGTTACCTATTATATTGATGTTGTTTTCGGGAAAGTTCTGGTATAAGAGGGCTGATATGGAGGCTGTCAGTCGTCTCAATCCGCTAGTATTGATTGTGGCGGTATTCCTCATTATTATTTTTATGGCGATTTTTTATAAACAACATCAGTGGGATATGAAAGAGCAGCAATACCTTGAGATAAAATCCCGTCAACAAAGTGATGAAACAAAACTGTAACTATGCAGCTATGCAGATAATACGGCTGTCTTATAATTGAATTGCGAATAGAAAATGCTGCTATGAGAAAACTAATTCTGTGCTTATTGTGCGTGTGGTATTTATTGCCGGGCTGCCTTAAAAAAGAAACCGGCTGTCCTCCTCCGAAGGATATTGTGGCACCCTTACCCGAACAGCAAGTCATTGCAGATTATCTCGCCGCTAACAATATTAATGCTACCAAACATGGCAGCGGCCTCTATTATCAGATCTGGCAGCAGGGTTCAGGGGATAGTCCTAACAATTGTTCCTCCATCGTTATTAATTATACTGGTCTTTTATCAAACGGACATCAATTTGATGAGGGCAAAAGTCGCGCGTTTACATTAGGTAGTCTGATCGAAGGATGGAAAAAAGGGTTGCCTCTTATTCAGAAGGGAGGAAAGATCAAACTGTACATTCCTCCTTCACTGGGGTACGGATCTTCCGATATTAAGGATAACAACGGCGTTATAGTAATTCCCGCAAATTCGATGTTGATATTTGATATTTCTCTTTTGGATTTCCAATAAATTGCAGGTTTCTTTTATGGATTCCGGGGCGTAGTCCAAGAATGACTATAGGTCAATCAAAAATTATATTGATAACTTTTTGTTGCGACAGGCCTTTCGCCCCGAACGGCCCGAATTGTCACGAACTGGATTGGTGGTAATTCGTGGCCTAAAAGGTTTCAGATATTGGTTTCTTATCTCTTCAAACCTGAATGTAAACGATCTACGAAAAATTTCGAATTCTAACAATCGGACCCGGGTCCGGTATCTGGCATCCCGCCTGTGGTGCTAAACGAGTTTACCGGGTTAATCAGCTAATTTTGACCAAAATTGTCTCCTTGTCACACGAAGCGATTTCAGTATTCGATATGTTCAAAATTGGGATTGGCCCCTCAAGTTCGCATACGCTTGGACCGTGGCGTGCTGCACAGCGATTCGGAGAAAATCTTTTTCTAAGAGGACAACTGCCTTCCGTGATCGCCGTGCGCATTTTGTTGTATGGCTCCCTCGCAAAAACCGGCAAGGGCCATGGAACAGATATAGCGGTGATTCTTGGGCTTTGCGGTGATGATCCTGTTACCTTCGATGTTAATCGTATAACGCCGAAGATCAACGATATCCAGAACATGCGGAAACTAGTCCTTCACGGACTTCACGAAATCGATTTTGATCCACGCGAGGACATTGAGTTCCTTGCAACCGAGACCCTTCCATTTCATCCAAACGGAATCACATTCCTTGCTACGTTACAAAACGGAGAAGATATTGCGGAAACTTACTATTCAATCGGCGGAGGTTTTGTAATTAAAGAGGGAGAGAAAGCCGGTGCAGGATCTGCGACACAACTTCCGTTCCCCGTTGATAAGGCTGATGATCTTGTACACTGGTGTAGAAAAACTGGCTTGAGTATTAGCGAAGTTGTAATGGAAAACGAAAATGCATGGCGTCTGGAAGATGAAACCCGTCGGGGTGTAATGAACATCTGGCAGGTGATGAAAGATTGCATGTATCGCGGTTGCCATGCAGATGGTGTTTTGCCCGGAGGACTTAATGTACAAAGAAGAGCCGCTGATCTGAACAAGAAATTATTAAAGAATCCGTCATACTCAGATTATGATTCATGGATACAGGCGATCAGGAACGGAGGAAATGACTTCAGGTATACCCTGGATTGGGTAAGTTGTTTTGCGTTAGCCGTAAATGAAGAAAACGCATCCTTCGGCAGAGTCGTTACTGCTCCGACAAACGGTGCTGCAGGCGTAATTCCCGCCGTACTACAGTACTATATTATTTTTAACGATGGGGATAAGGAGGACAAGATTGTACAGTTCCTATTGACGGCATCAGAGATTGGATCGATATTCAAAAAAGGAGCAACTATCTCCGCGGCGATGGGTGGATGCCAGGCTGAGATTGGGGTATCTTCAGCGATGGCCGCAGCCGCTTTAACCGAGGCCATGGG
>Ga0126304_10001140_pt1 | contig 12175 bp, 16 predicted proteins | sample Plot25_FD_92538 | JGI IMG/M metagenome (GOLD analysis project Ga0126304, IMG submission 92538) | Serpentine soil microbial communities from UC McLaughlin Reserve, CA, USA - Plot25 | ecosystem: Environmental > Terrestrial > Soil > Grasslands | place: USA: UC McLaughlin Reserve, Lake County... | reverse complement strand
TATTCTTGGAGTCACTAAGTAATAGATTCAATAATAAAAGAACCTCCAAGTATCCTTTATGGGTTCGAATCCAATTTTATGTTTATTGTCTTATTTTGGGCCAAAAATATTGTGTCCACAACAATTCACACACCTCTGAGCCCGTTGCGATATTAGTTCTCTAATTGGATTCACTCATAAAAATAAAAAAAGAAAGGTGAACCAAAATAGAAATACAACAAATCATAAACCAAAACATTGAAGAATCTACTGCATATTCTTTATTTTTATATGCATTCAGATCTCCAGTAACTAAAGATTGTTATTTAAGACGAATGAAAATATTCTTTAATTATATAAATTTACTTCCAAATGGAAGTTTAGAAGAACAATGTAATCTTTTTGCGGCAAAAGGATTAGAAGATCAAAGATGGGTATTCAATAATATTATTAAGTTTTTACAATATCAAAAAGAAAGAGTAGAAAAGACAGAAATTTCAGGAGGAACTCTTCGTAATTTTGTAAAAACAATAAAGTTATTTTGTGAAATGTCTGAGATTCCTATTCACTGGAAAAAAATAACTAGAGGACTTCCTAAATCAAGAAAATATGCAGACGATCGAGCACCAACCTCAGATATTGTAAGACAGATCTGTGGATATCCTGACCGGCGAATCAAAGGAATTGTGTATACAATGGCATCTTCAGGAATAAGATTAGGAGCATGGGATTATCTTCGATGGAAAGATGTCCAACCAATCGAACGTCGAGGTAAAGTAATAGCAGCAAAAATTATTGTTTATGCTGGAGATGTTGAAGAATATTTCTCTTTCATAACTGCCGAAGCATATCTGGAACTACAAAAGTGGATGCAGTATAGACAGGATAGTGGTGAAGAAATCCATGGAAATAGTTCGGTAATGAGGCAATTATGGGATACAAAAAAAGGATACTATCATCATGGAACCATAAAAAAACCAGAAAAACTCAAATCTTCTGGCATTAAAAGACTGATGGAAGATGCACTTTGGACACAAGGGATTAGAAAAAAATCGGACTTAATAAGACATAGATATGATTTTCAAACAAACCATGGATTTAGAAAGTGGTTTAAGACTCAATGTGAAATCTCTGGAATGAAAAGCATCAATATAGAAATTTTAATGGGTCATTCAATAGGAATTTCAGATTCATACTATAAAATAACAGAAGATGATTTATTAACAGAATATTTGAAAGCATCAGATTTTTTAGTTATAAATAATGAAAATCAATTACAAATAGAATTTAATAGGGTTAGAATAGAAAAGCAAAAAGAATCAAAATTTTTAGAAGAGAAATTAAATAAAACAGATACAGAAGCTAAAGATTTAAAAATTCAAGATAAAAATAATATAGATGTAATTTCTGCATTATCAGACAAAATCCAAGAATTAATGTTAGAAATAGAGTTACTAAAACAGAAATCCTAGGTAAATATAATCTCTATATTTTTTTTATTAATATAATTATAGCATTTAGTATAGGTATAATATTGAGTTTAAACTGGAAAATTATAAAAAATGAGATAATTAATTCTGTTTTTTGGTTTCATGAACATGGTATCATACCATCATTACGCTCTATTTTTTATAGACTAGTCTCACTTAGAATCATTCCAAACACTAAAACTGCTTATAAACGATTAAGTGCTGTAACAGTAGAATTAAGAAAAAATAATAAGTTACCTTGGAACTCAATAAGCGATGAAAGTAGACTAGTCATAAAAAATTTTGATGAAAGATACATTGAACCAATTAAATATGTTGACGATATACTAAATGTGGTTAAAGATGCACACAATCAATATAAAATACCCAAATGGCATAATCAACCGCATTATGTAGAAGTATGGATTGAAAAGCAAGCATTGGCTAATGCTGTTCAATCATTTTTAAAAGATAAACAAGTTGTGATTGTAATAAATAAAGGATATGCAGGATGGACTTTTCTTTATAAAAATTGTAATAGATTAAAGAAAATCAAAATGCAGGGAAAAACTCCTCATATCTTATATTTTGGGGATTTTGATCCCTCAGGTGCAGATATGGATAGACATTTATCTACTGCATTATCTACATTTAGGCTTTCTTCAATTGATATTCATAGAGTTGCCATAACACCTAAACAGATTAAAACTTTTAATTTACCTCCCATTCCTTCTGACCAAGAGACAATAAACAAATTAAATAAGGATACTCGAAAGTCTAAATTCATATTAAAATATGGAGGCTTATATGCGGTAGAATTAGACGCTTTATTAGCAATCGCTCCTGATGAATTTGAAAAATTACTTATTGAATCTGTAGATCAATTTTTTGATAAAACTGTATATGAACAGAATTTGAAACAATATTCTTCTAATGCTAATGAGATTCAGAAAATGATAAAAACTAAAATTAAAAATCTTAATTTTTAGATCTTATCCGTTTGTGTTAGATTAGTTCTCTAATATAAATAGACAGTTAAGACTATATGCAAAAACCATATAATGAAGACCAAATAAATCAAACAGAAATAAGAAAAGTTCAGTCAATTCATGGCAATTCTACATTCACTCTAGTATTGCCAAAGGACTTTGTTTCTATTTTAAACATTTCAAAAGGTGACTATGTAAAATGTCAAATTTCAAGTAATCAACTTGTCATAGAAAAGGCAGACATTTAATAGAGGTAGTAAATCAAAATTGAATTTAGAGCAACCACTTTTATCTTCAGAGATAAATATAGAAATCAAAAATTTTGAACATCTATGGTATCAAGGGCCAACAGCATTTAAAGATGCTCAAATCTCAGCAAAAAAGATATTCAAGTTATTAAAATTGAACTATGGATCGTTATTTTCTAATGAAGATCTTGTCAAAAAAATGAGGAATAGACTAGGACATTTAAACAGAATAACAGATTCTGAAATTAAAAATTTACTTGGTGATGATTTGATTGAATAAAAACGAAATAGATATAGTCTATTTTGAATCAATTAATAATATTGATCAACATGATAATTACTTAAATAACCGTATTATTCATGTGGAAATTAAATCTATTCAAAGATCGATAGCAATACAACAACACGCAGTATGTAAAATTCTGAATCTGCTCGAGTCTTTAAGAGTACTTATAAACTCGAGAGTTAGTGGAGGTAGTTTTTAATTAATCATGCATCTGGTTTATGATGATATTGTTGATACCATTAACTTTGTATTAGACACTACATTAAAAGAAGCAAAAAAAGAAGACAGATTAACAAACCAACTTCTTATAACGATGCTATCTGCTTATAGCAATAATCCCATAAATTTACTGATCAATGCACCTTCAGGCGTTGGAAAAAATTATGTAATAAACAAGGTTGCTTCTCTCTTTCCAGATTATGATATATTATCTTTGGCGGGAATGACAGAGAAAGCATTATTCCATAGATCTGGTACCTTAGTCCGAAAGAATGAAGAAACTGCAGGGGAATATGAGCCTATAGAAGATAAAATAACAGAACTTGAAAATGATATGGAAGAGACAGAAAAAGAAATATCTCAAACCAAAGATAAAAATCAAAAACATGAATTGAAAAATACTCTTCTGCAACTAAAAGAAGAAAGGAAAGAGTTACTTAAAGACACTAAAAAATTAATAGATTTATCCAATAAAATTATAATATTTTTGGATACTCCACCAGAACAATTATTGGCAGGTTTGTTACCATTGCTAAGCCATGACAAATATGAAGTTGAGTACGAATATGTTGATACACATAATGGTATAAAAACACGTAACAACGTATTGAGGGGTTGGCCTGCAGTAATCTGTGCACAGGCTTTGGATTATAGTCGTTATGCAAGGTTTCCAGAATATCAACGTAGATTCATTACTACAAATCCAACCATGACACAGGACAAATATAATGAAGCAGTAAATTTAATCTCTAATAAGTTCTCTGTTCCCGATTTAATATATCAATATAATGTAGTAAGCGATGAAGAGAAGGATAAAGCAAGAGAAATTGTGAAGGGATTGAAAGAGCAAATACAAGATATATGTAAAGATGTAAAGCCAGGGAAAAATAATATAATTATTCCTTTTGGTGACTCAATAAGGGATTTACTTCCCAAAGAAAAGGCTGAAGATATGACTAGGGCTAATCGATTATATACATATCTATCCTTCCTACCAGTAGTCCATTTTCATAAACGACCTAGAATTACTTTAGTGAAGAAAGGAGACACAAAGATACAAACCATTATAATTGCAACGTTTGAAGATTTGAAAAATACAATTAATTTAATGGAATATTCGGATGGAGTAAGACCATACATTCTCGAATGGTATTATGATATACTTTTAATGGCATATGAAGAAAAAGGAGACAAGATAGATTCAAAAGTAAATAGTAAAGGAGATGAATTGAAAGAAGAACGAGTTGCGTTGACTTCTCAAGACATAATTAGAAAACACAAGGAAGTACATAATGAAACCTTAACTAACAAGAAACTATTACAATCATATCTTTATCCACTTCTCAACCATGGCTATATCGATAATACAGATAGTATTATCGATAAAAGAGCAAAGATATATTACCCAATTATAGAAACTAAAAAATATATTAATTTATTCTATTCTGGAGAAAAGGATAATTTTTCTCAACAAAACAATAGAATTGTTGTAAATTCTACAACATTCCCCTCCAAAGTATATATACTATCTAAAATTGAACCAATTATAAAATATTCTTCTGAGATAGGCTATTATACAAAATTAAAAAATCATTTAGATGAAGAGATTACATTAAAAGAATTAGTAGATCAATACTTTGGTAATCCTGATGAATATTTTATTATAAAACAACAGCCTCAAGAGCAAGAGCAAGAAGAAACTACAGTAGGAGAAGTTAAAGGATGGAATTCTATTCCCAATCCAACTGATATCAATCCTAACTCTGAAACTACAACTCAAGAAGAGGAAGAGGGTGTATAATAGGACTTGAAAACAAATGATTATAATTATTTTTCTAAAAAGGTGGGTCGGGAGAATAATACTTTTGAACAGTCAAAATGTGGAGAAATTACAACAAATCCTCAAATAGTATATAAATGTAATGTAAAAATTACAATAAATAGTAAAAGATATTATAATAAATTATTCTATTTATTAAAAAAGAACAATTCACTATATTTTAAGAGTTTAATATTGAGAGATCTTAGAGTTATTATACAATTAAAAAACAATACCTATTATAGTAATATTTTTTGGAAAAAAATTCTAAATGCGGTGTTTGTTACTGCTTATAATTATAGAAGTAGAGGTGAAAGAGTGAGACTTTGACGATCAACTCAAGCATACTAACTGAGAGACAAAAGGCAGTAATCGAAACAATAAGAATGAGGCTTACTGAACAACAATCATTGAAATATCTCAAAGAGGTTGGTTTTCATTGTAGTACTGCAACATTTTACAGAGAGAAGAAGAAGGTCGAAGACATGAAACAAAAGAGATTATATCATATTGCTTCCATTGGTTTTGTAGACCAGCATTTAGATAGAATTGATAATACTGAACTTTGCTTAAAGTTGATGTGGGAGAATTATCACAAAGAACAAGATCCATACAAACGTTTCCAAATGCTTAAAGACATAATACTTGTACAACCATATTTGAGTTCATATTATGAAACTACTAAACTAGTAATGCAGCAGCAACAACAACCTTCAACAACAAATGAAATTCCGAATAACAATAATCTCAAAAATCAAAATACTTTAGAGAAGTTTAGTAGACATCAATTTAAAAATGATGAATCTAATAATCTTAAAGAATATGATCCCAACAGAAAATTTTAGATTTTATATTCTAAAAAATGGAAAAAACTTCAGAAAAATTTTGCGCAAAGTTAATTTAATTAGGTAAAAACAAATTTAATAGAAAAATATTATGAAAGTAATTATGGGAACGTCAATTGTTCCTACTACTACACTTATTATTTTTTTATTTGTTGAATTAGGAATACTATTAACATCCTTTCCACAATTTGTATATGCTCAAACAGTAGAGAATGAGATTATAGAAAATACTTTAGAAAGAGTAGAAGAAGCGACTCAAGGTACTAAAGAAGTACTAGAACAAGCAAATAAAGCAGATCAAACAGTAGTAGTAAATGAGACTAGTAGAAGTAAAGTACAAGAAAATGAAGAAATGAAATCATCGTGGAAAAATTATACTGATGAATATGATGGATTTACTATAGAATATCCTTCTAGTTGGATTGCAAATAATTATTCAAGAATTGAGAACAGTTACCAAAATGCTAGTTTTGAATATAGAGCATATTCAGCATCTCATGATACTTATAAAGTATTAACAAGAATTTCTGCAATTGATACAATTGTCAACTATGATAGTAATTATGATGATCGTGTATTATTGGAAAAACCTAATATGACACAATATGTTATTGATGGAGAAAAAGCAGGTAGTTATTCATACTTACAAAAAGATAAAGAGTCTTTTCTTCAAGGAAATGAAGTAGAAGAAGTAATAACTATTCACAATGGAAAAGAGTATCATTTTACATTTGAGGAAAAAGATGTTAAGTTTTTTCATACAGATTTCCCAAAAATAAAAAAACATATGTTGAATTCAATTAGATGGTGGAAATAAGACTGAAAATTAGTGAGATGAAATAAATATACAATATCAATATTGAGAGAGATGATGTGTGATATTTTGAAAAAAATAACCGAAAATAGATACTATTTTTCCAATCATATTGGGATCCTACTCATAATATTTTTAATTTCTATTTTTTTTATATATAATTCATTTTCTATATCCCAAAATGCTGAAAATAGTTTAACCAATATTTTATTTGAAGACTTTTTTCCTTTAATTACTGTTGAATATGAAAGTGATTCAACTATAGTACTTAAAGGAGATGAAAATTCCCTTTTAATATTAAATGGGACACTTGCTCCACTATGGAATGCTATTGATATAGTAAAAAATAATGGCTATAAATTAATAGAAATAACCGAGTCAGGAATGGGTAGCCAAGGAAATCCTACAAGATTTTATGCAATCTTGGAAAAATAACTGATTTTTAAAATATGAAAATACGAATCTATGAACGAAAAAGAATACGATCCAACTTTATCTATTAGTCTACTGTTAAAGTACCTGTCAGGTACGGATGTACCATGCAATAGTATGGTTGTACTCCTGCATCAACAATTGCTGTATCTATTTCAGCCGAATCACCACCATTTATTATACTGGTATCGAAAAGTTTGCCAGAATTAGGGTCTAACCCACTTTTACCATTGGTTACCTTATGAGGCATAGTATCTGCATTGTTAACTGTTATTTTATCACCTTTGTTGACTTTTAGTTCATCAGGATCAAAGTCTTGGTCTCCCTGTATTGATGAACCTTCAAGGATTGTCAATTTAACATCTGTTGTTATTTGTTGTTATTGCTGCAATTCAGTTGATTCAGAAGTAGATGTATTGGTTTGTTGTTGTGAAGTTGTTACTTATCAGGGACATTTAATTGCATATCATTTTGTAAATTAAGAAATTCTTTTTCTTCTTGCAAAGATGAATTTGAAGGTAATGGAATTTTATTATTGGTATTAGTATGAATATTTGGTAGTGTTATAGAGTTAAAAATATGCTTTCTATTTTCCAAGACATTATTTTGATCAAAAGAATATGGGGTACCAATAAAAATAAAAGAATAAAGTTTTTTATCATAAGGAATGAATAGTGATTCCAAGACTAGGCTTGATGTATCTTTAACCGGGTCTCCTACTAAGAAAATTGCCGATACAACGTTATTACCATTTATTTGTTTAGCATCAGTAATTTCGAAGATTTGCCAGTTTGAAAAACCATTTTTATCCGTATTTTGAGTAAGTTGTTCTATTATGCGTTCAGTGATTTGTTTACTTAAATCTGTTACTGATAAGGATTTAAGAGATAGAGGAATTTCACCAAAAATTACTATACCGTTATCATAATTTGAATAATTGGCAAAGACTGTCTTAATACTTGTTGTATTAACATTTGCAGGGACAATTAATCCTGGTATATTCATAAATCTATTTCCTTCAATGATTTTCCAATTTTCTGGATATTCTAAACTAAAATAATATATTGGGCTAGTATACTCTAACCATTTTAGAGTATCTTTATTTTCTTGTTTAGAGTAGTTTGGTGAAGGAATTATTTTTTCCTGATCTGATAACATAAGTGATTTGGATCGATTATGATCCTCACCTATGGACTGTGATGTTAAATTTTCTACCAAACTCTTATTAGAATTATCAGATAATAATAATTGTTTACCGTTAGAATATTCTTTTTCTTTAATTGTTGCTAATGGTTTTCTTTCTTCCTTTCTTACTTGAGCGTTTTCTATATATTCTTCAGAACCATCAGGATTGTTCCATTGTAAGGCAACTTCGTAATATGTCATTCCTTTTGTTATATTTCTATCTATACTTTCGGAAAAAGGAGCCTTTTGACCTGGATTTAACTTATTTATATCAATATACGCATAATCTGTTCCTACCATATTTCCATTGCTATCATAAAAAGTGAAAATAGTTTTTATCGATTCTGCAGTTCCATTACCTATATTTTTTACTTGCCCAACTATGTCATCGAAAGCAGAATCATTTCTTTCAATATAGTTATTGCTAGTTAGTATTATTTTTGCTTGTCCTAAATTTTGTTCAAAGGTTGTCTCTTCTGCTGATTGTGCATATATTATATCTGTTTTGAATATATCTATTCCAATTATTCCAACAAACAATAAGAAGATAATATTAGCAAGAATTATCATATTAAGCAAATTTAGTATATTTCAAAACTAAAATAAGTTATTAATTAAGTTTATTATTATACAATTTAAATTTTATTTTCTGCCTTGATTAATTAGTTCGTTGGCAATTGGATAAGTACAAAAAATGGTAATTTCAAGTATATAGAATTTTAGATTTAGTTTAATTAATTAGTATTTAATATTATAATATATTTAGAAATGGATTTACCAATAACTATTAGAATATGTAAATCGATTAGAATCTTTATTGTCCGAGTCACCAGATGGTTTAGAATCACTACCACTACAGGAAGAGTCGGATACATGGGATACCGATCCTCCTTTATCTCTAAACTTCTTGATTAAGTGCTGCTGATAATCCTAACAAATTTTTCGACGCCAAAAAAATAAACATTAGTCTATAATTATACTTTATTTATTCATGACATGATCTGGAACTTCTAACATACTATACTATCTATAACTTGGTCTATCGTTGCATAAGTTGCATTGTTGCCAGCCAAACTGAATTAAACTTCTTGTCTGTTTTACCTAGTAATGAATGGAAGTAATGTTTTGTCCTTAGATAATCCCTAACTTCTTCAGTGTTGAATCATTTAAATCTCAATTTAACTTAGAAGATTTTTCGAATTTTATATCTATAATAATTTATATTTAATAAATATAAACTAGTTTTCTCTATTTAGATCGAATGAAGCATAACAAATTCTTTGCTCTCATTTTACCTATGTTTATTTTTGTGTTCTTTTTAATTTCACATAATGTCTTTGCTCAAAATGAGACTCAAAAGACTAATGTTTATGAAGGTTTAGGGCTAAAAATGAAATATTTTGATCCATGGAAAATTGGAGTTAAAATAGACGATCCATCATGTCTAATTTGTTCAACAACATTAACGACTTCTGGATATGAAGGCGTGATTGGGATATTTCAAGATAAATTTGACGCTCCAAAAATTAAGGATAAATGTAAATGCGACTCATTATTAGATTTTGTAAGATATGTTTACGAAGATACTATTTCTAAAATGAAAATTTAGTGTTCATGAATGACAATCAAACAACCTTAACAGATGGTAATATAACTGCAATACAAATGGAAGTTGAAAATAAAGCCAATACAATGATTGGCCAAAATTTAATATATATTTTTATAAAAGGATCAAATTCATTCAATACTATTATTTTTTCTGCTGATAAAAATGAACAATATTCAAAATATCTCGATGATTTCAAAAAAATGGTTAATTCTGTAGAATTTGTTTCTACCAATGAACCTAAGATACAAAAACAACCATCTTTTATGATGGATACTAAAGAATCTAATAATACATCTCTTCTTCAGAATCTTGCAAATGAAAATGTTCTGGATTTATCAAATAATGAAAAACAACAATTAAGTGAATCATTAGATTCTAATAATAAGATAGATATTTCTAGTCATAACTCTTACATTAATTCAATAGGGCATCTTCATGTAATAGGTGAGGTGGAAAACAATTCGCCTTTAATAGCAGAATTTGTAAAAATAATTGGGACATTTTATGACGATAATAGAAATGTTGTAGGCACTTCATCTACATATGCTGATCCTATCGATATAGATTCAAGACAAAAAGCACCATTTGACCTTATTCTTTCAGATTCAACTATCCCAGTAGAGCAAATAAAAGAATACCAATTAACGATAACTTATAGATAAATTTAAAATTTATTCTTTTTTAAAATCTATTTAGATCAATTGGAGCCTATTTTAAAAATATGTATCTAAAAATAGTACATTAATTAAAAATAAAATCATCATATTTTCCCTTCTTTAAGAATAAGCATCTGAAAATAACTTTCCTGCTATTTTCTTGATTCCTTCCTCCGATAAAACCCAGGTGTCACATTCTATAGTATCAGGTATCTCATTTTCAAACTTTAGATCGAAACATATTGAAATCCTTTTTTCATATTGATCCTTAGTTATATCAGTTCCTGTGGCGTCCCTATATGTTTCAGAATCAGCATATGTAAAGTTGTTATTGTAACTTATCAATAAATCAATGCCAATCACTACTGCTACTATAGCCAATAACTTGAGATTAGTTATCATCTACCTAATTCCTCCAACGCATTGCCTATATTTTTAAGTGTTTTTAAAGACTTTGAATGAATATTGTTATCATCATCATCATCATCATTGTTGTTGTCGATATCATCTTTATCATCATAATAATCTCCATAAGCCACTTTCTTTAACACTGATTCAATCTCTTTGTCTGACATCTCGCCACTGTTTAACCGATCATATTTCTCTTGTTCATCCTCATCACAATCGGGATTAGCATAGAACATCTTACCTTCTTCCATTGCTTTTTTCATCATGAAACTGTTATACTTTGAACAGTCGCCTAGATCCTCCATTTTGTTACCCATTTTTTTCATTTTCTTTTTAATGTCTTTGAGACTCTTTGCATCAGCATCTTGATATACAATTAATAAAATACCTGATAACAAGATGGTTGAAATAATTATAGAAACAAAATATTTTTTATTAACCATTTTAGAATTTAACCCACTTTTGTTTTTGGAGGTAATAGCCATTCTGAATCCTATAAGCACAAAATTTTGTACTTTATTCATCTTTGTATTATAAAATAGTAAATGTTATTAAACTTTTTTGTATAATAATCAAATATAATAAAGTTATGTAACAATCGATAATCTTTAATATTTTCCTCATTTAAAACATATAATGTTAAGATCCCGACCTAAAATAATCATTTTAACTGTCATCGCTACGCTTGCTCTTCTATCTTTACGAAGTACCGTCTTGATTAAATTACAAATATGCAACTACAGCCTGTGATTCTTATCCGGATGCATGTATACCTGCTTATCCACCAGATCTAAATTGCGTGGATATATCTGACAAACGTTTTCAAGTTTTACCTCCTGACCCTCACGGCTTCGATCGTGATGGAGATAGTATAGGTTGTGAATCCTAATTAATGATAAATAAGAATAGTTTAATACAATAATATCCTATTAACCATTAATTTTTTTATATTGTTATCTCGGCTACATTTTTTGATAGTGCATCTTACAAATTATAAAAAAGAAATATAATTATGAATTGTTAGTTCGGGTTATAATAGATAAAATAAAATCATTAAACTTCCTTTTTACTTCTTCCCTCTGTCCTAATGGAACTTCATAATATACTAACAAGTCAATAAGACCAGTTTTAGGATCTCTATCCCTTTGTGAGCCATGAACCTTACCACCATACTCCGTAACAATATCAGACAAAATCTCATATTTCTGTTGAATTTC
>Ga0126304_10001139_pt1 | contig 12179 bp, 10 predicted proteins | sample Plot25_FD_92538 | JGI IMG/M metagenome (GOLD analysis project Ga0126304, IMG submission 92538) | Serpentine soil microbial communities from UC McLaughlin Reserve, CA, USA - Plot25 | ecosystem: Environmental > Terrestrial > Soil > Grasslands | place: USA: UC McLaughlin Reserve, Lake County... | reverse complement strand
TGGCTCTCAGCCAGAGAAAGCGCGCGGACGAGGGCACTGTCAGGCGGTTCGCCGCTTGGCCGCGTGGTTCTGGGAGCGCTGGATTTCCTGGGCCAGGCGTTGGGGTGGGGCGCGACGGCTGACGCGGCTTTTTCCATCGTCTTGCCGAAGAAATCCTTGAGCGCGGGCTCCGTCGGCTCGTTGCTCTGAACCGCTGCCGGTGACGGCCCTGCGGCCGCGGGCTTCAGGCGTAGGGGACCTGGGGTTCGTCGCGCACGGCGCTACGGCGCCGACGGTTGATCCAAAGTTCAGCCAGTGAGCGAAGGGGAGGAGCGTCTCAAGTGAAACTCTCTCGTGTGGTTCTGGGTTCAGCAGTTGCGGTTTCGCTCGTGGGCGGTGGCCTGATGGCGATGCCGGTCGCCGCGCAGGATGACTGCGGTGTGGCCATCTATGGCGGCGACGTCTTGAATGAGACCGTCATCGATCTCAACGCAAACGCCGGCACAGCCATCTCTGACGCCAGTGCGGGCAGCAACAACCTGGCCGCTACTGGTGGCGGGCATGGTGTCGACAGCGTCGACATCGCGTCCGCCGGCAACGGTGGCGTGGCCACCGCGGCGGCGAATGGCGGCGCGATCTCGACCGGCAACATCAACTCAGGCGGCAATGTCGGTAATGCCATCGCGGTTGGCGACACCACCTGCTTCCCGGTTGCGGCCGAAGAGGCTCCGGCCAAAAAGGCTGTAGCTGAGGCTGCGGCTGAGGTTGCAGTTGGCGCCGTCGTCGCACTGCCGGATACCGGCGTTGGCATCGGCGATCCCTCGGCGATCTTTGCGCTGATCACCTCGGCTGGCGCCGCGGCCGCATCCCTCGGGCTGCGCCGCCGCTAAGTCGATATCGCGCGAACCTGGACGGAGGCGATCTCACGAGAGCCGTCTTCGTCCAGAAGCACGAACGAAACAAAGCCGCCGCGTCAGAAGACGCGGCGGCTTTGTTTTCAGACCGCTTTTTCCGGTGCGGCGCGTTCCCAGAAATCCGCGAATCGCCGTTGCAACCGTTGGTGGTCGGGCGCGGTTAGCTCCGGGTCCGCGGCGAGGATGCGCTCCGCCGCGTGCCGGGCGCGATCGAGCAGGCGGGTATCGAAGACCCCATCTAGCCATTGCATCTCCGGCAGCCCGCTTTGGCGCGTGCCGATGAAGTCGCCTGGGCCGCGCAGCTCGAGATCTTTTTCCGCGAGCAAGAAGCCATCGTCGCTGGCAACCATCGTCTCCAGGCGTTGCTCACCGTCCGGACTTCCTTCTTCCGCGAGCAGCAAGCAGTAGGAGAGCGCTCCCCCTCGACCGACGCGCCCGCGAAATTGATGGAGCTGGGCGAGCCCGAAGCGGTCCGCCCCTTCGATGAGCATCACCGTCGCGTTCGGCACGTCAATACCAACCTCGATCACCGAAGTGGAGACGAGCACGTCGTAGCGCCGATCCCGGAAGTCGGTCATCACGGCGTCTTTGTCCCGCGACTTCATGCGGCCGTGCAAGGTGGCAATGCGCAGTTCTGGAAAGACCTCCTGGCTGAGTCGCTCCGCCTCTTCCACCGCCGCCTTCGCCTCGACCGCGTCCGAGGCCTCGACCAGCGGGCAGATGACGAAGACCTGATGGCCTTTGGCCACTTCTTCTCGCACCAGGGCGTAGGCAGCCTCCCGCTCGGCCCCGATGTACCGCCGGGTCTCGATCGGGATGCGCCCCGGCGGGCGATGGGTGAGGACCGAGACGTCAAGATCGCCGTGGATCACGAGGTTGAGCGTGCGCGGGATCGGGGTGGCGGTCATCGCCAGCTGGTGGGGTAGCCGACCCTCCGTTCGCCCCGGCAGTGCCGCCCGCTGGCGGACACCGAATCGATGCTGCTCGTCGACGACTGTCAGCGCCAGCCGCGGCAGATCGACGCCATCCTGGATCAGGGCGTGCGTGCCGATCATGATGTCGATTTCGCCAGCGTTCACGGCCTCGAGGATCTCGCGCCGATCAGCCGCCCGCGTCGAACCGGTCAGCAACCGAACACGCGGCCTATCTTCATCCGGCAATCGGGCGTAGAGCATGCCGAGTCCTTGCACGTGCTGCTCGGCCAGAATCTCGGTCGGCGCCATGAGCGCGGACTGGTGTCCATTGGCCGTCGCGACCAGCATCGCGGCGGCGGCGACCGCCGTCTTACCGGAGCCGACGTCGCCTTGCAGCAATCTGGTCATTGGCTTCTGCTGGCTCATATCTTCGAGAATCTCGGCCAGCACCGACTGCTGCGTGCCCGTGAGTCGGAACGGCAGCGACGCTGACCAGCACTTGAGGAGCTCCTCGTCGGTTTGGATGGGGATGCCGTCGTAGGCCTTGCGTTCGCGCTTGCGCAACACCAATCCAAGCTGCAAGAGGAAGAGATCGTCGAACGCGAGCCGCTCCTTCGCCGCTTTCAGTGACGGCTCGTCATTCGGGTAGTGAACCTGGGCGATGGCCTCCCGCAGCGGTGGCAATGCACCTTCGGACGAGAGTCGCACCTCATCCGGCAGGTACTCCTCGACCGAATCAAGGGCGAAATCGAGCGCCTGCCGCGAGAGACCACGCATCGACTTCTGCGCGAGGCCGGCGGTGAGGGGATAGACCGGGACGATGCGTCCGGTCGATACGCCACCGCCGGGTCCCGGCCCAACACGCTCCCACTCCGGGCCGGTAAACGAAAGCGGTCCGTACCCCGCCTCCAGCGCGCCGCTGACCGCGATCTCATCGCCGACGTGGAGCACGCTGGCCAGGTACTGGTTGAACCAGGTGACTCGCACCCACCCGGAGACATCGGCGAGCTTGATCGTTACTCGCGGCGCCCCGGGCCCCCGATGGAGCTGGACGTCGGTAACGCGCCCACGCACCGTGACATCGCTTCCTGGCCGCAGGTTCAGCGCCTCGCCGATGCGGATCGTCCGTGAGTAGTCGATGTGCCGTCGCGGCGCCAGGTACAACAAATCGGCGATCGTTTGCACCCCGAGACGGGCGAGTTTTTTACTGGTCGCCCCGCCCGCGCCTTTGAGCGCGGTCACCGGGTCCTCCAGTGCCAGACGGGGCTTCGACGCGACTGGAGGAGGTTGCGACACGTCGCGACCTGACTCGATGCGCGGCAGGTCGCTCGTTTTCCGCGCTGGCCGGCGCGCGGTGTCTAGCACATTCATAGGACGAGCAGGCGCCTCGAGCCTGGCGACCTCCGGGATGAGCCGCTTGATCGCGGTGGCGATCTCCGTCAGCGCGGCCGGACGACGCTCACGCGGAAGCGTGGTGTATGCGTCCAGGTCCCCGATCAGGCGGCTCAGATCGTCAGCGATCTGTTCGCTGGCCGCGATTGGTCGCAACCGGCGCACGCTGCCCGCGGCCGTGTGATACGCCATGCCGGCGGGGCAGCCGTCGCGCCACTCGCGGCGCAAAAGCTGGACCGCCATCTCGAGCCGGGACCGGGCATCACCCGGTGCGGACGTGGTCATTACTCGACATCGCCCTCGACGACCGCAACACCAAGTGCGCCTGGTCCGACCTGGGTCGCCACCGTTGGACCGATCTGGTTCACGGTAAGACGGTGTGCCGGAAGCTCGGACACGCTCGCGATTGTCGCGAGCAGCCGGTCCGCATCAGTTCGGTTGGAGGCGTACAGGACCGCGCACCGTTCCACCGCGGGTAGCTCGCACACGAAATCGGCAAGCTCGTAGATAGCGCGGTCGCGGGTGCGCGCGCGCTCATATGGAATGATCTGTCCCTCGTCGATGCGCAATAGTGGCTTGAGCTGGAGTGCCTCGGCGATCATCGCCGCGGAGCGTCCGATCTGTCCGCTTTCGCGCAGGTGCTCGACGCTCTCGACAGAAAAGACCACGTGGTATCGATCAGTCGCGGCCCGCAGTGCCGCCGCAATCGTTGATGCGTCCATACCTTGCTGAGCTAGCTCGGCGCCATGTACAACCTGGAAGCCGAGTCCCAAGGACGCGGAGCGTGAATCGACGACTTCGATTGGCACGAGCTTGGCTAGTCGCTCCCGCGCCTGCAAAGCGGCATCGATTATCCCGCCTAGCCGACGGGAAAGGAGAACCGCGACCAAAGCATCGTAATCGCGCGCCAGCTCGGTGAAGGTCGCCGCAAACGTATCGACCAACGCCAACGGTGATGCTTTTGGCAACCCATCGGAGTGAAGGAGCGCGAGATCCTGGCCGCGGATGGCAGCGAGCGGTGCCGGGATGACCGTGACGTGACCGCTCGCTCTCATATCGGGAGTGAGATCAGCGCTACTATCGGTGACGATTGCGACGCGTGCCATGCGTGGAAGCCCGAGACAGAAGAATCAATAAACTGCGCCGTTGTCCACTTTTCCGCGGACATGGTAGGCTTGCGGGTCGCGCGAGTGCTGTCCAAGCCCGAAGTTCTGGGCTCCCGCATTGGGGTTTCGGCTCGCGCTGTCTACGAAGCATAGACCAGGTCCCGTTGAGGGACACCAGAGCGGAAGGAATCTCGACGTGGCCGGTAAGTGTGAGGTCTGTGGCAAGACGACCAAGTTTGGCCACAATGTGAGCTTCTCGAAGCGGCGGACGAACCGCATGTTCAAACCGAACATCCAGTCCAGGGTCGTGGTCATCGACGGTGTGGCAAAGCGAAGAAACGTCTGCACCGGTTGCCTGCGGACGATGGTCAAGACCTCCTGAAACCCGTTCCCGCCGCGTACGCGGGAATCAACGCCCCCGGGTGGTAGCCGCCCGGGGGCGTCCTTTACCTTGGAGCCGAGGACCCAGCGATCCATGTCGGTCGATCGTCGAGCGGAGCTCATGCGTCAGGCCAGGCAAAGGAGACAGCGCTTGACACCGCGCCAGAGCCGACCCGAGCGCAACACGCCCATGGTCCTGCCCGCTCGACCTGGCGATGAGACCGAAACCGTCGTCGAGCGCATCGTTCCAGGCGGATTCGGGCTCGGCTTCGGTGGTGGCCGCACGCTCTTCGTCTCACGCGCGGCACCAGGCGACCGGCTACGTGTCCGTGTCGACCGCGAGCATGGCCGCGTCGCTCACGCGTCGATCGTCGAGATCCTTGAACCTGGTCCCGACCGCGTGCCAGAAGCGCATCCCCTCCTTTCCGGTTGCGGGGCGGATTTTCAGCACTTGCGGTATGACGCCCAGCTGAACGCCAAGAGCGGCATGATCTCCGACAGCCTGCGCCGAATCGGCGGGATCGATCTGGCTGATCCGGTCCAGGTCGCTCCCTCTCCCGTGGTCTGGGAGTACCGATCCCGAGCGGAGTGGCGACACGATCCGAGTCAGCTGGCACTCGGCTACTTCGAGTCGGGGACTCGCCGGGTGGTCGATCTGCCGGAAGACCCGTTTGTCGTTCCCACGCTGGCCGAGCGATACCGGCAACTGCGCGAGAAGCTCAACGCGGGCCGGCTGCCGGAGTGGGCGACCGAGCTGCGGGCGGCAGGCGGCGACGACGGTATCTCGTTCGCGCCGCCGTTGGAGCTGCCGCAACCGCTGCCAGTCCACGCGACGATCGCCGGAGAGCGATACGAGTACGACGCCGACTGCTTCTTTCAGGCCAACCCTTTTGTGCTCGACGGGCTCATGGCGGAGGTGCTCCGCTATGCCCCCGAGGTCGGAGCGCCGCCGTCGGCGGCAACTCGTCTGGCTATCGACCTCTACTGTGGGGTCGGCTTGTTCACCGTGCCGCTCGCGCGCCGCTTCAGCCAGGTCATCGGAGTCGAAGGACAGCCGCGCGCCGCCGAGTTTGCGGCGCGTAACCTTGCGACTGCCGGTCTGACGCACACTCGCATTCGAACGGCCTCTGTCGAGCGTTGGCTGGAAGGGGCCTATCGCAGCCACGGGCGGACACCGTTCGTGCTGCTCGACCCGCCGCGCACCGGATTGCCAGCACATGGACTTCGCGTGCTGCCGCGCCTGCGCGCATCACGCGTGACCTACGTCGCGTGCGACCCATCGACGCTGGCGCGCGATCTGAAGGGGCTGCTGGCGTCTGGCTACGAGCTTCTCTCGGTTGCGGGCTTCGACATGTTCCCGCAAACGCATCATGTCGAGATCGTGGCGCATTTGCAGCGGACGAGTTGAGAAGACGGCAAGACGGCAAGACGGCAAGACGGCTAGGAAGAAAATCACAACCCGACTTCCGACTTCCGACTTGCGTCTCACGCCCAGGGATCGTCGCCTTCCGGTAAACGCCCACCGAAGCGCCCTGATTCGCCGCGATCGGCCTCGGCCAGGGCGACGAGGGTGTCGAGGAACGGCTCGAGGCCGGTATCTGGCTGGTGGAACCGGAATCGGCCGAGCTCGTAGAGCACGCGCTGGTCCGGGAGGAAGTCGTCACCCTTTGCCGCTAGCCGCTGCAAGTCGAGCAGGCGGCTGTCATCGGCAGGAAGTTGCAGCACGTGCACGGCAAGCTCCTCGAGCGCGGCCGCGGTGCGCAGATTCCGCTGATCGCGGTCGTATTCCTCCGCCTTACGTCGCCGCCAGGCAGCCGTCGAGCGGCAGAAATCCGCCAGTGAGAGCTGGAAGCGGGACGGCAGGCACGACTCCATGCTACGTGTCGTTCCCGCTGAACACACCGCGGTCGAGCAGGTAACGCGCGATGTAGGCGTTATTGGCGTCAATGAGTTTGATCGCATAGGAGGAGGCCGCCCGCGCCGCGGCAAAGCCGACCGAATCGAGCTCTTCCTCAGCGGTGGTGCCACGCGCCGCGGCTGCTTCCTCGGCTTCCTCCACCAGGAGCGCCTCGAGATAGGCGAGCAACTCTTCCGCCGTCATCCCGATCGTGTCACGCGGTCCCGTTGCTGCCTCACCCACAATGACCTCCCGCCTCGCCAAGCGTCCGTGTCGGGCGATGGTAGCACTCGACTGTGTGGCATTTGTGCCACAGGTCCAAGGGACGGTTGCTATACTCACGGAGCCCGCGAGTTCGTCGACGACGAGCGCATGTGCGGTCCGCAGCGGGTCCGTAGCGCACCCACTTTCATGTCCCGAAAAGCGGGTGAGGAGCGATGTGCCGTGGCGTATGTGATCGCCCAGCCATGCATCGGCGTCAAGGACAATAGCTGTGTCGAGGTCTGTCCGGTCGACTGCATCCATTCGACGGACGACGCCGATCAGTACTTCATCAACCCGGACGAGTGCATCGACTGCGGCGTCTGCGCCGAGGTCTGTCCGGTCGAGGCCATCTTCTTCGAAGACGACCTTCCCGAGCAGTGGGCGTCATTCACGCTCGTCAACGCCGAATTCTTCAAGAACCGGTAACTGATTCTGGGGACCTACGACGACCCCACTGGCATGGTGGCCCGCCAGATTTCCCCCTCGGAGACCCAGTAGACGACCCCGGTCAGCTCGTCGATGGCCAGATCTTCGACTGTCGCCAAGGTCACCGCGGCGGCATGTGCCATAAGATCGCCCGGCGCTGGCGCCGGAGTGAGATATTGCCGAGCTTCACCCGACGCGCTGACCCGAACGATCCGTCCCACGTTTTCGCCGATTGCGCCGTTGCGATCGACGATATAGAAGTCATTGGCAAATGGGGCGTCGGCCAGGAATGCCGCGTCGGCAACTACAGGCACGATGAACGGGGAGACAGTGCCGATCAGCGCTCCTCGCGAGAAGGTCAGCGTCCGGCCATCTTTCATGAGGATGTGAATCCTCCCGTCGATGGCGAAGTCGCGGGCATCCACAAGATCGGGGACGTCGTCAACATCCGCCCAGACGTCGACAAGAGAGCTGCCGGCAGTCTGGTCGAAGCGGACCAGATCGCCATCCCGGGAAAGACCATACGCCGCGTCGCCCCAGGTAATCACCGGGGCATCGGGCCGCAATCCATCGACGTCGGCGACCGCGAGCGGTCGGCGCTGCCAGCGACCCGATTCATCGCGCACGTAGGTCGCGGCGCCGTCTGAGGCGACGACGTGGCCGCCATCGATCGAGACGTGGCGAATGTCGCTAGCGGATCCACCGCTGACGGCATCACCACGGGCTAACAGGGTTATGAGCCTTCCCTGCTCGGGATCCAGCTCGTAGAGACTCCCCGCCGCCAGGAACAGCGTCTCGCCAGCAAGGGCCAGATGCACCGGCCCTTTGCTGGCCTCGGCTGGCAGCGAGCCCACGCGCACGACGTCACCCAGCCGCAGGATGCTCCAAACATCGTCGCGCACACGCGCCAACTCCTGCTCCCGGCGCAGCAACGCGTCGCCAGTCGCGCCCGCGGCGCGCGCCGCGGCAACGGCGGCTTCGGCCTCGGCGACCGATGACATCGCCGTGCCGGGATTCTCCTGCGCGCGCTTCAAGGCCGTGTCGACCGCAACCAGCGCCGAGCCAGCGCGCATCTCGCGGTCCCGCTGTTTGTCGAGTGCGAAACCGGTGCCGCCGACCGCGATGAACAGGAACAATGAGACGGCGAGGAGCCGCATTGGAAGATGAAGACCGGGACCACGAGGCAGATTCGCTCGCCACTCGGCCGGCAACCCGGACGATTCCCGATAGCGGCGGACGCTCAACGCTCCGGGCGCGGCAAGTGCCGTTCGGCGCGCGTCATAGGCGGTTGCTCGCTGCTGGCGACTGCCGGAGAACAGCTCGGCAAGGTCAATGGCCCAGTCACGCAGCCCTTCGAAGAGCGGAGGTCGCTCCTCGAAAACCGGCACGACCGGCGACGGCATCTCAGCGCTTGCAGCCGCGGCAGTGATGTCTGAATGGGCTAGTGCAGACAGATGGGCTATCGGCTGCTGGCTATCGGCTTCAAGTATCAGCTTCCGAAACCCGACCGAAGACCGATAGCCACTTGCACGTCGGCCGGGTAGCCGGGAGACGGCGGCGACGATGGCAAACGCGTCGGCGACTTCGTGCTCGGTGAGGAGGCGTTCCAGGCGGTCGACCGAGCCTTCGAGGTCTGCAGTCAGCAGTGCCCCACCGTACAGATCGACGATGGCGTGCTCATCCCGGGCCAGGGACCTCCCCAGGCTCGTCGCGCCGAGCACGACAAGGTCGCCGGGCGCCGCCTCGGAATGGTAGACCCGTGGTATCTGCTCCTCGCTCGACCCCAGCGGATGTGACTCGACGAGTGATGAATCCGGCACGTAATCGCCTCGCCACGACGCGACATCGGGGAAGGCATAGACGTGACCATCCTGAACCAGGATCGCCTGCGACGGCGCCGCCTGGGCGACGACGATCTCCCGGCCGGACAGCGCAATGGCGGTCGCACCGACGCAGATGCGGCGCTCCCAGCGCCCGGTGGCAAGGGGGCGGTTCTGGGCCACGATTGCCGCGTTGGCGGCGGCGAATGCGGAAATGAGCGCCTCGGCGGATGCTTCCGAAGTCGCGGCAAAGGTCGCCCGGATTGCGTGCAGGGCAATCCCGGCGAGCTCCATGCCTCGCGGCGAATGCTCGATTGGCTCGACGCAGACCAGCAAGACCCGGCCGAACCGGTCTGGAACTGGCGCGACGTAGGCAACCCCGGCGGTATCTGCCGCCGATCCACCAGCCAATGCGAAACCGACCGCGGTCACGCTGGCGCGGCCCATGGGCCTTCACCTCCCCAGCTGCAACTGGGGTACTAGGAATGTGCGGCGAAGAGCTGACCGGACCCGTGGGCGTCCGGATTCTTCGCACGCGGGGCTGGAACGGTGCTGTCGGGTAGCGTCGAGTGTAGCAGGAGAGTGTACGTACGTCTACGGAGTCGGGAGTCGGAAGTCGTCACTTACCGACTGGCCGACTGACCGACTTTCCGACTCGTCCGTCTACAGCGGAGGCAGGGTTGTCTCCCGGAACACCGCGTCGCCAGAGCTTTCGGATGCGCTATCGGCTGCAGGAGGCTCCGCTTCGGTCACTTCTGATTCTGGCTCGACGCGCGGTTGGCGTTGGGCCGTCTCCTCGCGACGATGTGCTGCGGTGGCCGTGGCGGGCCGGGACGACTCCAGCGGGCCAATCCCGGTCAGCAGGTCGTCGGCCCGTCTCGCCAGACTCGCTCCCCGGGTGCCCATGCGACGCGCCGCGGCGCTGGCTTCGTGGAGCATTTGACTGCCTTCGACCCGGGCCCCTTGATTGATCAGCATCTGACCGAGACCTAATGCAGCCTGTGCTTCTCCGGCAGGATCGCCCGCGGCTCGCGCCTGATTGAGCGCGCGGCGGTACGTGACCGCGGCGGCAGGATCCTTGAGCGCGGCCTGGGCACTCGCTAGGGCGGAGAGCGCCTGGGCCTGAACGGCAGGCTGTCCCATGGTCTCGGCCAGGGCGACGCCCCTCGTGAAGTGGTCCAGCGCGGCGGTCGTGTCGCCACGACTCATTGCCAGCCGGCCCAACCGAATACGCAATCGCGTCTCGGTGAGGCGATCGTTTCCAATGGCAGCCAGCTGGAGGGCCTGCTCACCGAAGGCGATCGCGGCGGGCAACTGGCCGGTTTCGGCGGCTAATGCCGACAGGAGGTTGAGAAGATCGATCTGCTCTTCCGTCTGACCCAGACGGCGGTTGAGTCCGTAAGCGTGCGTGTAGCACTCCTTGGCGCGAGCGGTCTGTCCGCCTCCGGCATACATGCGCCCAAGTTGCGTCAGGATGTTCGCTTGTAAGCCAAGGTCTTCCACGCGCTGCGCGGCGGCGAGTGCGTCGGAGAGTGCGCGCATCGCCTCCTGGGGCTGCTCGAATCGCCACAAAACCTGGCCGAGGGTTGCCAACCAGCGCGCCTCATGTCGGCGATCGCGGGCCGCCCGGGCGAGGTCGAGCGCTCGCATCAGGTGTTCGAGGCTCTCCGAGCGGCGCCCGGCTCGCGCGTACGCCATCCCAATCCCACCCAACGCGCGCTGTTCGAGCGAGACGTCGCCCGCGGCTGCACTCAGCTCCAGCCCGCGGCCGAATGCATCGAGCGCAGCGGGAATGTCCTCGAGATCGAGGAGGGAGGTTCCCATGCGGATGGCCCATTCGGCGGCCGCGGCCCGGTTGCCACGACGGTCCTCGAGCGTTGCCAGATCTCGCTCATGCCCGGCTGCCGCCGCGATGCGGCCCCGGGAATGCTCGATCTCCGCCAGGGTCGTGAGGCAGCGGCCTTCCATCGCCAGGTCGCCGATTTGGCGGCTGACGGCAAGACCTTCCTCGAGCTGGGTAACCGCTTCCGGGATCTTGCCGTTGCGGCGCAGGGTCTCGGCCAGACTGATGACGATGCGGCTTTGCAGACCGAGATCGGCCGTGCGACGCGCGGCCTCGGACGCCTGCCGCTGCAACGCCGCCATCGTCTCCAGATCGGTGTTGCGAGGCAGCATCTCGATCTGTCGCACGAGCGCTTCGGCGATGCCGTGCTGATAGTCGAGCCGTTGCGCTCCACGGCCGGCGCGGCGGAAGAGCGCCTGCGCATCAGTGCGCTCCCCCTCCTTGCGCAAAAGATCGCCGAGGGCAAGTGCGGCATTGACCTCGGCGATATCGTCGTCTTCTTCGTCGCCCAGATCGAGTTGCTGCCTCAAAAGGGCGCGGGCCCGTTCCGTCTCGCCCGCGTCAAGCGCGCGCAGACCGAGCCGGCTCAGGGCTGCGCGGCCGCCTTCGACGTATCCGGCGCGCTGGGCGACCGCGTAGGCATCCCGCAGCAGCCGCTCCCGTTCATGGCTGGGATCGTCGCCGGGGAGCAGCGTATCGAGTCTGAGCGCGGCGTCGACAATCTGGTCATCGAAGCCCTTGGCGCGCGCCGCCGCGTACGTCAGCCGGGCCAGGACGACGGCATACTCACGGTCCTCGTCGGCCTGCTCTTCGATGACCAGATCGAGGCCTTCGAAATCGTCAGCCGAGAGGCGATCGAGCACGGAGGGATCTCGGATCTCCGACAGTCCCCCCTGAACCGATCGCTGGCGGTCGGTAACCTCGCGGGCGATGAGGAGCACGGTATCGCCGGCACTGTCCCGGCGCCGAAAACCCAGCCAGTCTCGCAGTGACGTCACCAGGCATGCTCCATCGCGAGCGTCTCCGCCAGGGCGTCGAGGGTGAGATTTCCCCCCGATACGACGATGCCGACCTTCTGGCCCGCCAACTCCTCCCGCATGGCGTATGCCGCGGCGAGGGCGGCCGCTCCGGCGCCTTCGGCCAGCACTCGCGCCGTCTCGAGCAGCGTCAGGATGCTACGGCGCATCTCAGCGTCAGTGACGAGCCGAAAGTCATCCAATCGTCGCCAGAGGATCTGGGCCGG
>Ga0126304_10001138_pt1 | contig 12179 bp, 7 predicted proteins | sample Plot25_FD_92538 | JGI IMG/M metagenome (GOLD analysis project Ga0126304, IMG submission 92538) | Serpentine soil microbial communities from UC McLaughlin Reserve, CA, USA - Plot25 | ecosystem: Environmental > Terrestrial > Soil > Grasslands | place: USA: UC McLaughlin Reserve, Lake County... | reverse complement strand
TTCGCTCATTGTATTCCGGAAGCATATCGAGCGTAACGATATCAAACAGCCCATCGTTGTTCAAATCGGCTGCATCGGTTCCCATGCTTGAATAACATTGATGTTGAATTGATCTTTCGATACAATTGGTGAAAGTTCCATTCCGATTGTTCAGCCACAATTCATCATTCGATAAAAAATCGTTGGCCACGTAGATGTCCGGCCATCCATCGTTGTTAAAATCACTTGCTACGACACCAAGGCCATAACCATCTTCCCTGATTCCTGCCTCCAATGATACGTCCTTAAAAACTGGGTGACCGACACCTGACGAATCCTGGTCGTTCCTATAAAGTTTATCATTTGCTGGTGACCGTCCGGACCTGTCGCGTGGAAATATGATGTTGGTATTTATATTGCCTAACAGGTAATTCGCCAGGTACATGTCGAGATCACCATCTTTATCATAATCAAAAAAAACTGCCTGGGACGAGTACCCCATATCTGCCAGGCCATAGCTTACAGCTTCTTCCTTGAATGTGAGATCCCGCTGGTTAATGAAGAGTAGATTTTTAGACCGGTTGATCAGGTTCTTTCCGAACACACATACATAGATGTCATCAAATCCATCATTGTTTATGTCGACAACACTAACGCCAGTGGCCCATACATCTGTAACAAGCCCTGCCTTCTCAGTTACATCATCGTACTTGTTGTCTCCTTCATTGATATAGAGCCGGCAACTTGTCTGATTGCCCGAAAAAAAGATATCTTTTAATCCATCGTTATTGAAATCACCGATACCTACTCCTCCGCCCATGTAACCAAATTCATTGATAAACGAGTGAGAAGAATCACTATCATTAATATCGTTACTGAAATGAATGCCTGACTTCGCAGCGCTTAATTGCGTAAACAAGCTATCATCTCTCTTATGTTTGCAATAAGCGAGAAATAGAAAAGCAAAAAGTGAAGTAAAAAAAATAGAACAATAAAATTTCATAGTTTATCAAAATATTCTCATGCAGGTTTGCAAGTTAGGATTCTTATAAAAATTAATTTTTAGAATGAGCTATTCATGCAAAGGGAATCGCAAAAAAATAGAGGCTATTTAGCCTCTATTTTAAAAGAAAGTATGTCGTTTACTTCAGTAACGGATTTGCAGAAGTCTCTGCAGATGGAATGGGGAATAAATCGACCTGTCCTGCCTTTGGATCAGTCATTATAGATGGGAAATACCCTTTCTTTCTCCACCTTAAAATATCAATACTGGCAACTTCCTCAGCAGCTAACTCAACGGCCCTTTCATGCATAACTGCTCTGAGAGCGCTATTTTTTGAGGTAAGTACAACGGCAGGCATATTTACACTTGGACGAGCACGAACCATATTAATATAGGCTGCTGCTTGAGCGGGAGTTCCAACTTCCGCCTCACATTCTGCCAGCATAAGGAGAACATCGGCATAACGAATCACACGCTGATTAACCCCACCCGGATGGAAGCCATTATCATCCCAGTCATATATTGAATATTTACGGAATATTCTTTTTAACGCTACACCATTCCTTGTGCTGGGATCAACGTTAAAGTCAGCAGCAGTAAGGACCTTCCCAGGTGCAGTGCCTCCCTTAGTCAAAATCTTGTCTCCAACTTCAAGAATAGTAAATTTATATCTGGGATCATTAGCTTCAAATTCATTTAGCAATCGATCAGAGGGGATTACATTTCCCCAAACGATTCCATACTCCTGGTTACGTACGGTACTTACCGGGTTTGTAGCACCTTCTCCATTATAACCCCAGTTAAAATTGTTGTCACCCTTATCAACAAAAGCTACTTCAAATACAGATTCTGAGTTGAATTCATGACCATCCGTCACTTTTGCAGTACCGCTAAAAATATCGCCATCAAAATTATCAGAATAGTTAGCAACAAGAGAATACTTCCCGGAGTTCACAACTTGCAGAAGAGCGGTTTTTGCAGCTGCATAATCGCCTTTCTGCATTTGAACTTTGCCTAATAAAGCATTTGCTGCACCTTTTGTGGCTCGTCCGAGTTGCGAAGAGATCTCCGGCAATTTTTGAACAGCCTCGGTCAGATCACTTATAATCAGTGCATAAATCTCGGCAGCAGGCGATTTACCTTTGTAGCCAGTAGCAGACGTCGCTGTCTCTGAATAAAGTGGAACATCGCCCCATTGTGATACCAATTCGAAATAAGCCCAGGCTCTTAAGAATTTAGACTCGCCAACCAATCGGTCTCTGAGAGCCACATCATCGGTGACATTCGGTGCATAAGAAAGAATCTGGTTTGCCCTGTTAATCATGGTATAAGAACCTCTCCATACATCGGTAATTACTGAATTAGATGGTGCAGGAGCAGGTTGTTTTAACAACTCTGCTCTGGGTGCTTCCAACTGCGCACCACCTGCCCAGGTTTCACCACCTCTCATATCATGCGTAAAGAACCATTCTCTACCGACAAGTTGTGCCGAACGTAGGTTGGAATAGATAGCATTTACTCCATTCTGCAATTCTGCTGCAGTTTTGAAATAACTTTCAGTTGTTGGGTTATTTTGATCGAGTATATCCAATTTTTTATCACAGGCAATTATGCAGGTAAATGCCAGTAGACCTGCAATTGCTAGTTTGTCTATTTTTAGTTTCATAATCTGTATTTTATTGTCCACTAAAGTTGACTTTTGCTTTTAGAAATTCACCTGAATACCCACCTGGTAGGCCTTTGGCTGAGGATAGACGGCAAAGTCGATACCGTTGGTCAATGATGAATTAGGTGTTCTGTTACCTACCTCCGGATCATATCCACTGTAACTTGTAAAAGTCAGGATATTTTGAGCGGCGACATAAATACGGAAGCTGCTCACTACACCTCTTGTCAACGATTGTAAAGAGGAAGCAGGAATACTGTAACCCAGCGCTATATTTTTTAGGCGCAGATAAGAGCCATCCTCAAGGAAGCGGGTGGAAGGACGAGCGTTTTGATTTGGATCTGAAGAAATTGCACGAGGAACATCAGTATTCTTATTGGTTGGTGTCCAGGCATTCAATACTTGTGTTCCGGCATTAAAGAAACGAACCATGCCTTCAGTAATTACGCGGGTAGCGTTGTAGATTTTATTTCCTTGCACACCCTGAAAGAAAATAGATGCGTCAAAATTCTTATAGTTGGCTCCAACGGTTAATGCATAAGTAAACTTAGGAATGAAGCTTCCCAAAAACTGGCGATCTTTCAAATCAACGACGCCATCATTATTTGTGTCCTGAAATTTAAGATCACCAGCAAACGTACCGGCAGTTTGCGTAGCATGACGACTAACCTCTGAAGCGTCCTGGAAGATACCCTCTACTACCCAACCATAGAAGGACTGAATTGGTTGGCCAACAGCTGTATTTGTAATAGGGTAAGCACCAAAATCGGCATCCGCTCCAGCCTCAATATTTGTAACACCTTCCGATAATTCGACTACTTCATTTGTAATAATGCTCAGGTTACCACTGGCATTCCACTTTAAATCGCCTACTCGTTGATTATATCCTAACTGTATTTCAAAGCCGTTGTTTTTCATAGAAGCAACGTTTTGGGGTACAGTATTGTTAATAAAGCCCATAGAAGGAGGAAGAGGCACGCTTAAAATTAAGTTATCGGTTTTGCGTTGAAAATACTCAGCCGATAAAGTAAACTTGTTGCTCAATAATCCTAAGTCCAGGCCTATATTCAATTGCTTGGTTTTTTCCCATTCCAACTCCGGATTTCCCAATCTGTTAATGGAGGAAGCAGGACCACTGGGAATTGAATTTCCAAAAGGATAATAAGCACTGTTAGCATCAACACTAACTAACCAGGGATAGTTCCCTAGTACCGTTCCATTAAGCCCGGTAAGCCCATAACCGACTCTTAATTTTAACTCAGAAATTTTCGTTTGATTTTGCATGAAGCTTTCCTGGTCAATTCTCCAACCTATAGAACCAGAAGGGAAGGTCGCCCATTTTTTACCAGGCGCCCATACCGAAAGACCATCGCGGCGAACAGCACCACTCAACAAATATTTACCCTTGAAATCGTAATTGACACGGCCAAGTAGAGATATTAAGTTGTTTTCACCTACAAGCGTTTGAACGGATACATTGGTGGCATTGTTTAATGTTTTAAGGTCATTAGATGCCTGGTTGCCTTTTCCATTCTCCTGGGTTGTTTTTTGGCCCTGGTGCTCGAATACGGCTATCGCATTGATGTGATGATCTCCAAAGTTTTTATCAAATGAAAGTTGCTCTGTAAACAATAGTACATTAGAGATATATCGGTTATTTGTAATAGTAGCCTGGGTGGCACTTGAACCGGCAATGGTTCCATTATCATTGTAAATAGGCTGGAAAATATACGTTAATCCGTTGGCGTAATCCACACCAAATGTTGAACGGAATCTTAACCATTTAGTGAAATTGATTTCCAAAAAAGCCGTTCCTAAAACCTTTGTTGTTTTTCTGTTACCAGGATTTTTTAACTCTGCATCTTCCACTGGGTTTGTAGGGTCGCCACCGTCTAAAACACTATTTACACCCCTGTAACCACCATTTGAGGTGGGGTCATAAACCGGCATGTGAGGCATTATCCTGATCACATTCACTAAATTTGTTCTCGAACCAGTTTCATTATTGTCGAAACGCTGATCGCCATAGGCAACATATAAATTCTGACCAAAGGTGAATACCTTGCTGATAATATGATCGGAGTTTATCCGAAAATTATAACGGCGATACCCAACGCTCGGAGCGGTGCCTTTCTGATCCATATAGCCTCCCGAAGCATAAAAACGGGATACTTCATTCCCGCCACTCAAGCCTATATTATGTTGGGTCATCATGCCGTTTTGAAAATAAGCATCCTGCCAATTGGTATTGGTTTGTCCATACGTTTGTGTAGCCCCCGCATATATTGGTTTATCGACTTCCGGCGGTAAAAGCCGTCCAGGCAAGCTTCCTCTATAAGCAAGTGCATATGCTTTGAAACCTTCAGTATCTAATAAGTCGAGCCTTTCTGTTACCACCTGGTTACCGTAGTATGAATCAAGACTAACGCGCAGCTTGCCATCTCTTCTACCTTTTTTGGTAGTTATCATGATCACACCATTGGTAGATCTTGAACCATAGATAGCTGCAGCAGAGGCATCTTTTAATACGTCAACAGATTCAATATCTCTTGTGTCAATTGATGCCAGATCGCCTGTCGGAAATCCGTCAATGACATATAATGGATCAGAAGCGAAAGAAATAGAACTGATACCTCTGATACGTACAATAGGCTGCGTACCGGGACTTCCATTGTTAGTCACCTGAACGCCAGCGACACGCCCTTGTAAGGCTTGAGAAATACTCGGTACCGGAAGCTCCGCAATAGTTTTCCCGCTCAACGAGGATATAGCTCCTGTAACATTAGATCTTCGCTGTGTACCATAACCTACCACTACCACTTCATCAATACTCGCGATGTCAGACTGAAGTTGTACCCCAATATTATTTTCCTGACCTACTTTTATCGAATTCAGGCCGTACCCGACCATCGAAAATTCAAGCGTTTCCCCCTCTTCAATATTAATTGAAAATTCACCATTTGAATTAGTGACTGTTCCACGTGAGGTTCCTTTTACGATAACCGAAACGCCTGCGAGAGCTTCACCACTCTCATTGGTAACTTTTCCCGTAACAATTTTAAACACTTCGTTGATTGTAATATTGTTGGTTTCCTTAATCTGCAGGGGTGCGTGGTTGATATCTCCTTTCCGTACTAGTACAATCTGGTTTCCAGTCACTCGATAAAAAATATCAAGAGGCCCGAATAGGAGGTCGAGTACATCGCCTAAACGGCGATCGTACGCAACGATCGATACCTTTTTTCTAGCGGGAACTTTCTGCGAACTGTAAACAAACTTTATTTCGGCCAGCTTGCTTATTTCACTCAGAATTGCTTTTATTTCTTTTTGTTCGGCAACCAGATTAATTCTTTTGTCAAGAATTTCCTGCGCCGTTGTTGACTTGGCATAAACAGCAATAGTGAAACAATTAACGAGGAGCAATGGCAACCCAATTCGCATAAACAACCAAATTGATTGATTGAAAAGCTTGGTTTTCTTCATGGCATTGATGTTTGGTTAGACAATCGATTTTGTTTGAACGATGCTTGAAGACACCCCAGATTGTTTCATTTTCTGGTGCTCAAGCGGTTGATTTATGATGAACAGTTGGTTTTCCAACAAGTTATTGGCATCCCTTTGATTGTATGACTACCTGGCCGTCCATTAATTCATACCTGGCACCCACAGCCTCACATACTAAATCCAACTGGCGGTAGAATGATTCGTTCCTGATATCCGCTGTGACCGTGCAATTTTTCAGCGTCTCACTATCGTAAATGATATCAATGCCATATGCTTTGCTTAACTGGCTGAACACTTCTTCCAGCGGCACGTCTTCATATGCCATCTTCTGATTCATGATTTCAGGGGCTATGACCGCAGGGGATTCCGCTATTATTTTCTGGAACGTTTGACCCGTTTTCGCGTATACTAATTGCTGGTTCGAGGTGAGGAGAATCCCTCCTAATTTTTTTGAGGCTATTTCCTTTGTTGAGTTGTTACTCGCTTGTGTATATACGCTGACCTTGCCGGTTTTTACGATGATTTGAATGATTGAATCTTTTTCAAAAGATCGAACTGTAAACGATGTACCTAATACTTTGGTTATAATTTCATTCGAAAAAACCCTAAACGGACGTTCGGGATTTCTGACAACAGTAAAAAATGCTTCCCCTGAGAGATAAACATCCCTGGTAGAGAGCGTATCAAAACTGTTTGAGTAACTGATACGACTATCGGGTGCTAAAAGAACTATACTTCCATCTGGCAAAGTGATCTTTGCTTTTTGATCGGATGTATTAATGTTTTCTACCAGGTGCCTTGAAGACACCTGGACTTTATAGATGTATCGATCCTTTTCAGAGGTGCCGTTTGAACTGTTGAGGAAATAGAGAGTTCCGGTTACTAAAGCAATCAAGACAGCTGCCGCTGCATACCATCTGTATTTGTATGATATCTGAAAGATTCCCGCTTGTCTTTTTTCTTGTTGAGGTTGCAACTGGATCGTCTGCATCAACCTATCTACCTCGAAATCTAATTTTTGTTCGGATACCGGCTCCTGGTCTACTTTTAAGGATTGCAGGATCTTTCGGGCTTCAGCAATAACCAGATGCTTGTCAGGGTTCTGATTGAGCCAGTTGTTCCAAAATTCTTCCTCGGGAGGAGTGTTATTTAACACCCAACGACTAAAATCCTCATCCATTACAAAATCGGTTATTTCAAACAGTCTAAAATCTTTCATATCCATCTGGTTATAGATATGTTCCTCCTGCTTCCGTTTTCTACTGGATTAAATAAAACTTTTTCAAAAAAAAATCAGAAATGTACTCGGGAAGGGAATTATCAGATGTTTGTTTGAGTTACAAACTCAATATGCCATACGCTCCGCAGCTTTTGAATGGCCTCGTGAAGAAGATTATAGACTGACTGTCGGTTAATGCTCATCAGATCCGCAATTTGTCCGTAGTCAAGATGCTGGTAGTATTTTAGATAGATAATCTCTTGTTGTTTTTTTGACAACCTCGTTAAGGCCTGTCTTACTCTTTCGGCCTTTTCTTCGGATATCAGTTTATCGATTATTTGTTTTTCGATAGAAAATTCCTGCAAAAATTCATAACCATTCTCTGCGTTGGCCAGCTCGGCTTTCCTTTGACTGGAATGGAGCGCCTTAAGAACTTTGTTTTTGACGGCACGTAAAAGATAATATTTAAGCGAAAGTATACTTGTAGCGGATTCGCGCCTTTGCCAAAGACTGATAAATACTTCCTGAATACAATCAGATACAAGGGCTGTATCTTTTGAAAACTTTGCTGCGTAATTGTAGATCGAGGTATAATATTCGCGCATAAGAAACTCAAGCGCTTTCTCATCGTGCTGCTGCAATCGTTGCAACCAATTAATCTCGGATTGTAGGGCAGCTTCTTTCAAAACAAGTATCGTTAGGTTTGGTCAGAACAAAAAGGGAACAGATAAAAATAAGCAAATTTGAGCTTTCAAATTTAATTATAAAGGCTGTTGCGCAGTTCCAGAGTTGTTGTGACGACCTTATCTGGTCAGTGTTCATGGGTGAGATTCGAGTGCAGGCTTAAATTTTTTCAATCGTATAAGATTCGCCGGAGCAGGTTGTTTGTTCCAATAATGATGAATAGCCATTGCTGCTCCGAGTGCGGATGCCTGCGAAATTGAAGCGGCATATACTTCGATATCTGGAAAGGCCATCGCTAATAAATTTGTATAAATGGAATTATTGCTGAATCCACCGTCGACAAAAATCTTTTTCGTGTCGGAACGATTCAGAATAAGGTTCGTAGAATGCACCTGTTGGTTCAGAATATCCATCATCAATTGATGATAGGCCTCTTCATATGAATCGAAAGACGATAGGTCTTTTTTTGCGAATCCGGAGTCGGCAAGGTCATTGCCTCGACGTGATTCGCTTTTTAAATGAAGATTTCCAGGCGAGAGCTTACTGATCAGCGCAGAATCAAAATCTACTTTCTTATAGTAATCTGTCTGCAACTGGAAGTGTTCAGCGATCCGTTTCACTTGTTGTTCATGTTCATATCCTGCAAATAGCCGGGACGCCTTGACCGGTTTGCCGCGGTATTCCATATAGCACAAACAGTCTTGTTGAAGCTCTTTGGCAGTTAGAGAAGTGTGATTGAACGGATTCAAACTGATACACCAGGTACCTGTTGAAATCAAAACGAACGGTTCAGTAAAATTCGATAAGTATGGAATCAAGGCTGACGAGCTATCATGCAATCCCACGCCACTCATCAATGGTTTCTTGTTAAAGTCAGTGCGGATGATCTGATCAGAAGGGTAGATCGGAGCAAGTTTTCCGCTGATACCTTCCTGGTGTATCCAATCGTGATAACGGTTCTGGGGGAAATTCCATAAGCCTGTATGACAACCAATGCTGGTAATGTCAGAATAAGATCGCTTCGTCACAAGAGAGCTAAGGTACTGGGGAAGATGGAGGGAGTAGCGAATCTTAGAGAATATCTCGGGTTTGTCATGTTTCAAAAGATATAATAGCAGACCTGAGTTCAGGTTTCCAAGGGGAGGTGAGGCAGTGTTCATGGAAAAGACAACTTCACTTCCGTATTTCTTATAAAATTCTTTTTTTAATTTTTCTGGATAGGGTTTTAAATAGTTGTACAACGGAGCAACAGGCCGATCCTCGCGATCTACGTGTACAAAGCTGGCACCATAAGCGGAAAAGTTAATTGCTTTTATTTCAAAATTTTTTACCAGAGCGACTGTTTGCAAGGATTTTTTAATCCACTCAGTCAGCAAGGTGAGATCTTCACACGGATCACCATCCTCATCCTTCGTTTCAGGAAAAACTTCCGTTTTTTCATATAGCACATTATACTGCTCATCAAAAAGGAAAAGTTTCTTGTTGGTTTTACCAATATCGAAGATTGCTATGACCCGAATGGCTTGCATTATCGTTCTATTTCGGTGTTTTCAATTATTCAAAATTCAACATTCAAAATTTAAATAGAATCACAGCCCGGTTGCTACCGTTTTTTGTCCCCTTTGTTTGATCAGGTTTTCACGTACTTTTAGTGATCTGAATAGTTGTAAAGGTTGTAAGGCTCCACCAGCTCTTAATCTTGCTTCGGCAACTATCGGCCGGGTATCTGTTCTGTAGGCCTGTTGCAAAATCTCCTGGGCTCTCACTACATCATTTGATTCCTGGGCTGCTGCCAGCGCTTTGGTGTCGACTAATAACGCCTGTGCATAAGCGATCTTGATCGCTTCAACAGATTGCAAGAGATCCTCGAGGGGATCTTTTACATTGTGTGAAGCATCGATCATCCACCCCAGGTCGGATGCGTGGTTCATGTTTTTGGCATCCATCCCTTCAACCAATTCATTAAAGATCAAAAATAACTGATAAGGGTTGATGCTTCCTACGGTGAGATCATCATCCCCGTATTTTGAATCGTTAAAATGAAATCCACCTAATTTTCCTTCTCCCAATAACAAACCAACAATCTGTTCAATGTTTGCATTCGCGAGGTGATGGCCAAGATCAACCAATGTATATGCCTTTGGTCCCAGCTTACTGGCGTACAGGAAGGACTGTCCCCAATCGCCCACGGTCATTGAATAGAAGTTCGGCTCGAAAGCTTTGTACTCAACAAACATCTTCCAATGTTCTGGAAGCGCGCCATAAATTTCTTCAAGTGAATGAAGAGTGCGCTGAAACGCCTTCCTGAAGTTCAATTGCCCGGGGAAGCAGGACCCATCAGACAACCATACGGTCAACGACTCTGATCCCAGTTCAATACCATGACGGATCACTTCGATATTGTGATCGATAGCTTGTTGCCGAACAGCCTTATCAGTATGTTGCAGGGAACCGAACTTATAGCTGTGTTGCTGATCGGGTTGATCCTGAAACGTATTTGAATTCACGGCGTCAAACCTTAACCCATGCTGGGCAGCCAATGCTTTAATTGCCTGCGCATTTTGAGGAATGTCCCATGGAATATGTAACGAAACGGCACCACTTGATTTATTAATGGCATGAAGTAATCCCACATCCTCGATTTTTTCTTCGAGGCTTCCTGGTTCTCCACCACCCGAAAAACGTCCAAAACGTGTGCCTCCCGTACCTAAGGCCCAACTTGGGATCGCTATTTGAAACTCCTGTATTTTTTGGAGGACTTCGCTGATATTTGAAATGTCACTTGCGACGAATTCGAACTTTCTTTTGTGGTCTGCTGATGATTGATGATTGTGTTCATCAATTTTATATTTTTCCAATAACATATGCCCATCGTTTATGGTAAGTAAAATACTTCTTTTAGCGGAATGCTAACGGGTGAATTATCCGGATTGCTTTCCATGATGTCGCCCATATATTTCCACCAGCGTTGCATTACCGGGTGAGCAGGAAGATTGTCGAGGCTTTTGGGATTTTCTGCCTTCAGGAATCCGAAGAGATAATTCGTAGTTTCATCTAAAAAAATCGAATACTCATGAATACCGGCAGACTTTAGTAATTCGCGCAACTCCGGCCACAATGCATCATGGCGCTTTCTGTATTCCTCTTCAAAACCGCTAAACAATTTCATTTTGAAAGCAACACGGGTCATGGTGATTTTTTTTTGAACAAAAGACCATGGTCGATGATCGTTGACAGATGGCCGATGGCAGGTCGGATTGATCAATGGCTGTGAATCGCTGTTCTAATAACCGGACGGTCTTTGGCGCCGACAGCCATCGGCCACCGCAAAAGACTCAACGAACGAAAGCCGTCGCCACCCCACCATCCACATTTACCACGTTGCCGGTGGACTTATTGAGTAAACCCCCAACAAGAGCAAAACATGCGTTCGCAATATCTTCGGGTAAGATGATTTCATTTAAAAGGGTGCGGTTTGCATAATAAGCCGGCAGATCTTCCACTTTCACGCCGTATGCTTTTGCCCTTCCTTCCGCCCATGCCCCAGCCCATATTTTACTATCGGATATAACTGCATCGGGATTTACAACATTAACCCGGATCTTGTTTTTACCCAGCTCCGCTGCATTCAACCTACTTAAATGAAGTTGTGCTGCTTTCGCGGAACCATAACCGGCATTGTTTGGACCAGACATCAACGCGTTCTTACTAACAATGTTTAAGACATCGCCGCCTATATCCTGTTTACGCATTATTTCTACGCCAGCCTTTGTTACAAAAAACTGCCCTTTTACAAGTACGTTATATAACAGATCCCAATCTTGTTCCGTATGTTCTTCAATAGGTTTTGAAATAGATAATCCCGCACAATTCACAACAATGTCAACTCCTCCAAAGGATAATACTGCTGCTTCGTACGCCTGGTTGATATCTTTTTCTTTTGTTACGTCCAGTAGCACGGTCGTAAAAACGTCCTTGCCATATTGCTTTTGAAATTCTTCCTTTGCTTCGGCTAAGCGGTTAGCGTCGTTGTCATTCACTACAACACACGCACCCTCGTCTGCGAATTTTTTGGCGATTGCTTTGCCGATTCCTCCTGCGCTTCCCGTAACCAACGCGATGCG
>Ga0126304_10001137_pt1 | contig 12180 bp, 10 predicted proteins | sample Plot25_FD_92538 | JGI IMG/M metagenome (GOLD analysis project Ga0126304, IMG submission 92538) | Serpentine soil microbial communities from UC McLaughlin Reserve, CA, USA - Plot25 | ecosystem: Environmental > Terrestrial > Soil > Grasslands | place: USA: UC McLaughlin Reserve, Lake County... | reverse complement strand
GGCCGCTTCACGCTCGTGGCGGTCGACGCGGTGAGAGGGTTCGGCGACGACATGTACCTGGAGATCAAGCTCTGGGATCGCACCCTGCGGCAGATCGCGGCCGAGAGCCTGTACGCATAGATGTTGGGCGGCGACTTTGTCGCCGCAGCAGCATGTAAGGCGGCGAAGCCGCCGCAAGAGATTCAGGGAAGCTTTAAGGCGTACGCGCCGCGGCCGTGGGTGGCCGCGTACAGGGTGTCGGCCTCCTCGGACAGGGTGAGCCCGTAGACGGCGACCGCCGGGAGGCCCGGCGCGGCGTCCTCCCACTCGGTGGCGCCGGCGGGGAGCCGGGAGACGCCGAAGTCGGTGGCCACATAGAGGTCGCCCGGCGAAGCGCCACGGCCGCCCTTGCCTGCCACGGCGTGCTGCGGATGGAACGCGATCCCGGTCACCGGCTGGTCACCGAGGTTGTGTGAGATGTCGTTGAAGGTCGCCTTGCCGGTGGCGGGGTCGTAGTGGACGTCGAAGACGTGCCCAGGCGCTCCCGGCGTGTAGACGTTGTAGCCGGAGTAGGAGACGAAGGCATGGTTGGGATCGTGGGGATCGACGGCGATCCCGGACAGGAATCGCCCCGGCGTGGAGTTGGTGTCGATGCGGTTGAAGTCCACGGCGCTCGGGCTGGCGTCCGCGTTCTTCGACACGAACAGGCGCCCGATGCGGGTGCCTGCCCACAGAGTCCGGTCATCGGAGGGCGCGCGGGTGGTGGCCACCACGTACTCGCCGGCACGGTTGCCGAACGAGGGCGAGGTGAGATCCTGGCCGATCGGCTGCCAGTCGCCGCAGGTGGGCCGGTTGGGATCGAAGTAGACGCTGCCGCAGTGCGCCTTCAGATAGGCCTCCTGGCCGCCGTTGTCATTGGTGCGCCAGACGTGCTGCATCCCGAGGAACAGCCGTCCGCCGACGTTCGGATCCGGGATGAACGGGACGTAGAACGACCGGTTCTCCGGTGAGGCCAGAAGCGGGTCGTAGGTGTCGTACCACTCGGCCGGATCGTTGTTGTCGAAGTTCACGCCCGGCGTCGCGTCGTAGTAGGTGTGGTAGCTGATGCGCCCGTCGTCCGGGTTGAAGCCGGACTGGGCGCCATCGCCGCCGATGACCTCGGTCCAGGTCGGATTGCCCGTGTAGTTGAAGGTGCCGTTGTCCTGGGTGCCGCCCAGGAGCTCCCTGGTGGGATCGTTCGGGTTCACCGAGAGCGACTGGAACTGGATCGTGTTCAGACCCGAGTTCAGCGAGTCCAGGTGGCGGGGGATGCCGCTCAGCAGGCGCTGGCAGTCCTTGAGGTCGGCGGGCTCGAGCGGCTGCTCGCCCGACCCGTAGTCGTAGCTGCGCTGCGCGCACTCCGACGAGGTGTCGACCGGGTTCTTGACGTGCACGCGGATCACGCCACCGTCCGAGCCCACGAAGGCGATGCCCGGGTTCTTGGGGTCGAACACGATCGCGTGCTGGTCGGGATGCATCCCCTCGGTCGCTCCCGGCGGCCGCGCGTCCTGCGTCATGTCCTGCCAGGTCACCCGGGATGCCTGAGCGCCGGCGTTGGTCGACCGGACGACCGTCCGGCCGTTCGAGCGCGGCGGCTGTCCGCCATAGAGCGGCAGCTCGTCGTAATTCATCGCACCGCCGAGCCACAGCTGGCCGGGATGCTTCGGCGGACTAACGACGAAGTTGTCGTAGCCGCACTGGCCGTTCTGGCAGTAGTAATAGGCGAGGAAGCCGTTGGTGCCGTTCTGCGAGGACGACAGCTTGGTCCACCCGGCGTTGTCCTCGCCGGGTCCGACCAGCTGCCGCGCCATCTTCGTGTCCGCGCTCTCGACCCTCCAGATCTCCGCGATGCCGAGATCGTCGGAGGAGTCCCCGACGTAGACGCGAGTGTGGTGGTCCTTGCGGACCAGGTCGAACTCGGTGCGATCACCGAAGGTGTCGCCGGGGTTGCTCGGATCGGAGAAGTCGGTCTCGTTCACGGTGTGGAAGACCTTCTTCCAGGTCTTCCCGCCGTTCTTCGAGCGCCATAGCCCGTAGCCGAACACGGCCGCGTAGACGGTCCGTGGGTTTGCGGGATCGAGCTCGAGCCTGTTGACGCCGCCCTGGAACCAGTCCTGCCCGGCCGCGGGGTCCGAGGAGTTGGCGGGCGTCTGGCGCTGCAGGTCGGTGAGCAGCCGAAAGTGCCTGCCGCGGTCGGTCGACTTGTAGACACCAAGCGCCGGGGCGTTTGGCGGGGTCCGCCTGCCCCCGTTGACGGACGAGGAGCCGTGACGGGCCACGTCGGTCCCGATGTAGATGGTGTTGGGATGGCCCGGCTTGACCTCGATCGCGCCGATCGAGCGGTCGATGGCCACCGGGCGCGAACCCTTCACGAGGTGCCATTTCCTGCCGCCGTCGGTGGACTTGAACAGTCCCAGGCCGGCCTCGGAGTCGCTGGACCCGTTTGGCTCGCCCGAGCCGGCGTAGATCGTGTCGCCGCTCGGGTCGTTGGGGTCGACGAACAGCGAGCCGAACGAGTTCGTCGGCAGCTTCTCCGACGGAGCGCGCCACTTCACGTCGTCGGCGAGAGCGTCAGGTGTGCGCCAGATCCCACCGCCCGCAGCGGCAACCCAGATCCGGCATCCGTGACCTCGTTTGCCGCACTTCGGGTCGATCGCCATCGCGGTCACGCGCCCCGAGTTGGTCGTCGGCGTGCCGACGCCGGTTTCGATGTTGAAGAACTGGGTCGCCTCCGGCGCGACGTCGGGCGTCACTGGGCCGAGAGCCTTCCAGCTACGGGTCGCCCTCACTCCCGCCGCTCTGAAGTCGGCGTCCGACTTGAAAGCGCTGCGTGGTGCGGAGCTGGGCAGGCGATCGAACGCGCGGCTCCCCTGGATGGCCAGACGGTCGCTGACGTAGCTCTTGGGGTAAGCACGATCCTCGACCAGCTCGCCGACGGGGGACCTGGGGCCCTCGCGCGGCGCCTCTCCGCCGAGGTCGCCAGGCGAGTTCTGGTGCTGGCTCTCCGCCAGTGCCTCCTCGCCCTCGCCCTCCTCGGTTTCGGCCTCCGTCCCGCCCGGACCCTCGTGCTCGAGCCGGACGTTCTGCGCCAGGGTCTCCTCCGAGCCCTCCTCTGACTTCCCACGCGTCAGCGCCACCGCGACGACGGCCACGATCGCCCCCAGGACCAGCCCCAGCACCAGCCTCCAACCTGAGAACAACTTGCCGATGGCGGATGCCTACCATACGCCCGCTCGCGGGGTCGAGATCGACAGCCGTCTGCTCGACTACGTCAGAGCTCGCGCTCGAGTCCGACCGAGCTTCGCAACTCGTCGATATGACGCTGCAGCAGCTCCTGATCGCCGCTTTTCTGGTGCTCCATCAAGTCCGCCAACGCGGCCGCGAGCGCGTCGATCTTCTGGTGCAGTGCCTCGTCGTAGCGGCGCTCTGAGTTCTGGAGCAGCGCGATCAGCAGGAATGCGAGCACGGAGGTCAGCGTGTTGATGACGAGCTGCCAGGTGTCGATGTCGTGGAAGACGAAGATCGTCGGCATCCAGATCGCGACGACGACGACGGAGATCGTGAAGAAGAGTCCCTTGCTGACGAAACGGGACGCTCCCTCGGCGAAGCGGTCGAAGGCGTGACGTTGCGGCTTCCGAGGGACCCTCACCTGGCGGCGGTGGCCGCTCGACGTGCCCTCGCCGCCGGCCGATCGGTTGGCATCTCTCGAGGGCATCCGTTTCACGGATACCTCCTCCCGGGAGGGGTAAACGGCTCGCCGCTACGCTCCACCAGGTCGTAACCGAACCGTGACATGATCGTATGTATCATCGAACTATGGTAGGACTGGCAGAGGGAACGAGCGATTTTGCGACCGCGCGGCACGTGGAGCTGCACGGTCACAGCGTGAGCTACCGGACGGCGGGCTCGGGCCCCGTGGTGCTGCTGATCCACGGCATCGCCGGCACCTCCGAGCAATGGGCGGAGGTCGCCCCGGTGCTGGCGGAGCGCTTCACCGTCGTTGCTCCGGACCTCCTCGGTCACGGCGAGTCGGCAAAGCCGCAGGGCGACTACTCGCTCGGCGCCTACGCCGCGGGCATGAGAGACCTGCTGATCGCCCTCGGTCACCGCCGCGCCACGGTGGTGGGTCATTCGCTCGGCGGCGGCATCGCGATGCAGTTCGTCTACGAGTACCCGGTCTTCGCCGAGCGCTTGGTCGTGGTCTCAAGCGGGGGCTTGGGCCGCGAGGTCCATCCACTGCTCCGCGCCGCCACGCTCCCGGGCGCCGAGCTGGTCCTCCCACTGCTCGCTCACGCGCGAGTCCTCGGCGCGGGGGCAGCCGTCGGAAACGTCCTGTCCCGCATTGGGCTTCGCGCCGGTCCGGACATCGCCGAGATGGCTCGGGGGTACGCGTCGCTCGGCGACGCCGAGGCTCGGAGCGCCTTCCTGCACACGGTCCGGGCCGTCATCGATCACAACGGCCAGCGCGTCAGCGCCGCGGACCGCCTGTATCTGGCGAGCATGATGCCGGCGCTCATCGTCTGGGGGCGACGGGATCCGCTGATTCCAGCCACACACGGCGAGTTCGCCCACGACGCTATGCCGGGCAGCCGGCTCGAGATCTTCGACGATGCGGGTCACTTTCCCCACCTCGACCAGCCGGTCCGGTTCGCGGCCGTCCTGGGCGACTTCCTCGAGGAGACAGAGCCCGCGCAGTTCGACTTCACCGACGACGACTTCGACGACCTTCGGGAGCGGATTCTCGAGCACTCGCGGGAGTAGCTGGGCCTGGAGCCGCCGGCCCGCTAGCGGTGCCGGTTGAACGAGATGACCTGCTGGATCCCGCTCGGGCGGTTCGTGTAGCGCATCGTCGTCTTCAGAAGCCCGGGCACGAAGTGGATGCGCTCGGCGTCCGCGTCGGCTCGCCATTCGCTCGGCACCGACGTCCCCTGCTCGCTGGCCAGCTCGTCGCCCGCGGCGGCGATGGCCTCCCAGATCGACTGCCGGCAGCGGTGGAGGTTGCCTCCCCCGCAGTACCGATTCGCGAACGGCTGCTTCTGATTCTTGCCCAGCAGCCTGCGGATGTCGCGGTTGAAGTACTGGTACCAGCCGCTGTACTGCCCCCCGGGCGGTGCGTCGAAGCGGGAGAACAGCGAAGCGAGCTCATCGCGTTGGGATCCGAGCTGCGGCTTCATGAAGGCGTTAGCGATGTTCGGCCACGCGGCGTCCATGATTGCGGCACCCGGATCGTCGATATTGCCGTCGAGGTCGAGGTCCAGCCGGTTTCCGCCGTTGTGGCGCCACGCGATGAGCAGTGCCAGCATCTCCTCCGACTGCTCGTTCGGCGCCTTCGTTCCCTTCAGCAACTGCTTCAGCAACGGGACCGTGTCGATCGCCCGCACGTCCTGGGTCGCGGCCGCGTTCATCGCCGACGTCACCGTCGCCAGCGACCACTTGCCGTGCTTCCTTTGAAGCCTCAGCTCGCGATTGAGCATGTCCACGCGGGCCGCCGAGCCATTGCCCCCGAAGGAGTCGTCCGCGGCGCCGAACCCGTGCGCGCTGATGTTGTTCCAGTTCACCATCGTCCCCTTGACCGGGGTGTTCTGGGGATCGACGCCCTGGATGTGCCTGTCCGTGGGGACGAACCCGCGCCACTCGTAGTTGCCGGTCCCCACGGTGGGCAGGCTGGGATCGATGTGCTTCGGGCGCTTCGGTAGCAGGCCGGCCGTGAACTCGGCGATGTGCTTGTAGTCGATGTAGAAGGAGTTGAACGTCTGCGGCGTCAATGCGGCGGCCTCGAAGAACGACTTCGCGCTGTGCACCTGGCCGTTGGAGAGGCGGCGGTTGTAGAGCAGGTCGAGGACGTCCTTCCCGTAGCTCGAGCGCTTCCGGGAGATCGCCACCTTTCGCCCGTCGACGGTCGCGTAGCCGACGACGGGACCGTGGACCGTCGTCTCGAAGGTGACCGGCTCGCCGGACAGCGTCCCGGCGTTGAACTCGCGCATCGACCGGCACTCGCCGTTGTACATGTACTTCGTATCGCTGCCGCCGCAGAGGGTCTCGGCGTATTGGTCGATGATGTCGGAGCCCGCCGAGGTCAGCGTGCTCGCGAAGTCGGGCCCGCGGCCGATCACAAGGTAGCCGGGGAATGCCACCGCCGTCGCGCCGCGCCAGTCGAGGTCGCCCGCGTGCATGTCGATCTCGTGCGTGAAGCCGGGGTAGAAGTAGCCGATCTGGGGGCCGCCCACGAGCAGCGGGTGGCCGGTGTTCGAATGCTGCGCGTCGATCATCAGCTCGTTGCTCGCGTGGGCCGGCTCATCGCCCACGGTGTTGGGCACATTCGCCGATGTGGCAGGCGTCGGGGTATAGCTCCCCGGATCGAGCACGACGCTCCCCGGGGCCCCGGGCTTCTTCGGGGCGTGCTCGTACTTGAAGTGGCCGTCGACGGTTGTCGGGCTGCCGGGGTTGCGGTTCTGGCGGAGGTCGTTGAAGATGCTGTAGCCCTTCCTCACGCCGCGCCGCTCCTGGAGGCCGCCGAGGAACTGGGAGCGCCGGGCCTCGTCACCGCCGCCCTCGCCCACGAACTGGCCCTTCAGCGCGTTCAGGGCGAAGATGTCGTTGCGGGTGAAGGGCGTCGCCGACGGATTGTGGATCGCGAGGTAGTCGTTGATGCCGGAGATGAACGTGTCGATGTCCTCAAGGACCGCCTTGCCCTCGCTGCCGGCTGACCGGAGCACCTGAGCCTGCTTGGCCACGACAGCCTCCGTCTCGTCGCTCGGCTTGAACGACTTCAGGGACGCGATGAGGTCGACGGCGCTGAGCCCGGGGGCGTCGACCGCCGCGACCCGCGCGTTGTATCGCGCCTGGTTGAGGAGCAGACCGCGATCCTCGGCGGCAATCCAGCCGGCGGCCCAGACGCCGCCGTCGTGAGTGGTGGCGTTGACGTGCGGAACGTTGTAGCTGTCGCGGACGATCGTCACGCCCGGACGCGGAACCGACTCGGTCGTGCCCGGGCCCGCCGTCGAGATGCCGAATTTCTCCGACTTGAAGTACTGCGTGAGGTCGGCGTTGGTGACGTCGTCGAACAGGGGCGTCAGGCCGTCGTACATCTTCGCCTGGGTGTCGGCCCCGGTCGGCGGTGGGATGGACCCGTACTGACCCGACGGGATGATGTTGAGCGCGGTGTCCGCGTAGTCCTTGGGTGCCGCGGCGCTTGCCCCCGGCGCCAGCGCAAGCATGCCACCGACGACGACCGCTAACGCCCAGGACCGCATCAATCCGCCTCTCCTCAAAACTCGGCCTTCCATGGACCGCCGCTCAGACCCTACCAACGGGCGGTACCAGCGCCCTAGACTGGCGCCAGGCCCCGATAGCTCAGCTGGATAGAGCGACTCCCTCCTAAGGAGTAGGCCGCAGGTTCGAATCCTGCTCGGGGCGTCCATGCCCTCGCAGCCTCGAACCTGCGGCACCGTTCGGCGTCCCGCCTCACTGAGGTTCGAATCCTGCTCGGGGCGCTGATGGTTCCCGAGGCGCGACTCGAACAGACCGAGGGCGGGTTCGCGGCGGCCGGCGAGGGGTGGTTCGTCCTCAACGCACGAGAGGCCCGTTGGCGACACGCCGAGGAGCGGGGTGCGCGTCTGGACTTCGAGGGCGAGACCGAGTTCCCGCAGGTCGGAGTCAATCTCTTCGTGCTCGCGCCGGGTGAGCCCATGGGCATGTACCACTGGGAGGCCGACCAGGAGGACTTCCTCGTGCTCTCCGGCGATGCGCTGCTCATCGTCGAGGGCGACGAGCGGCCGCTACGGCAATGGGACTTCGTACATTGCCCCGCCGAGACCAAGCACATCATCGTCGGCGCGGGAGAGGTGCCCTGCGCTGTCCTCGCCATCGGTGCGCGCGAGCACCGAGAGGGGACCGACTGGGGCGGCTACACGGTGGACGAGGCCGCGCTCCGTCACGGCGCCGGCGTCGAGCGGGAGACCACCGACGCCGAGGATGCTTACGCCCGCGTCCCGAAGCGCGAGCCGACGAGGTACCGCGAGGGCTGGCTTCCCGATGCGCGCTAGCGCCGGCCCGTGGCCTCGAGCCGGCGGCGGGCCTTCAGGACAGCCTGTACCGAGCAGCCGAGGGACTTGGCGATCTCGCCATTGGTCTTCGCGGGTGCGCGGTCGACTTCGAATTCGATTCGTCCCTTGGCCCGGAGCTTGGCGCGCTCCGCGAGATTGAGACTGGCGTCCGCGTCCTCGAATGCCGCCTCGGCGGCGAGCTCGCGTCGGCACCTCAGGCAATGGGTGCCCCGATCCCCGACGCTCCAACCGGTCGGCGGGCCGCTGGGCTCGTGGCCGGGCAGGTAGCGGATCGCCACGCTGCAGCGCTCACAGGTCCAGCTTCGATTAGCGCTGGCGGTAGTCATCGGTAGGTCCTCCGTCCACTCGCACGACTGTGATTGCGGTGGCGATGCGGGCGCCGTGCGGCCGGGGCCGTTTGACGCCCAACGTGGACGGGTCGCCCGTGGTCGAACTCCGGTGAGAGACCGAGGCCCGAAGCGATCTGCCCCATTTCGGCTGCCTGCTCGGGAAGGATGAAGCTGATGCCCGTGCCGTCGCGACCGGCACGGGCGGTGCGCCCTACCCGGTGAACATAGGCATCGCGGTCTCCCGGGGCGTCGAAGTTGATGACGTGCGTGATGTCCTCGACGTCTACCCCTCGCGCGGCGACGTCCGTGGCCACGAGGGTGTCCACGTCGCCCTTCGCGAAGCGACCGAGCGCCTTCTGGCGCTGCGACTGAGACTTGTTGCCGTGCATCGCTAGCGCCGCCACGCGGTTCTTGTTGAGCCGCTTGACCAGCCGATCGGCGCCGCGCTTCGTTCGCACGAACACGAGCGTTCGCCCGCGCTCGGAGTCGCGCAGCTCGGCGACGAGCGCGTCGACCTTCGCCTCGTGAACCAGATGGACGAAGCGGTGACGGACTTCGCCGACGTCGGCCGCCTGGGGCTCGTGGACGTGGCGGCGGGCGTCGTGGGTGTAGGCGCGTGCCAGCTTTCCCGCGGCGGCCTCGAGAGTCGCCGAACAGAAGAGCGTCTGACGCTCGCGGGGCGTGCGCTCGACGATCCGATCGACGGCGGGCTTGAACCCCATGTCGAGCATCCGGTCTGCTTCGTCGATAACCAGGATCCCGATGTGCTCGAGGTTCAGGGCGCGGCGCTGGAGCAGGTCCTCGAGGCGCCCGGGGGTCGCGACGACGATATGAGCATTGGCGGCACGCTTGGCCTGCTTCTCGATCCCGACACCGCCGTAAACGGGGGCGATGCTCAGACCGCGGCTTTGGCCAAGGTCGCGAAGCTCGTCCACGATCTGGACCGCGAGCTCGCGGGTGGGAACGAGGACGAGGGCCCCCGGCTTACGGTCGCCGGGCTTGAGCCGCTCGACGATCGGTACGCCGAAGGCGAGGGTCTTGCCAGAGCCGGTCGGCGACTGGACGAGGACGTCGTGTCCGGCGAGTACGTCACCGATCACGAGCTTTTGAACGGGGAACGGCGCGACGATGTCGCGCTTCTCGAGCGCGTCCGCAACGGGACGCGATACGCCGAGATCGGCGAAAGACATGTGGTGCAACTCCTTTACGAGTGGTGGGAATCCTGAAACCCGGACGCACTCTGAGTGCACGGAAGAAACGGAACTCCTCGGGTGCCCTTGCGGCATCCCGACGGCAACCACGGTAGCAGGGCGAGACCGCGGGACCCTCGCGGCAGCCGAAGTTGGGTGTCGATTCCCCCTGCTATTCGACCACATTCGGGGGGCGCCGCTAGACTCGGTGTACCGCCGGTGGGCCTCTGCCTCCTCCTCCGCCCTCTTTAAATCCCGGCTCAACGCGAGGAGTAGGAGAGGGGTAACGCAATGCCTGGACCACAGGTGCACACGTCCGATTCGGACGGATCCGCCGGGAACACCGCCTCCGACGAGATCGCGAGGTCGCTCGGATCGGTCTGGCAGCGTTTCTCGGGTCAAAGGCCGAAGTCCACGAACGTGGAGATCGAGAAGGACGTCGTCCGATGCGTGATCGAGGAGAACTCACCGGAGGCTCTGCTCGAAGAGGATGGCGAGTCCACGGTTGACGCCGACGCGTCGCCTGACTCTCGTCGGTTCGACTACAACGCGACGGCCGCCGTCACCCGCGTCACCGGCCGCAAGGTGATCGCCTTCATCCCGAAGCGCGACAAGAAGAACATGACCTCCACGCAGACGTTCATTCTCGACCGGCCCCGGCAGAAGTTCTAGAGCCGAGTCTCGAGCGGCGGACCCCCCGCCGCAGCTTCCCCGTATTGCTTGAGCCGCCAGCCCCGGCACCACGCATAGGATCGCGCTCTACCGGTCATATGCGTGAGAAACCCGCCATCGCCGTGCTCCTGGTCGCCGCTGCGGTCGCCGCGAGCGCCTGCGGCGACGGGTCGACGACGACCTCGACGAGTACGGCGCCCAAGGAGGTCGCCCAGAAGCTTCCGAAGCTGCCGCCGGGATGGAAGGAGCGGCGCGACCGATCGGTTGGGTACGCGATCGGCGTGCCGACCGGTTGGGAGGTCGGTGGCCACGGCGGTCGCGTCCTGTTTCGCTCACCCGACCACCTGGTCGCGGTGACCCTGACCGCCGATCGCAAGCCCGGCACCTTCGAGGTTTCGCTGGACCGCTTCGCGACGCAGGCGCTCGGCGCCCTCCCGGGCTTCAAGTTGGCGCTCGAACCGAGCAAGCCTGAGCCGTTCAAGGGCACGCCGCTGAAGGCCGTCGAGACCTCCGCCACCGGAGCCCAGGCCGGGGGCCTGAAGGAGCGGGCGACTCTGGTCGTCCTGCGCCGCGACCACGTCGTGAACTACACGGTCGCGGTGTTGGAGAACGCCGAGTACCCAGGTTCGGAGCTCGACCGCGCGGTGGCCCTGCAGATGATCCGCACGCTTCGCGACCAGCCGGTGAGGGAGCCCGCCGGAGCCGGCAGCCCGTAGCGGTTCGGCTAGGCCCGGTCCGGCCGGTCGGGATAGATTTCGTCGATCGTCACCAGCGCCTGGAAGGGCGCGCCGGCGGCCTCGGCGATCGCCTCCGCGCCGCCGGCCAGGCGGTCGACGACGCACAGCGCGCCGCGGATCTGCAGGCCCTCCTCGTGGATCCGCTCGATCGCGGCGACCGTCGAGCCGCCGGTGGTCACCGTGTCCTCGACCACGAGGCAGCTTGTTCCCTTCTGCACGGGGCCCTCGACCCACCGCTGCAGCCCGTGCTCCTTTCGCTCCTTGCGAACGAAGAAGCCGACGAGATCGTTGCCCTCGGGCACCGCGATCGCCGCACATGCCAGCGGGATGGCGGCCATCACGGGGCCGCCGACCGCGTCGGCGTGCACCTCGCGTGCGGCGGCCGCGATCAGCCGTCCCGCGGCGCGGAATCCCTCGGGGCGCATGATCGCGCGGCGCGCGTCCACGTAGTACGAGGCCGTCTGGCCGCTCGACAGAGTGACTTCGCCGATCACCAGGGCGTGCTCCCGAAGCTGGGCCAGGAGCACCTCCTTGGCCCCCGCGAGCTCAGGGGTGCTCATCGGCAGCTAGCCGTAAAGGTAGATCGAGTCCCCGAGCGAGATCCAGTTGTAGATGAAGATCGAGTCGGGGATCGGGTTGCGGACACAGCCGTGGCTTGCCGGATAGGTCGGTACCGAGTGATAGCCGTGGGTGGCGTAGCCGCCCTGGAAGTACGCCGAGTAGTACATCCCGACCGAGTTGTAGCCCGCGTCCTTGCGATAGAAGCGGTAGTGGCCGCGGATGGTGGGCGTGGCGGGCGCGCCCGTGGAGACGGCGAAGGTGTGCTGGGGCTCGCCGTGCTTGGCGAGGACCATGACCTGCTTCGAAATGTCCACCTCGACGTGCTTGCCCTTGCCGGGGTACTTGAGGTCGTACTCGCCGTGTCCCGAGGCCAGTCTCTTGAAGATGTCGGAGTTGGCGTTGAAGGTGCGCTTCATCCCGTTGACCTTGCGGACTGCCATCACCGCCCACTCGGTGCGCACGTTGTACTTCTTGCCATGCGAGGTGAAGTAGCCCTGCTTGGAGAGCACGTGGTTGAAGACCTTCACCTCCGAGTTCCGGTTGCCCGGGTCCAGATCCGGATACCGGATTCGGAACTTCTCCGAGCGCGCGACGACGCCACGCTGAT
>Ga0126304_10001134_pt1 | contig 12185 bp, 8 predicted proteins | sample Plot25_FD_92538 | JGI IMG/M metagenome (GOLD analysis project Ga0126304, IMG submission 92538) | Serpentine soil microbial communities from UC McLaughlin Reserve, CA, USA - Plot25 | ecosystem: Environmental > Terrestrial > Soil > Grasslands | place: USA: UC McLaughlin Reserve, Lake County... | reverse complement strand
TCGCTCGCGCGAGCATCCCGGTCATCAGCCCCAGCGCGCCCTCCTTGTGCAGGGGCTCGTTGAGATTGCCGCACTTCGGGCTCTGCACGCACGAGGGGCAGCCATCGGCGCAGGGGCACTCGCCGATCAGGATGGCCGCGTCGGCGAGCAGGCGCTCGAACATCTCGAAGCCCCGCCGCGACAGGCCCACCCCGCCCGGGTGGCCGTCGTAGATGAAGATCGTCGGGCGGCCCGTCTGGAAGTGCACGTTCGTCGACAGCCCGCCGATGTCCCACCGGTCGCACATCGCGAGCAGCGGGAGCACGGCGATCTGGCAGTGCTCCGTCGCGTGCAGGGCGCCGAGCTGCACCTCGGGCGGTAGCGACCGTGGGCCGGCCAACTCGTCGGGAAGCACGTACCAGAGGGCCTGCGTCGGGAAGTTGGTCTCCGGCAACTCCAGCGCCACGAGATCGATCACCTCGTGGTCGGAGAGGCTCTTGCGCTGAAACGCCATCACCTGCTCGGTGACCGAGACCTCGCCGAAGTTGAGCTCCACGCCGGCGACATCCCGCCGCTCGGCCACCTCCTCGATGAACACTTCCGTCTCCTTCTTCGGCTGCGTGTACCAGTCGCCGTCGAACGCATCCACCGCCGCTCGCCGGGCCTCGATGTCGAGCTCGCGAACCTCGTAGGAGCGGCCGAGGTGCAGGTACACGGCGCCCGGGTGCACGGTCGTGAAGGCGCGCTCGGCCTCCACGGCCCCCAGCAGCTCGCCCGAGTCGCGCTCCACGATCGCGATCGAGTCGGGCGACGCCGAGCGCAGCGAGATGTCTGCTGCGGGAAAGTTGGGGCCGCGCGGCAGGTAGCGGTCCTCGCGTCCGCGTCTCAACTCGCCGATGCCGGCCAGGGCCTCCGCCCGCTCCCGCCATCGCGGACCCAGGAACTCGGCGTCGGTCTCCGACAGCGGCAGCTCGTACGCGGCCGCGAGGACGTGCGCGAGCTGGATCCGGTCGTTCTCGTGATCCAGGATCGCGGCCTCCACCGGCCGCTCCAGGAACTCGTCGGGATGGCGACAGAAGAACTGGTCCAGAGCGTCCTCGCCGGCGATGTACAGCGCCAGCCCCTCGGTGCGCCGCCCCGCGCGGCCCCACATCTGCCGCAGGCTCGCCACCGTGCCCGGAAAGGTGACGCATATCGCCGCGTCCAGGTAACCGATGTCGATGCCCAGCTCGAGGGCATCGGTCGCGACGACGGCGAGCAGGTCGCCTCCGGCAAGCCGGGCTTCGATCTCGCGACGTTGCTGTGGGGTGTAGCCCGCGCGATACGGCGCGATCCGCTCGGCGAGCTGCGGGCGCCCCAGTTCCTCGAGCCGCATCCGCGTGAACCGCTGGATCAGCTCGATGCCGCGCCGGCTGCGCAGGAAGCAGATCGTTCGCATCCCCTCCCCGACCAGGTCAGCCAGGACCTCGGCGGCCTCCGACAGGACCGAGCGGCGCGTCATCGACCGCTTGTCGATGACGGGCGGGTTCCACATCGCGATGCGCCGGGGGGCACGGGGGGCGCCGTCGGAGTCCACCAGGCGGAACGGCTCGCCGACCAACCCCTCGGCCAGCTCGGCCGGGTTGGCGATGGTCGCCGACGCCAGGATGAAGCGCGGCTCGGCGCCGTAGCGGCGCGCGATCCGCCTCAGCCTCCGCAGCACGTTCGCGACGTGGGAGCCGAAGACGCCGCGGTAGGTGTGTGCCTCGTCCACGACGACCCACGCCAGGTTCGCCAGGAAGTCGCCCCAGCTCTTGTGGTGGGGCAGGACCCCGATGTGCAGCATGTCGGGGTTGGTGAGGATCAGATTGGATCGGCGACGGATCTGGGGCCGATCCTCCCTGGGGGTGTCACCGTCGTAGATCGCGTGGCGAAGCTGCCTCAGTCCGAGCTCCGAGAGCTTCCTGGCCTGATCCTGGGCCAGCGCCTTGGTGGGGTAGAGGTAGAGCGCGCGCCGGTGATCGTCGCGGGCCAGCTCGTCCAGCACCGGGAGGTTGAACGACAGCGACTTCCCCGACGCCGTGCCGCTGGTGACGACGACGTTTCCGTGCCGTGCGGCCTCGAGCGCCTCGAGCTGATGGGAGTAGAGCGACGCGATCCCGCTGCCCAGGAGGGCAGCGTTCAGCTCGGGGGCGATCCAGGTGGGTATCTCCACGGTTTCGGCGGATCGACCCGGCGCCTGGCTCTCCGCCACCAGGCGGCCGTTCGAGCGGCCGGGCTCGATCGCGCGCGCCCAGCCCGAGGCGGCGGTCGCGCTAGCGCCGACCGACACCGTGGACCCCCGGATCGGACGCCTTCGACGGCGACTCGCCCGCCATCGACGGATCGGCGATCGCGGCGGCGACGCGCAGCGCGTCCAGCGCCGATCGATCGTGGAGCCGGACCATCTCGGCGCCCGCATCGACCGCCAGGGCCGTGGCTGCGGCCGTTGCCCACTCGCGCTCGCTCGCCGGGGCCCGCTCCTCCCACGAACCGGTCAGGAGGGCGCCCAGGAAGTCCTTTCGCGAAAGCGCCACGAACAACGGTCGCCCCAGGCATCGCAGCTCGCCGAGCCGGCCGAGGATCTCGACGTCGTCGCGGACGCAGAGGTCGAAGTCGAAGCCCGGGTCCAGTGCGATCTGCTCCTCGGCCACTCCGCGTGCGAGCGCGGACTCGAGGCGCTCCGCGAACCAGCCGATCAGATACGCCACCGGGTCGTCGTGGGCGGGCGGCTCGCGATCCACCCGGGGCGGGCCCTCGATGTGCATCAGGACGTAGCCGCAGCCGCGATGTCCCACCACCTCCAGGAGCTCGGGATCGGCACCGCCCGAGATGTCGTTGATCGCGACCGCGCCCGCGTCCAACGCCCGCGCCGCGACCTCGGCGCGGAACGTGTCCGCGCTGATGGGAACACCGGCCTGGCTCGCTAGCCCTTCGATCGCGGGGATCAACCGCGCGGCCTCCTCCTCGGGCGTGATCGGCGGCCCGGCGCGGGCCGGCACGGCCCCCACGTCAAGCAGGTCGAACCCGGACGCCACGAGCTCGAGCCCGTCCTCGATCGCTCGTTCGGGCGTCCCGCTGCGTGCCCCCTCGAAGAATGAGTCGTGAGTGACGTTCACGATCCCCGCCGCAAGGGGCGGCGGGAACTCGAGCGCGCGGTCGGACAGACGCCAGCGGGTCACCGCGTCTAACTTAGTCCGGTGCCGGAGCGGGCGAGGGCTCGGCGGGGCCTGTACGGTGCGCTGCCGTGCCGCTGCGATGCCTGTACACCGACCTCGACGGAACTCTCCTCGGTCGCAATGGGTCGCTGTTTCGCGACTGGGAGGGAAACTTTTCGCTGCGCCAGGCGCGCATGCTCGAAGCGTGCGATCGCGCCGGCGTCGAGGTGGTGATCATGTCCGGCCGTCGCGAGGCTCAGGTGATGGCCGACGCCCGGCTCCTGGCCCAAACCTCGTACATCTACGAGGCGGGCTGCGGCGTGTTCATCGACGGCGAGCGAACGTTCCTGACCGGCGACTGGGTCCCGGACGACGACGGCACCCCCGCGGAGAAGATCCTCGCCGCCGGGATCCCGGATCTTCTGTTCGAGCGCTTTCCGGGCCGGCTCGAATGGCATCACCCATGGCACCACGACCGAAGGCTCTCGCATCTGTTTCGGGGCAAGGTGGACGTGGCGGCTGCCAACGAGCTCCTCGCCGAGTCGGGCCACGAGGATCTGCGCTTCCTGGACAACGGGGCGATCACCAGGCCCGTGCGGGGCCTGGACGAGGTCGCGCACGCGTACCACCTGGTCCCCGGCGGAGCGAGCAAGGCGAAGGCGGTCGGCTTTCACAGGCGCGCCCGGGCCTACGCGCCGGAGGAGTGCATCGCGGTCGGCGACTCGCTGGAGGACCTGGACGCCTCCGAGTTCGTCGGTAGGTTCTTCGTGGTCGCGAACGGCCCGGAGCGCGATCCTGGCCTTCGCGAGGCGATCGCCGGTCGGGCCAATGTGACCATCACCGAGGGCAAGAGCGGCGACGGCGTGTACGAGGCCGTGGTCTCGACACTCGCCGAACGGGGCTAGGTCGGCTGGGCGACACAGCGCTCATCGACCGGGTACGGAAGCTCTGCCTCGCGCTTCCGGAGGCGTTCGAGATCGAGGCCTGGGAGCACCCCACGTTCCGAGTCGGAAGCGGCCGCGGAAAGATGTTCTGCATCGCCGCCGACGACGGGTCCTCGATCAGGGTCAAGGCCGATCCGATCGAGCGCGAGGCGCTGCTCGAGCAGGGCGATCCCTTCTATATGCCGGCCTACGTCGGAACGAAGGGCTGGATCGGCGTCCAGCTCGACGATGTCCGAACAGACTGGGAGGAGCTCGCGGAGCTGATCGCGACCAGCTACTGCCTGATCGCTCCGAAGCGCCTCGCCGAACGGGTGACGAGCCCGCCCTCGCTAGGCGGCTGAGGCGGGGCGCGTCAGCACCTCGAGGAGCTGAACCACGTGCACGTAGCGCCTACCAGTGGCCCGCTCCATGCCGATCTCGCAGGTGCGGTTTGTGGAGATGTGGGCGTCGAAGGTACGTCCCTTCACCTCCGCCGCCTCCTCCTGCGTCGCCGACGCCGTCAGCTCCGGGTGCAGGAATCCGCGGTCGCCGGCGAACCCGCAGCAGGCGGCCGACGGCGGCACGAAGACGTCATCGGCGAGCTCAACCGCGAGCTTTCGCAGCCGGCGGTCCATCCCCAGGTGGCGGCCCGAGCAGGTCGGGTGAACGGCGATCGCACCGGCCTTGGAGATGTCGAGCTTCGGCAGCAGCCGATCGCGGGCCCAGTCGGTGGCGTCCAGGATCTCGAGCTTGCCGTGACGCTCGGCGTTCTCCTCGGTGAGCGCGCTGCCCAGCTCGCTCACGATCCCGTGGGTGCACGAGCTGGCATCGACGATCACCGATAGCTCGCCCTCGTCGGTCCAGCGCCACAGGCTCTCGACCATCTTGTTCGCCATCCAGGCGTGACCGTCGCTGTAGCCCTTCGATCCCCACGGAACCGCGCAGCAGTGACCGGCGACGTCGGGCGGGATCCACACCGGCGACCCTGCCCGGGCCGACACCCGCACCATCGCCTCGACCACGCTCAAGCCCGGCCCGGCTCCGTTGGCCTGCCGCGAGACGCCGAAGATCCGGTTCACGCACGAGGGCACGTACACGGCGGCGGCGTCACGGCGGGCGGTCTCGGGCAGGTGCGACGAGGCCGCCCGGGGCATCGCCGGACCCCACTCGGGCATGAGCTCGGCGCTCACCAGGTGCCGCTGTGCCCTTGTCGCCGCCCGAAGCGGGGCGTCGCCGAGCGTCTTTGAGACGCCGCCCCCCACCCGCAGCGCGCCACGAGCCGCGCGCTCGACCCCAGCCCATCGCTTCGCCGCCTTCAGCGCCGACCGCTGCGCCCCCTGGTCGTGCTCACGGTTTCGGAAGTCCTTGATCATCTTGCCGGTGTCGATCCCGACGGGGCAGGACAGGACGCAGCTCCCGTCGGCCGCGCAGGTCTCGATGCCGTCGTACTCGTATTGCTCGATGAGCGCCTGCTGGAGGGGCGAGCCCTGGGGCTGGCGGGCCATCTCGCGCCGCAGCACGATTCGCTGACGCGGCGTGGTGGTCAGCAGGCGACTCGGGCAGACCGGCTCGCAGAACCCGCACTCGACGCAGGTGTCGGCGACGTCCTCGATCGGAGGCGTGGACTTCAGGTTCTGGAGGTGCGCGTCGGGGTCGCGGTTCAGGATGACGCCGGGACCCAGTACGCCATCCGGATCGGCAAGCCGCTTGATCCGCCACATGAACTCCGTGGCCTTGGGGCCCCACTCCTTCTCGACGTAGGGCGCCATGTTGATCCCCGTCCCGTGCTCGGCCTTGAGCGAGCCGTCGTACTTGTCGACGATCAGGTCGACCAGGTCGCTCATGAACGCCTCGTAGCGCTCCCGGTCCTCGGCCAGCGCGAAGTTCGGCGTGAGCATGAAGTGGAGGTTCCCGGCCGACGTGTGGCCGGCGACTCCGGGGAGGAACCCGTGCTTCCCGAGGATCGCCTGGATGTCGGTGGCCGATTGCGCGATCCGCTCCGGCGGCACACATACGTCCTCGACGATGAGCGCGGTCCCCTGAGGCCGCATGCGCCCCACGATCCCGTGAAGGCCCTCGCGAGTGCGCCAGTAGACCTCGGTCAGCTCCTCGTCCCGCGTGAACTCGGGGCCGCGCAGAGTCTCCCGGTCGGCGAGCGCGTCGATGGCCTGCTGCTCCATGCCGTCGAGGTCCGCGGGATCGTCGGACCGGTACTCGATCAGGAGCGCGGCGGACTCCGGCGGCAGCTCGCGCCAGTACTCGGGCGTGCCGGGAATCGAATAGCTCGCCGCGATGAGCGCCGGCGCGACCATCATCTCCACGGCCGTCGCCCCCGCGGCGACCAGGTCCGGGACCGGCTCGACGGTCTTGTGGATGTCGGCGAAGTGGACCCAGGTCGTCGACGTGTGCGGGAGCAGGGGGACGGTGTCGAAAACCGCCTCCGCGACGAACGCAAGCGTTCCCTCGGAGCCCACGACCAGGCGGCGGAAGATCTCCAGCGGCGCGTCGGCGTCCAGGAACGCGCACAGGCGGTAGCCCATCGTGTTCTTGATTCGGAACTTGCGGCGAATGCGCTCGGCGAGCTCGTCGTCGGCGCGGATCTCGTCGCGGATCCCGGCGAGCCCCTGGGCAAGCTCCGGCTCCAGCTGCGCGAAGCGCTCCTCCGCGCCTGGCTCGGCGGTGTCGATCGTCGTGCCCGACGGCAGGACCAGCTTCAGCGAGCGAACCGTTGAGTACGAGTCCTGGGTGACCCCGCATCGCATGCCACCCGAGTTGTTGGCGATGACGCCGCCGACGGTCGCGAAGTCCGTGCTCGCCGGATCCGGCCCAAGGCGGCGGCTGAACGGGAGCAGGACGCGGTTGGCGTGTCCGAGGGCCGTCCCCGGCCGCACCCTCGCCGTGGCGCCGTCCTCCTCCACCTTCACCCCCGCGAAGTGGCGGCGGACATCGACCATGATCCCGTCGCTTTGGCTCTGACCGTTCAGGCTGGTGCCCGCCGAGCGCAGCGTGACCGGGACCCCGCGCTCGCGCCCGAAGCTGAGCACCTTCGCCACATCGCCGGCGTCGCGCGCCTCGACGATCGCCTTGGGAAACAGGCGGTACGGACTCGCGTCGGAGGCGTAGCGGATCAGATCCAGCGCCCGGCTGAGGACGCGGTCGGAGCCGAGCAGCGTCTCGAGATCCGTGCGGAGCGGCTCCGGCGTCCCCGAGGCGATCCACTCGGGCGCGGGGCCAGTTGCCGGATCCGTCGCCTCCGGCGCGATCCGCTGGACATCTGGCTGTAGGAGCGCCACGGCAGTTAGCGCCGAGCCGTAGGGCTCGGCGACTGGTGGGTGTCGTTCATTGGTTGTGGACGTTAGAAGAGCGCCATCCCCGGCGCGACCCCGACCTCGATCAGCTCGGGCTGACTCGAGGGGATGGCGGCGGAGAGCTCGGAGCGAAGCTCCTCGAGGCCGGCGACGCGGCGTGATTTCAGCCTGTAGCCGGCGGCGATCTCAGCCGTGTCGAGCGCGGGCAGCTGCAGGCCGGGCGGGTCGGTGACCTGCTCGGTGTCGGCGAACCACTTGAGGATCGAGTACTCCTCGTTTCTGAGCACGAGGAACGTCACCGGGACCTCGTACGCGACGGCGGACCAGAACGCGGTCACGGCGTACTGCACGGAGCCCTCGCCCATCACGCACACCACGGGCCGGCTCGGCTGGGCGAGCTGCACCCCCACGGCGGCCGCGAGACCGAAGCCGAGCCCCCCGCCGGCGCCGAAGTAGTAGCTCCCCGGGCGCGAGAGGCGCAGCTGGTTGCGAAGGGCCATCGTGCTCGACGGCGACTCGAGGACGATGATGGCGTCGTCGGGCAGCGCCTCGCCGAGGGCCGCGTGCACCGTCGACGGGCTGAGCGGATCGGACTCGGGTGGCGCCTGTGGCTCGCCCAGCGGCTCCGGCGCGGGGCGATCGGCCTCTGGAACGGCGGCCAGCAGCGCCTCGGCGGTGAGCTTCACGTCGGCGACGATCGCATCGCCCATCGGGGCGCGAGCGGCCTCGTCCGGATCGTTGGTCACCGCCACGAGCTCGGTTCCCTGGGGAAGCAGCGGCCCGGGGATGTACGGGTAGTAGGGGAAGATCGACGTGCCCAGGGCCAGCACCAGGTCGTGGCCCTCGAGCATCTGGCCGAGCGGCCCGATCGCGGGCGGAAGCGTGCCCCGAAAGTGCGGGTGGCCCTCCGGAAAGCCGATCCGGCCGCCACCGGGCGCCGGGGTCGCCCAGACCGGCACGCGCTGTCGCTCGGCGAGCGCGACGACCGCCTCCCACGCCCCACTTGCGTCGACGTCCGGGCCGGCGACCATCGCCGGGTCCTTCGCCGCCGCCAGGCGATCGGCCAGCGATCGCACCGCCTCGGGATCCGCGGCAGCCCTGCCGGTCACGGAGCGCGCGATCGCGTGGCCGACATCGCCGTCGTCCACCTCAGCACGCCAGTCGTCCATCGGGATCGAGACGAACGCGGGGCCCCGCGGCGGAAGCGACGCAACGTGCGTAGCCCGGGCGAGCGCCAGCGGCACGTCCTGGGCGCGCGGCGGCTCGTAGCTCCACTTGACGAACGGATGCGGGACCCGGGCCGCGTCGCGGTCGGTGAGGTTCGCCTGCAGGGTGATCATGGCCCGAACCTGCTGCCCGGCCGTGATCACGAGCGGTGACTTGTTCGCCTGCGCGTTGAAGATCGCCCCCATCGCGTTCCCGACCCCTGGGGCCGTGTGGAGGTTGACCAGGGTCGGCTTGCCGGATGCCTGCGCGTAGCCATCGGCCATGCCCACCACGACCGCCTCCTGAAGCCCCAGGACGTACCGGAAGTCCTCCGGGAAGTCGTGGAGCATCGGCAGCTCGGTGGACCCCGGGTTGCCGAACATGGTCGTCATCCCGCGGGCACGGAAGAGCTCGTAGACGGCCTCGCGAACGGTGGTCACGGGGCAGGCAACCTACCCGAGCGTTCCCGGTGATGGCGGGTCACCGCAACCCGCTCGGGGTCTCCAAGCCCACCCACCGAGCCCGGGTCTGCCGCGAGGAGGGCTCGCTAGTCCAGCCGCGGGGCGGCGGCACGGCCTCGGATCCTCACGAGCAGGCGGTCCATGAGGCGTGGCGCGATGCCGCTGAGGCCGAGGATCCGGACCACGCGCGGGGCGTAGACCGCACGAGCATCCTTCTCCACGCCCTTGACGATCGCGTCGACCAGCTCGGAGACGGGGCGCTCCTCGTCGTTGGTGCGCCACGCCGGCAGCCGGTCTCGCTGGTGGGCGAGGATGGTCGTCCCGTACTCGCCCGGATAGACGGTCGTCACCGAGATTCCCGTGCCCGCGAGCTCGTGGCGGAGCGCCTCCGCGAACCCACGGTCGAACGCCTTCGTGCCGCCGTAGACGGCGCCCCAGGGAAATGACCGCAGCCCGGCGGCGGACGAGAGGACGACGACGTGGCCCGGTCCACTCGCCACCATGTGAGGTAGCGCAGCCTTGACCGTGTAGAGCGTCCCGAAGACGTTCGTCTTCACCATCTGCTCGGCGTCGGAGAGCTCCTGCTCCATCAGCGGGGAGTAGTGCAGGACCCCGGCGTTCACGACGAGCAGGTCGATCCCATCCAGGCGCTTCGCCAGCCGGTCGATCGCGCGGCTCGTCTGTCCCCACTTCGAGACATCGGCAGCCGCCGTCACGTGGTCGCCCGCCGGGAGCTCCGCCGCCGCCGCCTCGAGCCCCTCCTTCCCTCGCGCCATCAGTCCCAAGCGCGCGCCGCGACGGGCCAACTCGACCGAGAGCGCCCGCCCGATGCCGCGCGAGGCCCCCGTGACGACCGCCCGTGTGCCCCGTTGGATGCGCACCCCGAGATCCTTTCACGGGCCGCGTACTATCGGAGGGGATGACCGACGATCACGCAACGGTCGCCGAGGAGGAGTACCTCCAGATCATGTTCTGGCTGGAGGAGGCGGGCCTTCCGATCACCGGCGCCAACATCGCGCGCGCGATGCAGCTCTCGGCACCCACGGTCCACGAGATGATCGGCCGCCTCGAGCGTGACGGCTACGTCGATCGGCTCGCCGACAAGTCGCTGGCATTCACGACGAGCGGCCGCGAGCACGCGCAGGCGATCGTCCGCCGCCACCGGCTGATCGAGCGCTTTCTAACCGACGTGCTGGGCATCCCCTGGGACGAGGTCCACGAGGAGGCCGAGCGGCTCGAGCACGCGATGTCGCCGGTGCTGGAGAAGCGGATGCTCGCCGCGATCGGCGACGCGAAGACCTGCCCTCACGGCCATCCGCTCGTGGAGGGAGTCCGGGAGCAGGGGGCTCTACTGGCGGACGTCGAGCCGGGTGCGAGCGTTCACGTGCTTAGGTTCGAGAACGAGGCCGAGGAGCTCCTTCACTACCTGAAGGAGGCCGGCATGCGACCGGGTCTGGACGGGACGCTCGAGAGCTCCGGCGACGACGAGGTCGTCCTCGCGTCCGCCGATGGCTCGCACGTGGTGTCGCGGAGCGTTGCGGAGACCGTGTCTGTTCGCGCCGACCCGTCCCCCCCGCCGCGGGCGCCGTTGCCGGAGCAGCTCGAACTCTCGAGCGACCGGTACGGCCGCTAGGGCCGGCGGTCTCAGCCGCGGCCGCTCGGAGAGCCGACGCCGCCCGGGCAACGCGCCCGCCCCTAGAGCTCGCCGCAGATCTGGCGAAGCCGGCGGTACAGCGCCTGGTCCTGCGGCCGGATCGCGACCTGGCGGCGGCGCACCAACGCCTCGTGCTCGCGGACGGCCGACGCCAGCGCCGAGAAGCGCCGCTCCGCGACGTTTCGCTCGCTTACCGGATCCAGCTTTCGAGTTCCTTCGACCACGGTGATCGGAGTCATCGGTGAGTCACCTCCTCTGTGTGTTTTCTGTCGGGCCGGGCCAGGTTAGGTCCACCGACTAAGCACCATGTAACGACCGAGTAAATAATCGCTGCGTACTTCGGCAGTCGCCATGGACCACGGGCCAACGTTTCGCCCCGCGTACTGTCCGCGAGGTCGAAGGCCCGGTTCGCCGGCTCAAGCCGGGCTGGCGGCTCGAACTCGGTCCAGGGACCGAGCGACCCGCGCGACGCCCTCCTCGATCCGATCCGGAGGGACGCTCGCGAATGAGAGTCGCAGGCTCGACCTGCCGCCATCGAGCATGAAATCCGGGCCGGCGATGAAGGCCACCTTCTCCTCCAGCGCGGCGGCGTGGAGCTCCGTGGTGTCCACGTCGTCGTCCAGCGTCAGCCACAGGAAGTAGCCGCCACCCGGCTCGACGAAGTCCGCTTCCGGTATGTGCTCGCGGAGGGCGCGGACCAGCCTGTCGCGCCGCTCCCGAAGGGCCCCTTTCACGAACGCGATGTTCTCGTCGAGCCCGCCCGAGCGGCAGAGCTCGAAGACGATGGACTCGGCGAGCATGTTTGGGGAGATGTAGATCTCGTTTGCGCGCTTGGCGAGCTTCGCGATCTCATCCTCGGGCCCGGCCAGGTACCCCACCCGCACGCCCGGGCTGACCGTCTTCGAGAACGAGGACGCATGGATCACCCGGCCGCCGGGCTCGGGCGTGAGCATGGTCGGTGGCGGGTCCTCGTCGAACGGCAGCTCGCGATAGGGATCGTCCTCGAGGATCCAGAAGTCGTGCTCGGCAGCCAGCTCGACGAGGCGCCGGCGCTTGGCGGACGAGAGCGTGCACCCGGCTGGGTTGTGGAAGTTCGGAATCACGTGGACCAGCTTCACCGGCGGGCCCTCCGCAACCACGCGCTCAAGCTCCTCGACGTCGATGCCGTCGGCCTCGAGCGGCACACCGATCCGCTCGGCACCGAGCCGCTCCAGGAGCAGCAGCGTCCGGTCGTAGGAGGGCTGCTCGACGACGACTCTGTCGCTTGGGGCAACGAGATGCTGAAACAGCATCGCCCCCGCCTCGAGCGATCCGTTGGTGACCATCACCTGCGCCGGATCGGCCAGCCCGTGGCGCTCGGCGATCCACTCGCAGAGGCCGGGATGCCCGATGCCGGTGCCGTAGGAGAGAGCGCGCTTCCAGTCGTCGGTGAGCGCCCGCTGCGCGGCCTCGCGAACCGCGTCGACAGGCAGGATGTC
>Ga0126304_10001131_pt1 | contig 12198 bp, 10 predicted proteins | sample Plot25_FD_92538 | JGI IMG/M metagenome (GOLD analysis project Ga0126304, IMG submission 92538) | Serpentine soil microbial communities from UC McLaughlin Reserve, CA, USA - Plot25 | ecosystem: Environmental > Terrestrial > Soil > Grasslands | place: USA: UC McLaughlin Reserve, Lake County... | reverse complement strand
CCTTGGCCGCTCGCGCCGCTGAGCTCGGAGTCGAAGCCTTCGTCCTCGATGACGGATGGTTCGCCGGCCGCACCGACGACCGGAGCGGCTTGGGCAACTGGTGGCCGGACCCGGTGACGTTCCCGGACGGGCTCGACCCGCTGATCTCCGGGGTGTTGGACCACCGCCTGCGCTTCGGCATCTGGGTCGAACCCGAGGCGGTAAGTCCGGACGCGGACGTGCTGCGGGACCATCCGGACTGGATCTATCGCGCGGGTGACAGGCCGCTGATCACCGTACGCAACCAGTACGTCCTCGACTTCGGGCGACCCGAGGTGTTGGCGTGGACGGAAGGCTGGCTGCGTCGGCTGCTTTCTGACCGGCGGATCACCTATCTCAAATGGGATATGAACCGGCCCGTCAGCGACGGTGGTCGGCCCGGCGACATCCACGGCCGGCAGTGGGCAGTTCAACATGCGCAGGGCTACCACCGCGTGATGCGGATGGTGCGCACCGAGTTTCCGCATGTCACCGTGGAGGCGTGCAGTGGGGGCGGCGGACGCATAGATCTGGCGGTGCTCGGCGTCAGCGACGTGGTATGGCCAAGCGACGAAACCGGACCGCGGGACCGGCTCGCCATCCAGCACGGCTTCTTATCCGTCTATGGGCCACACGTGATGAGCTCGTGGGTTACCGATGAGCCCGACCACCGCGACGTGGAGCCGGCGACTCTGGAGTTCCGCTTCGTCGTCGCCATGGCCGGAGTGCTGGGTGTGGGCGCTGACCTCTTGAACTGGAGCGAACGCGATCGAGCTCGGGCGGCCGAGCTGTTGGCGTTATATCGCAAAATCCGCGGGACAATTATGACGGGCCGCGTCGAGCCGCACGGCAACCCAGCTGATCTGGTCTATGCGCTCGAGTACGGCACCCCGGAGCAGGCCGTGCTGCTGGTGTACGGCCGCGCCCACCGTCCGACGGAGGTATACATCCGGGCCCGAACGCTTGACCCGAGGCGTCGGTATCGGATCGCCCCCACCGGCACAGAGTTGGACGGAGCGGAGGCGGCAACGGGTGTCCACGTCCCCTTCAGCCTTGCACCCGATGCAGACGTCGTCGTCCTCGACGCACTCCGATGAAATCCACGATCTGGCAGCGGGTCCCATTGAGCGTGCGCACCGACCCTGTGTTAGGAGGACGCTGGACCTCGCTCCGCTCATTCGAACGCGAATGGCTGTGGACCAATCCCGATCCCGAGATTGCCTCAGCCCGCATGCGGGTCCGCCCCGGTTCCGCGTTCGTGGATGCCGGTGGCGCAGAGGAGTGCTTCCCAACCGTTCGAGGGGAACCGGACCACGGTGACGCCTGGAGCAGGACCTGGTCGACTGACAGCGCCGAGAGCACGGTGGATATCCCGCATATGGGCCGACTCAGCCGGCGTATCAGCGGTCACGACCCGGTCGTTGTCGAGTACGAGGTCACCGGGCGACCGGGAACCCCGTTTCTGCACGCGCTGCATGCACTGCTGGACCTGAGCTCGACGGCCCGGTTAACCATGCCAGGCTCCCCGCGAATGACCGTCCTCGATGTCGACGACCCCGAGCGCGAATGGCCGGACGGACTCGACACATTCGGCCCCGACGACGGGACGGCCATCTGCGCACTGGTGCCGGGGTGCCACCAAGTCGCCGTCGTCGATGGCGAATATGTCCTCCAGTTCGCCTGGGACTCCGAGGAAGGTGCGGAGCTGTGCTCCCTCCTGCTGTGGCGGAACCTGGCCGGCTGGCCGGCGCAGCGACCGTACCGCTCGATCGGTATCGAGCCGATGGTCGGTCGAGCTGCTGACTTGTCGGCCGCGGACTCGAGCGTCTGCGCTCGGATCGGGCCCTCAGGCCATTTCCGTTGGGTTCTCAGACTAAGTTGCCAACGCGTCCTCGCTTAGAAGCGGTGGTCGGCGGCAGGTATGACCGAGTCGCGAGCTGCATCTACCTGACCCTCGATCGCTGGGGTGCCGGGCCGTCGTGGCCGGGCACTAACCCCAACCGTTCTGTCATTGCTTAGTCAGCGGTCCGGATTTGGGGGTCATTGGCGTCGCATCGAAGGGCGGGATGATGACCGCGCTCAAGTCTGGATCAGTCGGGTCGTCCCATGGGTATAGCGGCCGGCTGATGTTGTGATAGGTCAACCTTTCGTGATTCAGATCACTCGCACCCGGTGTCAAAGCCATGAACGCCGACCCGGCGTCCTCTGCTTGACTCGGGAACAGGTAGCCATTCTTGACGACGACTGCGTTATAGGGACTTGTGTCGACGAGGTCAGGGCCCGAGAGGTTGCCCGAGGTTGCCGGATCGCCGGGACGGATGAAGGCCTTACGATCTGCCTGAACCGCAACATCAATGTTGCCTTGGCGGAGCAGAGCTTCGACTGGTCGGCCGTCGGCGTCTGCCGTCAGGCTGACCACATTCCACGGGCCTGCAACTGACCGGCCATAGCGTTCGTCATGGCTTGCTCCGATGCCGCGGTCGACGACGCCGCCGACGCCGGCCTGAATTGCGTCTTGGAGAGCATCTGGATCCCAGAGTCCAGCGAACAGGAACCGTAGCCCAGCGTCCGCCACGGCGGTGTTGGATATCGTCTTTTCAAGCGCGTACGTACCATCTCCGGTTGCTCCGGCGGTGACGTTGTCTCCGGAGTCGCTGATGTAGAGCGGCCGGCTGGAGTTTCGAAGGGCAAAGCGGAGGGCTTCGTCCCAGCCGCCGAAGTGGTCTGAGACGATTTGGAAGTCGCGATGTCGTGTCCAGAAGCCCTGAGCTAGTTCCTCCGCTGCGGCGGCTGCGGCGGAGCGGTCCCAGGCTGTGGTGAGCACCGCTGCCGCATTGCGGGGTTCGTCGGCCCAGAAGAAGCCGACGCACATAGCGGCGTCGATGAGTTGGTGTTTGTCGATTGTGGGGAGCTGGGCTCCGAAGACCGACTTGCCTGGTTCAACGACGGTCGAGGTGCGTTCTCCGGGCAGGAGCGCTGGGATTCGGACCCAGGCTTTGAACGGTTTTCCACCGTGCTCGAGTACCTCAAAAAGGCGGCGCACGGCGCGTTCACGAGTTTCGGCGTTGTCGATGTGCGGAGAATGACGGTGGAACGCTGCAAGATCTATAAGCTCGGCAAGTTCACGGGAGATGGTGCCGTGGGGATCGAATGAGCCTGAGAGGACCGCCTCTGGGCCCACGACATCGCGTACGCGGCGGATCCAATGCTCCTCCGCGCGATGTCGGCCCAGCACGTTCATGGCGCCGTGCATTTCCAGCCAGACACCGTCCACCGGTCCAACGTTGGCGAGACGCGCAGCCATCTCATTCTCCAGGGCGTCATAGACGTCTGGATCGATGGGGCCAGCGGGGTTGCAGTTGGCCGTCAAGGTTCCGACGAACTCGACTCCTGGCGCCCACTGCTGAACGGGATGGTACGCCACAATCTCGGCTCCACGCCGAACTTCGAAGTCATCGAGGGAGGTGACGTGCTTGCTGAATGTGCTGCTTTCGATGCTGATGCCACAGATAGCGATCTTCACTAGATTCCCTTTCAGCGATGAGGTTTGGGGATTTAGGGCGCCACCAATTGCAGGCGAGCCGACGAAGCTTCGGAGCTGGTCGGCTGGTCCGAGAACTCGGAGCTGCGGCTGACGATCGCGACACATGATGGGCAGACTCGACGAACTTAGCTGGACCGACATGCGCAGATTCATCTCACCCCGAGGGACCGGCCCAGCCTTTGTGAGCGGTGCAAGTGTCAGTGTCGTTTGGCAGAGACCTCTGCGCGTTGTCCTTTGTGACGGTGATCGGCGCGATCAGCTAGGACTGGACCTTGACGGCGCCTTTGTCGGCCGCAGTGGTCGTTCCGGCGGTGGGCTTTTGTCTGGTCCTTCGGCAGCCAAGATCCGCTGGACTCGCGAGAAGCGCGCCAAGCTATGCGTCGCGGCGCTGTTCAAGAGCGGGCCGAGATCACCGGCTGAGATCGGACGCTAAGGACCTACGCAGCCCTCCGGCAACCTCGCTCCGTCGACCACTGCCCGCGCCCCCGTCGATGAGTTCGCCATGCGCCGGGCCGATGGCCCAGAACATCGCGTAAACCGCGTGCTCCTGTCCGCCCACGACGCCTTGAGGACGACCACGCGGCTGTGGAACGCGTCACCCTCGCTGAACAGTGGGCACCCGGATCCCTCCGGCTTCAATGCGCGGAGTGTCCTGACTCTCAGCAGCCGACCGAGACAAGTACTCGGCAGATAGCCCGAGGCATCAGCTCTGTCCAGCGCCCTCGCCGATGACGACAGTCCAGGGTCGGATCGTCCATGAGGTGACCAAGCCGTTGTGAACGTAAGGATCGCCGTCAGTGAAGCGCTCAATAATGGAGCGATCGTCTGTCCGCCACACCAGAACCGCTCGATCAGCTGGCTCCGCAAGCGCACCTGCGAGGATCAGGTCCCCACGGCTATGGGCTTCCCGAGCCAGTGCTAGATGGGCGTCCCGGAAGGCGGCGCGCCGAGCTAGATAATCATCAACCAGTGCGTATTCCAGCAGGTAGTAAGCCATGTGGAAAGTCTGGTACGGGCTGCCCGCTCCGGCCCTTTGTGACGTCGTCGTTCACCGCGCACTTGCGGCTGACACAGTGTTGACTCCAGCCTCGAGCCCCCCGGCACACCAATGACTGCGTCCCCTTAAGGATTGGGGCTGCCAGCGGTCACGTGATTCACCCAGACAGTGACCGGTTGTCATAGCTTTTCGTCAAAGTCGTGACGACGGCAAAGTCAGCGGGCCTTTGACGCCGTCGCCCCGGATGACATCAGAGATTGAAAGTTGACGCGATGGACTGGATGGGTTGGGCGGTCTTCGGAATCATTGCCACCGCCACGCTGACCGCTGTGATGATCGGCGCCCAACTCGCCGGACTCACTCGCCTTGACTTGCCAATGATGCTCGGCACGCTACTTGTCGCTGATCCCGACCGGGCGCGGGTGGCAGGCTTTTTCATTCATCTGTTCAACGGTCAGGTATTTGCTCTGGGATACGCGGCTGCGTTCGCGGCTGGGGGAGCGTCTTCTTGGTGGGCCGGAGGGCTGCTCGGCATGCTCCACGGAGCGGTGGCGCTAATGGTGATCGTGCCGCTGCTGCCGGGGGTGCATCCACGCATGGCATCTGAGCGAGCCGGACTGTCCAATGGTGCGGCGCTCGAGCCGCCGGGTCTGTTATGCCTGAATTACGGCGGCCAAACGCCGGTTGTCACCATGCTGGCTCACGTGGCGTATGGGGTTGCCCTGGGGATACTGCTCGATCCGTCGTAGCGTCCCGAATGGCAAGTGCCGCCTGAATCAGCGTGGCGTGGGTAAGTGCCTGCGGGTAGTTGCCCAGCAGTCCGCCGGTCGCCGGGTCAACCTCCTCGCTATAAAGGCCGAGCGGCCCGCCGAAGTTTGTCAGATTCTCTAGGAGTGCGGTGGCGTCGTCGACGGCGCCGGTCACAGCTAGCGCTTGGACAAGCCAGAACGAGCACGGCAGGAACGCTCCCTCTCGTCCGGCGAGCCCGTCCTCGCCGGGCGGATAGCGGTAAAGCAGTGGTCCTCCGGCTGCTAGCTCGCTGCGGATTGCGGCGATCGTGGCGATCGTGCGAGGCGAGTCCGGTCGCTCAATACCGATAAGGGGCAGTACGAGCAGCGCTGCGTCGAGATCGTGTCGTCCGTAGGCGCGTACGAATATGCCACGGTCGTCGTCCACGCCCTTAGCGGTGATGTCAGCGCGTATCGCATCGCGCTCATGAGTCCAGCGCACGCGCCTTTTGGCGGACGCCTTGTGGCTGGTGGCGATGCCTAGCGCGCGGTCGAGCGCCAGCCATGCCATCAGCTTGGAGTGCACATAGTGGGCCGGCTCCCCCCGTACCTCCCACAGACCGGCATCCGGGTCCCGCCAACGGTCCGCGACATGGTCGGCCAGCGCTTGTGCGGCCCGCCAGGTCTCACCGTAAAGCCGATGGCCGGCTCGGACCATGAGCCACATGGCGTCGAGGACCCAGCCGTATCCGTCCAGTTGATGCTGTTCACGTGCGCTATTGCCAAACCTGACCGGCCGGCTGTCAGCGTAGCCAGGCCATTGTGGGATCTCGCGATCGGACGGCGCGGGGCGTCCGTGCAGCGTTAGCAGAACCGGTAGACGGGGTCGGTCGAGACGACTGGCGTGCAATAACCAGTACAGGAAGGCGCGGGCCTGCTCTGCTAGACCGACGCCAAGAAACGCGCCGATGCCGATGCTGGCATCGCGCGGCCAGGCGTAGCGGTAGTCCCAGTTGCGCCCGCCTCCGGGCAGCTCCGGCAGCGAAGTGGTCGGCGCCGCGACCGGTGCGCCGGACGGCGAGTAAGTCAGCAGGCGCAGGGTGATGAGGCTGCGTTCAACGGTGTTGGCGAAAGGTCCGCCAAACTCGATTCCCGATGACCAACGACGCCATCTAGCCTCGTCCTCGGCCAAAGCGCGCCAGGCGGCCTGTGGCGAAACGTGGCTCAGCGGACCGCGGTAAGTTGCGTTCAGCACAACGGTAAGTGGCCTGTCTGGTTCGAGCACGACCTGCTGCATTCCGCCCGGTCGGAGGGCCACGTCACGATCGACCGTGAGCGACAAGGCTGTTCCTTGATCCTCGCAGACAAGCGCCGTACGCGTAGCGCGGACCTTCGGCCCACGCCGCTCGATGCCAAACCGCGGGTCGAAGGACACGGCACAAGTAGTGGTGCCACCGCGCACTTCCAACCGGCGTACGAGGCAGAAAGTTGGCAACAACGATGCTGTGACGTCGCTGATCATGCCCTCCGTGAGCAGCATCTCCGTGCTACCGACACGCCATGTTGTTTCCAACACTGTTGACCCAGGGCGATAGCGCCGGTGCACGACCTCTGCCTCGTCGATTGGGCCGAGACTGAAATGGCCGCCTCCCGGCCCAGCGATTAGCGCGCCGAAGACGGGCTCACCATCGAACTGCGGAAGGCACAGCCAGACGATGCGGCCATCACCATCGACTAGCGCCGCGGTCCGGGTATCCCCGAGAAGGGCCAGATCACCGATGGCAGGACTGTCGTTCACCACGGCGGAGCCGCCGTTGCGACGAAGCACAGCGTTAGGCTCCGACCCACCGCGTCATTACATCAGACCCCCAAATCGATGCTTGACAACCGCTCGACCATGGCAACAGAGCTGCAGCACGATGGATCTGGAACGGGCCCGATCGTCACAGGATGGGAGCGTAAGCGGGTGCAGCAGCTGCTCGTCAACCTCGGCGGACCGGACAGATGATCATGAGGCCCAGCGGGATGCGGCTTATCCGGCGTCAACGTCATGCTTGATAGACCACTCACCACTTGGCGGTACATGATGCCCGTAAGGATGCGACCCACCGATGACAGACGGTTTAAGGGCCTGCCGCTGCCGGCGGGGGTGACCGTGACGCACATCGGCGGTTTGGGATGGGCTGCCCTGCAGGACCTGGAGTATCCGGCTCTCGTCCTTCATGAGGAGCAGCTGGTCCAAAACATCGCCACGATGGCCGACTATTGCCGCCACCATCGGGTCGAGTTGGCGCCGCACGCCAAGACCTCCCTATCGCCGCAGCTGATCCGGCGGCAGATGCAGGCTGGAGCCTGGGGAGCGACAGCCGCCACCGCGGCGCAGGTCAGGGGTCTGCTGGCTATCGGTGTCCCACGCATCTTGATGGCGAATCTGCTCGTCGATCCTGTCACGATCCGCTGGATCGTGACCCAGGTGCTCGCTAAGCAGGACACGGGCTTCTTTTGCTACGTCGACAGTGTCACCTCGGTCGAGCTGCTTGACCGGGAATGCGGCCAAGCAGGTCCGGCCGGCCCGCTGAACGTGCTCGTGGAGGTTGGATATCTGGGCGGTCGAACCGGTGTACGGAGCCTCGAGGATAGCCTCGGCGTCGCGCGGGCGGTCAACCAGTCCGACCACCTGCGCCTTGTCGGCGTAGCTGGCTTCGAGGGCCTGATGGGCGGGGCCGGCGAACCGCCCATCGGTCTCGACGCGTATCTCGACTCGATCGCTCAGACAACACGTCAGTTGAAGGAGGCGGGCCTTTTCACCGCCGACCGGGCGCCACTGGTCAGTGCCGGCGGCAGCTCGTATTTCGACCGGGTCGTTGCCTGCCTCGGTCCCGATCGCTTCGACTTTCCGGTGCAGACCGTTCTGCGAAGTGGTTGCTACCTCACTCACGACCACGGCATCTATCGGCGCACGTCACCCTTTGACGGGCGCGGGACCCCGGAGGGCCCACAGCTGAAGCCGGCGCTGGAGTTGTTAGCCAGTGTGCTGTCGCGGCCGGAACCAACTCTTGTGATCGTGGGCTTCGGTCGACGTGACGCACCCATCGATGATCAACTTCCCGTCGTCCTTGGAAGATACGGTCACGACCGTCGACGAATCGACGTGCCGGGGGCGCAGGTCACAAAGCTCAACGATCAGCACGCTTTTCTCCAAATACCAGAGCAACTCGAGGTCAGCTTGGGCGAGCTGTGGTCGTTCGGAGTCAGCCATCCCTGCGGTGCGTTCGACCGGTGGCCCGCGATACCCCTGGTCAACAACAGCCATCAGATAACTGGGGCGGTAACCACGGATCTCTGATCCACCAGGAAGGTTGATTGTTCCCGAGTACAGCCGAGTTAGACGTAGACATTCACTATGTACGCGAAGGTGGCCTAGTTGATGACCACAACTGGTTAGCCAGGTGTCAAGATCGGCGCCGGTGTTGAATCAAACCGCTGGACGCGTCAATGCAGAGCGCTATCAGGCTCGGTGGTACGCCAAGCATGGAACCGTACGGTCAGCCCCGCTCGGGTTGGTGAACAGACGTACGGCCCCGCGAAGGCGTCTAAGCTCGGCTCGAACGGCAGGACTCGGACAAGCTGGAACCCGCCTCGTTCTGGCTTAGCTCGGACTGTCAGCGCATCGCCGATCCAGCTCACCCGGACGAGGACGCGCTTTCTCATCCAGTCCGGCACTGGCGATAGCGACCAGTCCGATCGTCCATCGGTGACGACGGCTCCGATGTGCAGCCGCTGATCAGCAAACTCAACGCCGGTCTTGACCCACCGTTCCGGAGAGACGCTGACGAAAATCCCAGCTTGATCAAACTGAGAAGAGAAGGAGGCAGTGAACTCAACCTCCATTGCGCTGTCTGGTGGAAATGGTGCAAGAAGTGCGTGCTCGCTCGCTGTCGTGAATGAATCCATAGGACGTTGTTCGCCACGCGTCGCTGCCCTCCGCGGCCGTGACGAGAAGATCGTGGCCCTGCTCCGTGGCGGAGATTGGCAGATGAGTCCATTCTCCAGCCGACCAGGGAAGGTCAGTCATTGCCACGGGGGCGCGATGCGCAAGTCTCAGAACCGCTATGAGATGGAAGCCGTCAGCGAAGGGGCCGAAATTCGAGTAACGCCATGCTTATCGCAAATGGTTGATCGCTCGAACCATTTCGGGCCGACGATGCAATCCCTCATTCCGAGCAGAGGGTGCGCCATTAGGGCAAGCCCCCGTAACCCCAGCCGCTCTTGCGGGGGTCCAGCTCGCCGATGCGGACTCTCGTGGCACCACAGCGGTTGCAGGTCCACACCGTCTTTTGCTGGTCCTCATCCCAGTCGCTGTAGCCATTGGTGCCTGCGAACAAGACAAACGAGTGGAGGCGTCACGGCGACCACCTTCCTTAGGGAAATGACGCTACTCGCCCGAAATCTGGCTGTAAACGGAGTAAAAGGGACCGGCCCCCCGACTCACCTAGCGGCTGCACCGCAGTGCTTAGTGCGCGGTCAAAGTGTCAGAAATGCTATGCGTTGCAGGATCGGCGGTCGGGTGATCTTTGCCGGGCAGTGGTACCGGTCGTAACTGAAGCCGAGGTACGGCGCCGACAAGGTCGTCCATCGAGAACGCTGACGAAGCCAAGACAGGACCGGCTCTCGGCAGGTCAAAGTCGGAGTAATGCCTGTTTATCGCAATACTGAAGTGCAGGTCGCTGGGACTACTTCATCGGCGCCGATGCAACTCCCGGGCGCTCGCCGCCGCTCATATCCCTCCGCCACCACTGCCAGCAGATGGATCCATCGGCCTCATGTTCGCCTCAGCGGTCAGGTCGGTCCAAGATGAGTCGCTCCGGTAATGGCCACAGCGATCGCATACCTCAAAAGGGTGCTCAGGATCAGTGGTATCCACTCGCCACTTGTGCCGGCCGAGGAGGCAACGAACCTTCATAATGGCTCCTTCTTCTGAGCCTTCCGGCTCCTCGCCAAGCAGCACCCGGTCAATAGCCACGGGGCCGGACGGGAAACGCTCGTAGAAACGCCATTTTGAGGACGACCGTCCGCGAGCCGAGACCTCATGGGCGCCACCTTCCCTGAGGAAATGACGTCACTCGCCGTGCCAACAGCTGTACTCGGCTAAATGAGACAGGCCCGTGGGCCATGTGGCGGAAGTAACGCAGTGCGGAGTGCTAGGTCAAAGTGCTCGGCCGACTTAATCCGGAAGCTGCAGCCCATTGCTCATTGACAGAATGTCGCCTGAAGCTTGGGCACCGCAGGCACGGCTGCGGCAACCGAGATGGCGGTCGCGACATTGTGGCTTGCGCAATGGCGAACCTCGCCCCTGAAGCTGCGGTGGGCCACTGTACCTGGGACGGCGCGCTGGCAGCACCGGTGCTATCGCCGGTGGCCGCCTCGACTCGCCGTCACCCTGGCCGCTCCACTCGCTAACAGCGCACTCCGCTCAGGCAGGATGATCAAGGACTAGACGGTCTACAACAGATGCGTGGCAAGATCGACAGAACACCCTTAGTGCTGACTCCAGGTCAGCAGAGGAGGCGGACCGTGTCCGACACCGGCCCCTCGGCCCAGACGCTCACGATCATGATGACCGACGTGGAAGGCTCCACAGCCCTCCGGCGAACCCGCGGGGATCGGTTCGTCAATGAGATTTTGGGACTGCACGCTGCGATCGTCCGGGATCAGATCGGCACGTGCGGTGGTCAGGAGCGCCAGTTCCTCGGTGACGGGTTTCTCCTGTCCTTTCCTTCCCCGTTGGCGGCGGTCCGCTGCGCCACTGGCGTCCAGCGTGCGCATGACGAGTACAACGCCTCCAACCCCCAACGTCAGGTCCAGGTGCGCATCGGCATCCATGTTGGAGAGGTCAGCGAGCGCGACGGTCTGCTGTACGGCCAGGCGGTACACGTAGCCGCCCGCATCACGGCCGAGGCCGCCGGCGGTCAGATCTTCGTATCCGATGCGGTTCGGCAGCAGGTTGAGCCGGGAGCGGAATGGCGGTTCGTCGACTCCGGACTGTTCTGGCTCAAGGGGTTCGACGAGCGGTGGCGGTTGTTCGAGGTGTCGCTGGGCCAGGACACGCCGCTGCAGCGGCGGGGTGTTGTGCCGTCGGCACTGACCCCGATGGTTGGACGAGAAAGCGAGCAGGCAAACTTGCGCCGGGCTGTGGACGAGGCGCTGGCCGGCCGTGGCGGAGTCGCTTTGGTCGCCGGCGAAGCTGGCGTGGGAAAGTCACGGCTGGTCGGCGAGATCGGCGGTGAGGCCGAGGCACGCGGTATGCGGGTGTTGACAGGCCACTGCGTTGAGATGGAGAGCGCGCCGCCTTACCTGCCCTATGTTGAGATGATCGAGGAGGCGATCTCAAGCCCGCGCAGCCCACTAGCGCTGCGCGAGGCGCTCGGCGACGTCGCCCCGGAGATCGCCCGGATCGCGCCGGCGCTGCGCCGCCTCTATCCCGACATCGCTCCGCCAGTTGAGTTGCCGCCGGAGCTCGCCCGACGGTACTTGTGGAACAGCTTCCGCGAGTTCGTCACCCGCGGCGCCCAAACACAACCGCTGCTGCTGGTTCTCGAGGACCTGCACTGGGCGGATGATTCCACGCTGCTGCTGACCGAATACCTCGCGCCGCTGCTGCCCGAGATCCCGGTACGGATCATCGGCACGTACCGAGACGACGAGGTCGACACATCACATCCGCTTACGCGCGTCATCATGCAACTCGGCCGTCGGCGGCTCATCGACCGGATCAGCCTGCGCCGACTGTCCTTCGGGGGCGTCCGGGCCATGGTCGAGGCACTGGCCGGGCAGCCGCCTCCGGAGGAGCTGGTGCGGGTCACCGATAGCGAGACGGAGGGTAACCCGTTCTTCGTCGAAGAGCTGTACCT
>Ga0126304_10001130_pt1 | contig 12199 bp, 9 predicted proteins | sample Plot25_FD_92538 | JGI IMG/M metagenome (GOLD analysis project Ga0126304, IMG submission 92538) | Serpentine soil microbial communities from UC McLaughlin Reserve, CA, USA - Plot25 | ecosystem: Environmental > Terrestrial > Soil > Grasslands | place: USA: UC McLaughlin Reserve, Lake County... | reverse complement strand
GGGTATGGCCCGCTCGCGGCGCGCCGACGCCGTCGCCGTAGGAGTGTGAACCGCGCACCGGGAACTTGAAGGGGAGGTACTTGAAGTCGGCCGTCTCCGAGGACTCCAGCTTGCCGCCGCTCGCGGGCCCGACGCGGAACTTGTAGCTGCCCTTCGCCACCGAGCGCTTGGAGCCGTCGACCCGACCGTTCCAGCGGGCCCTGTGCGCCACGTTCGGCTCCTGCGATTCCTTCGTGATGGAGGCGACGATCTCGTCGGTCTTGCGGTTGACCACGTCGATACGGATGTCCGTGGGCTCGGTGTTGGTGAACAAGTACTCCACCCTGGGCTTCTTCTTGCCGTAGTAGTAGGCCTTGTGGGGCTTCGCGGTGAGGTCCTTGAGCTTGAATGCGCCGGTGTCCGGGATCTGGTCCGGGGGAACGACCCTGATCGAGGTCGGCGAGGTGGCCTTGTTGTCGTATGGATCGACGACCTTGGGCCGCCCGGTCGCGGCGCCGCGTGGAATCTTCGCGGTCACGCTGCGGCGCCTGGTCGAGGACGGCTTGACCTTGAGCTTGCCGCCCTCTTCGGCCTTGAACAGGACCTTGCTGACGCTGCTGAGGTGGCGGCCCGTGAGCTGAACCATCGAATCGGTGGTCGCCTTGTGCATGCCGCCGCACGTCGCGACGCAAACGGCGTCGGTCAGCTCCGGCGGGCTGCCGGCCGTGATCCCGCCGCCGGCGGCCGAAGCCAGTCCCGCACTGATGGAGAGGCAGGCGGCGGCCACCGCCGCTGGCGCGGCTATTGCTGTGGGTCCTCGCCATCGTGGCGCTCTGGCACGGGCCCTCAAATGGCTCTCCTTGTCGGGCCTACGGGGTTAGCTGTCGGGCTCGCGCCGAAGAGCGGCGCTACGAACGCGTGTGTTCGATTCGCCCCCGGGGCGGTCTTCGACACCGCCCCTTCGGTTCCCCCGCTCCGGTGCGGCTGGGCCGGACCGGATTCGGCAGGTCAATTGGGCGCGCGGAGTATAGCCCGAGGTCCGGTCACCCCGTGTAGGTCGCGACCGCTCGACTATCATCCAGCGGGCCGCGCCCGTTCGACCGGGGGCGGCTTTTCATGGTCGCCCGCGGCGGCTTCAGCCGAGATGAAGACCTACGTAGCCACACCCGCCAACCGGCAACGCGACTGGTACGTCGTCGACGCCCAGGGAAAGACCCTGGGCCGGCTCGCCACGCAGATCGCGGACGCCCTGCGGGGCAAGCGCAAGCCGGAGTACACGCCGCACTGCGATACCGGTGACTTCGTCGTCGTCGTGAACGCCGAGAAGATCCGGGTCACGGGGAACAAGCTGAACGACAAGATCTATTACCGCCACAGCGGGTACCCGGGCGGCCTGCGGTCCCGGACGCTGGGTGAGATGCTCGAGCGAAGGCCCGAGGAGGTCATTCGCAAGGCGGTCAAGGGCATGCTCCCGCGGAACAGGCTGGCGCGTCAGCAGCTGACCAAGCTGAAGATCTACGCGGGCCCGGAGCACCCCCACGCAGCCCAGAACCCCAAGCAGATGGAGGTCGAGGCGTAATGCCCGACGACGAGCGTCGCGAGACTGAGCAGCCGGACGAGAACCCCGCCGAGCCCGAAGGCGACGCCGAGGGTCAGAGGCCGGAGGCGGAGGCTGAAGCGCCCGAGCCCGAGACTGAGGCGCCGGAGGCGGAGGCTGGAGCGCCCGAGCCCGAGACTGACGGGCCGGACGCGGAGGCTGAGGCGCCCGAGCCCAAGGCCGAGGCGCCCGAGGCCGAAGCTGAACCCAGCGTCGAAGCGGCCCCCAAGGCAGAGGGCCGAGCCAAGGACGTGCCTCCGGGAGCCGAGCTCGAGCCGATCACGATCGAGCCCCAGCGAGAGCTGAGCGCCGAGGAGCGAGCTCGCCTCGAGGCCGAGGCCGAGGAGCGGGCGCGAGCCGAGGCCGAGGTCACCGCGGAGGCCGGCGAGGAGCCGGCGCCGGCCCGGGAGGCGGTCGTGGACCTGGACAGCGAGGCCCGCATCCAGGCGACCGGCAAGCGCAAGACGTCGATCGCCCGCGTGGTCCTTCGATCGGGAAGCGGCGAGTTCCAGATCAACAAGCGCAGCCTCGAGGACTACTTCCCCCGCCACCAGCACCAGACCTTCGTTCGCCAGCCGCTTCTGACCTCGGGCTATGAGGGCAAGGTGGACGTGCGGGTTCGCGTTCACGGTGGCGGCATCGCGGGACAGGCCGGCGCGGTTCGCCACGGCATCGCCCGGGCGCTGACCGAGATCGACCCGGAGCTCAGGGGCGAGCTCAAGCGGCGGGGACTCTTGACGCGAGACGATCGCGCCAAGGAGCGCCGCAAGGCGGGGCTAAAGAAGGCCCGCAAGCGTCCCCAGTTCTCGAAGCGCTGAACCGGCTGCAAACCGGCTCACCTCCCCGTCCTCGGATGGCCGGCTCATGACTTCCACCAAGCTCTTTGGCACTGATGGCGTTCGCGGGGTCGCCGGGACCGAGTTGACCGCGGAGCTCACGCTCGCGCTGGGGCGGGCCGGCGCACGCGAGACACCAGCCGCACGACCCCAGGTGCTGGTCGTGCGGGACACGCGCGAGTCGGGTCCGATGCTGGAGGCCGCGCTCGCCGCGGGGGTCGCCGAGGGTGGGGGAGACGCCCTGCTCGCCGGCGTCCTGCCAACGCCGGCGGCGTCGGTGCTCGTGCGCAGGCTGGGCCTGGACGTCGGCGCGGTCGTTTCGGCTTCGCACAACCCCTGGCAGCACAACGGCATCAAGTTCTTCGGCCCGGACGGGCGCAAGCTCGACGACGAGGTCGAGCGGCGGATCGAGGCGCACGTCGCCGAGAGAGGTGCGCCCAGCCCGGCTGTCGGCCGGGTCAGGGACCTCGGCGGTGCCCTCGACGACTACGTGCGCGAGCTCACCTCCAGCCTCCAGGTCGACCTGTCGGGCCGGCGCATCCTGCTCGATTGCGCCAACGGCGCGACCTACCGCGCAGCTCCGGTGGTCTTCGAGCGACTCGGAGCGACCGTGGATGTGATCGGCGACGAACCCGACGGGCGCAACATCAACGAGGGCTACGGGTCCACTCAGCCAGACGCCCTTGCCCGGGCGATGCGCTCCGGGGACGCGGAGATCGGCTTCGCGTTCGACGGCGACGGCGATCGCGTGATCGCAGTGGACGCGTCGGGTGCTGTCAGGGACGGCGACGAGCTCATCGCGCTGTGCGCCCGGCATCTGGCGAGCACCGGAGCCCTGGGCGGCGGCGTCGCGGTGACGGTGATGAGCAACTACGGCTTCCACGAGGCGATGGCCGATGCCGAGATCGAGGTGGCCACGACGCCGGTGGGCGATCGGTACGTCGCGGCTGAGCTCGAGGAACGCGGTTGGTCGCTCGGTGGCGAGCAGTCCGGTCACATCATCTGGAGCGAATACGGACCCACCGGCGACGGGATCGCCGCAGCCCTGCTGGTGATGAGCGCGCTGGGCGACGCGGATCTGGCCGGCGCGATCCCGATGCGGAAGCTGCCCCAGATCCTGGAGAACATCGAGATCGCGGACCGCGGTGCGATCGCCGACGCAACAGCTGTGTGGGAGGCGGTCGATCGCGAGAGCGCCGCCCTCGAGGGACGCGGCCGGGTGCTGGTGCGGCCCTCGGGCACGGAGCCCCTGGTGCGGGTGATGGTGGAGGCTCCCACCAGCGACGAGAGCCAGGAGATCTGCGGTCGCCTCGTTGCCCTCATCACTCGGGAACTCGCTTAGAGCCCGATCCGCCGCGGGCACCGGCGCACGCTCTACCCTTACTCGCCTCCTATGTGCGGCATCGTCGGATATGTCGGGGGCCGTCCCTGCCGTGACCTGCTGATAGCCGGGCTCGAGAAGCTCGAGTACCGCGGCTATGACTCGGCGGGCATCTCGCTGCTGGCCGACGGTCAGGTCGAGACCGTGCGAGCGGTTGGCAATCTCGCGAACCTGCGCGCTGCGATCGGGCTCGATGCGGACCAGCCGGTGTCAGGCGAAGGCGCGGTCGCCGTCGCGATGCCGCCCGCGACCATCGGCCTCGGACATACCCGCTGGGCAACGCATGGCCGCGTCACCGAGGAGAACGCGCACCCCCACGGCGACTGCACGGAGAGGATTCACATCGTGCTCAACGGCATCGTCGAGAACCACACCGAGCTGCGACGCGAGCTCGTCGACGCGGGACACGCATTCACGTCCGAAACCGACGCCGAGATCGTCGCCCACATGATCGAGAAGCACTACGAGGGGGATCTGACCGAGGCGGTACGCTCGGCGTTCGCGGAGCTTCGCGGCCATTACGCGTTCGTCGCGATGCACGCCGAGCACCCGAACACGCTGGTCGCCGCTCGTCAGGAATGTCCCCTGATCGTCGGCATCGGTCAGGGAGAGACGTTCGTGGCCTCCGCGATACCCGCCTTCCTGGCACAGACCCGCAACGTCCTCGGGTTGAAGAACGCCGAGATCGTCACCGTGACCCCGGACGGGGCTCGGATCGTCGACGTGGATGGAACACCGGTCGACCGTGAGATCGAAGAGGTGACCTGGGACGAGGAGGCAGCCGAGAAGGGCGGCTATCCGACCTTCATGCTCAAGGAGATCCACGAGCAACCCGCCGCCGTGGCCGAGACCATCACCGACCGGCTTCCCGGGAGCGACCACGTCGACCTGTCGGAGGTCGACCTCTCGCCCGAATTCGTGAGGGACCTGCGCCGGATCGTGATCGTCGCCTGCGGAACGAGCTATCACGCGGGTCTCATCGGCCGCTACGCGATCGAGCAGTGGGCACGGATCCCGGTCGAGATGGACATCGCATCGGAGTACCGATACCGCGAGCCGGTCGTCGGGCCCGATGACCTGGTCATCGGGATCACCCAGTCGGGTGAGACCGCGGACACGCTGGCGGCGATGCGGCTCGCGCGCGAGCGCGGCGCGCGGGTGATGGCGGTCACGAACATCATGGGCAGCCAGGCGACGCGGGACGCCGACACCGTGCTGTACACGCGGGCAGGCCTGGAGATGGGGGTCGCCGCGACCAAGACCTTCACCGCGCAGACGGCGGCGATGTATCTGCTCGGCCTGTGGCTGGCTCAGTCCCGGAACGCGTGGCCGCAGGAGAAGATGACTGAGGTGATCGCCGAGCTGAAGAGCATCCCGTCGAAGATTGGCACCACGATCGAGTCGGTCGAGGAGCGGGTCCGGGCGATTGCCCGTTCGCACCAGGATCGCCCCTTCTTCCTCTATCTCGGGCGCAACATCGGCCTCCCGGTCTGCCTCGAGGGCGCGCTGAAGATGAAGGAGATCTCCTACATCCCCACCGACGCCTACGCTGCGGGGGAGATGAAGCACGGGCCGATTGCTCTGTTGGACGAGTCGACACCGGTCGTCTGCGTGGCAACGAACAGCCCGATCCTGGACAAGATGCTGTCCAACATGGCCGAGGTGAGGGCCCGCGGCGCCGACGTGATCGCCATCGCCACGGAGGGCAACGCCCAGGTCGCCGAGGTCGCCGACCAGACGCTCCACGTACCCGCGACCGATTGGGTCGTGCAGCCGATCCTCGCGGTCGTACCGCTACAGCTCCTGGCCTACCACGTGGCCCGGCTCAACGGGCTGAACGTGGACCAGCCTCGCAACCTCGCCAAGACGGTGACGGTCGAGTGATCCGGCGAGCGGCGATCGGGTTGGTCGCGTGCGCGGCGATCCTCGTCACGGGTTGCGGGGGCGGTGGTGATGATGGCTCCGATGAGCTGGCCTCGCTGGCACCCGCGGACGCGCCGGTCTATCTGGAGTCCGTCGTCCGGCCGGAGGGGGAGCAGAGCGATGCGATCAATTCGCTCGCGTCTCGGATCGGCGGCATCGACGACCCTGGCACGGCCATCGTGCAGCAGCTCGACGCGGAGCTCTCGCAGGCGAACGCGACGTACGAGGACGACGTCGCCCCGTGGCTCGGCGAGCGGGCGGCGGTCTTCTTCGAGTCCTTCGACGGCGATCCGCCGCCGTTCGCGGCGATCTTCGAGACCACCGATACCGGCGCCGCCCAAGACTTCGTCGAAAAGGTGGTGGGTGCCAACCCAGGCTCCAAGCAGGACAGCTACAACGGCGTCGACTACCTCCAGGACCCGGAGGGCACCAACGCCGCAGGTGTCGTCGGCGACTTTCTGGTTTACGGGACGCTTGACGGCTTCAAGGCCGCCGTCGACGCGTCGGGCGGCTCGTCGCTCGCCGATTCCAGCAACTTCGAGGACGGCGTGTCGGCTTTGCCGACGGACAACCTGGCGCTCGGATACGCGGATGGTGCGCAGGCCGCCGAGCAGATCACGGGCGTCCCGGTCGATCCACTTGAGGCCACCGCCCTCAAGGCGGCGATCCAGACGCTCGCCACCGGTCCCATCACATTCGCGCTCTCAGCGACGCCGGATACCGCTAGCGTCGACATCTCGCTACCGGCCGGGGTCGCCGGGCAGCTCGGCGAAAGCAATCTCGTAGCGCGTGGGCCGGCCGACGCGTGGTTTGCAGTCGGAGTGCAAAACCTGGGCACGGTCCTGGGCAATGCAGTCGACGCAGCCAACTCCCTGCAGCTCCCGTCGGTCGAGGATCAGATCAAGCAGGCCACGGGACTCGATCCTCAGGACATCATTTCGTGGATGGGACAGGGCTACGGCTTCGTGTCGGGGACCAGCGAGAAGACGATCGCGATCGGGGGCGTCGTGCAGAGCTCGGATCAACAGGCCTCGTCGGGCGCCATAGCGACGTTGCGCAAGCGCTTCCAGGCCGACGTGGACGCCGAGCTCGGTCCGCCGCCGCAGGGTGCCGACGAGGGCTTCTCGGCATCGGCGCCCGAGGCCCCGAGCGCGATTCAGGTCGGGCAGTTCGGCGACCAGGTGGTGGCGGCCCTCGGGCCGGGGCAGCCCGCGGCGGACGCGCTGCATCCGAAGAGCACGCTTGCCGACGATCCGGCGTTCCAGGCCGGTCTGGACGCAATGGGCGCCGACTTCTCGCCGCTGGCGTTCGTTTCGCTCGCCCCGTTCTTCGTCGTGGCCGAGAAGGGCGGCCAGGCGAACGATCCGGACTACCTGGCGGCGAAGCCGTACCTGCAGAAGCTCGACTATCTGATCCTCGGCACCTCCGGTGACGACGATCGCACAACGGCGCGCTTCGTGGTGGGGGTCGAGTAGCGCCGTGCCCGAGCCGGGCCTGGGCCTCGACCTCGTCGACATCGAGCGCCTCGAGCGCGCCCTGGAACGCCGGCCTCGCCTCGCCGACCGTCTCTTCACCGTCGCGGAGATCGACTTCGCAGCGGCCCGCCGCCGCCCCGCTCGGCATCTCGCCGTGCGATTCGCGGCGAAGGAGGCTGCGATCAAGGCTCTGGGCAGCCCGGTCGCTCCGCGCCAGATCGAGGTCTGGGGAGGTGGCACGGTCCCACCCCGGCTGGCGCTCCACGGGCGGGCGGCCGAGCTCGCCGCCGAGCGCGGGGTCGAGCTCCAGGTCGCGCTGACTCACACCGACGAGACGGCCGCGGCGGTCGTCCTCGCGGTCCCGATCGGACGGTGACCTGGGTGGAGGCGTGGCTGACACCGGTGTACGACGCCGCGGGGATGCGGGCCGCCGACTCGTGGGCGATCGAGGAGCAGGGGACCCCATCCCTCGAGCTCATGGAGACCGCCGGCGAGGCCGTGGCCGAAGCGGTGCGCGACGCGTCAGGCAACGGGCCAGTGCGGGTCGTCTGCGGGAAGGGCAACAACGCCGGCGACGGCCTGGTGGCCGCGAGGCGTCTGGTCGCCACGGGCCATGAGGTCGAGGCGCTGCTGTTGTGGCCCGCCGGGGACCTCTCGCCCGACGCCGGGTCGAACCTCGAGCGCTTCGAGGGCGAGGTCCGAGAGGTCGCTCCCGACGATCTCACCGGCGCGCTCGTCGGTTCCGGCGCGGTCGTCGACGCCATCTTCGGCACGGGGTTCTCCGGGGCGCCACGGGCACCGGCCGACGCCGCCGTCGAGGCAATCAATTCCTGCGACGCGCCCGTGGTGGCGGCCGATATCCCCTCCGGCGTTGACGCCTCGACCGGCGAGGCCGAGGGCGTGGCGGTGGACGCCGACATTACGGTCAGCTTCCACGCGGCGAAGCTCGGGCACTGGATCTTCCCGGGCAAGGCGAGGACGGGTGAGCTGCGGGTCGCGGACATCGGCATCCCACCGGACGCACCCTCTCGGCCGGCCGGTGGCGTGATTCGCGACGAGGTGCTCGCCCTCGCTCCCAAGCGATTGCCCGACTCGACCAAGTTCGACTCCGGCGAGGTTCTGGTGGTGGGCGGGTCACGCGGGCTCACGGGGGCCGTGTGCATGGCCGCCTTGGCGGCGATCCGGGTCGGCGCCGGCTACGCCACCGTGGCGGTGCCCGCGGATCTCGAGCCGATCTTCGAGGTCAAGCTGACCGAGGTGATGTCCCGCGGGTACGAGGGTGCGGCAGGGCGGCTCGCGAGCGCCTCCGCGAACGACATCCTCGCCGCGGGCGAGCGCGCCGCGGCGGTCGTGCTGGGTCCGGGCCTCGGCCGCGACGAGGACTCACTGGAGCTGGCGCGTGAGTTTGCCCGCGGGGTGGCCGCGCCGCTGCTTATCGATGCGGACGGGCTGAACGCCCACGCCGGCCGCCTTGACCTCATCGGGGAGCGCGACGCTCCGACGGTGCTGACGCCCCACGCCGGTGAGCTGGGGCGGCTGCTCGGCCGGGAGTCGAGCGCGATCGCCGACCACCGCCTGGCTGCCGCGCGCGAGGCGACGGAGCAAAGCGGAGCGATCGTGGTGCTGAAGGGTGACGACACGATCGTGGCCCACGGCGATCGCGTGGCGATCAGCGCCGGTGGGAGCCCCGCGCTGGCGACCGCCGGGACCGGGGACGTGCTTTCCGGGACGATTGGAGCCCTCCTCGCGCGACGGCTGGAGCCATTCAGCGCGGTGTGCGCGGGGGTCCACGCGCATCAGCGAGCCGGGCGGATCGCCGCCGAGCGCGTCGGGGCGACGGAGTCGGTGGTCGCGACGGACGTGATCGCCGCGCTGCCCGCAGCCTTGGCGGTATGACGCGGGCTCAGTGGCGGGCGGCCGCGATCGTCGACGTCGGCGCCGTGGAGCGAAACTGCGCGAGGCTTGCAGAAGAGCTCCGCGACGGCGCGAGCCTCTGCGCGGTCGTGAAGGCGGACGGCTACGGCCACGGCGCCGTGGAGTGCGCCCGGGCAGCGCTGACCGGCGGCGCGAGCTGGCTCGCCGTCGCGGCCGCCGACGAGGCGGCGGAGCTGCGCGCGTCGTTTCCGGACGTGCGGTTGCTGACCATGGGAGCTCTCACCGAGTCCGAGCTGGCCGTCGCGCTCGATGCCGGTTCCGACGTCGCCGCCTGGAGGCCGGCCCACGCCGATCTGGTCGCGGCGCAGGGCGCCGAGCGCGGCGCGGGGCTGCGGGTCCATGTGAAGTACGACACCGGTATGGGCAGGCTGGGGGAACGCGACCCGGACGCCGTCCTGCGGCTTCTCGACAAGGTCGCAACCGATGAGCGCCTCGAGCTCGCGGGCTTCTGGACCCACTTCGCCACCGCCGACGAGCTCGACTCCACCTTCTTCGACCGGCAGCTCGAGCGGTTCACAACACTCGCGGAGCGAGTTCGAACGGATCATCCGGATGCCCTCATCCACGCCGCGAACAGCGCGGCCACGCTCCGCGACCCGGCCGCCCATTTCGACATGGTCCGCTGCGGAGTCGCGATCTATGGCCTGGATCCGTTCCAGGGTGATCCGTTAGATCGCCGACTCGAGCCGGCCCTCGAGCTTCGCTCCTACGTCGCCGACGTGAAGCGGTTCGGGCAGGGCGACAGCGCCGGCTACGGACAACGCTGGCAGGCGCCCGCCGATACCTGCGTGGGGGTGCTGCCGATCGGCTACGGGGACGGGGTCCGCCGCGAGTTGACCAACAACGCCGAGGTCCTGGTGGAGGGATACCGCTATCCACTCGTGGGCACCGTCTCGATGGATAACGTGACGATCGACCTCGGCCCGCAAACCGACATCGCGCCCGGCGCGACGGCGACACTGATCGGCGCCCAGGCGGATGATCGCATCCTGTGCGAGGAGGTCGCGAGGCGCCTCGACACCATCAACTACGAGGTCACCTGCGGAATCTCGTCCCGGGTGCCCAGGGTTCACGTGAAGGCAGGGACGAGCAGCACGGGGCGCCCGTGAGCGCTCCGCTCGCCGATTCGCTCGCCGCCGCGCCCGCCGTTCGCGCCGCGCGGGACTCGCTTGATGCACTCGACGGCGTATGGGTCGTCGGGGGAGCCGTTCGTGACGCGGCGCTCGGTCGAGCCGTGGTCGACGTCGACCTCGCCGTCGCGGTGGAGGCCAGCGATGCCGCGCGGGATCTTGCCCGCGGCGTGGGCGGAACGGCGTTCAGCCTCTCCGAGGAGTTCGGCACGTGGCGCGTGCTGGGGCCCAGGTGGCACATCGACGTCACCGCGCTCCGTGGGGAATCGATCGAGAACGACCTCGCGTTGCGCGACTTCACCATCAACTCCGTCGCGGTGCCGCTCGCGGACCCGGCCGCGGCGCCCGTCGACCCGCGCGGCGGCCTCGCCGACCTCGACGCGAGGATCCTGCGCGCCACGTCGCCCAGCAGCTTTGCCGACGACCCGCTTCGGGTACTGCGTGCAGCGCGACTTGCCTCGGCGATGGGGCTGGAGCTGGACGGCGAGACCGTCGAGCTCGCCCGGGCGATGGCGGAGCGGGCCGCGGAGCCGGCCGGCGAGCGTCAGCTCGCGGAGCTCCGCCTGCTGATCACCGGGGGCGATCCGATCCGCGGGCTCGAGCTCATGGACGAGCTGGGTGCCACGGGCGCGGTGCTGCCGGAGCTGGAGGCCCTGCGCGGCGTTGAACAGAATCCGAATCATCACCTCGACGTCCACAGCCACACCATCGAAGTGCTGCGCCAGCTGCTGGAGGTCGAATCCGACCTCGAGCGCTTCGCCGGCGAACGCGGACCCGAGGTCGCGGAGCTCCTGGACGAGCCGCTCGCCGACGAGCTGACGCGAGGAGGAGCGCTGCGCTTCGGTGCCGTCGTTCACGACTTCGGCAAGCCGGCAACGCGGGGCGTGCACGGCGACTACATCACGTTCATCGGCCACGACCGCGAGGGCGCCGCGATCGTGGGCGGGCTGTGCGAGCGGTTGAAGACGAGTCGCCGGCTGGCGCGCCAGCTGCAGGACCTTACGTTCCATCACCTGCGACTCGGGTTCCTGGTCCGGGAACGGCCGCTCTCGCGCCGTCGGGAATACGAGTACCTGCGCGACACGGACCCGGTCGCGGCGGACGTGACGCTGCTGACCGTCGCCGATCGCCTCGCCGCCCGTGGGCAGGGACCGATCGCGGGACCGGAGATGGTCCAGGCGCACCTCGACCTCGCGCGCGAGATGCTCGCGGCCGCACTCGACTGGCGTCGCGACGGGCCGCCCCGCTCGCCGATACCGGGTGACGAGCTCGCGGCCGAGCTCGGAATCGAGCCCGGACCGGAGCTCGGCCGGATCATCGGCGAGCTCGAGGCCGCCGTCTATACGGGTGACGTCTCGAGCCGCGAGGAGGCGGTCACCTTCGCCCGCGGGCTCGTGTAGCGCCCGGACACGCGGCAGATAAGCTCGGGGATGTGGTCGAGGAGCGTCTAGCGACGAGTCAGGCAGAACCATTTGCGGCGGCTACGCCGCCTGACATGCCTCTGCGGCGACAAGGTCGCCGCTTGGAATACCTGGCGAAGCCGCCGCAATAGATTCGTGGAGGGAAGCGACTGCCTCTTCTGCGGAATCGTGGCCGGCGATGTGCCGGCGCAGATCGTCGACTCCGATGAGCACACCGTCGCCTTCATGGACATCAACCCGGCGACTCGCGGCCACGCGCTCGTGGTGCCCCGCAGGCACGCGGCGGATCTGTTCGAGATCTCCGACGAGGATCTCCAGCGGACGATGGTCGCCGCCCGTCGGCTGGCCCGTCGAATGAGGGAGACGCTGAAGCCCGATGGTTTCAACATCCTCAACTCATGCGGCGCGGCGGCCTGGCAGACCGTCTCGCACTTCCATCTTCACGTCGTGCCGCGCTACGACGACGATCCGCTGAAGCTCCCATGGGTGCCCGCTGAAGGGGATCCCGATGAGATTGCGGCG
>Ga0126304_10001128_pt1 | contig 12206 bp, 13 predicted proteins | sample Plot25_FD_92538 | JGI IMG/M metagenome (GOLD analysis project Ga0126304, IMG submission 92538) | Serpentine soil microbial communities from UC McLaughlin Reserve, CA, USA - Plot25 | ecosystem: Environmental > Terrestrial > Soil > Grasslands | place: USA: UC McLaughlin Reserve, Lake County... | reverse complement strand
CTGGCCGGTAGCGTCATCTCACTGATCCCGTGGGCCATTGTGTCGCTAGCTGCTTACCTCGTTCTGATGGAGGGTAAATGAGTGACTCTGGAGCCCATAATAACCCTCGAAGGAACCATTTTGCCCCTCGTTTTCGACCGAGGAAGATCAAGGAGGCGAGATTCAGGGATTTCGCCATCCGCTTCGCCTTCGGCGGTACGATTTCGGTGGTCGCGGCGCTGATCGGTGCCGTCTCCACGGAGTCAATCGGAGGGATCTTTACCGCTTTCCCGGTGATACTGGTGGCCAGCCTCACGCTGATCGACAAGCAAGAAGATGAGGAACATGCATCTTACGACGCTGTGGGAGCCGCGCTGGGAGCGGTGGGCTTCATCGCTTGTGCGTTCTTCATCTCCCGCACCCTAGATCAGTGGCCCGTAGCCGCGTCGCTGGGAATGGGATTTTCGATTTGGCTGGTGGTAAGTGTAGGGCTGTATGCGCTTTATGCTCTGGTCGCCTCCCTGGGGCGCGAGGACGAAGGGTAGGACGACGCGGTAAACTATTTTATGTGCAGTACGCATATAGACAAGAGATGGCCGGTTATCCGGAGGCTGTATGGCAGTAGACGGGCGCATGGTTTTGAAGGACGGGACCTGCGTGCCTGTTCGGCGAATCCGGGCCGAGGACGCCGCGGCGTTGCAGCGGCTCGTCGGCCGGTCGAGCGACCGATCCATAGAGTTGCGATTCTTCGGTCCATTGAGGGAGCTCTCCGACGAGATGGCAGAAAGGTTCGCCGACGTTGACGGCAAAGACAGGTTCGCGCTGGTCGCGTTGGACCCGCAGGACACTGGTGAGATCGTTGCCGTCGTGCGCTACGCGCGGGAGAAGGGCACTGACGGGGCCGAGTACGCGGCGCTTGTCGAGGACAAGTTCCAGGGTCGGGGGCTCGGGATCGCGTTGACGAGGAGCCTGATCGAAGCCGCCCGCGAGAACGGCATCGGGCATCTCTTCGCCTTGGTCCTCCGGGAGAACGTCGGGATGTTGAGCCTGCTAAGGAGCCTGGATCTCCCAGAGCGCATATGCTGGCAGGACGGCGCCGAGCACGTAGAGATCGAGCTGTAAGGCTAGCCAGCACGCTCCGGCCTCGCTCTTAGCACATCCTGTTGGGACTGTTCCCGAACGAATCGTTCTGCCAAGCGAAAGGGCCGAGGCTAAACGCCTCGGCCCTTGCTGACTAGCTGAAGTGCTGATCAGCTGACGCGCTCGAAGATGGCGGCTATGCCCATTCCGCCGCCGATGCAGAGCGTAACCAGGCCGTACTGGCCTCCCGTGCGGGCGAGGTGGTGCAGTATCTTGACGGTCAGGACTGCGCCCGTGGCCCCGATGGGGTGTCCGAGGGCCACTGCTCCGCCTACCGGGTTCATCTTCTCCTCGGGCACCTCGAGCGTACGCTCGACAGCGATCGCTATGGATGCGAAGGCCTCGTTCGCCTCGACGGCGTCGAGGTCGTCGACCGAGAGCCCGGCCTTCTTGAGGGCCAGCCTGGAGGCCGGGATCATGCCCGTCCCCATAATCGAAGGGTCGACCCCGGCCACGGCCGCGGAGACGAGCCTGCCGGCCACGGGCATCCCGAGCTCCTCGGCCTTTCGCTCGCTGGAAACCAGCATCATGGCAGCGCCGTCGTTGATGCCTGAAGCGTTGGCGGCGGTTACCGTGCCACCGTCCTTCTTGAAGACCGGCTTGAGCTTCTGAAGGCCCTCCACGCTCGCATTGGCGCGGATGTGCTCGTCCGTGGTGAACTGGACGGTCTCCTTCTTCTGCTTGACCTCGATGGGTACGATCTGGCCATCGAAGAGCTCTTCTTCGTGAGCCTTGGCGGCCCGCTGATGGCTGCGCACGGCGTAGGAGTCGGAGTCCTCGCGGGTTATGCCGTACTCCTCGGCGACGTTCTCGGCGGTCACGCCCATGTGGTAGTCGTTGAAGATGTCCCACAGGCCGTCGTAGACCATGTGGTCGTAGATGTCCGCTTTGGGCATCCCCATCCTGTAGCCGTAGCGGCCCTTATCCAGCAAGAACGGCGCCCGGTCCATGTTCTCGATGCCGCCGGCCAGAACCACATCGGCGTCGCCGAGGGCTATCTCCTGCGCCGCAGAGACCAGGGCCTGAAGCCCAGAACCGCACATCCTGTTCAGGGTCATGCCAGGGACCTCGACGGGGAGGCCGCTCTTTATTCCGACCTGGCGACCAGGGTTCATGCCCTGTCCCGCCGAGAGTATGTTGCCGACTATAACCTGGTCGACCTGATCTCCCTCGATCCCCGCGCGAGAGAGGACTTCTTTGCCGACCGTCGCCCCCAGGTCCGTCGCGGGCGTGTCCTTGAGCGAACCGCCGAAAGTCCCGATCCCCGTCCTGAGGGGCGTGGAGATGACTATCTCGCCAGTACCGTTACCGTTGCCGAAGCTCACCCTTTACTCCTTCCGTCTACACCATGTTAGAGGATACATCAAAAGACAAGGCCCAAGACGTATGGTCCGGGCCTCCCTCTACGCTCTTCGACGTGCCGTACTCCAACTACTGGTTCGCCCTCCGCTGCGCCTCATCCAGGTTGCCCCTGTAGTAGGAGAACATGGAATTGAGGAAGTCCATGTAGGCGTTTACCGACTCCTGGGCCAGCGCCTGGGAGGCCTCCTGCTGCTTGCGCTGTTGCTCGATCAAGTCCTCAGAGAGCGCCCGGTTGTTCTCGGCCTGGGTCCTCAGGTTGTTGATCACACCGTTGAAGAAGTCCTGCGTCAACTGGGCGTTGAGTTCCTGGGCCGAGACCGAGCGGTCCGCTATCGACTGGTACGATTCTTTGAGCGCATCGGCGAATTTCTCCGCCGCTTCGTTGACCTGTTTCTGCTGTTTGTCGTCCACGTTCTCATTTCCCCTTTTCAGCTTGCATACACACTTGTTGTTACCCGATATCAGGGTCGCGAAACATAAGTGAAAGGGCGGACCCGAAGGCCCGCCCCAAAAACTTCTACCCCGATGCTACGTCCTACCTGGTGGCCTTCCTGGCGGCCTCCAGGCCTTCCTTGTAGTAGTTGAAGGGCGCGTAAGCGAGGTCAACGTAGGCGTCAAGGGACTGCTCCACGAGAGCCTGGTAGGCGTCGCGCTGGTCCTCGGCGCGCTCGAAGAGCTCGCCTATGACGCTGCGGTTGCTCTCGGCCTGGTAGCGGAGCTCCTTGATGGTGCCGTCCACCATCCCCTGCGCGAACCTGACGTTCCGCTCCTGGAGGCCAACCGCGTGATCCACGACCGTCTGGTAGGAATCCCGCGTTGTCTCAGCGAGCCTCTTCACTGCCTTGTTGGTCGTCTCCGTAGTAGCCATCTGTATCTCCTTTCTCGCGTCTTACGCGGACTACTCGCTACTCTCTTTGTCGTTCCTGTCCTTGAGCGGCCTGCCCGTGTACAGCCGGAAGAAGTTGTCCATGGTGTGCTGGTACTGCTCGAGCGACTTGGCCCAGAAGTCGAGGTAGGACCTTCCGGCATCAGTGATGGTGTACATCCGGCGCGCCGGCCCACCCCTCGAGGTCTCCCAACTGGACTCGACGATGCCCTCTTTCTCCATCTGCCGTAGCGTCCTGTACAACGTTCCAGGGTTCATCGCCTCGAACCCGAAGGCCGAAGCCCGCTCCATGAGTTCGTACCCGTAGGAGTTCCACTCGCGCAGGGATAGCAGGATCACAGGCACCAGCCAGTTCCTCGGCCGCGCTTCGACCCCACGGAACTCTCGCTCCCTGCTTCCCGCCTCGCGCTCCTGCTCTTCGTTGTTCATGATTCTCTCTTCCATAATCTATGTGCATTTTACATATATATATTGGTCTGTCAAGGGTTAGCCGGACCCTTCTTCATCGGGAACACGGCTCGAGGGTGGTGCTCCTATGAACCTCTTATAGCGGTGCTCCGGTAACATCTGTCTGTCGAACATAAATACGCAATACATCTTAGCCCATCTCGGGTCGACTTTCGGAACCGTCGTGCCGGACCCGAACGGGATGTGTGTTGCCGAAGGCCTAGACGGTTTCCACACCTCGTTTATCCGGGCGAGCTTTGTGTGGGCTCTAGGACGAGGGTTCCCAGGTGCCGCTAATCATAAGTGTTTACCAGAATTGCATCTAAAGGTGCATGACTGCAACTGGACGGCGATGTAAGCTGAACTCACCCGTGCACAGGGAGGCGGGAACCGGCGTCCGCGGCTACTCCTTTCCCATTCTCCAACACGTCACCTAGCGCGGACGCCGATCACACCTCCACCGACCTCTGGTAGGGGAACATTGCGGTAGTCGAACCAACGAGGCGGCAACATCGCCCCCTGGTCTAACTCCGTTACCAGACAGATCCTGTAGCCTGAAACCTGTTGCCGCGGTCGCTATGAGGACGGTTCGCGAACCGCCCCCACGAGCAAAACGCATCGAGATGACGTCGGCCACCCCGCGTGGCCGAACTTAGGTGCGTATGGTACCTAGTTTGCGCCTGATTTCTCAAGTCAATAAACTCTAGCTCACATGCGAACGTGAAGAGGAGGATAGTGTGGGCACCTTGAACGAAGCCGTTGTTGTCGTGACCGGCGCGAGCAGGGGTTTGGGCAAGGCCATAGCGGAGGAGCTGGCGGATGGGGGGGCCAAAGTCGTCGTCAACTACTCGAGGAGCAAGGAGCCTGCCGAGGAGTTGGTAGAGAAGATCTCGGAGAGCGGTGGGGAGGCGATCGCAGTTCAGGCCGACGTCTCAGACGCAGAGCAGGCCCAGAAACTCATAGATCAGGCGATAGAGAGGTTCAACAGGATAGACGTCCTGGTCAACAACGCGGGGATCAACATAGACCGCACGCTCAGGAAGCTCTCCGTCGACGACTGGGACAAGGTCATACAGGTAGACCTCAATAGCGCCTTCTACACGGTCCACGCGGTCTTGCCGCACATGACGGACCAGGGCGGCGGCAAGATCATCAACATGAGCTCCTTCGTCGGAGAGGCCGGCAATATAGGCCAGGCCAACTACTCGGCGGCCAAAGCCGGCCTGCTCGGCTTCACCAAGACTGCCGCCCAGGAACTGGCCCGCTTCGGGATCACCGTCAACGCCCTCTGCCCCGGATTCATAGAGACTGATATGGTCGCCAATATCCCCGAGGAAGCCCAGCAGAAGCTCCGTAAACAGGTGCCCCTCGGCCGCTTCGGGAAGCCGGAAGAGGTCGCTAGGGCCGTCCGTTACCTGATAGAAGACGGCGACTACATCACAGGCCAATCTATCGACATAAACGGCGGTGTCTACATAAGAACGTAAAGGGAGGTTTCACCCGCCTTCTAGCCCACCCGCGGGCGGGGCTCTTACCTGACCCGTTATGTGATCCCACAGACAGCCAGACAGCCCCGGAACGTGTAAGATCCCACCAGATAGCCGGCGGACCCCTAATCTATCCGCGCATGTACATATCTGTTCTGGACACATAAGTTCATTTCGTATACAATTAAATGCCATGTAACAAAGACCACCACACCCTTTGGGGTGTGGATTGTAGTGTTCCTGACCGAGAGGGGTGAACCTTTGAGGCTTGACGGACGTACGGCGGTTGTAACGGGCGCTGCGCGGGGCATCGGGGCTGCTGAGGCCATCCGGCTGGCGCAGGAGGGGGCGAACGTGGCGGTACTGGATCTGTCGGCTGAGGCTTGCCAGGAGACGGTGGAGGCCGTCGAGGCCACGGGGGCCGAAGCGATCGCGATCGCCTGCGACGTATCGAGCGCGCAGCAGGTCGAGGAGGCGTTCGATGAGATCGCGCACCGCTTTGGGCGGATCGACATTCTCGTAAACAACGCCGGGCTCTTGCGCGACAACCTCTCGTTCAAGATGAGTGAGGAAGATTGGAACAAGGTGCTCGACGTCCACCTCAAAGGCAGCTTCCTCTGTTCCAAGGCTGCGCAGAAGTACATGGTCGAGCAGGAGTACGGCAAGATCGTGATGACCAGTTCCATCGTGGCCCTGGGGAACAAGGGGCAGGCCAACTACGCCGCGGCGAAGGCCGGCCTTCAGGCGCTCGCGCGTACGCTGGCGCTCGAGCTCGGGCGTTTCAACATCAACGTCAACGCTGTGGCTCCCGGTTGGATCGAGACCGAGATGACCAAGGAGGCGGCCGAGCGGGTCGGGATGAGCATGGAGGAGATGAAGGAGCGCTTCGCCAAGAACATCCCCCTCAAGCGCTTCGGGAGGGTGGATGACATAGCCAACGTCGTCGCCTTCCTCGTCTCGGACGACGCCTCGTATATAAGCGGGGAGACGATCTACGTTGCCGGCGGTCCTTCGAGTTCGGTGATTTAAAGTATTTCAGCACTTCAGCATTTCAGCTTGTCAGCTTTGGGGCGGGGATCGTCTCCCCGCCTTTTGCTATCAGGGCTACGGGTTGAGGAGAGGCTTCCCGTCTAATCTGAGCCATGTCGCACCCACCCTGTGTGACGCGAAAGCAATCGGCCTTCAGCCAAGACAAAAAGCTGAAGTGCTTCAACGAAACGCCTGTATACCTGTGATGGCGCCGCCTAGGATCAGGGTGTGCACTTCGTCGGTACCCTCGTAGGTCCTTACGCTTTCCAGGTTGCTCATGTGGCGCATCGGGGGGTAGTCGAGCGTGACGCCGTTGCCGCCGAAGACGGTGCGGGCCTCGCGGGCTATCTCTATCGCCTCCCTGACGTTGTTGAGCTTGCCGAAGCTTATTTGCTCGGGCCTTAGTGTGCCCGCATCTTTCATCCTGCCTATGTGGAGCGCGAGGAGCGTCCCCTTGCCGACCTCGATCAGCATGTTCGCGAGCTTCTGCTGGACGAGCTGGAAGGAGGCTATGGGATGTCCGAACTGCTCTCGGTCCATCGCGTAGGCCAGGGCGGCCTCGTAGCAGTCCCTGGCGGCCCCCATCGCGCCCCAGATGATGCCGTAGCGCGCCTCGTTCAGGCAGGCGAATGGCCCGCCGAGACCTCTGGCCCCGGGCAGCATCGCGCTCTCTGGGAGGCGGACATCTTCGAGGCGGATGTCGCACTGGATCGAAGCCCGCATCGAGAGCTTGGGGGTTATGTCTGTGGCCGTGAAGCCTTCCGTGTCGGTGGGGACCAGGAAGCCGCGGACCGGATTTCCTTCTTCGTCCGTGCGCGCCCAGACGACCGCCACGTCCGCGATGGTGGCTAGCCCGATCCAACGCTTCTCGCCGCTCAGGATCCAGTCTGACCCCTCTCTCCTGGCGAAGGTCTTCATGCTCGCCGGGTCCGAGCCGGCGGTCGGTTCGGTGAGGCCGAAACAGCCGATCGCCTCCCCTTTGGCCATCTTGGGCAACCAATCCTGTTTCTGCTGCCCGGAGCCGAACTTGTGGATGGCGCTCATGGCGAGAGAGCCCTGCACGCTCACGAAGGTCCTCAGGCCTGAGTCGCCCGCCTCGAGCTCCATGCAGGCGAGGCCGTACTCGACCGCGCTCCTCCCTGCACAACCGTAGCCGGAGAGGTGCATACCCAGAAGCCCGAGATCGGCGAATTCGGGTACGATCTCTTTCGGGAAGACGGCCTCGTCGTACCACCCCTCGATGTTCGGTTTGATCCTCTCGTGCACAAAGGAACGGACCCTCTCCCTGACGCCCCGCTCCTCGTCGGAGAGGTGGGCGTCGATATTCAGGAAATCTCTCGCCTCGGGGCGGGTGGAGGAGCCGGCATCCGTGTTTCTTCCGGCCTGGGTTATAGCCATCTTCTCACCTCTCTCGGAGCCTCACCATCGACCCCGGATTATTTCACAGCGCACGGTTAGCACGCTACACTGGAAGAATGGAAGATGACCCGAGGTTGCCGCTCGAAGGCGTCAAGGTGCTCGACCTCTCGAGGGTTCTGGCCGGGCCTTACGCGACGATGGTGCTCGGTGACCTCGGCGCAGACGTCCTGAAGGTCGAGCACCCCGAGCGTGGGGACGACACCCGCCACTGGGGCCCGCCCTTCGCCGGTGGGGAGGAAAGCGGCGAGTCGGCGTATTTTCTCTCCGTCAACCGCAACAAGCGTACTATCGGGGTGGACCTCAAAGACAAGAAAGGCCTGGAGCGGATCAAGAAGCTCGCGGCCGGTGCTGACGTCGTGATCGAGAACTGGAGGCGCGGAGCCCTTAAGAAGCTAGGCCTCGGTTACGAGACGCTCAAAGAGGCGAACCCGGGACTCGTCTACTGCGCCATCACGGGCTTCGGCCCTGGACCGGATGAGGACCGCCCTGGCTACGACTTCCTGGTGCAGGCCAGGGGTGGTGTCATGGGCATCACGGGCCAGCCCGGCGGCGAGCCTACGAAGGTAGGAGTCGCGATCTCGGACATAGTGTGCGGCCTTTTCGCGTCGAACGCGATCCTGGCCGCCCTCCACCGGCGCGATGTAACCGGAGAGGGCGCGCGCATCGAGGTCCCGCTCTTCGAGTCCACCCTCGGCTGGCTCGCCAACCGTGGTCAGGAGTACCTCATAAGCGGCGAGGACATCGGTTTGATCGGAAATGCCCACCCATCCATCGTCCCCTACCAGACCTTCCACGCCTCGGACAAACCCCTTGTCGTGGCCGTCGGCAACAACACCCAGTTCGCCAACCTGTGCGAGGCCATAGGCCGTCCCGAGCTGGCCGACGACGAGCGCTACTCTACCAACCCTGACCGCGTGGCCAATCGGGAGGCCCTGATCTCGGAGCTTCAAGAAGAGTTCGGAAAGCGTACTGCTGATGAGTGGGCCGAGGAGATCCGGGCCGCCGGTGTCCCGAGCGGCCCCGTCAACACGCTGGCCGACGTGTTCGCGGATGAGCATGTCCTTGGCTCGGGCATCCTGCAGAACCTGAATCATCCCTCGGCCGGCTCGCTCAAAATGCTCGCCTCGCCGATCCTCATCGACGGCGAACGCCTGCCCATCCGCCGCCCCCCACCGATCCTAGGCCAGCACACAGACGACCTAAATGATGCCTGGAGCTAGCCCGAAACGACCGCTACGGGTCTGACCGGGGAGCCCGTCGCGCCGACGAGCTTCAGCGGCGTGCAGACGAACTCGAAGCGGTGGTGGCCCGAGGCAGCGAGGTCGTCGAGCGCGAGATTCTCGATGATATAGATACCTTGTCTGGCCAAGAGGATCAGGTGCCCAGCCATAAGACATCCTAGCTCGGGATCTTTCAGCCCCGGCGCGTCCCACGCCATATTGTCCGCCCCGACCGCATGCACGCCCCTCTCGGCCATCCAGTACGCCGCGCCCGCGTCCATCCCGGACCCGGCCAGGTAGCGCTCCTCGTCGTCCCAGAACCGGGCGTTTCCGAGCCGCACGAGCGCCACGCTCCCGGCCTCGACGCTCACTCCACTATGCTCGCAGCACTCTTCGAGGTCCGTGGCCGTGACGACGCGGCCCGGATTCAGTGAGTCGACACCCTCCTTCGCAGCCACGTCTAGCAGGACGCCGGGGGCTACTATGGGCTCTATCTCCTCGACGCCGTGCCGCGCGAAGCCGCGCGAGGTCTGGACGGTCTCGACCGGCACGCCGCCGCAGAGCGTGAGGGCGTCCGACTGGTGGCAGAGCGCGTCTATGTGGGTGCCCGTGTGTTCGCCGCAGATGAGGATTCCGGCGGCCCCTGTGCGCGGGCCGGCTTCTTCGGGGCGGTACTCGTCCTCGTGGTGGCGGTGCAGGAGGTAGGAGTAGCCGGCCTGTCTGTGGGCCGGGTGGATAGGCATCTTCTCGGTACGCGGCTGTTCCAGGTCGAAGACCCGGCCCCGCCCGTCAAAGTACGGCATCGTCACGCAGGTCTCCTGTCATATTCGCGTCCAACACGTCCCCTTTCTTCAAGTTTGTCCGCTCTTGCCGCCCGCGTCAACGCCGTCCCGCGCGGCTGCCGTTGCGCTTGACGCTGCCTCCCGGACAGGGCTAGTATCGGGGAGAGCAAGAGAAAATCTGGCGAAGGGAGGTCGGGGGATGACATCCGAGCAGCAGACGGCAGGGCGAGGGATTTTCAACCTTGACTGGTACACGTCGCTCGTCGGGAACGCCCGCCACGCCTTCTGGGCGGGCGCGGCGGGGTGGACGCTGGACGCTTTCGACCTGATCGCGCTTACCCTCGCTTTGAGCGCGATCGGGAGCACCTTCGGGGCCTCGGAGGGGCAGATGGGTCTGGTCGTGACCGTCACGCTGGTCGTCTCGGCCCTGGGAGGCATATCGGCCGGAGTTCTGGCCGACAGGATCGGGCGGGTCAGGACCCTCATGTTGACGGTCGCTGTCTACTCGGTCTTCGCCTTTCTCTCTGGCTTCGCCCAGAACTACGAGCAGTTGCTTGTGCTGCGAGCCCTGCAGGGCTTCGGGCTCGGAGGTGAGTGGGCGGCCGGCGCGATCCTGGTCGCCGAGGTGGCGAACTCCGAGCAGAGGGGCCGGGTGCTCGGCGCGCTCCAGAGTTTCTGGGCCATCGGCTGGGGCTTGTGCGCGGTCGTCTACACTATAATCTTCAGCCTGGCCGAACCGGATCTCGCCTGGCGCATCCTCTTCTGGACGGGCATCTTGCCTGCCCTACTCATTCTGTACATAAGGGCGCGGGTGCAGGAGCCGGAGGTGTACCAGGAGACCCGCCGAGCCGAGCGGGAGGAGCGCCGGGAGGCCGTCGAGCGGGGGGCTACCGAGAACCCTCTGTGGCAGATCTTCCGCAGCGACCTCATCGGCAAAACCTTGGCAGCCTCGCTCCTGGCGACCGGCATCCAGGGCGGCTATTACGCGATGCTGACGTGGACGCCCACTTACCTCGCCGAGGAGCGGGGTCTGACGGTGGTCGGTACGGGGTCTTACCTCTTGGTCGTGATCGGGGGCTCCTTCATCGGGTACATCACGAGCGGCTACGTCAACGACTGGCTAGGGCGCAAGATGACGTTCGCGCTCTACGCCGTCGGGGGCGGCATCTCCTTGTTCTTATACACCCAGATACCGCAGGGCGGGAATGCGGTTCTTCTGATCCTCGGCGTTCCGCTGGGCTTCTTCGCTTCGGGAGCCTTCTCCGGCTTCGGCTCGTACCTGGCCGAGCTGTTCCCGAGCCGCGCCCGCGGCGCCGGACAGGGCTTCTGCTATAACGTGGGCCGCGCCATCGGGGCTTTCTTCCCGTACATGATCGGCGTCCTCGCCGCCTCCATCGGCCTGACAGCCGCCATCCTCTTCGGGCTCGTCGCCTACTGCCTGGCGCTCGTGGCGCTCCTCTTCCTCCCCGAGACACGTGGCAAGCAACTGGTCGTCCTGGACTGAGAGAAACATGAAGACTCTAAGCCTGGATGAGGTGCGCTCCCGAATCCGCAGCGGCGAGTACACCGAACCGACGGGCGGCCTCGCGGGCGGTCACGTGCAGACCAACCTCGTGATCTTGCCAGAGGACTACGCCCTCGACTTCCTGAAGTTCTGCGTGCGCAACCCGAAGCCCTGCCCGATCCTGGAGGTAACGGATGCAGGCTCCCCAACGCCGCCGGTGATGGCTCAGGACGCGGACCTGCGGACAGACGTTCCGAAGTACCGCGTTTACGAGAACGGGGAGCTCGTTGACGAGCCGACGGACATCCTGTCGTACTGGCGCGAGAATCTGGTGTCGTTCTTGATCGGCTGCAGCTTCACGTTCGAGAGGGCGTTGCTCGACGCAGGGCTGCATCTCGCACACCTGGATCAGGGCCGAAACGTCCCGATGTACGTCACGAACCGGGAGTGCATTCCCTCGGGACCCTTCGCCGGCCCCATGGTCGTCAGCATGCGCCCCTACCGGGCGGACGAAGTGCCCCTGGCCGTCGCCGCGTCGTCCCGATACCCGATGATGCACGGGGCACCGGTGCAAGTCGGAGACCCGGACGCTATAGGCGTGAAGAATCTGGAGGTGCCCCAGTTCGGAGACCCCGTCTCGATCGAGGAGGACCAGATGCCCGTCTTCTGGCCCTGTGGGGTCACCCCTCAGGCGGTGGCGATGGACGTCAGGCCACCTTTGATGATCACACACAGCCCCGGTCATATGTTCATAACCGACCGCCTGAACGCGGAGTACGAGGTCTGAAAAGGTGAGCGACCTTCGCCTCGGGGTGGACGTCGGCGGGACGTTCACCGACCTCGTCGCGCTCGGTGACGGTAGGGTCGTTACTGCAAAGGTCCCCTCGACCCCCAGCGACCAGTCGGAGGGCGTGATGAACGCCATAGAAGCCTCGGAGATCGAAGCCGGGG
>Ga0126304_10001125_pt1 | contig 12213 bp, 12 predicted proteins | sample Plot25_FD_92538 | JGI IMG/M metagenome (GOLD analysis project Ga0126304, IMG submission 92538) | Serpentine soil microbial communities from UC McLaughlin Reserve, CA, USA - Plot25 | ecosystem: Environmental > Terrestrial > Soil > Grasslands | place: USA: UC McLaughlin Reserve, Lake County... | reverse complement strand
GCAGCAGATTTTTTACAACCTGAGAAAAAATCATCCCGCGCCGTTTGCGTCTTTCATTCAAAGAAACGATTCAACCGTAATTTCCGCCTCGCCCGAAAGATTCTTTAAAGTCGAGAGTCGAGAGTCGAGAGTCGAGCGTCAGAATAATTTTGACTCTCGACTAATTTCAACCAGTCCAATTAAAGGCACGCGCCCGCGCGGGAAAAACGCCGAAGAAGACGAAAGATTGAAAACCGAGCTCTTAATGTCGGAAAAAGACCGCGCCGAAAATGTGATGATCGTCGATCTTTTGCGCAACGATTTAGGCAGAATCTGCGAATTCGGCTCAGTCAAGGTTGAAAAACTCTGCGATTTTGAGCAGCATCCGACGTTGTTTCATCTCGTCTCGACCATCACGGGAAACTTGCGCGAAAACATGAAATTTTCCGACATCATCCGCGCCGTTTTCCCCTGCGGATCAATCACCGGCGCGCCGAAAATCCGCACGATGCAGATTATCGACCGGCTCGAAACCGCCGCGCGCGGACTTTCGATGGGCGCAATCGGATTTTCGAGTGGGGAGTGGAAAGTGGAGAGTAGTGAGTCAAACGATTTTTCGCTCTACTCTCCACTTTCCACTCTCCACTCATTAGATTTATCAGTTGCCATCCGCACAATGATTATAAAAAACGGAAAAGCCGTTTTTAACGTCGGCGGCGGAATTGTGATCGACAGCATTCCCGAAAGCGAATACGAGGAAACACTCACAAAGGCAAAGGCTTTGTTAAATTCAATTAACGGGATTTTTGAATAAATCCAGGGAACAAATTTTTCTCTTCGGTGTCTAATCAAGCGTAAAGGTCGAAAGCCGCAGTTCAAATGTCAGAATCCTGCCAAATCTTTTGACCTGCGGCTTTCGATTTTTATTTTTTACGGAGAAAACCTGATGAAACCGAATATAAATGTGACGCCATTGATTGATGTTTTGCTTGTTTTGCTGATTATTTTTATGGTTATTTCGCCTTCCAAGCCAACCACTTTTAAGACAAAAGTTCCGGCAGAACCGGCGCGCAATCCAAATGTTTACCCGAATCCGAATACTTTAATTGTCGCGGTCAAAACCGATTCGTCTTTGCAGCTCAATCTCGAAGACGGTTTGGGAACGGTCGAAGATTCTGAGAGGCTCATTGCAAGCCTGCAGGCGGAATTTCAGAAACGCGAGCGCGAAGGAAATATGCGCCCCGGCACAAACGAAATCGAAAAAACCGTTTTTATCAAAGCCCCGAAAAACCTTAATTACGGCAGCGTCGCGAAAGTAGTTGACGCGGTAAAACTTTCGGGCGCACAACCGATTGGCTTGCAGATTGACGATTTGCAGTAGCATCTTGCGGATGCAATTACAAATTACAAAATTGGCTTTACGGCTGTACCGATAAAGGATTACGAGTAAAAAGAAATATTTCAAATGATTTGTAATTTGTAATTTGTAATCTGTAGGCGAAAATTATTTTCTCCGAAAATAATTTTTATGCTATAATTTTTTCGGTTGAAAAACCTGAATTGTTCGCTTTATAACTCAAACAACTCTTCCCCGATCGCGTCGCAAATGGTGAATTATTACGAAATCCTAAAGGTTTCACCAAAGGCTACCAATACCGAGATAAAATCGGCATACCGGCGGCTTGCACGCAAACTGCATCCGGATAAAAATGATGGCTCGGAAGAAAAAGCCCGCGAATTCGCCAAAGTCGCGAAGGCTTACGCACTTTTAGGCGACCCGAAACATCGTGCCGAATACGACCGCCAGCTCCTGCAGGCGGAATATAAAACTTCTTCAAACGGTGAGACTGTTTTCTCGTCCGAAAATGAATACGCTCGGCGCTGGCGGCAGATGGCCTACGAACACCGTTACAACGAGATTATCGACCGCATGATAGCCGACGAGCGGCGCGAATCCGTCGCGCTGCAAAAGATTATCTTTCCGATGGTCGGGCTTTTCGTTTCGACTTTTGCGGTCGCCGTTTTCAAGCCCGCGTTTTTTACGCGCTCGCCGATTATCGGGAAAATTATTTTGCTGTCGCTCTTTGTTATCGGCTTGATTCACCTATTCAGCCGCTTGAAAGACGCGTTCGACCGCTACACGTACGATGAAAATATTCACGATTCGATATTTGAGATGAGCGAGCCCGAACAGAAGCCTTATTCACGCTTTACGGCAATTGCTTTTATTGTCGTCGGCGTGTTTTTAAGTCTCGGCGTCGGGCTGTTGATCGGAAACTATCTCGATTTGTTTATCGGCGCGATGATGCCTTCGGTTTATTCGCAAACCTTCCGCCTCGAATTTATTTTCTACCCGCCGATTGTCGTTTTATGCGTAGACCTCATGCATTCGGTTGCGTCCAAGTTTGATTAACCCCCCAGCTTGACAATCCCTTTTTCAAATTCTATACTCTGTAATTTCTCTTATTTGAGAAGATATTCACTTAAAGAAATAGATATTAATTATGCCGAATCATAAATCAGCAGAAAAGCGCGTCAGACAGACAGAAAAGCGCAATGCAGTTAACACCAGCAACAAAAGCCGTCTTCGCACGCAGATCAAAAAACTCCGTGTGGCGCTCTCTTCGGGCGACAGGCAATTGAGCCAAGACCTTTTGAATCCGACGATTTCGACGATTGATAAAGCAGTCAATAAAGGAATTTTGCACAAAAACACGGCGGCGCGTTACAAATCCCGTTTAACGTCGCACGTCAACGAATTAGCGCAATAAACAGTTCACCTCACAAATTCATTCATAGTTTTTCTCCTTTGAATGGACCGGAAGCAAGCCTTAAGCAAGCTTGCTTCCATTTTTTTGTTTAAGCCACAGAGGTCACAGAAATTACTACAGCGAACACAAAATTAGATCTCAGTGGTTTCTGTGACCTCTGTGGCTTGAATTCTTTATAAATTTACTATTTCGCAAACGAGCATTTCGAGCTGCATTCGCGCGCCCGTGTGGCCGCTGCCGCCTTTTGAGGTTTTGATGGCGATGTCGGTTTCGGCGATTCTTTCTATAATATACAGAAGTTTACCAGCGTCGCTGCGGCGTGCGGTCTGGAGAAAATCTTCGTGATATTTCGGATGGAGCTTCATAATGCTCACGACTTCCTTGCGTTCGACGCCTTGATTCATCAATTCCTTTGCCATGAGAGTTCGCCGCAGATTATGCGCGATTAAACCGAGCAACATCAAAGGCTCTGCGCCGTCGTCGAGGATTTTTTTGAGCGTCTGCAAAGGTTTGCGCCGGTCTTTGCCGAAAAGCTGGTCGGTCAAATCGAAATTCGGAATCTCGCGCGAATTGGCAACGAGCGATTCGACCAAATCATAAGTCACGATTTTATCGGGCAAAGCGGCGGTCGTCACTTTTTTAATTTCGTTGGTCAGCTTTCTCAAATTATCGCCGACCAGCCCGACGAGCTGATGCAAAGCTTTTTCTTCGGCATCGAAACCGGCGTCTTTTATTTCCTTCCGCGCCCAGTTTACAAGTTCATGGTCGGTAAACTTCGCAAATTCGACCGCCGCGGAGTTTTCTATTAAAATCTTCGCCATGCGCCGCCGCTTGTCTAATTCGTCTGCCACGAAAATCACGACCGAAGATTCCGATGGACGCAATAAATACGAGGTCAGGAGCGTTTCGTAATCTTCCTTGAGCGTGTCTTTCGTGCCGCTTGACGAAACTTTGACATCCGTAATCCAGACAACCCGGCGCGAAGCAATCATCGGCAGCTGTTCGGCGGAAGCCAGCGCATAACTGAGGTTTTCGGACTGGTTCAAAGAAAACTCGTTCTCGTTAAATTCACGCAGCGAATTTTCGTCTAAAACAGAATCCGCAATTTTTTTCGCTGCTTTGTCGCGTAAATAAGTCTCCGCTCCAAACAATAAATAGACAGGCGCGATTTCATGCGTCTTAATTTGATTCCAGAGAGCTTCCTTTGTAAGAACCGCCATTTTTTACTTTTTTTACTTTTTACTTTTTACTTTTTACTTTATTTCTTCTCTTCCCTGACGCCCATTCCGTTGACGATAGTTGAAACGACCGATTCGGCAAAGGCGCGCGACATGCGTTCGACCGCCGGGTCTTCTTCGTTAAAAAACGAGCGCGGGTCGGATGAAAATTCGAACGAATCGCGGAAGATGAAATTTTGATTGTCGTAAAGTATCTTATTTGTCTTCAAATCGCGCACCGTCACCGCCGACGTAATCGTCACTTCATAAATGCGCGCGCGTCCTTCGCGGTCGAGCAGTACGCCCGAAAAGTTGAAATCGCGGATTGTGCCTTCGACCACTGCGTCCGCGCCGTCGCGCGTTCCCTGCACTTTAAGCCCGCGCCCGCGCCGAATAATTTCTCTTGTCACGGCTTCGGTAAAACGCGATTCAACGCGATAGCGCGCGCCTCTCACTTCAAATTGAAATGCCGGCACGGCGACTTTTTTGATATTGGACGGCAACCCGGAATTCGTGACCGGCTTGTAACATTCGGTAAACCCCGAAACGCTTATAAAAACTATAATAAGAGAAAAAAGTCGGATAAACTTCATACATTTATCTTAGACTTTTTTCCAAACTTTACGAAACGCAAAGACACCGATTGCGAGCACCGCCAGCGTCATCAGAACGCCGGCGATTACGACACTTGTTCGAGAGTCCGCGGCAATTAATTGCGGGGATGATTTTGATTTCCGTTTGTCTTCTGTAATCATCTCTGCCCTGAGCGTATTTTCTTCGCGTTTCAACCGATAGAAAGTGTCCGACGGTTTTTCGCCCTTCGGCAGGTCGGCGCTGAAACGATGATTGGCGAGCTCCGTAATGCCCTGAATTTCTTTGGCTTTGATTGCTTTCGACAAATTACTCAACTGTTCGTTTGATAATGTATCTTCGTAACCGCTCAGGCTTTTTTTAGGAATTGCGAGAAAAGTTCCGCTGCTGTAACGCGCGCCGCCGCCGCTGGGCGGAATTTCCGTTCTGCCTTTACTTTTAATTTCGACTTCGTTCAAATCGCCGTAAAAATTGAGGAAAAATCTGTAATCCGACAAATCTTCCGTCGTTTCGGTGACCAGATTAATCGAAACGCGCACGAAACCCGCATCGGGCGGCACGTCCGCTTTGGCAAGGAACGTAAAAAGTAAAATGATCGGAACAATTAGGGCTAAATATTTTTTATTCATTTTGATTTCTCCGCTTTTTTATAGATTCGACTACATTTAAGCATTCAACCGTTTCTTTGACATCGTGAACACGCAAAATTTGCGCACCGTTCCAGACTGCTAACGCCGCGCTCGCCAAACTTCCCGGCAATCTTTTTTCCGGCGGCGCGTCGCCGAGAATTTTCCCGAGGAACGATTTGCGCGAAGCGCCGACAAGCACGGGGAAGCTCGGGAAATTTTCAACGAGTTTATCAAGATTGGCAAGGAGTTCTAAATTCTGCTCAAAGGTTTTGCTGAAACCGATTCCGATATCGAGCGCGATTTTGTTTTCCTCGACACCGAAGCTTTGAGCCTTTTCGATGCTTCGCCTAAAAAGTTCGGAAACCTCACGCAGAATGTCTTCAACCGGCGTTTGGTTGTGCATGGTTTCAAAGCTGCCCCGCAGGTGCATTAAAACAATCGCGGTTTTATGCCGGGCGGCGACCGCACCGATTTTTTCGTCGAAAAGAAGTCCCGAAACATCGTTGATAATTTCCGCGCCGGCTTCGACGGCTTTTTCGGCGACCGCGCTTTTTGACGTATCAATCGAAACCGGAATTTCGAACCGTTTTGAAACGGCTTCGATAACCGGCACGACGCGGCGCGATTCTTCATCTGCCGGAACACGGGCGCTGTTCGGGCGCGTCGATTCGCCGCCGATGTCGAGAATATCGGCGCCGTCTTCGATTAATTTTTCAGCTTGTTTTAAGGCTTCGTCAATCGAAAAAAACTTGCCGCCGTCGGAAAAGCTGTCCGGCGTGACGTTCAAAATCGCCATCACGAGAGTTTTTTCCAGCGAAAGCGTGCGGCGCGAAGTTTGCCAAATCATTATTCAAATTTTAATAAAAAAAAGGGACGAAGAAAAATTCTTCATCCCGCATATTTCATTTCAAATCCCGGTGACTTAAGCCGTCGCCGGATTGTTCGGCGTGATCGGCGGCAGAATCGGTTTTTTGAAACCTTTCTTCGGTTTTTCTTCCGATTCGGTCGCGTTTCCGCCATCGTTTGTCGAAGGCGAGCTGTCGCTGCCGTCAAGCGGAAGACCGGCGACGACGCGGCGAATCTGGACGCTGTCGAGCGTTTCGAGTTCAAGCAGCGCTTCGGAAAGTCGAACCATTGCGTCGGCGTTTTCTTCAAGAATTTTGCGCGCTTTTTCGTATTGTTCGGCGATAATTTTCTTGACTTCACGGTCGATTAAAATCGCCGTATCTTCCGAATAATCACGGTGTTGATTGATTTCGCGACCGAGGAAAATTTGCTCGTCCTTTTTACCGAAAGTCAGCGGTCCTAAATCCGACATACCGTATTCGCAAACCATCGAGCGAGCCAATTCGGTCGCGCGCTCAATATCGTTCGAAGCGCCGGTCGTAATCTTGTCCGCGCCGAAATAGATTTCTTCCGCGAGGCGTCCGCCCATCAGGATCGAAATCTGGCTCATGATATATTCCTTCGTGTAACTATGACGGTCGGCTTCAGGCAATTGCTGCGTGACGCCGAGCGCCATTCCGCGCGGAATAATCGAAACCTTATGAACCGGGTCAGCCGACGGAACTTTAAGTCCGACGAGCGTATGACCGGCTTCGTGATACGCCGTCAATTTCTTTTCGTGGTCCGAAAGAACCATACTGCGGCGTTCCGCGCCCATCAGAACCTTGTCTTTGGCGATTTCAAAATCGGTCATCGTCACGACTTTCTTATTGAAACGAGCCGCGTTCAAAGCCGCTTCGTTAACGATATTCGCCAGATCCGCGCCCGTAAAGCCGGGCGTTCCGCGCGCAATAATGCTGATGTCAACGGCTTCGTCGAGCGGAATTTTGCGCGTGTGGACTTTCAGAATGCCTTCACGTCCTTTGACATCGGGACGACCGACGACAACGCGGCGGTCAAAACGTCCCGGGCGAAGTAGCGCCGGGTCGAGAACGTCCGGGCGGTTGGTCGAAGCAACAAGAATCACACCGTCGTTCGATTCAAATCCGTCCATTTCTACCAGAAGCTGGTTCAAAGTTTGTTCGCGTTCATCGTGCCCGCCGCCGAGCCCTGCGCCGCGATGACGACCGACCGCGTCGATTTCGTCAATGAAAATAATACACGGCGCGTTCTTTTTGCCTTGCTCGAACAAATCGCGCACACGCGAAGCGCCGACACCGACAAACATTTCAACAAAGTCCGAACCCGAAATCGAGAAAAACGGAACGTTCGCCTCGCCGGCAATCGCCTTTGCGAGCAGGGTTTTGCCCGTTCCCGGAGGTCCGACCATCAAAACGCCTTTCGGAATCCGTCCGCCGAGCTTCTGGAATTTTTGCGGGTCTTTCAGAAATTCGATAATTTCCTGCAACTCTTCCTTTGCTTCCTCAACGCCGGCAACATCTTTGAATGTGACGCGTTTTTGCTGGTTATTGAGCAATTTAGCGCGAGACTTACCGAAGCTGAGCGCCTTGTTTCCGCCTGCCTGCATTTGACGCAAAGTAAAGGCAAGAAATCCGATCAGAAGCAGAAACGGCAAGGCATTGATTAAAACAATCCAGCCCCAACCCGAAGAAGATTGTTCGAGCGTCGTTTTAATGCTCTCAGGTTTTTCATCATTAACTTTTTTGATTTCGCCGAGTATTTCTGTCCGCGTCGCATCACCTGCATCCAACTTGGTGATGAATTTTTCCTTTTCTTTGTTGGTCAGCTCAAGCGAATCCTGCTTGATTAAGGCTTCGGTAATGTCTTTATTCCTGATACGAAGTAAAGCCTGATCGTAGCTTAAATCGCCAGCCGGTTTCCCCTGTTTGCTTTGCAGAAACCAGACGAAAAGCATCGCGCTGGAAATAATCATCAACCACAATAAAACTTGTTTTGCTTTAGAACTCAATTTATAGCCTCCAAAAATTTAACTTTCACCAATGAAAGTTTTTTTTCTTAATGTTACTTCTGATGAAAGTTTCAACTATTCAGTTGTTTTCAATTGCGTCGGTGAACGCGCTAATTCGATTTTAGTTTGCCGAACGTCTTTTTTCAACCTTTATTTCGAGATAAAGTCCTTACGGCATAGACGATTACCGCTAATGTTGCCGCCCACATTATAAAAAACGGTAATGAATTGACCAAAACAATCCAGCCCCAACCGTTCGACGCCGGTTAGAGCGTGGTTTTGATACTTCCCGGCTTTTCTATATTTACTTCTTCAATTGCGCCGAGGAAAGCCGTTCTTGGTGCATCGCTGGAGTCGAGTTTAACGAAAACTTTTTCCTTATCTTTATTTGTCAAAACCAGCGAATCTTGTTTAAACAAAGCCTCCGAAATCTCTTTGTTCCTGATTTTTATAAGAGCTTCGTTATAAGAAATTTCAAACGGAGTTGATGAATTTTTCGCATTAAAAAATCACCAAAAAGTCAGCACAATCGAAAGAAATACAAATATGCCGGCAAGCCATGTAATAATTCGATTCGATTTCATAAATATACCTCGGAATTTTGTTGAACATTGATTTTATGTTTATTAGTCGATATTTTCAATGTTTTTCCGGCGCAGAAACAATTTTCCGTCTTTCTTTAAAACCGTGTCGCCTGCGGGAAGCTCGACAACTTTCCCGCTTTTCCGGCTGAAAATCAAACGTTCTATCGATTCGATATGGTTCAGGTCTAATTGCCTCAGGTTTCCGCGCATTCTCTCAAGCCATTCGCGCAATGTTTTGTAAAGCATCGATTTCGACAATATTTTTAAATCTTTCAAGATTAGAAATTGGTCTACGGACTTTGGACTTTGATCTTCGATACGCGCTAAATTCTCGCGTTCGACTTGCAGCAAATTTGCGGTTTTGGCGAGCGTTTCGACGATTTTCGGGTTAAACTCCTTCAATAGCGGAAGCAATAAGCGGCGCACTTTCACACGTTTGAATTTCAAATCGTCGTTCATCGCGTCCGTCCGAAACTCAACCCGATTTTCTGAACAAAATTTTTCCGTCTCCTCACGCGTCGCCCAATTCAGAAACGGACGAACCAGCCGGATTTCGGATTTCGAATTTCGAATTTCGGATTTATTTTTGAAATGTGAAATTTGTAATTCGTAGTTCTCAGTTATCGGTTTCATCGCCGAAAGCCCCGCAATGCCGCTTCCGCGAATCAGATTAAGAAGAAACGTTTCGGCTTGGTCGTTGATTGTATGCGCGGTCAGAATTCCGTAAGCATGAAGATTTTCGGCTGTTTCGGTTAAAAATTCGTAGCGGGCAATTCGCGCGTTTTGTTCGAGATTTCCCGCTTTTGAAATTTTCCCTTTTCGATAGGCAAGCTCAAAATTGAATTTTTGGAATAATTTTTTGACAAACTCAGCGTCCTTTTCGCTTTCTTCGCCGCGCAAATCATGATTGAAATGCGCAATAACGAAACGCAAATCCAGTTTTTTTCGCTTCTTTAAATCATCGAGCGCGATTGCCAGGCCAACCGAATCCGCGCCGCCTGAAACCGCGACGATAAATGTTTCGCCGTCAAACGGCAAATCGAGTTTTCGCCATTCGGTCAGCAGATTTCGGACGAATTTGTGCATTTATTAAGATTCTGTCGGCGGAAATGCCGCGCCTTTTTTCAGACTGATCGTGCAGCGCGAAACGCAGACCAGCTTGCCGCGCTCGTTCGTGATTTCAACCTGCCAGACGCTTAGAGTTCGCCCGTGATAGATGCTTTTTGCCTCAACGCGCAAACTTCCACGGCTGACAGCCCGCAGATGATTGGCGTTGATTTCGATTCCGACCGGTGTCACCTGCGATAAATCATTGCTCACGACCGCGCCGAGCGAGGCGGAAGTTTCAGCCAGCAGCAGCGAAATTCCGCCGTTCATAACGCCGATGTACTGGTGAACTTTCGGCGTCACCGGCATCGTCAACACGACAAAACCTTTTTCGGCTCGTTCGATTTCGATGTCGAAAATTTTGAGCAGCTCGCTCTGCCGCGTTTTTTCAAGTAATTCCGCTAATTCCATTAGATTTATAGGTTCGGGCTTGACAAAGCTTTTAATTAGCCGCGGCTGAAATCTCAATTTGTCTCGATTTCCAAATCTCGTTTTGCGGCTTCCAACGCTTCAAAAACCCGTTCGGGCGAAGTTCCGCCAATTTGGCTTTTACTGGCGGTTGTTTTTTCCAGGCTCAAAGCCTCGAAAACGTCCCTTTCGATTTTCGGCGAAAATTCGCGCATTTCATCCAAACTGAGTTCGTTTAGTTCCCTGCCTTTGGAAATCGCAAACAAAACGACTTTGCCGACCGTGTCGTGTGCAATGCGAAACGGCACGTCTTTTTGTACCAGATAATCGGCTAGTTCGGTTGCGTTCAAATACCCGCGCGTTGCCGCCAGATGTGATTTTTCGACGTTTATTTTGATGTTTCTGAGGACAATTTCCGTTACGCGCAGGGTTTGTGATACCGTATCGACGCAATCGAAGACGGCTTCCTTGTCTTCCTGCATGTCCTTGTTATAAGCCAGCGGCAAACCTTTCATCATCGTCAAAAGCGCGGCATGATGCCCGAAAACACGCGCCGATTTTCCGCGAATCAGTTCGAGCGCGTCCGGATTTTTCTTTTGCGGCATCAACGAGGAGCCGGTCGAAATCGCATCGCCGAGCTCGATAAACCCGAATTCGTTCGTCGCATAAATTATCAAATCTTCCGCCAGCCGCGAGAGATGCATCATCAAAATCGAACCGGCAGCAGTAAACTCTATGGCAAAATCGCGGTCGCTGACCGCATCGAGACTGTTTGCCGTAACGCCGTCAAAACCCAAATCTTTCGCCACCGCCTCGCGGTCGATTTCGTAACTCGTGCCGGCGAGCGCCGCCGAACCGAGCGGGAGAACGTTGACCCGCCGCCAGACTTCGTCCAGGCGTTCGCGGTCGCGCGCCAGCATCTCGAAATACGCCAGCGCCCAATGCGCCCAAAGTACGGGCTGCGCGCGCTGCAAATGCGTGTAACCGGGCAAGACCGCATCACGATTTTTTTCCGTCAAATCGACGAGCGCCTTTTGAAGCGCCCGTGCAAGTCGCGAAATTTCCGTAATTTCCCCGCGCAGCCAGAGCCGGAAAGCGGTTGCTACCTGGTCGTTGCGGCTTCTGCCGGTGTGCAGTTTTCTGCCCGTATCGCCGATAAGCTGGATGAGCTTCGATTCGATGAACGAATGCACGTCTTCCGCCGCGTCGTCGAAATAATTTTTATCAAAATCGGCACGTTTGAGCAGCGTTATCAACCCGTTTTTGATTCGCTCCATTTCGAGCCGCGTCAAAACTCCGGCATGAAACAGCCCGTCACAATGCGCAATCGAAGCGCGGATATCAGCGCCGAACAATCGGCGGTCGAACCGGAAAGAATTGTTAAATTCGGCAAAAGTTTCGTCCGCGCCTTCGGTAAATCTTCCGCCCCAGAGATTTTTCGTTTGTGTCATTTTTATCAAATGTTTCGCGTTGGACTGCAAAACTCTACATTATTCCCCTAATCTTCGCAAAAACGATTGCGCCGCTCGCAACCAAAAGCATGAAGACGACTGTTATCCAAAAGCCGTTCTCCGCCTTGAAAATTTCATCGACTTCAAAATTCATGCCTAACGTTCCGGCTATAACGCCAAGCACACCGATTATCAAGGTAATTAAAGTCAGGCGTTTGACCAATTCGTTCGTCGTCTCCGCCGATTTTGTCGCGTATAAATCGAACAGTCCTAAAAGCGTGTCGCGCGATGCTTCGATGGCATCGAAAGCGTTCTCGAAATGCTCGTTGAGAAGACGGAAGCTGTCCGCCGAGTCAGATTGCGCAACCCGCAGAAAATCGGGACGCGAAAGCGCGTAAAAAACCTCGCGGTGCGGCAGGAACCAGCGCCGCAAGTTTGAAACGATTTTGCGAAGCCTGACCATCTCCTCTAAAAATTTGTCGGTGTCGATTTTGGCTTCCAAAACCTTCGCGTCGAGCCGGTCAACTTTTTCTTCAACCTCTTCGAGAACGCAAAAATACGTCACAATGTGTAGGTCGAGCAGCGTGGCAATAAAGCTTTC
>Ga0126304_10001124_pt1 | contig 12216 bp, 12 predicted proteins | sample Plot25_FD_92538 | JGI IMG/M metagenome (GOLD analysis project Ga0126304, IMG submission 92538) | Serpentine soil microbial communities from UC McLaughlin Reserve, CA, USA - Plot25 | ecosystem: Environmental > Terrestrial > Soil > Grasslands | place: USA: UC McLaughlin Reserve, Lake County... | reverse complement strand
GCAGATCGGCGAGTGCGAGAAGCCGCTGGCGCGGCTCGGCGAGAAGGCGCGCCGTCTCGGGCTCAGGCTCTCGACGCATCCCGGCCAGTACTCGGTGCTCAGTTCGCCGGATCCCGAGATCGCCCACAAGGCGCGGCTCGATGTCGAGCAGGACGCGCTCCTGCTCGATGCGCTCGGGACGGGGCCTGAAGCCGTCGTCGTGATCCATGTCGGCGGCATGTACGGGGATGCCCGCGCCTCGCTCGATCGGTGGGTGGGCTCGTTCGAGGCCCTGTCCGAGAGCGCTCGGAGCCGGCTCGTCGTCGAGCACGACGAGCGGTGCTTCGACCTCTCTGACGCCATCGAGCTGCACGAGCGGACCGTGTCCGCGTCGTGTTCGACCTCCACCACCACCGCTGCAACCCGGCTCGCGGCCGGGAGGACGTCCGTGCGGCGCTCACCGCTGCGCTGGACACGTGGCCAGCCGGCGTTCGGCCGAAGGTGCACGTGTCGAGCCCACGGACCGAGTTCCGGTCGGTCGGTGGCCGCCCGCGGCCTCCACTTCTCGACCAGCACGCGGATTTCCTCAGTCCGTGGGATCTCATGACGCTTCTCGACGCCGCTGACCGACCGCTGGACGTGATGGTCGAGGCGAAGGCGAAGGATCTCGCCGTGCTCTCGGTGCGGCGGGCTCTCGACCGGCTAGCGGGAAAGGCGGCCTAGCACTACGCCGAAGAGGGCGTGCCGGAGGGTCGCCTGCACGAACGCGCGTGGGTTGGTGAAGAGGGGCGGAATTCCGGCCTCGCCGCGCGCCGGATGGTGGCGGTCGACGAAGTAGGAGAGCGGGTAGAGCCCGACGTGCTCGGCGAGCGCCATTCCGATCGCAACGCGCTCTTTGCTGTACGGGACACGGCGCTGGATTTGGTCGAACGCGAACCCGAAGAGCGCGCCGTTCGCCGCGTGGATCGCGAAGCCGACCGGCCATGCGAGCCGCCCGCGCGTGAACGTCTTGCCGAGCAACAGCACGTCGGAGTAGTCGCAGCGGAGTAGGCGCCGGTCGATCGGCTCCAGGAGACTCCACACAGAGGCGGCGACGGCTCCGGCGGCCGCTGGATGAAGGCCTCGCTCGTCCACAATCCCAAGCATGCCCGAGGGTGACTCGCTTCATCGCGCCGCTCGTCGGCTCCAGGTGCTGGTAGGAGAGACGGTCGAGGTCGAGAGCCCGAACCCCAGGGCAGCCGCGACGGGTGTGGCCGAACAGCTCGACGGGCGGCGCCTCGAGGGCGTGGAGGCGGTTGGCAAGAACCTGCTGCTGAGCTTCGAAGGCGGGCTCGTGCTCCGGAGTCACCTGCGGATGTCCGGCCGCTGGACCGTGCGCGCCCGCGGCTCGGTTACGCGGGGCCGGCCCTGGCTCGTGCTGCGTGGGCGCGGCCGCGAGGCCGTGCTGTGGGGCGGCCCCGTGCTCGAGTTGAAGAGGCGCGCCGTTCGCCGGCTCGGGCCGGACATCCTGGCGCGGCCGCCGGACCTCGATCGGATGGTCGCGAATCTCCGTCTCGCGGGCAGGCGCGAGGTCGGAGACGCGATTCTCGACCAGCGTCTCGTCGCCGGGATCGGGAACATGTGGAAGGCGGAGGCGCTCTGGCGGGCAGGCGTTTCTCCGTGGCGCCCCGTCGGTGAAACCTCTGATGCGCAGCTTCGGGCCGTGCTCGAGCAAGCGGCGCGCCTGATGCGGCACTCCGTCGACACCGGCCGCGAGGAGCGGGAGATCTACCGCAATGCAGGGCGTCCATGCCCGCGGTGTCGGACGCCGATCGACTCTCGCGGCCAGGGCGATGCGAACCGGACGGCCTACTGGTGTCCCGTGTGCCAGCCGTGGGAGAGAGGAGCGGGGCGACCGGGCGCGTAAGTGGACGGGTGATCCGGTCGCCGAACCTGCACCACACGCTGCGTGCGTTCTGCCTCGGGGCGTTCGCCGCCGTGAGCCACGAGCTCGACGACGGCGGAGACGTCCCTTTCTCGTTCGAGGAGCACCAGGCGCCGGGGAGCCCGACGCTGTACGAGTACCGGCCGCTCGTCAAGCCCTTCCTCGACGCGCGGGCAGGCCGGTTCGCGGCGCTGGCGGATGCCCAGCCGGTGCTCGCCGAGCTGGAGCGGGAACCGGCGGCGGCCGTCTTCGCCCAGGCGCACTCGAGCGGGCGGCCGAGCTCCCGGGAGGCGCTGACCCGTACCGTGCTCCTGCCGCTCCTCGCCGAGACGGCGGAGGCCTGCGGCGGCTTCGACTGGGACGACTCGGCCTTCGAGCGTGTGTACGCGGCGTTCGAGGCCTCGCTCTTCGGCTCGCGACGCGCGTACGGGGCGATCGCGCCGCTCGTGGGTCTCTCTGTGGGAGGGCTCGTCGATCTCGGCGGCGGGCTCCGCGTTCGTCACGTCGCTTCGGGAGAGCTTGCAGCGCACTGGCCGCAGGCGGGAGGGCTGCTTCCGGAGGGCTTCGAGCGCGAGCCCGATCGGCTGTGCGTCCTCGAGTTGGAGGCCGAGCTGGGCGACGGGTCGGGATCGGGCTCCGGCGCCGTGCCCGATGCGCCCGGCGAGCTCGCGGATGCGATCACGGCGCTGCGGCTCGCGACGGCCGGCGCGATCGCGGCCGGCCCGGTGCTCTTCGAGCGGCTCGACTGGCGGCCCTACGGGATTCGTCCGGTGCTACCGATCGCGGCGACGGCGCCGCCGGGCGAGGGCGTCCGGTTGGACCCCGTGCGTGCCGAGAGGGCGCGGCGGCTTCGCGAGCGGCTCTCGGCTGCGGACGACGACCGCGATCTGGGCGAGGCGCTCGACCGGTGGGAGCTCTCGCTCTTCCAGACGGACCCCTTCGCTTCGGAGCAGCTGCGCGGCTCGCTCACGTCGCTGCTGGGCGGCGGCGAGGGGTTATTCGCCGGGTCGCTGCGTGCGGCTGCCGTTCTCGGCGAGACACCACGCGAGCGCTCGGCGATCCTCGACAGGCTCCGGCTGCTAGCGGCCGGCGACGCGGCGGCCGCGACGTCCGATCTCGTCCGGTCTTCCCTCGTCGCGGTGCTCGAGCACGGCGACCGCGCGGCGCTGCTCCGGACGCTCGACGAGACGCTCCTCGGCCTCCGGCCCAAGCCGACCGTGGCGCCTGAGCCTGCCCTCGCGGTCGGCGCACTCTAGGCACAAACACTGCACAGACACGTGCGCTCCGTACGGGTACGTTCGGCGTCATGGACGAGGCACGCGCAGTCCTGGATCGGCTCGACCGGATCGAGTTCCTCGACCGGGAGGCCGCCCCCGCCGGCGAGCTGCTCGAGGAGCTGCGCGACCTGCTTCGAGAGGCCGAGACCTGGCTGCGTGCGGAGCCCGATCCGCGCGCAGCCGTCGAGGCGCTTGCCGGCTGCCGGCGCGCACTGGACACCCAACCGGAGGAGGGGATGCTCCTGGCTTCGCGACCCTGACATCACGATCCCCGAGGTGGCGCGATCCGGCTTTTCCGGCACACTGAGTCCGTGCAGGACAGTCCGGTCCCGGGCCGAACGACAGGCTGCGTATGCGCCTAGCCGGCCTTTTCTCCCGCCCGCCGACGGGCGATCCAGCCGACGCCATGCCCGGCGAGGCCGAGGCTCCCGCCGCGCCGGAGGTCCCACCGACCCCTGACGTCACCCGCGAGGCGCGGGTCCTCGCGTTCGCCAACCAGAAGGGGGGCGTGGCGAAGACGACGTCGACGCTGAACCTCGCCGTCGCGCTGTCGGAGGAGGGCAACAAGGTCCTCGTCGTCGACATGGACCCGCAGGGCAACCTGACGATGAGCCAGGGATTCAACCCGGACCAGATCGACCGGTCGATGTTCGACGTGCTCGTCCATCGGCTGCCGATCGAGCAGGTGATCCAGGAGGCCGAGGTCCACCTCGCCGTGTCTTCGATCGATCTCGCCGGGGCGGAGCTTGCCCTCTCGAGCATGATCGGCCGCGAACGGGCGCTCGAGAAGGCGCTGACCCCGATCAAGGAGCGCTACGACTTCATTCTGGTCGACACGCCGCCGTCGCTCGGCCTGCTCACGATCAACGCGCTCGTTGCCTCCAGTGAGGTGATTGTCCCGGTGCAGTGCGAGTACCTCTCGCTGAGGGGGCTCGTCCAGCTCGAGAACACGCTGTCGATGATCCGGGAAAACCTGAACCCCAACGTGGGGATTCAGGGGATCCTGCCGACCATGTACGACGGCCGGACGCTGCATGCGCGCGAAGCGGTCGAGATCCTGCAGGAGAACTTCGGCGACCTGGTCTTTCACACCCGGATCAAGAAAACGGTGCGCTACGCCGAGGCGCCGGTGAAGGGAAGCTCGGTGCTCAAGTACGACCCGACCGGCAGTGCTGCGGCCGCGTACCGGGAGCTCGCGAAGGAGGTGCTCAATGGCGCGAAAGCGCGCAAGCATGCGTGACGGCCCGCTCGCCGAGCTCTTCAGGGCAACGGAAGCGGCGCAGAAGCAGGCCGAGAAGGAGGGAAGGGCCGTTCCGGGCGAGCCGCTCGAGGAAACGGTCGAGCATCCGCCGCCCAAGCTCGAGGTCGCACCCGAGCCGGAGCGCGGGGAGTCGGCGCCGGAGCACCTCGACCGGGTGCCGTCGGCCCCTGCCCGTCCCAGGCCGGCCGAGCCCGTCCAACCCCGCGAGCCGTCGCCGGACCGCGGGATCGCACGGCTTCTCGAGCCGCTGCCCGAGCCACCCCCGCGGCTGCATCGCGCTCCGCGCGCAGACTCTGCCTACCTCGCGGACATCAAGGTCGTGGGTGTCGGCGGGGCCGGGCTGAACGCGGTCAACCGGATGATCGACGCGGGCATCGCGGCTGTCGAGTTCGTCGCCGTCAACACCGATCTCCAGCAGCTCGCCCTCAGCGACGCGGAGGTGAAGATCCACATCGGGCGCGAGCTCACAGGCGGTCTCGGCTCCGGCGCGGAGCCGGACATCGGCCGCCGCGCAGCCGAGGAGGCCTACGACCAGGTCAAGCGGGCGCTTCGCGGCGCGGACATGGTCTTCGTCACCGCCGGCGAGGGCGGGGGGACCGGCTCGGGCGCAGCCCCGGTCGTCGCAAGCGTCGCGCGCGAGGTCGGTGCCTTGACCGTCGGCATCGTCACCATGCCGTTCCGCTTCGAGGGCACGAAGCGCCGATCGCAGGCGGAGGCGGGCGTTCACGCGCTCCGCGAGGCCTGCGACACGGTGGTCGTGATCCCGAACGAGCGCCTCCTCGAGGTGCTCGACAAGAGCACCTCGATGCTCGACGCCTTCAAGATCGCGGACGACGTGCTGCGGCAGGGCGTGCAGGGAATCTGCGATCTGATCACCGAGCCCGGGCTGATCAACGTCGATTTCGCCGACGTCCGCACGATCATGAAGGGCGCGGGCACAGCGCTGATGGGGATCGGTTTCGCGACCGGCGAGAATCGTGCCGTCGAGGCTGCCGAGCGCGCGCTGCGCTCACCGCTCGTCGACACCGAGCTCGTGAGCGCCAAGGGGATCCTGCTCTCGATCGCCGGTGGAAACGACCTGTCGCTGTACGAGGTCAACGAGGCGGCCGAGGTGATCAGGGCTGCGTCGACGGACGACACGAACATCATCTTCGGCGCGACCGTGGACGAGCGACTCGAAGGGCAGGTCTGGGTGACGGTGGTCGTGACCGGCGTGGGACAGAGGGGCGGATCGCGACCGTTCACGGCGCGCCCTGAGCAGTCGCCGACGCAGTCCGACGACCCACTCGAGCCGCCCTCGTTCCTCCAGAGCTGATCGCCGCGCCGTGAGAGGCGCCATCGCAGCCGGGCATCCGCTGACGGCGGAGGCCGGAGCGCGCATCCTCGCCGACGGCGGCAACGCGGTCGACGCCTGTCTTGGCGCCGCCTTCGTCTCCTGGGTGGCGGAGAGCACACTGACAGGCCCAGGCGGCGGCGGTTTCCTGCTCGTCCACCGCGCGAAGGACGGCCATTCGCGCCTCCTGGACTTCTTCGTCTCGATTCCCGGGGCCGGCCTGGCAGACCCGATCAGCGAGATGGAGGCGATCGACATCGACTTTGACGACTCGAGCACGCAGGCGTTCGGTATCGGCGTCTCCTCGGTCGCTACGCCAGGCGTCGTCGCGGGGCTCGAGAGGGCACACCGCGCGTACGGGCGGGTGCCGTGGGCAACGCTCTTCGAGCCGGCGATCGCGACCGCCCGCGAGGGAGTCGTGATCACGCCCCAGCAGGGGTACCTGCACGCGATTCTCGACGTCATCCTGCGGCACACCGACTCGGGCAAAGCGATCTACGGGCCCGGCGGCGAGCGGCTGGAGGCGGGCGACCGGCTGGCGATGAACGACCTCGCCTCGACCATGGAGATCCTCGCCGAAGGAGGTGCTGAGGCCTTCTACGACGGCGTACTCGCTGAGCGCATCACGGACCGCATCCATGCGGGCGGCGGCCCGCTGACGAGGGACGACCTCCGCGGCTACCGCGTGATCTGGCGTCGTCCGATCACCGCCGAGTTCCTCGGACACCCATTTGTCTCGAACCCGCCGCCGTCCACCGGCGGCGTGCTCATTGCCTACGCCCTCCTGCTGCTCGACCGTGCCGGCCTCGGAGGTCAGCAAGGGAGCGCCGACGCGATCGCCCGGCTGGTCGGCGTCATGGGCGAGCAGGCGCTTGCGCGCGGACCGGGCTTCGCGCGCCAGCTCTACGGCGGCGGCCTGGCGCGCAGGCTCTACCACGAGGACCGGGTGTCCGAGGCAGCCGCACGCCTCCTCGAGCAGCGGCCGCCGATCATTCCGGAGCCGGCGGAGCCGTCGCGGACGACCCAGATCTCGGTCGTCGACGCGGACGGCAACGCCGCTTCGCTGACGGCATCGACCGGGTCGGGCTCAGGCGTGGTCGTCCCGGGCACGGGGATCCACCTGAACAACATGCTCGGCGAGCACCACCTGAACCTGGCGCGGCGGCGGCGTCGGCCGGGAGGTCGGCTGACGAGCATGATGGCGCCGTCGCTCGTCCTCCAGGACGGACGGCCGCGCCTCGTCGTCGGTAGCGCGGGCTCGGCCAGGCTCCGCGGCGCCATCCTCCAGATCGTCGTGAACACGGTCGGCCACGGGCTGCCCGTCGAGGAGGCGATCGGCGCGCCCCGTGTTCACCTGGACGACGGCCACGTCCACTGCGAGGGCGGTCACGATCTCGCCCAGCTGGACGAGCTCGAGCGCCGCGGCTACGACGTCGTCCGGTGGCGCCGCCGGAACCTCTACTTCGGCGGCGCCGCGGCCGTCGAGATGCGATCGGGCGGGACGCTCGCAGCGGCAGGCGACGCCCGTCGGGGAGGCCATGGGATCGTCTGCTGAGCGGATCGTCGTCCGCAAGGCGCAGCCGGGGGACGCCGGAGCGCTTGTCGAGCTCGCCGAGGCCGTCGCCTCCGAGCCCGAGGGCTGGCTGATCTCCGACGGAACCTGGCGAACACCCGGCGAGGAGCGACGGTTCCTGCGCGCGCTGCGCCGATACGACGACGCCGCCGTCTTCGTGGCCGAGCTCCCGGGGGACGGCATCGTGGGCAGGCTCTCGCTCGGCCGGGACCCGCATCCAGCGAGCAGGCACGTCGCCGACCTGGGTCTCATGGTCTCCGAGCGGCATCGCCGGCGCGGGATCGGAACGGCCCTGCTCCGGGAGGCCGAGGAGTGGGCGAGGACAGTCGGCGTCCGCAAGCTCGAGCTGCACGTCTTCCCACACAACGACGCGGCGATCCAGCTCTACGAGAGCTGCGGCTTCCGCCGAGAGGGCCTGCGGCGCGGCCATTACCGCCGCGGCGCGGAGTACCTCGACGCGGTGCTGATGGCGCTCGACGTCCACTAGATTCAGCGAGTGGCCTCGCTCGCCCAGATCGCGGACAGCTTCTTCAAGCCGCCGGTTCGCGACCTCGTCCCCTATGAGCCCGGCAAGCCCGTCGAGGAAGTCCAGCGAGAGCTCGGCCTGGAGCGCGTGGTCAAGCTGGCGTCGAACGAAGGGCCGTTCGGGCCCTTCCCCGAGGCGATCGAGGCCCTGGCGGCCGCCGCGCCCGAGCTGAACCGCTATCCGGACGGGGGCGGCTACCGGCTTCGGGCGGCTCTCGCAGAGCGGCACGGCGTTCGCTTCGAGGAGGTCGCGCTCGGCGCCGGCGCCGACGGCGTCGTCGATGCGCTCGCGCAGATCTCGGTCGAGCCCGGCGACGAGATCGTCTGCGGCTGGCCGAGCTTCCCCAGCTATGTGATCGGGGCAACCAAGCTCGGCGGCGTCGCACGGACGATCCCGCTCGTGGACGGACGCTACGACCTCGACGCGATGCTGGCCGCGGTCACCGATCGGACCAAGCTCGTCTTCGTTTGCCACCCGAACAATCCGACGGGGACGATGAACAGCCGGGCCGAGCTCGACGGGTACTTCGAACGCGTTCCAGCCCATGTCGTCACCGTCCTCGATCAGGCCTACTTCGAGTACGTCGACCACTCCGACTACGCCGACGGCATCGAGGAGTATGTGAAGGCGGGCCAGAGGGCGATCGTCCTGCGCACCTTCTCGAAGATTTTCGGGCTCGCCGGGCTGCGCGTCGGCTACGGCATCGGCCCCGCGGAGCTGGTCATGGCGATCGGCAAGGTTCGGCGCGCGTTCGACATCACCTCGCCTGCCCAGGTCGCCGCCCTCGCCAGCCTCGCAGCGCCAGGCGCGCAGGACGAGCTGGAGCGGCGCCGGCGGGTGAACGCCGAAGGCCGGCCGGCGATCCTGGAGGCGCTCAGAGACCACGGCTTCGAGCCCCTCGAGCCGGCGGTTGCGAACTTCGTCTTCGCCCAGGTGGGCGACGACTCGCGCCCGCTCTTCGAACAGTTGCTGCGCGAGGGCGTGATCGTGCGGCCGACAGGCGGGTTCGGCGCTCCCGGCGCGATCCGCGTCACGGTCGGCACGCCCGACGAGAACGCGTTCTTCCGCGCCGCGCTCGGCCGCGTGACCGAACTCGCCCGGACTTAACTCGATTGAGGGAATTTGCAGGCACTTTCGAACCTGCGCGTTACCGTTTGTTGTAGAGGAGAACAGTGCTGAACCGCCAGGTCACGCTCTTTCGGGAAGTCCAGAGCTTTCGCCTGCTCGCACTTGCCACGGTCGGCTCCGCCTTCGGCACCTGGCTCGCCTTCGTCGCGCTCACGATCGACGTCTACGACAGGACCGACTCCGCGGTCTGGGTCAGTGCGCTGCTGATCGCAGACTTCCTGCCTGCGATCGTGATCGGGATTGCCGCGTCGTCGCTCGTCGACCGGCTGCCGCGGCGCCGGCTGATGATCGCCTCCGACCTCGCGCGCGTCGCGATCTTCGCGGTGCTGCCGTTCGCGAATGGCCCCGCAGCCATCGTCGCGCTTGCCGCGTTGGCAGGCTTCGCGACCGGGTTCTTCCGCCCGGCCCTCTACGCAGGTCTCCCGAACCTGCTGCCCGACGAGGATCTTCCGCACGCGAACTCTCTGCTGCAGACGATCGAGAACGTCGCCTGGGCTCTCGGGCCCGTCCTGGGAGGCGTGCTCGTCGCCGCGAGGGGGGCCGATGCGGCGTACTGGATCAATTCCGTCACGTTCCTCGTCTCTGCCGGCTTGCTCGCGGGCATCCCGGACCGGTTGCTGCAGTCGGCCCAGGCGGTAGGGCGCGGCTACTGGCGCGATCTGACTGACGGCTTCAAGCTTGTCCGGGACTCGCGCGCACTCCTCACAGTCCTGGCAGCGTGGAACGTCGTGATGCTGGCGACCGCCGGTGCCAACGTCGCCGAGATCGTCCTCGCCAAGGAGACCTTCGATGCCGGGGACTTCGGCTACGGCCTCCTCGTCGGTGTGACGGGTGTGGGCCTCGCGCTCGGGAGCCTGCTGGCCGGCTCGCAGCTGGAGCACCGGGCGCTTGCGACGGTCTACGCGACCTCGATCGGACTCGTCGCCGTCGGGATGGTCGGGGCGGCGGCTGCGCCGAACGTCTGGATTGCCGCGGTCTCGGTGGGGGTGGCCGGGACCGGCAACGGCGCCGCGGTCGTCTGCAATGCGCTCCTCGTCCAGCGGGGTGCGCCCGACGAGCTCCGCGGTCGCGTCTTCACGTTGCTCATGAGCTCCAACTACGTCGTGCTCGGAATCGGGATGATCGCAGCCGGACCGCTCACGAACGAGCTGGGCCCCCGGACCGTCTGGGCGATCGCCGGCGGGCTCGCGGCGGTCGCGGCGCTTGTCGGGCTTCTGCTCGCCCGCGGTGTCGCGACGAGAGCCCGACCGGCAGAGGCTCGGACCGCTGAGCCCGAGGCCGTCGAAACGGCCCGGCTCTAGGCTTTCGGCGTGGCCGGGAGCAAGTGGACGCAGGAGCGCCTGCTCGAGGGGGTGCGGAGCGGAGACCGGCGCGCGCTGGCACGTGCGATCTCCCTGGTCGAGGACTCCGACCCGCTGGCCTACGACCTCGTCCGCGAGCTCTACCCGGACACGGGACAGGCATACGCGCTCGGCATCACGGGGCCGCCCGGCGTCGGGAAGTCCAGCCTGATCAGCGCGGTCGTCCGTCATGTCCGCGGCGACGAGCTGACGGTCGGCGTCATCTCGGTCGACCCGTCGAGCCCGTTCTCGAAAGGCGCGCTCCTCGGCGATCGCATTCGGCTCTCCGACCATTTCCTCGATCCGGGCGTCTTCATCCGCTCGATGGGGACGCGCGGGCACCTCGGCGGCCTCGCCGAGGCGACGCTGCAGGCGCTCCTCGTGCTCGATGCGGCGGGCCGCGATCTGATCTTCCTCGAAACGGTCGGCACTGGCCAGAGCGAGATCGAGGTGATCGGCGTCGCGGACACGGTGGTGCTCGTGCTCATGCCGGGCTCCGGCGACTCCGTTCAAGCGCTGAAGGCGGGGATCATGGAGATCCCGGACGTGATCGTGGTCAACAAGAAGGACCACCCGGCCGCGAAGACGATGCTGAACGAAGTGCGCTCGATCCTCGCCCTCGACACGGAAAGCGACTGGAAGCCGCCGATCGTCCTCACCGAGGCCGTCACCGGCGAGGGGGTGCCCGAGCTGTGGGAAAAGATCGCCGGTCATCGGGCATACCTCGAGGCGGACGGCCTCCTTGACGCACGGCGGCGCAAGAATCTGGCGGGCGAGGTTTTCACGGTCGCATCCGCCCGCGCCAAGACCCACCTGGAGCGGGCAGTGGCCGACGACCCGGAGCTGCGCCGCCTGCTCGACGAGGTGCAGCGGCGGGAGCTCGATCCCCTGACGGCGGTCCGGGAAATAATGGTGCGGGTGTTCAAGGTTGAAGCTGACGGAAATAGCCCCGACCGCAGCTGACATCCGCGACGCGCGCGAGCGGATCGCCGGCGTCGCCCGCGAGACGCCGGTGTACAGCTCCGAGACCTTGTCGCGCATCGCTGGCCGGGAGGTCTGGCTCAAAGCCGAGAACCTCCAGCGCACCGGCGCATTCAAGGTGCGCGGAGCCGTGAACCGGCTCTCCCTCCTCTCCGAGGCGGAGCGCGAGGCCGGCGTGGTCGCCGCGAGCGCCGGCAACCACGGCCAGGCGGTCGCGTGGGCGGCCCGCCAGGCCGGCGTCCAGGCACGGATCTTCGTCCCGCAGGACGCGCCGATGGCGAAGGTCGAGGCCTGCCGCACGTACGGGTCGGAGCTGATCCTCGAGGGAGAGCGGTTCGAAGACGCGATGGCGGCCGCCATGGCCGACGTGGAGGAGCGCGGCGCGACGTTCATCCACCCGTTCGAGGACCCGCAGGTCATCGCCGGCCAGGGGACGATCGGGCTCGAGCTCGCGGAGCAGGTGGCGCATGCCGAGACGGTCCTCATCCCGGTCGGCGGCGGAGGGCTGGCGTCGGGGATCGCGATCGCCCTCCGCGACCTCAGGCCCGACCTCCGCATCGTGGGTGTCCAGGCCGGCCTCTCCGGCTTCACGATCGCCGACGGGGTCTTCGTGAAGAAGCCGGGCGACCTGACGATGTCGATCCTCGACGACGTCCTCGACGACATGGTGGACATCGACGACGAGGCGATCAGCGAGGCGATCGTCCTCCTGCTCGAGCGCGCGAAGCTCGTGGTCGAGGGCGCGGGCGCCGTCGGCGTCGCCGCCCTGCTCGCCGGCAAGGTCGGCGGCTCCTCCGGCCCGGTTGCGATCGTCCTCTCGGGCGGGAACATCGACCCGTCGCTGCTGATCTCGGTCATGCGCCACGGTCTGACGGTCAGCGGCCGCTACCTCGT
>Ga0126304_10001123_pt1 | contig 12219 bp, 11 predicted proteins | sample Plot25_FD_92538 | JGI IMG/M metagenome (GOLD analysis project Ga0126304, IMG submission 92538) | Serpentine soil microbial communities from UC McLaughlin Reserve, CA, USA - Plot25 | ecosystem: Environmental > Terrestrial > Soil > Grasslands | place: USA: UC McLaughlin Reserve, Lake County... | reverse complement strand
TTCCACATTGGTGTTCTACACCAATGGATACACCAACAGGTCGCGATTCAGAGAGATTCCGTGAGACATTCTGAGAGAGAAATTCGCGAACGTACGGGGAGAAATGGCGTTAGGGCGTGGCCCTGCAATGGTTTTGTAAACAGCAGGTTAGGAGTTCGAGTCTCCTCGTCGGCTTCCAGAAATCCACGGATTCAAACCAATTTTGATTGAGGAGCGGGACTATTGAGGTCCCACGCTCTTTTCTTGACCCAGATGGGGATCATGAGTACAGGACGACGAACAGACTAGCCTTGGTCTGGCAGTTCGGTTGCTCTACTTTCTACATGTCAGCCGCAGAGGTAGATTTCAACTTCCTCAATCGACTCGGACTAATGACCGTTAGTCCAGCGAACGATCCGGATGTTGCGACGCTCCGTCTTGTATTCTTTTGCTACCGAGCCACGAAGTACGTCGAGCCCGTCAGCATGGCAAGAAGGAGCCCCGCAATGGCCCGCTTGTTCGTGAGTGCTGCGACATGGAAAGCTTTCGACCAAGTGACTCTCACCATCTCCGTCACCGGATGGGACGATGGTCTCCCCTGTCGCGGCCTCGCGCTGGAAAACTTCACGGTGCACCAGGCTCCAGGCGTTTTTGATGATCCCTTTCGAGACGGTAGGAACTGATCAGGGAGGCGCCGGATGGAGTCTATACCCTGCTTATCGCAAACGAGCACCCCCTGGGAGAGATCTTTGATCACGGCACGCTTGTAATTACCGTCACAAAAGTTGACGCAAGTGGCTGAGTACAGGATCGTCGGCAGGTCGTCATCACTGCAGACTTCCAGTAACGACTTTTCCGACTCGCCAGACCCCGGTCCAGCGCCGACGTGTAGTTGCCACTCGAGACCTACGCGATCGGTGTAAACATTGAGCGGATCATTGTCGTATGCCTACCCGTTGCTCCATTGATTCGTCATCTGCTGCGGGAGAGGGGCCGTGAGCGAGACGGCCGATGAGAAGCGAGGTCCGTCATGGATCGTTCGCAGGACGCCTTCACCTCTGAGGAGATCTGTGAGCAGGCCAAGGGGAATGTCGGGGGCCTGTCCTTGCTCTTGCTGACCTATGCGCGGGATCGGGGACACCCGCTGGACGAGGCCGCCCGGTTTTTCGGCCGCGTCTTCGCGCCGAGTTGGGACGAGGTGTCAGCGCGAGACGCCCGAACAGCGGCACGCTGGGCGGCCTTGAACATGGTCACGGGGGGCGGGGAGCTGCGTCGCTTGGAGGGTGATGCGCGGCTCGCGGAGTCCGTCATTGGCCGCTGGCCACTGGACGAGGATCGTGCCTTCTTCGGGTTGTCCCAGCAGGAGGCGGACATGCTCTATGCGCTGTTCACCCCCATTGCCGAGCGGCTGGGACTCGCCTACACATGGAGCCGGGACGGCGATGCCGTCACGATGACTTTCGCGGCGGAGGATTAGAGGCGGCAGGGGTGGAGGGGGAGCGGCCCGCTCATCCGCATTGACCACCCAGTACGGCACCGGCGGTTTTGAAACCGGTTCCGTTGATCGATACGTGCGCTGCGATCCACGCATGGAATACCGGTGGGGGACCTGTCACAAAATCCTTGTCCAGAGATCTGGGTATCCCCGGGCCCCCTGTGATCGATGCATCATCCGGAGCCAGGGCGCATCTTGTGGCCGAGTACAAAGGAACGGTGTAGTTCAGGTCCGCCTTGATTGCTATCTGCACGGGTGTCCCTGCGGCTATATTGGCGATCCTCAGCGCGCCTGCGTCTGCGCCCCGGGGAGCGATCGGCTGCTATCAGAAGCGGGATTCGCCCGGGGACCAGGGGATGAGGGTGCGACCCGTGGAGATCTGTGTGGAGGGTGGGACACGCCTACCATCCCATGGCATACCCATCGCGGCGCGGGTCTGCTCCGCCGATGAACGCCCCACTTTCTGCAACGCGGTACACACCCTGCCCACCCCCGACTCCCCAATGAAAGGCGGGCAGCACCGTCAACGCGTGACCAAACGCCTCGAGCTTCGCCCGGACATCTGCTGGGACGCGATCTTCGATGTCCACGTGGGTTCCAGCAAACACCCGGATTCGCGGTGCCTCGATCGCCTCCTGGACACTCATTCCGAAGTCCAGCACGTTGAGTAGCATCTGACTCGTCGTCTGCGGGATCCCATGACCACCGGGAGTCCCGATGGCCATCAGGAGCTGCCCGCTGTTCAAGACCATGCATGGCGAGAGGCATTGCTCGACCGGCCGGTTCGGCGCAATCTGGTTGGGGCTTCCAGCTTCTACGTCGAACCACCAGGCGAAATCATTCAAGAACAAACCGGTCTCACCGGCGATGGCGCCGCACCCGAAGGCATTGCCCAGGCTCTGGGTCATGGACACGACGTTACCAACCGAATCGGCGGCGCACAGATAGGTTGTATGCCCCGGATCTCCGGCAACTCCCGCGACTAGTGAACCGCTGCGACTCCAGCGCTCTCCCGGGCTGTCGACGGCCTGTCGCGCCGAGATGAGGTTGCGGCGCTGGGTGGCGTACTCCTTCGAGAGCAGCCGATCAACAGGCGCATCGGGCCGCGTGGTGTATTCGGCGCGGTCGACGGACGCGAGCTTGATCGACTCGATGAGCACATGCAAATAGTCCGCGGAATTGTGTCCTAAGGCCTGGGCATCGAAGCCCTCCATGAGGTTCAAGGTGATGAGGATCTGGATCCCCATCGAGGGCGGCGGCATCGTGAGGACGTCGAACTCCCGAAATCGGGTGCCGATCGGGGTCGTCCAGCGCAGTTGAGGTTGGGCCAGATCCTCCCGTGTGATCAACCCTCCCTGCTCTTGACAATACCGTGCGATCTCGCCCCCGATTGCACCACCGTAGAGCGCATCGGCACCCTCTGCCACAAATCGACGATAGCTCTCTGCTAGCTGCGGCTGGCGAAAGATAGCCCCGGCCGACGGAGCCGGGTTGTTGGCGTAGAAGCGGCGGCTGGTCTCGAATGTCTGCAATCGTGCGCGGTTCGTCGCGATCCAGCCAGCATTCCCTTCCGTCAACGGGAATCCGTTCTCCGCATAGTCGATGACATCACGGAATACCCGAGCACGGTCCATGGATCCGAAGCGCTCCAGTGCGGCCAGCCAGCCTCCCAGGTTGGCAGGCACGAGTGCGGAGCGAAGATCGTCCTGCGGGATGGCGCTGTCCCCGGCGAACGCCTGCGGTGTGGCCGCAGCCGGGCTGCGTCCCCCGAAGTCCAGCGCGATCACCTCGTCGTTATTGGCGGTTCTGACCAGCATCTGTCCAACGCCAAGCGCGCCAGACATGTTCGGCTCAACGGCATTCAGCGTCGCCGCGGTGGCCACGGCCGCGTCGATCGCATTCCCGCCATCCACCAGCACCCGCAGCCCAGTCAGTGAGGCAAGCGGGTGCGCGCTGGCAACCATGCCGTTGCACGCGGTAACCGCCACGCGGCTCGCCCGCGGGACAAACCCTGGAAGGGTCGCATCAAGCGATGTCACCGCCATCGGGCATCCTCCGTGTCAACCACCGCAAACACGTGCCTTACAGAGCTGCAAATCGCCGATCCGGGCCTCCTTGCTCCACTTTCTAAGCTTGTGATTAAGCTTTATTCCTCGACTCGTTGGAATGTCAGTCGCTCGTTCACCATGCCATTCCTGAACATGTCCTGGCACACGGCCGCGAACTCCTTGAGTCCTTCCGTAATCGTGGCGAACAGATTCCCCGGCATGTGGCCCTCAGGTCCATGCAGATAGTTGTTGCGCCCATAGAAGATGGCAAGGTCGATGAGCCCGGTTGCGGCACACTGTTCGCGTAGGTCTGGTGAAACAGGACCCCCAGGCGAGATGAAAAAATACAGAAGATCACCGGGGATGGGGAAGACGGTGGCGTTTTCACGCCCGGGTTCCTCGGCCGCAAACGGAGGCGTCAGCATATAGATTTCGTTGTTCGCCCACTTCGCGTGATACACCGGCCCAGACTTCGGAAGAGCGTTCCAGACGGCGTCGCACGTCTTCGGCGCCTCCTCCTCCATCAGGTCTGCGATCGCCCGTACTCCTCGCTGCTCAAGCAGGATCTCAATCTTGCGCGGCATCATGGCCTCCGTCACGATCGGCGAGATCGTTTACTCCGGATACGCACCTAGATGGTGCGCAGCTCATGGGACGTGCGGGTAAGCAAGTCGCTCCCCGAGGCGGTGACCGCTACGTTCTGTTCGATTTGATAGATGCCATGGTCGCGTATGATGGCGGGTTCGACTGTGATCACCATGCCCGGTTCCAGAATCGTGGGATCGGTAAGCGAGATATCTGGGGGCTCCGTACTCTGGAGCCCTAGCCCGTGACCGATGCGCCCAGAATCGAGGGGTTGGAGTCCGGCATGCAGGAGGGAATTGTCGACTGCCTTCACGATAGAAGCCACGGACGCTCTTGGCTTGATTGCGCTGACTCCAGCCATCGTCGCCTCCTGCACGAGTTCCTGGAGTTTCTCCTGCTCCGGTGTCGGTCCTCCGACGACGGCCGCCCGATCAAAGTCTGCTCGGTACCCATTCACGACCGCAGAGATGTCCATCCAGATCATGTCACCCGGCTCGAGGCGGCGGTCGCGTGGCTGGCCAAATGTGCGGTGATATTGCCCCCACCCCGACGTCATCATGATCCAGTCGATGCGATCTGCACCCTCTTCTAGCAAGAGCTGCCCCAGCCGGCGAGCAATATCGCGTTCAGTCATCTCTACCTGCAACTCACCAAACAGCCGGACGAGCGCAGCATCGGTGACCCGGCACGCCTCCCGTAGACAGTCAACCTCCGCCGGCGATTTTCGCATTCGTAACGACCAGATGCCCGATGCGGCGTCGACAAACCGTGCATCAGGAAGCGCCTCTTGAAGCAGCCGAAAATCGAGCACGCTCACGCCAAGCCGTTGCTCATATCCAAGTTCAGCGCCAATGGACCCGGTTCCTAAACCGAGATCCTGGAAGGCCATCGCGAGGGTTTTGATCGGCGCCTGGCCCACAGCGGTCGTGGAGTAGATTCGGTCAATCCAAGACTGAGATCGGGCTTCGTCAGCGAGAAACGCGGGCACGACCAACGTTGGCGGCGCTTCTCGGGGAAGAATCGCGATCAGATTTCGGCTGAAGCTGACCCATGGGTGGACGGCTACGAATCCCGTGAAGTAGTTGAAATTTGCCTCGCTGGTCACCAGGAGCGCATCCGCGTCAATGCGGAGGAGCGCTTCACGCAATCGCGCGTATCGCTGGTCAAACTCCGCTCGTGGAAAGTTCACGCTCCCTCTCCTCATCACCTTGGTGATCTAGCTCGGTGTCACTCCACCACAAGAACTTCGCGGAGTTCGTCGAACGACGAGGAAATAGTTGCCGGCCGGGTGCCGAGCTCCGCGAGATGCTGCGGCCACTTGATTACCGTCGATGTCAGGAGCGCGGCCACGTTCGCGGTTTCGGAGATCAGGTCGTGCGAGAGCGCCTTCTTCGCCCCAGCAACCGACAATGCCGAGGCCGCTTCAACGGCGATGCCATGGCGGGCAAGGAGTTTCATGGCGTCCCGAATTTCGGCATCGGTCACGTCGATGGCAAACCCACCCGACCCATAGATCGCGGACAGCACGTGATCGCCGGCAGTCGCTTCTCGGGCGGACGTCGCTATTGACCACGCATCCTCAATCGGGGTGATAGTGCTCTGCCTCGCCGCCACTGAACGCACAACCGCGTTCGCTCCTGCCGCCTGGCAAGCGACAAATTTCGGCATTTGGTCAGCCAGTCCGATCTCCAGGAATTCCCTCCACCCCTTGAACAACCCGTAGAGACCGTCACCGCCGCCCACCGGTACGAAGACGAACTCGAGCGGCGCATGCCGCGACGCCAAGATCATCTCGAAGGCGATCGTCTTGTAACCTTCAATGCCGAATGGTGAGCCCACGGGCATAGGTGCGAGTGTCGACGTCGGAAACCAGCCGTGGTCCCGCACGAGTGTCTCCAAAAGCCTGCCACGTGCTTGCCATCGGGTGACGATCGCCTGCGCTCCGTAAGCCTGAATCAAATCAAGAAGCAGCTCAGGCGTTTCATCCGGCAGGAGAACCGCGCATCGCATGCCGGCCGCAGCGGCGTAGGCGGCGGCAGACGCCCGATGGTTCCCAGTCGACGACGACGCAATCTTTTCGAAACCCATCTCCCGTGCCACGGACACGGCCACCGCATTGAAGCGATCTTTGTATGACCAGGTTGGATTCTGGCTCTCGTTCTTCAATGTCAGATTGTAGAGCCCAATCGCGTTGTTGAATCGCCGCACGGAGATAAGGGGGGTTCCCCCTTCTCCCAGCGTAACCGCCTGCTCTGGGTATCGGACTGGCAGCAGCGGGCTGAAGCGGAGGAGATCGGTCCGACATTCGTCTAGAGATCCATTTGCCAACTCACGCTTTGCCGCATCGAGATCGTAGCGAACCTCAAGAGCCGCTCCCGGAAGCTGCCCGACACAGTTCGGACAGCCGAGGAAGTACGGGCTCAAAGCAAACTCGCTCCCGCATCGCATGCACACCAACCAGCGGTCCGCCATGCCCTTTTCCACCTTGCGAAATGACTTCGCGGCTACTCAACCGCCGGCACGACATACAGCGTATCTGGGGCCAACACGACGGTCACCGCGTCCCCTTCGCTCCAACGGCGGGAACCGGGCCGGTCCTGATCCACAACTTGCAGGGTTTGTCCCCCGTTGAGGAGGACTTGGTAGGTGGTGCTGGCACCGGTGTAGACGGCCCGCGTGATCATCCCCTTCGGGCTGACCGCCGTTGCCGCTTCGTTTGCGCACGGCGTTATCACAATGGCTTCGGGCCGGACGGCAAGCTCGACGGGTATCCCCGTGCGCCGTGCCGCGGCATGCACCGCATGTTCCGGAACGGGGATGACGAGCCCAAGATCACCGATGAAGGTCCATTCGTCTCGGGCAGGCTCGAGACGGCCCCGGATGAAGTTGACCTGCCCGATGAAACCGGCAACAAACTCGTTCGCCGGTTTCCGGTACACCTCTGTCGGGGTGCCAATCTGCATGATCTGGCCGTGATCCATAACGACGATACGGTCGCTGACCGTCATCGCTTCTTCCTGATCGTGGGTCACGTAGATGGCCGTGATGCCGAGCCGCCGCTGCAGATCGCGCAACTCGGTCTGCATCGCCTTGCGTAGCTTCGCGTCAAGATTGGAGAGTGGCTCGTCGAGTAAGAGCACGTATGGCTCGATGACGATCGCCCGTGCGAGCGCGACTCGCTGTTGTTGTCCGCCACTCAGCTGCCGGGGATAACGCTGCTGCATCTGGGTCAGCTGGACCAGATCCAGGACCTGCGCCACCCGCCGCTTGAGCTCGCTCGATCCCACCTTGCGCATCTTCAGGCCGAAGGCCACGTTGTCGAACACCGTCATGTGCGGGAACAGGGCATAGTTTTGAAAGACCATGCCCAGATTCCGCTTGTGTGACGGCCGGTCGGTCATGTCCTCGCCCATGACTGTGATCGTTCCTGCATCCGGCTCCTCAAACCCGGCGATCATCCGCAGCGTCGTCGTCTTGCCGCAACCGGATGGTCCTAGGAACGACAGGAACTCCCCGCGATAGACATCGAGCGACACGTGGTCGACCGCGACGGCTTGGTCGAACCGCTTAGTAATCGCGTCTGCGCGCACCGCGAGATCGTCCACGCCTGGCCTCCCTCTCAGGCCTTTAGCGGCCACCGAACAAGCGTCGGACATCAACCAGCTTCGACAATGCCACGACGACCACCACCGTGAGTGCGATCAGCAGGATGCTAATGACTGCCAGCAGCGGATCCAGACTCATCACCACAATCTCGTACACCCACATCGGCAGCGGCTTGGTCGCCCCTGAGTAGAGGAAGAAGGTGACCGTGAACTGGGTGAAGGAGGTGACGAAGGCGAAGATCGCTCCCGCGATGATGCCTTGCCGAATCAACGGAAGCGTGACCAGGAAGAACGTCTGGACCGGGCCCGCCCCAAGTCCCATCGCCGCCTCTTCCAGTTGCTCTTCATAGACCTCCAGGCTGGCTCCCACCGTGAGCACGACAAAGGGAATCGTCAGAATCACATGGCCTAGGACCAGGCGCTCGAAAAATCCGAACCACCGGTACTCGCTAAAGACCAGCAACAGCCCCACCCCGATGACGAGCTGGGGAAACATGAGTGGCAGCAGGAAGACGTTGCGAAAAACCTCCTTGCCGGGGAAGACGTATTTGTGCAGAGCGTAGGCCACGAGGACCCCTACCACCACCGCGATAATCGCCACAACGAGCCCAATCTGGGCGCTGACTAGGATCGAGTTCGATAGTCCGGGCTTCGTCCCGCTCCTCCCGGCGAGGTGGTCGACGAGCCGCTCATACCACATCAGTGACACCCCGCGAGGTGGGAACTCCACGCTCTCCGACGCGGTGAAGGAGGTCAGGAAGATGATGAAGATTGGCGAGAGGAGAAACACTCCGACCAGGGCCACGTAGATGCGCAGCAGGACGCCGCCGAAGTCGAGACGACTACGCCGGCTCTTGCGCACCGGCGACGTTCGCTCCACAGCAGCTGCTGTCGTCACCGTCCGGCTAGTCACGTTGCCGCCAATTGAGTCCCATGCGCGAGGCGCGGATATAGAAGTAGAGGATGATCAGCGTGAGGGCAACGAGAATGATCGATTCGGCGGCTGCGAATGGCCAGTTGAGGAGCACCGACATCTGGGTCCGGATGAGCAAGCTCATAACCATCACCTTGCCACCTCCAAGCACGAGCGGCGCGACAAAGGCGCTAGCACTGAGGGCAAAGCAGAGGAGCGTGCCGGCCAGAATTCCGGGCAGGCTCATCGGCAGGGTGATCCGGAGGAACGTCTGGAACTTGCTTGCCCCTAGATTCTGTCCAGCCTCCCTCAAGGACGGGTCGATCTTCTCGAGCACCGCCGCGATCGGCAAGACCATGAACGGCAGGATCTCGTGGATGAGCTCGATGACGACCGAGGTTTCCGTGTAGAGCATGTAGAACGGCTCATCGCGCACGCCAAGCGAGATCAAGCTCTGGTTGATAAGCCCCCGGTCTCCAAGCAAGATGAGCCAGCCATACGCGCGCACGAGAACGTCGATCAAGAGCGGCACGATGACGATGAGCAGGAGCAGGTTCCGCACCGGACCACGAGACATGGCCAGAAAGTAGGCGTACGGGTAGCCGAGCACGAGGGCAATGAGCGTCACTACCAGGGCCAGCCTCAGTGTCTTGAGGAAGATGCCGCGGAAGTACGAATCACTAATGAAGTCCCCGTAATTCGACAGCGTCAGGCTCGGGTACATGCCGAGCCCGGGGTCCCAGCCGTTGAGACTGAATCGGGCCAGCATGACGACCGACATGACGAGAAACGCCAGAAAGAACGCGCCCGGGAGCAGCAGCGCGTAGGCGGTCAGCCAGCGGCGGGCGCGACGCGTCGCCGGAGATCGCGGTCGTCGTGATGGCGATCCTGGTGTTGGTGATGAAAGGGGGAGGGCCTCGGAGGACAGGGTGATCTCCCACGGGATAGGGGGCAGCCCCATCCGGGCCACCCCCTGCGGCGCGTGTTAGCCGACCAGCGCGCGTTCGTAGCGGGTAATCCAATCCTCCCGCACACTCAACAAATGCTCGAGATCAACGGGGATGGTGTTGTCGAGATCGTCGAAGGTGATCACACGCTTGGCGGTCTCAGGCGGAATGACCGCCTCGCTATTCGTCGGCCCGAACCAGAGCCCCTCGGCCATCCCTTCCTGGGCCTTCGGCTCCAGGCACTTGTTGACGAATGCCTCGGCCACCTCCTGCGGACCGGGATGCCCTTCGGGAATAGCGGCACAGGCGGGCGTGGCAAAGACCCCTTCTTTGAGCGAGAAGGTGTTCTCGATCGGGTACCCCTGCTGCATGTAGTCCCGGAAGATGTAACTCGTCCAGCTGAGCAGTTCGACATCCCCGGTCTTCATCAGTTCGGCGATCTGCGAGGTGTTTTCGGCGAGGACACGAACGTTGGGGCGCAATTCCTCGAGGAGGGCGAACCCGGGATCCGGGTTATGTTGGTCGCCCCCGGCAAGGATGGCCGCCGCGATCACCATGTGCAGTGCCGGCGTCTGGTTCGACGTCGGCATCGACGCCTTGTTACGCAGGTCCTCGGCCCAGAGATCCCGCCACGTTGTTGGCGGCGATGGATAGGCAGCCGTGTTGTACAGGAGGGTGTCGACGTAGGTGAAGAATCCGATGCCTTTGCCGTCTGCGACGATGAATCGCTCATCCACGTTGGCGGCATTCGGAATCTTCGCCAGATCGAGTGATTGCAACAGATTCTCTGGCACGACCGTCAGCACCCCGATGTCGTCCATCAGCACCACGTCAAGCTGAGGGTCGGCCGCTTGCGCGCGGACTTTGGCAATCGAGCCTGAGGTAAATCCGTACTCGACGATCACCTGCGCGCCAGTCTCTTCGACGAACGGATCAACCACGTTGCGCTGGATGTTGTCGCCCTCTGGACCCGACCAGAACTGAACGCGGATGGTCTGCCCGCTGAAGGGCTTGTCCTGGGCGGAAACCGCGCCTCGATTGATATCCGGAGATGCAAGTGCGGCGGCGATGGCCGTGCTGCTGAGACCAAGAGCAGCCAGACGCTTACCCAGTTCTCGGCGCGAGATACGCCTCTGAGCCAGTTCTTCAAACAGGTCGTCAACGTGGGTGCTGGTTTTCACGGTCCTTCCTCCCTGTTTCCAATACGACCGGATGTCTCATCCGGAGGATGCCCTCCGGTTTCAGACCACGAACAGTTGTTCCGGAATCGTGCTCAACGGTTCACACCCGCCGTCGGTGATCAGAACTGTCTGACTACACCCGACGGCCGCATGGCCGTAGTCAAAAAGGCCAGGCACAAAGTGGAAGGTCATCCCGGCCTGTAGCGGACGCGACTCCGTCTCCTTGATGCTCATGATGTGCCCCTCTCCCCAGTCCGGGGGGAAGTTGATGCCAATCGAGTAGCCGGTACGATGGCGGAAATAGTCCCCGAAATCGAGGTCCCGAATGGCGCCGCGACAAGCCCGATCAACTTGATTGGCCGGAACCCCCGGCGCGGCAGTCGCAATTGCAGCGCGCAACCCCGCTCTGGCGGCGGCGTCCATTCGCTTGATCTGGTCAGACGGCTCGCCAACGGAGAGGGTCCGAATGAGGGCCGCACTGTAACGATGGATGACGCCCGCATGTTCGAGAAAGACAACCTCTCCTTTCACGAGTTCACGGCCCGACCAGGTAGCGTGGGCGAGCGCCGAACGATAACCCGAGGCGACGAACGGTGGCAGCGACATGTATTCGCTGCCGTGCTCCAACGCTCCGGCATACATCGCGAGCGCAAGGTCATTCTCGGTCTTGCCACCAGCAGCCACGTCGATGGCGCGGCGCATCCCTTCATCACAGGCTGCCGCAGCCTGCCGGATGTAGGTGATTTCTTGATCCGACTTGATCAGCCGCAGCTGATCAACCGTGCCGGAAGCGTCGATGAACGTGGCATTCGGAAGCCCTTCCTGCAGCCGACGATAGTCCGCAACCGTGAGGAACCATGACTGCTCTTCAACTCCGATCGTCTTTTCGGCAAGTCCATGATCCCGTAACGTCCGAATCGTCTCCGCAACCGGGTCCTGGTTGTCGTCGTAGTAGGCGCGGGTGTCGATCCACGAAAGTCCCCGGACGTTCGTCTCCTCGAGGTATCGCGTGAACATGATCGGTTCGGTCACGAGCGGGACGATCGCGCACTGATAGGTGTAGTAGCCCGGCGTCTCATAGCCACTGAGGTAGTAGATATTTTCGGGGGTGTAGCTGAGGAGGACATCCACACCTCGTGCTTCCATTGCAGCGCGGAGATTGGAGAGCCGGTCGTGATATTCCTCAAGACTAAAGTGCAGATCCTTCTTGTCGACGACGGACATGTCTACCTCCACGTTGCGGCCGCATGCCGACCGACCTCCTCAGGCTGACTAACCGAGGAGCTCCTGGATGGTCAGGACGTAGATTTCTGCACAATTCTCCAATTCGGTGATGTTGACCGATTCGTCTGGACGGTGAGCAGCATGCTCGATGCTGCCCGGTCCAAAGATGACAGCTGGCGTATTGCCATCCTGTACCAGAATGCTGGCATCGCAGGTCGCCGACCATCCAGAGAAGCCGGGAT
>Ga0126304_10001121_pt1 | contig 12222 bp, 13 predicted proteins | sample Plot25_FD_92538 | JGI IMG/M metagenome (GOLD analysis project Ga0126304, IMG submission 92538) | Serpentine soil microbial communities from UC McLaughlin Reserve, CA, USA - Plot25 | ecosystem: Environmental > Terrestrial > Soil > Grasslands | place: USA: UC McLaughlin Reserve, Lake County... | reverse complement strand
CTCGGCGAGGTCGATCTCGCAGAGGTATTCGGTGACCCGGGTTCCGTCCGGCATCAGTCGCACTCTCGATGCGACCGCAGGACGCCCGTGTCGCTGGCAACGCGGCTGCTCGGCCATCTCTTCCTCCTTGTCGCCGGAAAGCCGTTCTAGCGTCTGATCCGGGGACCGGTTAGCGGCCCCGGCCCCTCACGGTAACCGCCCCGGCGAGCATATGCAGAGCCGCGGCCGCGAGCGGTGCCCGAACGGCTCAACAAGGCGAAGGAGCTCGGCGCGATCCGATCAACTTCGAGGAAGGCGACCAGTGGCGGATTAGGTCGTCTTTGCCGGTTCCAGGAGGGCCCCCGCGCACACGGGCTACCTGGAGGAGCTGGAAGCACAACTGCTCCAGGAGTACATGGCGAGTGATCGCCCGCCGATTCCGTCGACGATGTTCGTCTCGGCGCTGAGTCAGATGTGGGTCTTCGCGGCGTACGAACTCCTGCGCACGTGGCGACAGCGTGCGCGCGAGATCATGAAGTGGGGCAAGTGGCTAGAGGGTCTCGCCGGGGAAGAGCGCGAGGCCGCGATGACTGCGAAGCGCGAGGAGATCGAGGCTCGCGCCGCGCAGGCGCGGGACGCTGAGGTTCGCTGGCAGGTTTTTGAGGGTGCGGCTGACGCACAGTTCATCGAGGAGCTGCGGTCGGCGATGAATCGAACGGAAGTGACATTCGCGGGACGTTGAAGCCCTTCGGGTGACACTGGCGAAACACGAGGTGCCGCGCCAGCACGGCATGCACGCGGGAGCGCCTGGTTATGCGCGCATCGACATGTCGAACGGCTCGTTCTACTGGCACGTCGAACTCGGCGACAACGATGTGACACTGCTTTCCCGGCGCGGCTTGGCGGACGCGCTACGAGCCTTGGCGAAGCCGAACAACCGAATCCTCCCACCCGCGATTCAGGAGCGCGTCGTCGGGATGGAGCACCAAAGCTACGGCGTCAACCGAGTTATCGTCGTGCTCGATGACGGTACGGAGGTACCCGGCGTGCACGTTCTCTGGGCCACGGTTGTGGCCCGCGTCGAAGGGCACGCTGACGTTCCGTTCGATGTGGCGAACGTCGTCGAGGTGCGTCGCGACTTCACGCGGGAACCGGAGCCAGACGAGTACGCACCGTTCTGAGATCGTGCACGCCGCGAGCGTCCCCTCGAGCGGCGGGGCTGGCCAGACGCGACCTAGGCCCAAGCTGACGCGCCGATCGCCACCTGCAAACGTTTTTGCAAGCGGGCAACCCCGCACACCCCCCGCGCGCACACACACACGCGCGCGAGGGCAGGGCTTGACTCCGAGCGGCCGCGCGTAGCTGCCCGAGCCGCGGTCGACGAAACGGAGGCCGAGCTGCTCGAGCTCGGACCGCCGCCGGCGAAGCGTGGTCCTGTCCATGCGGAAGTTTGGGACGTCGGTTGGCGAACGCCCAATCCGGGGTACAGGCAAGGCGACCAGGGAAGAGGCCGATGCGCTGGCGTTCGCGACAGATCGTCCTGACGTTCGGCGGAGGCGCTGTGTTGCTAGGCGCTGCGCTCTTGCTCGTCGATCTCCTAGCGGTGGACGTGTTCCTCGTGCTGTTCTTGCCGTTCGTCGTGCTCGTGCTCTGTCGGGTGCGACCCGTATTGCATTGGACGTTATTTGCGGTGATCGCGGCGGCGACGACGATCACCCTCATTCCAATCGAGGAGAGCGAGTCGTCGACCGCGGGTTTCGGTGTGATCGTCGTCTCGTTGCTACTCAGCGTCGGGATACCGGTCGCCGCCGTGGTCGATCGGCTCATGGCGACGCCTTCCATGGACATCTCCTAATCCATTTGTCGAGGCAGATAGCGGCGGCCTCGAGCGCGACCCGAGTCTCGAAAGATCCGGTTTGCGGGCCTTTCGCCCAACAGGGGCGACAGGACTCGAACCTGCAACCCACGGTTTTCGAGGTCTCAGGGAGTCGGTCGCTCCGCTCCCTAAGCCGTTCCTCGGTCGGCTCAGTTCTCTCACCTCAGCTCAGGTCGGCTCAAATGGGCAGAAGTTTGGGCAGAAGTCTCGTCTGGTGAGAGAACTCTCGCCCAGCCGAGGAGCCGACGCCGCCCGATTGACGGCGCGATACGAGTTGCGGGAGAATCGAGCTGCGCGATCCGAAGAGGAGGTCTTCATGCGTTTCGCAGTGGCAGCGGTCGGCGTTGTATTGATGCTCGTCTGGGCCGGTGTCGCAAAGGCTCCGGCGGCCTCGCAGGCGGTCGTCGCCTCGGCGACGGGATCTGGCCATATGGTCCGGCCGGACGGAACATTCCGGTCGTTCTCGTTCAGCGCGCGCAAGTACGCCGACGGAACGTCGCACGGGGAGCTCCAGCTGAACAGTCGCAGCTTCGACGTCGTGGTGCACATCACGATCGACTGCCTACGGGTCGTCGGCAATGTCGCGCATATGAGTGGCCGCATCACGCGCGTGAGCAACCCGGACGAGGGTGAGGTGGGCGAGCTCAATCGCGTCGAGGTGCGGGACAACGGGGAGGGCTCCAACGCGCCATCCGATCAGGTGAGCACGGTCCCGGCGAATCCCGATGATGCGGACCCGACGACCTGCGTCGACCCACCGACGAACACCACGATCCGTACCGTCCAGCGCGGAAACGTCCAAGTTCGCGGCTGACGCTGGCGGGCGTGCGCTGGGTGACTGGCGAGAGCCTCTGCCCGAGCAGAGGCACGGCGAAGCGGTACTGGCCGCCAGTGATCCACACAACGAGATTCGGGCGGCAGGCTCATCCGCGCCCTCTACCGCTACGAGGGGGGAGCCGTTCGGCGACGAGTCGGACCTGTCGCCCGATACACCGTCACTAGCTCGCCGGCCCCGCCGAAACGCCGAACGCCGCCACTCCCTCAGTGAGATGGCCCAGCGATTGACCGGCAGGAGGAAGCATGGTGAGAAGCGGAGTTGAGTTCAGGCTCCCTCCACCTGAGCCGGCGGCGGACGCCTACTCGCGTTCGACCACGAGCGCGGGGTTTGGTCTGCGTCGTCGTCTCGAATCTCAACCACCGGAGCGTTTTGCGACCAAGCGGGATCGCATCCCCGGCGCGCCAGTTGGGCACAGCACTCTTCAGCGTCGGCGGATCGGCTGGCGTCCCGTCCTCCTGCTCGAGCCTGAACACAAAAGCCATTCGGTTCTCCCTCTCCCGGCTGGGACCGAACGGCTTGAGGCGAGCTTATCGAACCCCGCCAGTGGGTCGGTCTGGCGGCGTTCGACGGGCCGGTGCCTTGCCGAATAGGGCTAGCTGATGCTTGTCGGTGATCTCCGCGCCGAGCATCCGCAGCACCCCGATCAGCTGCTCCTCTTCGTCTCCATCCTCGGCAGCGATGGCATGCCGAAGTCGGCGCAAGGCCAGTTCATTCACAGGTTGGACAGAGTTGTCCAAAACGTTTCCCGACAGAATCACCGTACAGCCGAGGGATGCGGTGACCCTTGTTGTCAGCCGGGAATAGTCGGAGTTTGCGGGACACCCACCACAACTTCAGTGGTCGCCGTCTCCACGGGCTCCTCCCTCCCTCAGTAGCCCCGCCGGAGTGCGAAGCCCACCGCGAGCGGTTCGACCTGACTATGTAGAGCCCGGAGGGACGCGAAGCTCGGAAGGCCGGGCGACCAGAATTCGGCTCGCCGCCCGGCCCGCGATTTACCCTGGGCGGCGTGGCGCGTCGCTCGGTGAAGGACTGGTTGGACAACTGGGAGCCGACTGAGAACAACCGAGCGCTGGAAGCCGCCTTCATCCGAGATCACTGGGACTACGGCGTCTCCATTCACACAGAGACCGCGAAGGCGCTGATCGCCGCACTGAGCACAGGCAGCGCCGTCTCGGTCGGTCACACGCTCTACTTCCGCCTCTTTGCCGAGTTCGCGAACGCTCTTGAGTCCCTCGGTGCGTGGGGCTGGACCCTCCGCCGTCGCGCGAAGTTCAAGCTCTTCATGGACGGCTTTCTCACCTATCCACCCAGCGCCCCGAGCGAGTTCTACGCACTAGTTCGGAACCGCGACGGCCGGGATAGGGCAGCTCTGTACGACCTTCTTGACCTCCCCGATGAAGAGCTGGTCGTATCAGCGGTGGCCAAGGTTGCAGAGAAGTGGTCCGACAGAGATACGCGGGAGGTCCTCGCCATGACGATGTTCAACCTGAGGCAGGCGGGGGACCAGTACTTCGCGGCGAACAAGGCGATCCTCACCGGGTACAACCGAGCCAAGCACGGAGTCACGATGGACCCGCAACCGGCACCTAAATCTCCTGCACTCGCTGATGAAGGCGGCGGAGAGCCGCGGGCTCGTTCGGTCTAACCCCGTCTCCGCGGTGGAGCGGCCGCGCGAGCCGCGCCGCCGGTGGACGATCCTCTCACCGGTCGAGATCGGCCGCGTGGAGCAGGCGTTTGTTGAGCTCGTCGGCGCGGCAGAGAGGGATGAGCGCACGTGGCGCGAGCAGGCGCGGGTCGTGTTCCTGACTGTCCTCTCGGCCGGGCTCCGCCGCGGCGAGATCCTCGGGCTGCGGTGGCGTCACGTCGCGCTCACCGATCCCGACGGTGCCCGGCTGCGCGTCGAGGAAACCTGGGTCCGGGGCGGGCCGGACACGCCGAAGTCGGAGAAGTCGGAGCGGACGATCGCGCTCGGCGAGCGGCTCGCCTCCGAGCTGTTCGACCACCGGGCCCGAACCGCGTTCCAGGGCGACGACGAGCGCGTGTTCTGCTCGCAGACGGGCGGGCCACTCGACGTTGCCCGTTATTCAGCGACGTTCAGGGTCGCACTCAGGCGAGCGGCCATCGATAGGCCGATGCGTCCGTTCCACGACGGCCGGCATACATCGATCACGAACGCGGCCGCGGCGGGAGTTGGGCCGGCCGCACTGATGGCGCGGGCCGGACACTCCGACTTCAAGACGACGCAGGGCTACATCGACCTCGCCGGCGAGGCGTTCCGCGACGAGGCTATCCTGCTCGAGGAGCGGCTGTTCGGGCAGAAGTAGCCCGCCCGTTCACCCTGGCGACAACGGAGATCGCTCCGCTGCGGCGCAACCGCCCCCGGGAAGATCGCTTGCACGCCGGAATAGAGTCCTTGAGGCGATGTCGGCGCGGCCGCTGGAGGATCACACGTGGAGCATCGTCCGTCGCCTGGCCGGGATCGTCTGCCCGCCGCAGCTCGACTCCCCTGGGCGCTCGCAGGCGCTGCGTACGCAGGTGGAGCTCCATCTCGCATCGCTTCCAAGAACCTCGCGGATTTTCGTCTTGGCCGGGTTCGTGGCGTTCGATCGTGCGGCGCGATTATCCCGTACCGGCCGCGGACGCAGGTTCGTCTCGCTCGACGACCGCCACGCCGACGCGTACCTGCGCGGTGTCGTCTCCTCGCGCCACGAACGATGGCGTGAGCTCGCGAACCTCCTCACCGGGATCGTGGCGATGTGTTACTACGAGCTCCCGGGGGCCAAGCGCGAGCTTGGCTACGACCCGGACCCCTACATCGCGGACCAGGCCCGCCGACGCCGGGAACGGTACGGCGAGGACATCCGGCGCGCCGAGGAAGCCGTCGTCGCCCAGGACGGGCGCAGCGCCGGCCAGCCCCGGCGACATCGGCGTCACGCTCGGGACGCGAGCCGCGTGGCGCACCTCGTCGAGGGTCGTGACGTCGACCGCGACGTGGACGTGCGATGTGACGTCGTCGTCGTTGGCTCGGGAGCAGGCGGCGCTACCTTCGCGGCCGAGCTCGCGGACGCTGGCCTCGACGTCGTGATCGTCGAGGAAGGCCCCTACCGCCCGACGGACTCCTTCACGACCGATCTCGCTGCCGCGCTCCGTACGCTCTACCGCGGAGGTGGCGCGCAGACGGCCTGGGGGAGGCCGCCGATTACGTTCCTCGAAGGACGCTGCGTCGGAGGCTCCACCGTCGTTAACGGCGGGATGTCGTGGCCGACGCCTGCGCACGTCCTCGAGCGGTGGACCGATGACGAGGGCGTCGCGGCCGTCACGCCAGCAGAGATGGAGCCGTACTTCGCGCGCGTCGAGCAGCGTCTGTGGGTGAGCCCCCAGGACGACGAGTCGATCGGGCGCGACTCCGAGCTGCTAAAGGGGGGCGCGAAGGCCCTCGGCTGGGACGTGATCGCCAACCGCCGCGCACAAGTCCACTGCGCGGGGTGCAACGTGTGCACCCTCGGGTGCCCGACCGGAGCGAAGCGCTCGATGCTGGTCACGAACGTGCCGCGTGCCCTCTCGCGCGGCGCGCGGCTGTACGCGGATTGCCGCGTCGAGCGAATCTCTCGAAACCGCAAGCGCGCCACCGGCGTCGTCGGCCGCTTCGCGCGTCCCGACGGCGGGCCGGGGCCGCGGCTGACCGTGCGCGCGCAGGTGGTCGTGTCGGCCTGCGGCGCGGTGCAGACGCCGACGCTCCTCGCGCGCTCGGGCTTCGCCTCGCCGTCTCGGCAGCTGGGGCGCAACCTCTCCCTCCACCCGAACGCGAAGATCATTGCGCTGTTCGACGAGGACGTCGTTGGCTGGAAGGGCGTCCACCAGGCGTTCCAGGTGCGCGAGTTCCTCGGTGACGGCATCCTCATTGCAGCGGTCAACTCACCGCCGTCGCTCGTCGCACTGGGGGCACGCCGGCACGGGCGCGCGCTCGATGAGCTCATGCGGGAGTACAACCGCATGGTCGTCGCCGGCTGCATGGTGGAGGACTCGTCGCGGGGACGCGTGGACGTCGTCCCTCGTGTCGGCGCGATCGTCCGCTACCAGCTTTCGAACACGGATGCGCGCCGCATCGTCCGCGGGATCGCGCTGACGGCGGAGGCGATGTTCGCGGCGGGGGCGAAGCGGGTCCTTCTTCCGTTTGCGGGCGCGCCGGATCTCGTGCGGCCGGCGGAGGCGACAGAGCTAGCGCGGAGGCTAATCCCGCCCGCCGCCATGGACGTGTTCACTGTGCACTTGATGGGCACCGCTCGCATGAGCGACGATCGCTCCCGTGGTGTCGTCTCGAGCTTCGGCGAGGCGCACGACGCGCGCGGGCTCTTCGTGGCCGATGCGAGCCTGCTTCCCGGCCCCGTCGGGGTCAATCCGATGGAGACGATCATGGCGCTCGCGCTGCGGAACGCCGACCAGCTCATCGACGACGCCGGCCGCTTCGGCCTCTGACGTGGGCGAGGCCTCGGCGGCATTCCAACGGCTGGCGACGGCCCCACGGCAGGAGCTCGAGCGACTCCTCATGACCGGGGAGGCGCCCCGAATCGACGCGTTCCCGGGCTTCGAGTACCGCGGCTTCAACCACTCACGGGTGACGGCCGCCTTCCGTATCCGTAAGTTCCTGAAAACATTCTTCACGAACGGAGGAGCCGTCCTCGGATGCAACAGCCCGGTCGTCCAGAACGGCCTCGACGATCGGTGGATTCCGCTTCCGAACGAGACTGAGCCCAGGCGCTACGCCTACTTCGGAGTCGTGCCCGTCGACGCGGAGTCCCGAGACAATCGGTACCTGCACGCCGTCCTCCTCGACTACGGGCGCACCCGGACGAGCTGGCGCGACCCCAGCCGTGTCCTCCGCGACTATGTCGTACGCGTCGAACGTGGCTCCGACGAAGTGCTCCTCGGCAAGGCGTACCTCGCGCTGGGGCCGCTCAGGGCGCCCCTCGGCTTCTTCGTTCTCGAGCGCCGTCGCCGGGTCGATTAGGCCCTCGCGATGCTGGCGAGACCGGTTCTCAGCCTTAGCCGTTCGCCGCTCGCCTCGGTAGCTCGAACGGGGTGTCACGTTGAACGTGCCGACGGCGACCTGCACGTCGCCCCTCCGACCGATTGAGCGGAACGACCTTTACCGCCGACCGGATGAAGTCAAGGATCGAATTCGATCCGCCCGGTCGTCTTCGTCTTCGCGCTCGGGAGTGTCCGAGAAGCCGAGTTAGCGGCAGCGCCGGATCGGATCGTGTGTTGGGCGAAGTGGGGGCGAGGGATTCCCAACGGTGCTAAACGATACGTCGTAATAGCCCTCGCCTAACCCGGCCACTTCGGCGTGAAGGCGTCCCGAGCTAGGGACCGGAAGTCTTCCTCAGCCTTTTCGATCTGTAGACGACGAGACCAGAAAGTAAGACGACAGTCGCCATCAGCGATGCTAATAGTCCGATCCTGCGCCAAGGACGCCGGGAGGACACGTTGCCCGCCGGTGGGGAGGGGTCGCTGGGAAGTGCGAGCCAGTCGCATCCGCGCGGATCACGGTTGCTCTCGTTCCAACCGGAACATGTGACGAGTTCCGCGATCGTTTCTGGTCCGACCGGGAGCGAGCGCGCCCGCCCAGGACAGTCGCGAAGGCGCCGCGGTCGCGTGTTCGTCACGGGCGTGCCCCTGAACCCGCGATTGTCGCTCCAGCAGTTTCTTCGCCCTTCCCCGTCCCATGCGAAGTCAACACCGTTCGCTGCTTCTTGCCCAGCGGATCGGACGCCCATCCGGTTAGCAATGAAGCGGTTTCCGTGAGAGGTTCGCATGCGTGCTACCTCGCGGGCGTTCCGAGCCAGCAGACCCAGCGCGCTGATCCCCAGAACGGTTCCGGCGGGTCGTTCCTGAATGGGCGCCCAGCCGAGGCGGGCACCCGTCCGCCAATTGTCGTAGATCAGGTTGTTCCGGACGAGATTTCGGTTGCCGCCAAGGATGAAGAGCCCCGTCCCAACCGGTGCGGGTACGGTCGGGCAGACTCGGGTGAATTGCGTGTTAGCTACAGACCGTCGGCAGTACGCATCGCGGCGGCGTCCGTAGAGGTCGAGGTTGTTTGAGTAGATCTCGTTGCGCTCAAGCTTCGCGCAGTCTTGCGGCTGGCCGGGATGGCCGGGTCCCAGCGAGCCGACGAAGAGGCCTGTGGCATTGTCGTGAAACCGGCTGTCGTGAACCCAGAGGCTGTTTCCAGCATTGGCCGAGAGACCATGGACGTTGCCGTAGGAGTCGACGTTTCGGATCTCGATGCCATACCGAACGCAATGCCCGTCCGGGCTCGAGCCGGGATAAATACCGGCTTCTCCGGACCCGTAGGTCACAAGGTTTTCGTAGAGGCCGTGATCCGAGGTGAAGCTGAGGAAACCGTACTCCCGGCTCCAGCGAGAAACGATTCGATCCAACCGAAAGCCGTTCGTCTCGAGGACATAGATGTTCGTGAAGGCGGAATACTGGACCGTAAAGTTGCGTAACACGATGCCGTCGGCTCGATCGACACGGATTACGTTGAGCTTTGCACCGCCCGAGATGACCACGTCTGACGGGGCCGCGCCGGTTCCCTCGATTTGGAGTGCGCATTTCTGATCGCATTGGCCGTCGCCGTCTGAATCTCCGATGATCGCGATCAGGTTCTGTCCGTTCGGGCATCGTCGCTGGTAGGCGTAGCCGGGGACTGCAGACGGGCCAGCGGCGGGGGAGACGGTGAGGCTCGCGCAGGAGGGATCAGGGTAAGGCGCTCGTCTGCTTGGCTCTTCCCGGTAATCACCGGGAAGAGCCAGAATGCGCGTCCCGCTGCTTGCGGCGTTGACGGCGTCCTGAATGTGTCGGAAGGCACACCGCTCGAGCAGATCAAGGTTTCTCCGGCGCAGGCTGTCCTCGAGTACGCGCGAGATGCGGTCCCCGGAGTCCTCCTTGCACACGACGATGGAAGGACCACTTGTGCGATAAGCCGGGACCCGGCCTTCGGACGGATCTGGAAATCGCGTCGGCCGTTCAGCGTGGGGAAACGCCGGAGGCACCACAGCGAGACCCAGAGTGATCAGTCCGACCGTCGCTCGCAGCCGTGGCATTGGTGCCGTTTATAGCGTGCCTCCGGAGCAGATCGACGCTCGCGCGTCTCGCGCACTTCGTCGAATTCGCGCACGAGGTGAACTCGAAGCGATCACGGCGGCGCTCCCAGCATCAGTCGTAGAGGAGCTTTTATATAGAGACCGGTGCGACCCCTCCGGGCAGTTGGCGACGAGAGGGCGAAGATCGACAAGCCGATGCGCCCGTTCCATGGCGCGCGCGCCGGCCACAGCGACTTCAAGTCGACCCGGGGCTACATCGACCTTCCGCGAGACGCTCCGCGAGGAGGCGGAGCTGGCCGAGGCGAGGCTGTTCGGGGCAGAAAACTGGGCAGAAGTAGCTGCGGCGTCGCCGCAAAGGACAACGGAGAGCCTCAGTTCGGCGGGACTTTCCCCTGCTCAGAGGCGAACGGAGCGGCGCAGGAGTCGAACCTACCCAGCCGTGGGTTACACGACCTCACCGGTTTTGAAGACCGGTTGGGCCACCGGGCCCTGCCGCTCCGTCGGCGATCGTAATCGCGGCACGTGAGAGCAGCGTCGTCAAGCCGGTTCGGGCAAGCTCTGGTCGGATGGAACAGCGACGGCGTCTCCGCGTCATCGGCGTCGCGACGCTGCTCTTGGGACTGCTTGGCATCGTTGCGCTCGCCGCGGGCGGTCGGGCGCCGCTCGGCGGGGAGCGGGGCAAGGGCCGCGGCCTGCCGATCGTGTTCTGGGACTACGTCCTCAGCACCGCGGTCGTCCTCTTCGTACTGGCCGTGCCTCTCCTCGTCTGGCTCTTGTGGGGCATTCAGCTGCCGGGGCGTCGTCGCACCGGCCGGCAGCGCGACCTTCTCGTCCTCGTCTACGTGGCGCTCGCCTGCGGCGCGATCGTCGGCGCAAGCCGCATCTGGGGAGATGACGGGCAGCCGCAGCAGCTGAGGCTCCCGCGGGCGGAGGCGCGCCGTCCGCCCCAGCAGGGCGATGAGCGGCATACGCCGGAGTTCCAGTGGCTTCCGGTCGTGGTCGTCGCCGGCGCCGCGGTCGCTCTCGTCGCATACCAGGCGCGCACTCGCGGCGCCGCGAGCCTCAACCCGCGGAGCGAGGAGGAGCTCGTCGATGACCTCACCGCGCTCGTCGACGACACGCTGGACGACCTCCGGGACGAGCCCGACCCAAGGCGGGCGGTAATCGCGGCGTATGCGCGGATGGAGCGCGTCCTCGCCGGGTTCGGCGCTCCGCGCCGGCCATCCGAAGCGCCGCTCGAGTACGTCCAGCGGGTGGCGCCGGACCTCGAGCACGTCCCTGCTGTGTCGCGGCTCGTCTCCGACCTCACCTACCTCTACGAGCGCGCGAAGTTCAGTCCCCACACAATCGAGGCGGAGATGAAGGAGCACGCGATCTTGACCCTGCAGTCGCTGCGCGGGGAGCTCCTCGCGCCGGCGTGAAGCGCCCGCTCCTCACGCTCGCCTTCGTCGGGGGTCTCGTCACGGTCGTCGCGGTCGTCGCGGCCGGCGCGCCGCGCGCACGGTCGCTCGACGCGCTGGCCGTCTTCCTCGGCGCACTGCTGATGGCACGGCTCGTACGGCTCACGCGTCGTGCCAGTGGCGCCGACCAGCCGTCCAGCTACGACCGCTCGTTGCGACCGGCGCCCTCCCGCGGGGAGACGCGCCCGGCGAGCCTCACGCAGCTCGAGCGGATCGTCTATCTCGCGGAGATGAACGCTTTCGACCTGCACATGCGACTGCGCCCGCGCCTCCGGATGATCGCCGAGCACCGGCTCGCGAGCAGGCGCGGCTTGCGGCTCGACGCCCCGGAAGCCCGTGAGCTCGTCGGCGAGGACCTGGCGGAGCTGTTCCGGTTCGACCGGCCTCGCCCGGAGGATCCGTTCGCACCCGGCATGCCGCTCGACCGCCAGCGCGCTGCGCTGGCGCGACTCGAGAGGATCTGACGGTGCGGGTGGAAGACGTCGGCGCCGCCGGCGACAGCGTCCTCGACCAGGTCGAGCGGGCGGTCGTCGGGAAGCGCGACGTGCTCGAGCTCGTGCTGCTCGGACTACTGGCGGACGGCAACGTTCTCATCGAGGACTTCCCTGGACTCGCGAAGACACTCGCGGCGCGCTCGTTCGCGAAGGCCACCAGCCTCGACTTCGCCCGCATCCAATTCACCCCTGACCTGATGCCGTCGGACATCACGGGGGCGTCGATCTACAACCAGCGCGAGGGCGACTTCGAGTTCCGGCCGGGGCCGATCTTCACCAACCTCCTGCTCGCAGACGAGATCAACCGCGCCCCGCCGAAGACGCAGGCGGCGCTGCTCGAAGCCATGCAGGAGCGGCAGGTAACGATCGAGGGCCGAACGTACTCCCTGGAGCGTCCGTTCATCGTCCTGGCGACACAGAACCCCATCGAGTACGAGGGGACGTATCCCCTGCCCGAGGCGCAGCTCGATCG
>Ga0126304_10001120_pt1 | contig 12222 bp, 12 predicted proteins | sample Plot25_FD_92538 | JGI IMG/M metagenome (GOLD analysis project Ga0126304, IMG submission 92538) | Serpentine soil microbial communities from UC McLaughlin Reserve, CA, USA - Plot25 | ecosystem: Environmental > Terrestrial > Soil > Grasslands | place: USA: UC McLaughlin Reserve, Lake County... | reverse complement strand
CGACCTGCCGGTCCAGACCATCCTCTCGGCCGACCGGCAGAACCTCGAGGTCGACGCCTTCGCGCGCTACCGGATCTCGAACCCGCTGCAGTTCTTCCAGACCGTCGGCGCGGTTCCGGTCGCAAACCAGCGGCTCGGCAGCTTCGTCAACTCCTCGATGCGCAACGTTCTCGCCAACGCCTCGCGCGACGCGATCGTGCGCACCGAGCGCGGCCACCTGATGAACCGCATCCAGGAGGACGTGAACCGGCAGGCGCAGAACCTCGGCGTCGAGATCATCGACCTGCGATTGACGCGCGTCGACCTGCCGGCCTCGAACAGCCAGGCGGTGTATCAGCGCATGCAGACCGAGCGACAGCGCGAAGCCGCGGATCTGCGCGCCAACGGCCAGCAGCAGGCGGCGACCATCCGGGCCCGGGCGGAGCGCGAGGCGACCATCATCGTCGCCGAGGCGACCCGCCAGTCGGAGCAGGCCCGGGGCCAGGGCGACGCCGACAAGAATCGCATCCTCGCCGACGCCTTCGGCAAGGATGCCGATTTCTTCGCCTTCTTCCGGTCGATGCAGGCCTATGAGACCGGCCTGCGCCACTCGGACACGCGCATGGTGCTGAGCCCGACCTCGGAGTTCTTCCGCTATTTCAATGACCCGAGCGGCAGGGGCGGCTTCGGCGGCCCGGGCGCCCCGACGACGGCGCCGGCGGTGCGCCGCCCGGGCGCCGCCGTCGCGCCGGCGCCCGGCGCGGGCTCGCCTGGCGCCGCCCCGACCGGACCGACCCAATAGCCGTGCCGCATGCGCGACCTCGCCGCCGCCCTCGGGCTCGCTCTTGCGGTCGAGGGGCTTCTGTTCGCGGCCTTTCCGGATCGGGTCAGACGCGCCATGATCGAAGCCGCGAACACGCCGAGCGACCGCATGCGTCTCGTCGGAATCGCTTCCGCCGTGCTCGGAGTTGTGATCGTGTGGGCGGTGCGCAAGTTCGGGGCGTGAGGCGGCGAGTCGCGCTTTGGCCGCAATCGCGCTTGAATGCAGCCGGAGCGAGCCGATCCGAGGCATCGCTCCAAATCGAGGAAAAGCCATGGCTCTCGTGAACGTTCTCGCGGCCCCGGCGGCGCCCTCCGGCGGACGCCTCGCGGCGGCCGTCGTCGGGGTGTTCGCTCTGGCGGCCACGCTCCTCCCGGTCGAGGCCTGGGCGCGCGCGGCGCCTGAATCCTTCGCCGACCTCGCCGAGGAGATCATGCCGGCGGTCGTCAACATCTCGGCCTCGACGACGGTCGAGGCGCGCGGGCGGGCGCTGCCGCAGCTGCCGCCCGGCACGCCGTTCGAGGATCTGTTCGAGGAATTCTTCAACCGCCGCGGCCAGGGAGGCCAGGGCGGGCCGGGCGGGCAGGGGGGCGACAGCCCGCGTCAACGCCGCTCGAACTCGCTCGGCTCGGGCTTCGTCATCGACCCGTCGGGGATCGTCGTCACCAACAACCACGTCATCGGCGACGCGAACGACATCAGCGTCATCTTCTCGGACGGCCAGCGCCTCAAGGCCGAGATCATCGGCAAGGATTCGAAGATCGATCTCGCCGTGCTGCGCGTGAAGCCCGAAAAGCCGCTCAAGGCGGTGCCGTTCGGCAACTCCGACAAGATGCGGCCGGGCGACTGGGTCGTCGCGATCGGCAATCCCTTCGGCCTCGGCGGCTCGGTCACGGCCGGCATCGTCTCGGCGCGCGGCCGCAACATCGAGTCCGGCCCTTATGACAACTACATCCAGACCGACGCCTCGATCAACAAAGGCAATTCGGGCGGACCGCTGTTCAACATGAACGGCGAGGTGATCGGCATCAACACGGCGATCCTGTCGCCGACCGGCGGCTCGGTCGGCATCGGCTTCGCGGTGCCGGCCGCCACCGCCGTGCCGGTGATCCAGCAGCTGCGCGAGTTCGGCGAGACCCGCCGCGGCTGGCTCGGCGTGCGCATCCAGAACGTCGACGAGCCGACGGCCGAGGCGCTCGGCCTCGGCACGCCGCGCGGCGCCCTCGTCGCCGGCATCGACGACAAGGGTCCGGCAAAGCCCTCCGGCCTGGAGGTCGGCGACGTCATCGTCCGGTTCGACGGCCAGGAGGTGAAGCAGTCGCGCGACCTGCCGCGCATCGTCGCCAACACGCCGGTCGGCAAGGCCGTCGACGTCACCGTCGTGCGCAAGGGCAAGGAGGTCGTGAAGTCGGTGACGCTGGGGCGGCTCGAGGACAACGACCGCCAGCAGCAGGCCTCGCTCAACCAGCCGCCGACCGACGTGCCGAGCGCGACGCGGCGGGTCCTCGGCCTCGAGCTTTCCGGACTGACCGACGAGGTGCGCAAGCGCTTCAACGTCAAGGACACCGTCAAGGGCGTCGTCGTGACGCGGGTCGATCCGAACTCCGCCGCCGCCGACAAGCGCATCCAGATGGGCGAGGTGATCGTCGAGGTCGGGCAGGAGGCGGTGTCGTCGCCGGCCGACGTGACCCGCCGGGTCGAGGCGCTGAAGAAGGAGGGCAAGAAGTCGGCCCTCCTCCTCGTCGCGAACGCTCAAGGGGAAGTCCGCTTCGTCGCGGTGTCCATCGAGTAGGCGCGACGCCGGCACGCATTGACGAGAAAAGCCCGGCGCCGCCGGGCTTTTTTCGAATCCGAGGGCAGCCGCATGGAGCGATACGCCACGATCGAGGAGGTGCTGGCGTTCTGGCGCGCCGCCGGCCCGGACAAGTGGTTTTCCAAGGACGACGCCTTCGACGAAGCCTGCCGGGAGCGCTTTCTCCTCACCCACGAGGCGGCGGCGCGCGGCGACCTCAATGAATGGGAGCTCGTGCCGGAAGGCGCACTGGCGCTGTGCCTGCTCCTCGACCAGTTCCCGCGCAACATGTTCCGCGGCACCCGGCGCGCCTACCGGACAGACCCCGTGGCGGTGGACGTCGCGGACCGCGCGATCGAGCGCAAGCACGACCGGGCGGTGGCGCCGGAGCTGCGCCGCTTCTTCTATTTGCCGTTCTCGCACTCCGAGGATCCGGCCGACCAGGAGCGCTCGGTCGCGCTCGCCGAGGCGCTCGGCGACCCGGACGCGGCGAAATGGGCGCGCCACCACCGCGACATCGTCGCGAGGTTCGGCCGCTTCCCGCATCGCAACGCGATCCTCGGGCGCGAGAGCACGCCCGAGGAGGCGGCGTTCCTGGCGGAGGAGGGCGCGTTCAAGGGCTAAGCATGATCCCGAAAAGTGGGAACCGGTTTTCGGAAAAGATCATGCTCGAACAAACAGATAGCGCGGGATGATGATTCGAAGAAAAATCATCCCGCGCTAGCCGTTCCGGGCCCGGCCAAGGTGGATCGGGCAAGGCGTTGATCGGGGATCTTCGGCGGCCCGGGCGGCCCCTTGACCTCCACACCCGTTCCGCCTCCATTGCCGGCCATCCCGCATCCGGAGCCGCCATGCTCGACAGCGTCCTCATCGCCAACCGCGGCGAGATCGCGTGCCGGATCATTCGCACCGCGAAGCGGCTCGGCATGCGCACGATCGCGGTGCATTCGGAAGCCGACGCGCGGGCGCTCTTCGTCGCGATGGCGGACGAGGCGCACCCGATCGGGCCGGCGGCGGCGCGCGAGAGCTACCTCGACATCGGCAAGATCATCGCCGCCGCGAAAGCGTCCGGCGCCGCCTGCATCCATCCTGGCTACGGCTTCCTGTCGGAGCGCGCCGAGTTCGCCGAGGCCTCCGCCGCGAACGGGATCGTCTTCGTCGGCCCGCCGGCGTCCGCGATCCGCGCCATGGGGCTGAAGGACGCCGCGAAAGCGCTCGTCGCCAAGGCCGGCGTGCCGGTCGTGCCGGGCTACCACGGCGAGCGCCAGGAGCCGGCGTTCCTGCGCGGCGAGGCCGGGACGATCGGCTACCCGGTGCTGATCAAGGCGGTGGCCGGCGGCGGCGGCAAGGGCATGCGCCGCGTCGAGAGCGCGTCGGAGTTCGAGGCGGCGCTCGCGAGCGCGCAGCGCGAGGGGCTGAGCGCCTTCGGCGACCCGCGCGTGCTCGTCGAGAAATACGTGCTCGCGCCGCGACACGTCGAGATCCAGGTCTTCGCCGACCGGCACGGCAACGTCGTGCATCTCTTCGAGCGCGACTGCTCGCTCCAGCGGCGGCATCAGAAGGTCATCGAGGAGGCGCTGGCGCCCGGCATCACGCCGGAGATGCGCGCCGTCATGGGCAAGGCCGCGGTCGAGGCGGCGCGGGCCGTCGGCTATGCCGGCGCCGGCACGGTCGAGTTCATCGCCGACGGCCGCGAGGGTCTTCGGCCCGACCGCTTCTGGTTCATGGAGATGAACACGCGGCTGCAGGTTGAGCATCCGGTCACTGAGGCGATCACCGGGCTCGACCTCGTCGAGCTGCAGTTCCGGGTCGCCGCCGGCGAGACGCTGCCGTTCGGTGAGGGCGACCTCGCGATCGACGGCCACGCGGTCGAGGCGCGGCTCTATGCCGAGGACCCGGAGAAGGGTTTCCTGCCCTCGACCGGCAAGCTCTGGGCCCTGCAGTTCCCGCCGGGGGAGGGGGTCCGCATCGACACCGGGGTCGCCGAGGGCGATGCGGTGACGCCGTTCTACGATCCGATGATCGCCAAGGTGATCGCCCATGGCGCGAGCCGCGACGAGGCCCTCGACCGGCTCTCGGCGGCGCTCGCGGCGACGCTCGTCGCCGGCCCGAAGACCAATCTCGGCTTCCTGCGCGCGCTCGCGGACGCGCCGGAGTTCCGCGCCGGCCGCTTCGATACCGGCTTCATCGACTCGAACCTGGAGGCGCTGGGAGCTGTCGAGCAGCCCCTCGACGAGGAGGCGGCGCGGCTTGGCGCACTGATGCTGATCGACGACGAATGGGAAACCCTCGAGGCGCGCCGGTCGAGCCTCGCGCCGGCCGAGGGGTTTGACTCGCCGTGGTCCGAGCGCGACGGCTTTGAGCTCGGGCCGCCACGCAGCCACGGCCTCTCGGTCCTGGTCGAGGGCCATCGCCACGAGATGAGCGTCACCTGGGCGGCCGAGGGCCCCGAGGTCGCATTCGGAAGCGGCGTCTCGCGCTTTATCCCGGCGCATTTCGTCGACAACCACCGCTCCTTCCCGCGCACCGACAGCGGATTGATCGTGCTGCGGAACGGCCGCCAGACGCGGGTCGACCGCCACGACCCCTTCGCGGTCGACCTCGAGCACATCGACGAGGGCGGCGCCGTCAAGGCGCCGATGCACGGCAAGCTCATCGCCGTCTTCGTCCGCCCCGGCGACAGGGTCGAGAAGGGCCAGCGCCTCGCCATCGTCGAGGCGATGAAGATGGAGCACGCGCTCGTCGCGCCCGCCGCCGGCGAGATCGCCGAGGTCGCGGCCGAGCCCGGCCAGCAGGTCGCCGAAGGGGCGCGGCTCATTGTCGTGGCGACGGACGAGGCCGGTGGGCGCTAGGAAGGGCCACCACAAACCTCCTCATGCTGAGGTGCGAGCCGAGCGAGCCTCGAAGCACGCACCGGCGGTGGGGCGCTGCGCCGGCAGGTTGCGTCCTTCGAGGCCCGCTTTCGCGGGCACCTCAGGATGAGGAGTTGGGAGGAGTGGCCCAGATGAACGACTCTTATGGTCCAGACAACTAAAGCGGCGCGATGCCCCTCCATCTGCTGAAGCTCTGCGTCGGCTGCGATTCGATCCGCGACCTCGAGGATTGGATTGAGGAGAACCGCGCCCATCACCGACGGCTCGGCCGTCCCTACGAGCAGACCCACACCACCCGCATGGTGCCGAAGCGCCTCGACGCGATCGTCGACGGCGGCTCGCTCTACTGGGTGATCAAGGGCCAGATTGCCTGCCGGCAGCGGCTCACCGCGATCCGGCCGTTCACCGACGGCGACGGCATCGGGCGCTGCCGCCTCGTCATCGAGCCGGTGGTGATCGCGGTCGAGCCGCGGCCGTGCCGGCCGTTCCAGGGCTGGCGCTACCTCGACACCAAGGACGCCCCGCGCGACCTCGGCCGCTCCTCCGGCGACCTCGCGGCGATGCCGGAGACGCTCCGGCGCGAGCTCGTCGACCTCGGCCTCCTCTGACCTCGACCGCGTGCGCCACCGCACATCGGCGGCGCGCGGTAAGCGCGATGCTCCCTCCCATCGGCTTGCCGTGGAGAGTGTCATGCTGGTCGCCGCTTCCGAAGGTCAGGGCTTCCGCTACGAGGTCGTGGAGCGCACCGAGGGCTATCTCGTCCGCTCGCGCTGCCTCGATTCCGGCGCCGTCGACGACGCCGAGAGCAAGCTCTTCCGCACCGCGGCGGTCGCCTTCCGCTATGCCGAGATGTCGGCCGCCTTCGACCGCTACGCCTCGGCCCGCATGGCCGGCGAGGACGCCGCGAGCGAGCTCGGCGACCTCGAGGCGCAACAGACGCTCTACCGCGAGCTCAGCCGCCGCCTCATGGACGACGGCATGGCGGCAATCGTGCTCGATGCCTGGGAGCGGGCCGACGAGGCCCGCGACCGGCGCCGGTTCCACTGAGCCGCGCACGCGGAACCGGCGGCGGCCGATTCGCATTTGCATTCGAAGAGTGGCGTGTGGCGGTGCGGCGATCCTGAGGGCTTCGCGTCACCCCGTCTGCATCGGAGGTGGCGATGTTCCTCTCGGCATCGGAAGGCCTGCACTGGCGCTACGAGGTCTGCGAGCACTCCGACGGCTACCTCGTCCAGATGCGCGACCTCGACACCGGCGAGCTCGACGAGGAGTTCGCGACCGTGTTCCGCACCATGCCGGTCGCCTTCGCCTACGCCGAGATGTCGGCCGCCTTCGACCGCTTCGCGTCCGCCGAGATCGAGCACGCGGCCGACGACGAGATCGCGCTCGAGCTCCAGGTCAGCGAGCGCAATTTCATTTCCTTGAGCGATCAGCTCCGCGACATCGGCGTCAACGGCCGCGCCATCAGCGCCTGGGAGAAGGCGCGTCGCACCGCGCCCCGCCTGACGCTGCACTGACGCCGGCCTTTGCCGGCGCGGGCTGTTGCAAGCCGCCCCGGAAAGCACGAAATGATGCGCGAGCGTGATCGCGCATGACCGACAAGAAAGACCTCTCCAGGGCCGAGACGCCCGGTCCGCCGGTCGCCTCCTCGCCGGCGGCGGCGATCGACGCCTTCGTCTCCTCGGCGCGGAAGATCGGCCCGAGCGCGACCGCCGAGGCGCGCGGGCGCCTGGTCTTTGCGCTCGACGCCACCATGAGCCGCCAGCCGACCTGGGACCTCGCCTGCAAGGTCCAGGCGCAGATGTTCGAGGCGGCCGACAAGATCGGCGGGCTCGCCGTCCAGCTCATCTATTTCCGCGGCTTCGACGAGTGCCGCGCCTCGAAATGGGTGATTGCGCCGAGCGCGCTGACGAAGCTCATGACGCAGATCGACTGCCGCGGCGGCCATACCCAGATCGGCCGCGTGCTGCGCCACGTCCGCAACGAGGCGACGAGCACCGGGGTCAAGGCGCTGGTCTATGTCGGCGACGCCATGGAGGAGCCGGTCGACGCGCTCTGCGCGGCAGCCGGCGAGGTCGCGCTCCTCGGCGTCAAGGCGTTCATGTTCCACGAGGGGCCGGACGAGGTCGCGGGCAACGCTTTCAAGGAGATCGCCCGGTTGACCGGCGGCGCCTATGCGCGCTTCGACGCCAACGCGCCGAGCTCGCTCGCCTCGCTCCTGCGCGCCGCGGCCGCCTATGCCAGCGGCGGCGTCGATGCCCTCAATCGCCTCGCAGCGCGCGATACCGACGCCCGCAAGCTCCTCACCGCGATGCGGGCCCGATGATCACGCTGCTCTACGGCGTCGGGGTGCTTGCCGTCCTGTGGTGGGTGTCGCGGCTCTTCGCCGGCGCGAACCCGGCCCTCGTGGCGAAGCGGATGAAGCAGGTCGTCGGCTTCGTGGCGCTCGCGACGGCGGCGCTTCTCGCCGTCCGCGGCCGGTTCGACATGGCGCTGATGCTGGCCGGCGTCGGGGCCTGGCTCCTCGGCTGGAGCGGCCTGAGCCTTCCGGGCTTGAAGAGCCGCACCGCGAAGAGCCCCGGCTCGGTGTCGCGGGTGCGCTCCGCCATGATCGAGATGGAGCTCGATCACGACACCGGCGACATGGGCGGGACGGTGCTCGCCGGACCTTTTGCCGGACGCTCGCTCCAGGAGCTCGACGAGGCGGCCCTGCGGCAGGTCTGCGAGGAATGCCGGCGCGGCGACCCCGACGGCGTGCGGCTCCTACAGGCGTATCTCGACCGCCGATTTGCCGGCTGGCGTGAACACGCTGAGGGCGACGCGGATGCGGGGCCGCGCGGCGGCGCGCAAAGCGGCCCGATGACGGAACAGGAGGCCTACCAGATCCTGGGCCTTCAGCCGGGGGCGGGCGCCGAGGAGGTTCGGCGCGCGCATCGCGCCTTGATGCTGAAGCTCCACCCCGACCAGGGCGGCACGACCTATCTGGCGGCCCGAATCAACGAGGCCAAGGACGTTCTCTTGGGCCGACATCGCTGATACTCCACGTAGCGCCGGTCGAACGGACCGGTGTCGGATCGATCGTGCGGCCGCGCCGGCGCGGCCGGTCGGCGTCGTCAGCTCCGGGTCGCAAAGCAGGAGAAGCCGCTGCGCTTGAGCAGGCGGCAGGCCTCGTGCGCCGAATCGGCTTCGTCGAAACCGGAGAAGCGGGCCCGGTAGAGCGTCGCGCCGTCGCGGACGACCTTCTCCGTAAAGGGCGAAGCTTTGGCGAGGATGCGGCGGGAGCGGCTGCGCGCCTCCTCGAGGATGTCCTTGGCCTTGCCCTCGTCGTCGGGCGCGCCGAGCTGGATGACCCAACGGCTGACCGGGACGGGCGAGGCCCGGAGCCGGTGCGGCTCCGCGACCAACTGCGGCGGCGGGACGGGCTCGGCCCTGGCGACGATTTCGGGCCTTGCGGCAGGCTCCGGCTTCGGGACCGTCATCTCAGGCAGACGCGCCTCGATCTTCGCCGCGGCGACGGCGGGCGCCGGCTCGACGAGCGGCTGCGGCCGCGGCGGCGGCGCGACCGCCGCCTCGACTGGCGCATAGGCCTGCGCTGCGGCCGGGATCGGCTGCGCGCCCGTGCTCCAGCGGAGATTCGTCGGCGTCGTGGTCGGCGTCGTCGTGGCGACGACCGGCCGTATCGCGGCGACGTCGAGCGGCTGCGGCTTCGCCCGAACCGGGGACGCGACCGTCGCCGTCGAGTCGACCTGCGGCTCGGCGCGCGGCCGGGTCGCCTCGGAGATGACCGCCGGGCGAGGCCGGTCCGACGCTTCCGCGATCACCGGCGCGGTGCGGGTGCCGGCGTAGGCGCGGGGCAGCGTGGTCTTGACGAGCGCTGCCATGGCGGCATCGCGCGCGCCGCCGGAACGGCCGCCGAGGATCGCCGCCACGATGTGGCGCTCGCCGGTGCGGGCCGAGGTCAGGAGGTTGAAGCCCGACGCGCGCGTGAAGCCGGTCTTGATGCCGTCGACGCCCTCGACCCGGCCGAGGAGCTTGTTGTGGTTGCGGTGCGCGGCGCCGGCGTAGTTGAAGACGCGGGTCTGGAAGTAGCGGTACTGCTTCGGGAAGCGCTCCTGGATCGCCCGTCCGAGGATCGTGAGGTCGCGGGCCGTCGTGATCTGCTCGGGATCGGGGAGGCCGGAAGCGTTGCGGTAGCGGGTGTTGGTCATGCCGAGCGCGCGCGCCTTGCGCGTCATCTGCTCGGCGAACGTCTCCTCGGAGCCGCCGAGATTCTCGGCCACCACGACGGCGACGTCGTTCGCCGATTTCGTCACCAAGGCCTGGATCGCGTCCTCGACGTCGATCGAGGAGCCCGGCCTCAGGCCAAGCTTCGAGGGCGCCTGGCGGGAGGCGTTGGCCGAAACCTGAAGCGGGGTATCGAGGGCGATCCGGCCCCGCTCGAGCTGCTCGAACAGCAGGTACAGGGTCATCACCTTGGTGACCGAGGCGGGGTGGCGCGGCGCGTCCTCGTTCTGGGCGTGCAGCACGCGGCCGGTCTTGGCGTCGACCACCATCGCGGCATAAGGCGGGCTGTAGGCGGGTCCGCGGTGGCGCTTGCGGCGCGCCGCCTCTGCCGGGCTCGACAGGGCGATGACGATCGATACGGAAAGACCGACAACCCCGGCAAGTGTCGAAACGCGCACACGCCGGTCCAGAACGCTACTCAACACCATCTGACCGTCCCCAATCCGGGTTTCGCCCCTCACGCCGCGCGCGGCCTTGCCGGCCGTTGCATCCGCGGCACAGTCGTTAACGGTATGGGGACGGGGTTACGGCCGCGTTAATGGGATCGCGCCGCCGCTGCCTCGATTTGTGCACTGCACAATTTCTCTTGACAATCTATTGTGCAGTGCACATATTGCCCTTGCGAGGCGGGCAACCGCGCAAAACGCAATCAGAAGGCGGCGCTGCGGCGCCGAAAGAGGGTACAATGATCCAGATCGACACCATCCAGAAGTTCAGCAAGGACAATGCCGACGCCGCTCTGAAGAGCTTCGGCGTCGTCTCCAAGGGCGCCCAGGCGATCGCGGTCGAGACCGCCGATTACGCCAAGAAGTCCTTCGAGCAGTCGACCGCCACGCTCGAGAAGCTCGTCGGCGCCAAGACGCTCGACAAGGCGATCGAGATCCAGACCGACTTCGTCAAGTCGGCCTACGAGGGCTTCGTCGCGCAGTCGACCAAGCTCGGCGAGCTCTATGCGAGCCTCGCGAAGGAGGCCTTCAAGCCGTACGAGGGTCTCGTCGCCGTCGCCAACGGCAAGGCCGCGAAGTAAGTCGCAAAAAGCCTTCGACTGAAGCGAAGCGCCCGGCCTCAAGGCCGGGCGTTTTGCATTTCGGGATACGCTCCCCATATGCGCGAGCCTTGCGCATGATGCCGGCATGCCAAGTCGTGGGGACGCGCGGCGCAAACGATCTGGCGAAGCGCCGCAGACGATTCTACATTACGACTCAAGCGGTCGGTCGTCGGGTGCGCCGAGCGGCCACGCGCCTTCAAGGGGAGACGAACGACACGGCATGGTGCGCTCGCAGCCGCACACGGGATTGTCGACGCCGCCGCGCATCACCGGCGCGGCGCCGCGCGCGCCCGGGGGGGACGACAACCGCTCCGGCACCGCGGTCATCACAAAGACGAAAACCCGGACCAAGCGTCCGAACCTTTACCGCGTGCTCCTGCTCAACGACGACTACACGCCGATGGAATTCGTCGTGCACGTGCTCGAGCGCTTCTTCAACAGGTCGCGCGAGGACGCGACGCGCATCATGCTGCACGTCCACCAGAACGGCGTCGGCGAGTGCGGCGTCTACACCTATGAGGTGGCGGAAACCAAAGTGACGCAGGTGATGGATTTCGCCCGCAAGCACCAACATCCGCTACAATGCGTTATGGAAAAGAAGTAGCTCCGACCCAGAGGCGACCTTGCCGAGCTTTTCTCGCAGCCTAGAACAAGCCCTCCACCGCGCGCTTGCGCTTGCCGGCGAGCGCCGCCACGAATACGCCACGCTCGAGCACCTGCTCCTCGCCCTCGTCGACGACCAGGACGCGGCCGCGGTGATGCGCGCCTGCAACGTCGATCTCGACGTGCTTCGCCGCAATCTCGTCGAGTACGTCGACACGGAGCTCGCGAACCTCGTCGCCGACGGGCGTCAGGACTCCAAGCCCACGGCCGGCTTCCAGCGCGTCATCCAGCGCGCCGTGATCCACGTGCAGTCCTCCGGCCGCGAGGAGGTGACCGGCGCGAACGTCCTCGTCGCGATCTTCGCCGAGCGCGAGAGCCACGCCGCCTATTTCCTGCAAGAGCAGGACATGACCCGCTACGATGCGGTCAACTACATCAGCCACGGCATCGCCAAGCGCCCCGGGCTGTCCGAGACCCGCACGGCGCGCGGCTCCGAGGAGGAGTCGAGCGAGCGCCCGACCGGCGGCGACGAGTCGGACGGCCGGCAGAAGAAGAAGGGCGACGCCCTCGACGCCTATTGCGTCAACCTCAACAAGAAGGCGAAGGACGGCAAGATCGATCCGCTGATCGGCCGCGAAGGCGAGGTGCAGCGCACGATTCAGGTGCTCTGCCGCCGGCAGAAGAACAATCCCCTCCTCGTCGGCGATCCCGGCGTCGGCAAGACCGCGATCGCCGAGGGGCTCGCCCGCAAGATCGTCAAGGGCGAGGTGCCGGAGGTGCTCGAGAACGCGACCGTGTTCGCGCTCGACATGGGCACGCTTCT
>Ga0126304_10001118_pt1 | contig 12228 bp, 11 predicted proteins | sample Plot25_FD_92538 | JGI IMG/M metagenome (GOLD analysis project Ga0126304, IMG submission 92538) | Serpentine soil microbial communities from UC McLaughlin Reserve, CA, USA - Plot25 | ecosystem: Environmental > Terrestrial > Soil > Grasslands | place: USA: UC McLaughlin Reserve, Lake County... | reverse complement strand
GGCCTCCTGCTTCACGTCCACCACTACCACGGTGACGTTGTCCGAGCCGCCGGCGTCCAGGGCCGCGGAGACCAGGGTCCGCGCCGGCTTTTCGGGATCGCCGGGGGACTCAGCCAAGATCTCCCCTATATTCGCCTCTGGGACCATATCGGTGAGGCCGTCGGAGCACAGGAGGAGGCGGTCCCCCGCCTCTACGGGCAAGACCACGGTGTCCACCTCGACCTCCTCCTCCGCACCTAAAGCCCGGGTGATGAGGTTCTTCTGCGGGTGCTCCGCGGCCTGGTCCCTGGTCAGATCCCCGCTGCGCACCAGCTCGGCAACGAGCGAGTGGTCCTCGGTGAGGGGCCGCAAGGAACCGCCGCGCAGCAGGTACGCCCGGGAGTCCCCGACGTGCGCGATCTCGGCCACGGGCTCCTCGCGGGTGCCGCCGAAGCGCGCGGCCACGATGGTCGTCCCCATCCCCGAGAGCCTCTCGTCGCCCCGGCCGACGGCGAGTATCCGGCGGTTGGACTCCCTTATCGCGGCTTCGAAAGAGGCGCCGGGTTCGAGTTCCCTGAGCACGTCCACGGCGATGCGGCTCGCCACCTCCCCGGCCTCGAAGCCGCCGATGCCGTCGGCGACCACGAACAGCGTCTCGTCGCGGCCCTCCCCGACGAGCAGCGCGTCCTCGTTGTTCGCGCGGACCTTTCCCGCGTCGGTGGCGCCGAAGGGTTCCAGAAACAACATAGCCTTAGAGACTACTCCTCGTACCTGAAGGTTGTCGAGCCGACCCGCACGGTGTCCCCGTGCCTCAAAGGAGTCGCGCCGACGGTCTTGCGCCCGTTGACGAACGTCCCGTTGGTCGAGCTTAGGTCCTCCACGTACAGCAGGCCCCCGTGCCGGGTGAGCCGGGCGTGGCGCCCGGAGGCATAGTCGTCGCTCTTGAGGACGACGTCGCTCGCGGCGGAGCGGCCGATGCTGGTAGCGCCGTCCCGGAGGGTAAAGCGGGTCTGGGGAGCCAGGATCTCCGAGTCCTCTACGACGAGCTCGGATTCGCCGGAGGCGGAGCCGCGAGGCACGTAGGCTCCGTGACCGTCGCGGGCCCGTCCCGGCTCGAAGGGCTCATCGTCGGGTACCTGCCGCAGGTCCCCGATGCCCCGGCGCATCACGGCGTAGATAAAGGCGAAGAGCAAAAGCAGGAGCAGGGCCTTCGCCGCCAGCAGCGGGACCTGGAGCTCGAGCACGGTCTACCGTCCCCCTGGACCCGAAGGGTCCTTCCCGCCCTCCCCGGAGGAGTCGATCCGGCGGACGAGGCGGGCGGTGCTCTGGCCGAAGGTCAGCTCGTCACCGCTCTCTATCCGCTCGCGGTCTATGGGGGCGCCGTCGAGGAGTGTCCCGTTGGTTGAGCCTAGATCCTCGACGACGTAGCCGTTGTCGGCGCGCGAGAGCCGCGCGTGGTTCCGCGAGATGTTCGGGTCCGAGATTACGATATCATTCTCCTGCGAGCGCCCGATGGTCCACGGCCCGCGGCCTTCCAGCGGGAAGTTTCCGTCTTTCGTGACTATCTCGACCACCTCCCGCGCGAGCCCATGCCTCTGGGCCTCCTCGGGCGAGATGGCGGAGGTGCCCTGGTCTTTCGCCTCGCCGCCCACCTCCTCGGTGCGGAAGATGCGGGTCTGGCCCGAGGTGTCTTGGGGGGCGTCCTTCTCGCGCGGGCCGTCCCCGCCGGTCAGCTTGGCGGTGATGCCGAACTCGCCGAAGCGCAAAGAGTCTTCGGTCTCGAAGCGGACCCTGGGCGGGGTCATCAGGTGGTAGTCTTTGTTCTCAGCGTGGGTGGAGGCGTACTGGATCAGCTCGTCCCTGAGCGCGCCCTGGTAGGCCCGGATGGACTCCACGTCCTCTTCGGAGAGGTGCACGGTGAAGTCGTTGGGGGCGTAGGTGCGCGAGATGCTGACCATCCGGCCCTCGTCCATCTGCTTGGTGAGGGCCTTGGCGATCTCCACCGGGTGGATCTGTCGCCTGAAAGCGCGCCCGAAGACGCCCTCGACGAGCGATTCCATCCGCTTCTCGATGTTTTTGAGGATGCCCAAAGAAACTACCCTCTCGCCCTCGTAACGAGGTACCGCAGCACCGCGTACATTATAGCCGCGAGTCCGAGCGAAATCACAGCGTCGGTGAGCGCCTGCGAACGTTCGGAGATAACCAGGGCGTAAGCCAGGATTCCGCCCACCACGGCGAGGGCGAGCCCGGCGAAGGGGCGTCCGGTCCACTCCCCGAGCGAGATCACCCAAGCCATTGCCGCCCACAACACGAACAGGAGCAGGAAAGAGGGGTGGTCTTCCCGGACGTAATCCAGGATCGCTCCTACCCAACCTACGAGCTCCGGGATGCTCAACGACGCCGGTATCTGGTCGAACTGGACGCCGGAGTAGGGGACCCGCGCGTCCTCCACGGCGAGGTCGTAGCCGACGAGGACCAGCGCGCCGGCCGCCGCCGAGAGGGTCGCCCCGAGAGGACGCATGAACGCGCCGAAGAGCAGCGGCAGGCCGGCCCCGAGGCCTACGAGGGCGAGCGGCACGGCGAGCATAGGTCCTAAAGGAGAGCGTCCCACGTCCCCGTTGGCGGAGCCTACGCCCACCGCCCAGACCCCGCCGATGGCCGGCACGAGCACCGCGAGCCCCAGGCCCACGCCGTTGCGCAGGAGCGCCACCGCCAGCGCGACTATTACCCCGAGGGCCGCGAGGCGTGGCAGCAGGTAGCCCGCGACCCCGAGGCCAGCGGCTATCCCGAGGGCCTCGGCGCCGTTTCTACCCAGCAGGTTCGAGGTGAGGACGAAGCCAAGGTAGCCCGCCGCCAGGCCGTTGATCAGGCGCAGGGCGCTCTCCGAGAATCTCGCGGGCAGCTTCTCGGTCTTGCGCCCGGCGGGGACGTTGCTGGCCGGGGCCTTGCGGCCGGTCAGGAGCTTCAGGGCTGCCCAGGCGCTCTGGGGGCGGTGGGCCGGGTTGGGGGAGGTCGCCCTATTCACGAACTCCCGCAGACGCGGCGGCGGCTCGTAGGGCTGGTGGGCCAAGAGGGTGCGGGCGGTCGCCCCGACGGCGTAGACGTCCGTCAGGGCGCTCGGATCGGCGCCGTCTAGGATCTCCGGCGCAATGTAGCCGGGGGTGCCGACGGCGAACCCTACCCTGGTAAGGCGCGTGTCGCCGGCGCGGTAGGCAACGCCGAAGTCCGTCAGCTTCACGCGGCCTCGGGGGTCCACGAGGGCGTTCTGCGGCTTTATGTCCCGGTGGATGACGCCCTGCCCGTGGGCGTAGACGAGGGCCTCCAGGATCTGGGAGAGGGCATCCACGATCTCCTCTGCGTCGTAGGCCCTGGCCGCCTCGTCGAGCGGCATACCGCGGACGTACTCGGTGATCAAGTAGACCTCGTGCTCGCCGGGGATGACCTCGAGCGTCTCGACGATGTTCTTGTGCTTGAGGCCCTCGGCGATCTGGCCCTCCCGCAAAGCGCGCGAGCGCTCGCCGGCGCTGTAGACCGGGATGATCTTGACGGCGACGTCCCCGCCGCGGGAAGGCCCGCCCATCGCCCGGGCCCGCCAGACGGTCGCGAAGCCGCCGCGCCCGACCATCTCGGCCAGCGCGTAACGCCCCTGCCCCTCGATGTAGCGCGTCTCGGCCACCGTCGGGGTTTTATTGTATAGGCTGTGCTAACGCTTTGATACTAAAACTAACGGGCGCGGGACGTCTGTACCTTCGATAGCCTAATCGTCCCCGGCTTGGTACAATCCCTTGCGTCTCGAGACGGTTCCAGTAGGGGCCTGCGGGCGAGTGGCGGAATTGGTAGACGCGCTAGGTTCAGGGTCTAGTGGCCGAGAGGCCGTGGGGGTTCGAGTCCCCCCTCGCCCACACCGCTTAGGGGGTACGCATAGACCGTAGATCTCACAGGGACGCCCCGAAGTCTCGCCGCGCGAGACCCTCGGGAGGTCCCAAGAGGTCGCCTGCGCGCCGCCCCAGCAAGCGCCGCGAGAGGGCGCTCCCGGCCTGGCTGACCATGCTCGGCTCCGTACTGCTCCTCGTGGTGGCATTCGGCTTTATCTTCTTCGTCGCCCGGGGCTGCGTAGCGACCCAAGAGGCCACCCAGGTGCGCAAGTACGTCACCAACGCGGACAGCCTCCTCAGCGAGTCTTCGAGCGCCGGAAACGTAAAACTCCAGACCTCTCTGCAGAATGCCGACGGAGACCCGGCTAACCTGGAGGTGGGGGCCCTGAGCCAAGTGGCAGAAACCTCGGAGTCGCTGTACGTGCAGGCGCTGACGAACGAGGAGGTGCCCCCGGAGTTCGAGGATGCCCACCACTACCTGGTCAGCTCGTTTGGCATACGGGCTCGGGCGACCCAGCAGCTGGCTGATGAGGCGGACGATGCCGAGGGCTTCCCGGGAACGCTCGCCGCGGCGGTCGAGGACCTCCGCCTTAGCGATGGCATCATCAGGAACCACTACCTCCCCGGGGTCCAAGACGCCCTCGAAGAGGCGGACCAGGAGCGCGACCGAGGGTACCTGAATGAGCCGGAGCCGTTCATGGACTACGACGAGATCGGCTTCAAGGTGGCCCCCGCGGCCGTCGGTGCTGCCCGCGACGACCCGAATGCGTTGCACGGGGTGCAGATCTCGGCCGTCGAGGTGGACGGGCAGCCCCTCTACCAGGACGGCAACGTCGTCCTGACCGGCTCGGACGAGCCGATCTTCTTCGTCACCGTCACCAACGGCGGTGAGGTGCCCGAGACGGGAGTGGACGTCGAGGTCATCCTCAACACCCGGGCCGAGCGCCAGGCACAGACGGCAACGATCGGGCAGATGAGGGCGAACGGTGGGACGGCCACCGTGGATGTCGGCGGCTTCAGACCCGGCGAGCTGGACGAGACCGCCGAGGTCACCGTCGAGGCGGGCCCGGTGAAGTACGAGGAGCTCCTGGACAACAACACCCTCACGGGGACGGTGACGTTTGGGATATAGAGGAGGGCCGGCGTGGTAACGGCGATCGTGCTCGTGAGAACGGAGGGCGAGAGGGTGCAGGAAGCGGCCCAGGCGATGCTCGGCGTAGAGGGCGTCACCGAGGCCTACTCCGTGACTGGCCCTTACGACCTCGTGGTGATGGTCCGCATCCCTGACTTCGAGAGTCTCGCCGAGATAGTTCCCGAAAGAATTGCCCAGATCCCCGGCGTCGCCCGCACCGAGACGATGGTCGCCTTCCGCGCATACTCGAACTACGACCTCGACCGGGCCTGGAGTTTGGGGTTCGAGTAGCTGGTCAGCCGGCCAGCGCTTCAGCTTGTCAGCAGTGATCGAGACCGAGAGGCTTCTGCTGCGCCGGTGGCGAGACGAGGACATCGACCCTTACGCGAACCTCTGTGCCGATCCGGAAGTGATGCGTTACGTCGGCGGGGGTGCCCCACTTACCCGCGAGCAGAGCGAGGGGCAGATCGCGTGGTTCGTCCGCCATTGGGAAGAGCGTGGCTTCGGCTTATGGGCCGTCGAGCACAAGGCGTCCGGTGCGTTTATCGGCTTCGTCGGGCTCGTCTACCACGACGAGTGGACCGAGGGCGAGCACAAGACCGAGGTCGGGTGGCGGCTGAACCCTGCATACTGGGGGGAGGGGTTCGCTACCGAGGGGGCCGTGGCGAGCGTTAGTTACGGTTTCGAAGAACTGGGACTCGAGCGCATCATCAGCATTATCCGGCCGGATAATGCGGCGTCGTGTCGGGTTGCCGAGAAGGCCGGGCTAACCCCGCAGGGCAAGACCCACTGGCGGGGCAACAAGGTGGTGTGGTACGCGGTAGACCGCGACGCCTGGGAAGCCAAAAAGCTAACTGGCTGAGATGCTGGCCGCCTGACTAACTCTGTTCTTCGGCGAGGGCCGGGCGGGTACCCTCTATGAGGAAGGCGACGACGTCCAGGAAGTCGCCGCTCTCTTCGTAGGTCCGGCGCTGGCGCTGGCTGCCGGTGCCGCTCTCGACTATCTCCAGGACGTTCAGCAGCTCGTTCTCGCAGCTGAGGTCCTGGGAGATGGGACGCAGTTGCTCGACGAGGGAGCGGGCGAGGTCGCGAGCCGGGACGGTGGTCTTTTCGCCTGCGTCGTAGAAGGCGGCGTCCATGCCGTGGCGCGCGGCGCGCATCTTGTTCTCTACGGCCAGCTCGCGGTCGTAGGGGTCTTGCGGGCCCGTCTCCTCCAGCGAGCGGGCGACGAGGCACTGGGTAAGGGCAGTCAGGGCGACCGCGGGCTTCAGGCTGGTCTGGGTGTCCGGGATGCGCAGCTCTATGGTGCCTATCTTCGGGTGGGGCCTGACGTCCCACCAGCAGTAGGTGTAGTCGTCCATCGCCCCGGCCTCGACCATGAGGTCCACGTAGTTCTCGAACGCTTCGTAGTTGGGGAAGGCCGGAGGCATTCCGGCGCGGGGGAAGGTCTCGAAGATCTTCACCCGGGTGGACTCGTAGCCCGTGTCCATGCCCTGCCAGTAGGGCGAGTTGGCCGAGAGCGCTAGGAGGAGCGGCGCGTACTCCGAGAGGCGGTTGTGGGCCTGGATGCACTCGTCGGGACCGGGGACGCCCACGTGGACGTGTTGGCCGAAGATCACCTCCCGCTCGGCGATCCAGCGCAAAGTACTTATAACCTTCTTGTAGCGCTCCTGGTCCGTGACCTTCTGGTCGCGGTAGCGGGAGAACGGATGGGTACCGGCGGCGGCCAGAGAAGCGTCGCAGGCCGCGGCCCAGGAGGCGATCCTGCCGCGCAGCTCGCGCAGGTGCTTCTCGGCCTCAGCCGCGGTCGCGCAGACGGGCGTCTTTATCTCCAGGACCGACTGGAAGAGCTCGTAGGAGACAAACCCGGCCAGGTCCTCGGGGAGGCGGGACATGATCTCCTCGATCTTCGGGGCAAGCTCCGCGGTCGTGGCGTCCACGACGTGGAGCTCCTCCTCGACCCCCAAGGTGTAGCCCGAACCGCTGGCCCTGAACTCTATAGGCATGGCGCCTCCTCGCCGAACTTCCCCGACCCCTTTTCAACGGACGAGACGGTGCGCGCCACGAATAATCCCCTCGACGGTTGGTGCCCCTAGCGTGCGGTACTATAACCGTTTTGGCGGAGAAAGGCCAAGAGCGCTTTTGCGGTAGGTAAGGCTTTTCCCCGGGCACCCAGGTCGTGCCTTCAGGGCCATTCGCGAGGACCTCCCCAGCCACCGTCTCAGGTGGGGCCGCTCCGAGGAGCCTTACCAGACCTGAGCTGGGCGAGGATCGCGCCCGAGATCACCAGCACGGACCCCAAGGCCTTCAACACGGTCAGTTCTTCGCCGAGCAGCGTAATTCCTAGAGCCCCCGCCACGACGGGTTCGATCGTGGCGACGATCGCGGCCCGCCCGGCGCCGAGCTGCCGGATCCCGAACGTGTAAAGGGCGAAGGCTAGCGTCGTGTGCACCACCGAGAGCATCAACAGGATCCAGTAAGAGGTGGGGGGCAGCCCGATCAAGGTATCGAGCGTCGGGAGGGCTGCGATGATAAGCAGCGCTGATCCGAAGCCCAGAGCATAGCTCAGGATCACGGACGGACTCAGGTGGCCGGCGACGGGCTTGCCGAGGACGGCGTAGAGCCCGTAGGTCAGCCCCGAGAGGAGGCCGGTGAGCAGTATCTTGGAGCTCACCTCCAGGTTCGCCAGGTCGTAGGCGCCGGCCACCAGGAAGATCCCGCCGACCGTCAGCAACAGCCCGCAGGCCTTTGCCGCGTTCAGCGGCTCCCGCAGGAACAGCCACGCCAACACCACGACGAACGCCGGGGCGCTGTAGAGCAGGATCGCCGCCGTCCCCACGGTGCTCTCGCGCACCGTGTAGAAGTAGAGCAAATAGAACGCCCCGATCCCAACGAGCCCGAGCGGCAGGAGAAAGGCGAGGTCCCGCCGTTCGACCCTGAGAGCCCGCGCGCCCCGCGTCGCCAACAAGAATCCGATGACGGCCAGCCACCCCACGGAGGCCCGCACCGCGACCAGCGACTCGAAAGAGACGCCCTGAGCGTAGAGGAGCTTGGCGAATATCCCCAGAGTGCCCCACATAGAGGCCGCCGCCGCGACCGCTAGCGCCCCGATCAACCTGTTTTCGGTCGAGCCCAACGAACCTCCCGCGCTGAAACTCGCAAGCCGTAGTTATACGGCAAACGTTCTCGCGACGCAGCAGCCAGCCTCGCCCAAAAATACGCAGTTTGCGTGATCCGTGCCTCGCTCTCGGCCGCTAAGATGCTCCCGACCTCGAGAGGAAAGAGGACTCGCACGTCGAAGGCGGGACAGATTGTCGAGAAGCCAGTCACCGGCGAGACGGTGGTGGTCCGCGTCAGTACGGAGGACTCCGCGGACGAGTTGGTGGTGGTCGACGCGTATGTCCGGGCTGGTGGAAGGTTCGAGGAGTCGATCGCCAACCTCTTCGCCCTCGCCTAGGGCGGCAAGACGAACGCCAGAGGGATGCCCAACCTACTGCAGGCTGCCCGCTTCGCCCGTGAGTTCGGGGACGTGCTGTACGTCACCAAGCCCCCGCGCCGTGCAGAAGGTCCTCTTTGCCGTCCTCGCGCCTACCGCCAGGCTCCTGGGTTACAAGGGCAACTACCCCGAGTACCTGAAGCAGGAGCCCTCGGAGATGATCGAGGTCGAGCCGTGGGCGACACCGTAGCGGGAGAGCGATTCTAGCGTTTCAGAGCATCCTCAGCAGGAGGAGGGCAGCGACGCAGCATACCACGACGGCCGACGCCGTCATCCAGGCTAGCCTCCTGTCTCCGGAGGTCACCGCGAGCAACCAGAAGAAGGCGCTGGCCAGGGCGCAGGAGATCGCGCCGAGAAACCAGAAAAACACGCTTACTTCACATCCCTAGTGCCGGTCGAGCTTGCGGGCGACCTCGTGCAGGCCGACGCGGAAGCAGATGGAGCGGCCGTGCGGGCAGGTTGCGGGGAGGCGGCTTGTGAGCCAATCCTTTATGAGGGCCTCCATCTCGGGTTGGGAGAGCCTATCGCCCATCTTGACGGCCGAGTGACAGGCTATGGTGGCGAGGATGCGATCTTCCCTATTGTGGCCGGGGTCCGTGCCGGTTATGGCCGAGAGGGCGTCCTTGAAGGCTCCGGCGACGTCACGGTCTGCCAGAGTCGAGATCACGGCTGTGACCCGGATAGAACGTGGGCCGAAGGGCTCGGCCTCGAAGCCGTAGACGGAGAGTTCGTCGAGGCTGGCTGCGGCGGTCTCGGCCTCCGAAGGCGAGAGCTCGACGACCTCGGGGACGAGGAGGCTCTGCATTGTGGCCGGACTGTCCGAGTCGTGGAGCCGGTCCAGGATCGCCCGCTCGTGGGCGACGTGCTGGTCTACGACCCACATCGCCTGCTCGGGCTCCTCGACGAGGACGTAACCCGCTGCGAGCTGGCCTATGACCCGCAGGTCTTCGAGCGCGGGTAGAGCGCCGCGCTCCGGCACCTCCCCGTAGGGCACGCGCTCCTCGGCGAGCGGCCGCGAGGCCTCCGCGAGGCGTTCGCGCACCTCCCGCAGGTCCTGGGCGGGCGGCGCGGGGTAGAGGGGTCGATTTTCGGCGACGCGGGAGGTGTGCTCCCACGACGGCCGCGGCGAGAGGCGCCCCTGGGTGAAGGTCCGTTCCGGTGGACGGGGTGTGGTGACCGTGGGGGGTGCGCGCCACTCTATGGCGTCGCGGACGGCGGCGGCGAGGGCGTCACGGGCGGCCCGCTCCTCGGAGAAGCGCACGATCTGCTTGGTGGGGTGGACGTTCACGTCCACCCGGCGGGGGTCGACGTTTATCTCGAGGGCGACGGGCGGGTAGCGGCCGCCGGGGACGGTCGCCCGGTAGGCGTCGTCGAGGCCGCGGTGGAGGTTCTCCGCCCTGACAAACCGGCCGTTCACGGAGATCGTCTGGTGGGCGCGACTCCCCTCGGTGAGACTCGGGAGGGCTGCGTAGCCGGAGATCCCGAACGCTCCCGACGCGTACTCCACTTTGCGCATCGCGCGCGCCTTGGCCACACCGTGGATCTGGGCGAGCCGCTCCAAAAGATCCCCGGCTGCCGGCAGGGATAGATGATCCCTGCCCTTCTCTGTCAGGCGGAAGGCTACTTCTGGGTGGGCGATAGCGAGGTGGGTGAGGACCTCAGAGATGGCCGCGCGCTCCGCCCGAGCGCCCCTCAGGAAGGCTCGCCTTGCCGGGACGTTATAGAAGAGACGGTCCACGACGACGGTGGTGCCTTTCGGGTGCGAGGCGGGGGAGAACTCGGCCTCGGCGCCGCCCTCGACGACGACGCGTGTACCGCTCTTTTCGCCGGTCGAGGTGGTTAGGCAGAAGGATGAGACGCTTGCGATGGAGGGGAGGGCCTCGCCCCGGAAGCCAAGGGTGGTTACAGCCTCAATGTCTCTGACGGCCCGGATCTTGCTCGTCGCGTGCCTGAGGACCGAGAGGCGGGCGTCCTCTGGGGGCATGCCCGAGCCGTCGTCGCGCACCAGGATGCGGGAGGTCCCGCCGTCGTCGAGCTCCACCTCGACGCGCGAGGCGCCGGCATCTAGGGCGTTCTCGGCGAGCTCCTTCACCACGGAGGCCGGGCGGTCGACGACCTCCCCGGCGGCGACCTGCTGGGCGACCCGGGGGTCGAGGACTCGGATGCTCATGGGACCTCGATCATGGAAACCTTAGGGCATTGTACAACCGGGGGCGTACTTTCCCACGGGCGGACGTGTAGAATCCCAGACTATGCAAGACGTGGACGAGATGCCGCAGGACGAGACGCGGCGGGGACCGCTGCCGCTCCAGGAGGTCGAGCAGCTCGTGGACCTCGTGCGCCGGAGCGGGGTCGGCGAGATCCGGGTCCGCCAAGGGGACGTCGAGATCTCGGTGAAGGCCAGACCCGAAGCGCACGCCTCCACGCCTGCAGGCGCGGTTTACGGGGAGGACGCCGCTGAGGTCGAGGGGCCTTCGGCGGCGGAGAGGGACGGGCTGCACCCGGTCCGCTCGCCACTGGTCGGAACCCTCTACCGGGCACCGGCGCCCGGCGAGGAACCCTACGTCGAGGTGGGGGACAGGGTCAAGGCTGGCGAGGTCCTGTGCATCGTCGAGGCGATGAAGCTGATGAACGAAATTTCGGCCGACGTCTCGGGCGAGGTCGTGGAGATCCTGGCCGAGAACGCCGAGGGCGTCGAGTACGACCAGCCGCTCTTCTACCTCCGACCCGAAGAGTAAGGTCCTCCAATGGTCGGCAAGGTTCTGGTAGCTAACCGGGGCGAGATCGCCCTGCGCGTCGTCAGGGCCTGCCGCGAGCTCGAGATAAGGAGCGTCGCGGTCTACTCCACGGCCGACGCCGACTCGTTGCACCGGATGCTTGCCGACGAGGCCGTCTGCATCGGCCCGCCGCCCGCCAGCGGCAGCTACCTCAACGTACCCGCGATCATCTCCGCCGCCGAGCTCACCGGCGCCGACGCGATCCATCCCGGCTACGGCTTCCTCGCCGAGAACGCCCGCTTCGCCGAGATCTGCGAGCGGGTGAAGTTGAAGTTCGTTGGCCCTTCCTCGCGCGTGATCGCGCGCATGGGCGACAAGGCCGAGGCCCGCAAGGCCGCCGTAGAGGCTGGCGTCCCCGTGACCCCCGGCTCCGACGGTCCCTGCGAGAGCGTCGCGGAGGTGCGGCGCGTCGGGGCGGAGGTCGGCTACCCGCTGGTTATCAAGGCGAGCGCCGGGGGCGGGGGCAAGGGGATGCGCGTGGTGCATGAAGGGGCGGGGGTGGAGGACGCCTACCTTGAGGCGAGCCGGGAGGCCGGGGCGAGCTTCGGCAACGGCTCTGTCTACGTGGAGAAGTACCTCGAGAGGCTCAGGCACGTCGAGGTGCAGGTGCTCGCCGACGCCTCGGGTACCAGGATCGCCTTCCCAGAGAGGGACTGCTCGATCCAGCGCCGCTACCAGAAGCTGATCGAAGAGTCTCCGGCTTCGGGGCTGCCGCCGGAGGTCCGGGAGGACCTCAAGTCCGCAGCGATCTCCCTGGTCGACCATTTAGGCTACGAGGGGGCGGGGACCGTCGAGTTCGTGTACTCGGGCGGCGAGTTCTACTTTATCGAGATGAACACGCGGCTACAGGTCGAGCACCCCGTCACCGAGATGTTGAGCGGGGTGGACCTGGTGGCCGAGCAGCTCAAGGTGGCCTCCGGCGAGCGGTTGGAGGTCCCGGACGAGGCTCTGACCCCCGAGGGGCACGTG
>Ga0126304_10001117_pt1 | contig 12231 bp, 9 predicted proteins | sample Plot25_FD_92538 | JGI IMG/M metagenome (GOLD analysis project Ga0126304, IMG submission 92538) | Serpentine soil microbial communities from UC McLaughlin Reserve, CA, USA - Plot25 | ecosystem: Environmental > Terrestrial > Soil > Grasslands | place: USA: UC McLaughlin Reserve, Lake County... | reverse complement strand
TTCAAGGCGTTCCTTCCTGACCCGCAGCGGCTCGCCGGTCAGATCCTCGCCATCAAAGAAGAGGAGATCGAACAGCACCAGGACAAGCTCGTCGGTGCTGCGAGCGTCCGTGGCCGCCTGCATCGCACTGAATGAAGTCAGGCCCTGCTCCGATGGAAGGGTATTTATCCGTCCAATCAAGCCCCGTACGGGTCAGGAGGCGCACGTTCCGAGCTTCGATGCGGGCGTGCATCCGGTAGCCGTCCCACTTCAGCTCGTGGGCCCACTCGCCGCCTTCGGGTGCGGTTTCCGTCAGCGCCGTGAGTTGCGGCGGCACAAAGTCGGGCAGGGCGCCTATCTCGCGCCGGCGAATGGCTCTCCCCACCTTGGCCCGTCGCGAAATTTCTTCCTGCCATACGCAACTCCAACCGACGCCTACTAGGGAGAGACTTGGCCGCAAGCGCTTTGGTTCCGACAGGATGTTCGCCCCGAGCATATCAGAGCGCCCATTCGCCAAGCGATCGGTCTGAGAACGGTAGCTTTTGGGCAAGTGTAACATCGATCCGAATGGCAGGGGTGGGCGCAAAGCCGCCCTTTCGTGTCCGCGCCCGCGTCGACGTTTCAGATCATCGCCTCGACGATGTCGGCGAAGCGCTGCGCTGCCTCGAACGATGACGCGAGGTTGTAGTTTTCGGTCACGTTGCGATCGCGATGATGGAGGAGACCGCTTGCGAGGTGCGGCTGGTGTCCGGCCCGGAAGCGGCCACTACGAGCCGGGCGCGCCCATAGGGCGCTAAAGGCACCCCGAAGGCCGCTCCCCCAAAGGGCGGCCCGCAGAGGGTCCCCGAAGAGCGGTGGTCGCGGCGGCTGGAAGCGTCCCGTCCGATGAGGCCGGGGCGAGAGAACCGCGGGGACGCCACAGGCCGGCCGACCCAAAGATCCATTTTCGGCGTCCCCTCCTCGCCTTTTTCAAGGCCGGGGTCCGCCTTGGGCGCTCGCGTCCGAGGAGGATTCCGTGCGCCCGATATTCGCAGAGGTCTCCGTTAGGGAGGGTTCGCGTCCGTTGCCGCCCGTGTCCGCTCAGGCCGCCTTCATGTCGACGACGAAAGCTTCGAGCTCGCGCTTGAGATCGCTCGAGTGGCGGGCCAAGCCGCGCGCCGCCTCGAGCACGCGGTGCGCCGCGTCGCCGGCCTCGCCGGCCGCGCCTTTCACGGTCTGCATGCTGCCCGAGACCTGCCGCGTGCCGAGCGCCGCGTGCTGGACGTTGCGGGCGATCTCCTGGGTCGCGACGCCCTGCTCCTCCATCGCGGCCGCGACCGCGACCGAGGTGCCGTTCATTCCGGAGATGATCTGGTCGACCTCGCGGATCGCCGCAACCGCGCCGGCGGTCGCGGCCTGGATGTGATCGACCTGGGCGGCGATCTCGTTCGTCGCCGCGGTGGTCTGGTTCGCAAGCGCCTTGACCTCGGCCGCGACGACGGCGAAGCCCTTGCCGGCGTCGCCGGCCCGGGCCGCCTCGATCGTCGCGTTCAGGGCGAGGAGATTGGTCTGCGAAGCGACGCCCGAGATCAGCGCGACGACGTTGCCGATGCGCTGCGCCGCCACGGCGAGGCTCTGGATGATCTCGTCGGTGTGCTTCACGTTCACGACGGCGGCCGACGCCGTGCGCGACGACTCGGTGATCTGGCGCGTGATCTCGCGGATCGAGGCGGCGAGCTCGTCTGTCGCGCCCGCGACCGTCTGCACGTTGAGCGAGGTCTGGTCGGCGAAGGCCGAGACGTCGAGCGCCTGGCGGTTCGTCTCCTCGGCCGTCTCGGCAAGCGAGCGCGCCGTCGTCTCCATCTCGTCGGAGGAGGCGGAGAGCGCCTCCGACAGCGCCCCGACCGAGGTCTCGAAGCCCTGGGTGATCTCCTTGAGCCTTCGCGCCCGGCGCGCCTTCGCCTCGCCCTCCTCGGCGACGCCCTCGTCGAGGCGCCGCTTCTGGGCGAGCGCCTCCTTGAACACCTGCACCGCGTCGGCGATCAACCCGACCTCGCTCGACCGGCCGCGATGCGGGATCTCGACCGCAAGGTCGCCGGCGGCGAGCGCCCGCATGGGCGCGACGACCGAGGCGATCCCCGAGCCGATGCTGCGGATCAGCCCGAAGGCGGCGAAGGCGGCAAGGAACAAGGTCAGGACGACGATCGTACCGACGCTCTGGATCGCGCCGCGGACCGCTCCGTCGGCCAGCAGATTGGCGGCGTCGGCCCCGGCGGTCTTCAGCGCGACGACGCCGTCCGCCGCGGCGAGCGCGTTGTCGATGAAGGGGTCGGCCTTGTCGTTGTAGTACAGTCCCGCCGCATCCTTGGCGTATTGCCGCGAGTAGCCGAGGATCTCCTTGAGCGCCGCCTGGTAGCGTTGCCAGTTGCCGGCGAATTCCTCGAACAGCCGCTTCTCGTCGGCGGACGAGAGGCGCTGCTCGACCTCGCGGCCGGCGGCGGCGACGGATTCGAGCGCCGCCGCGAACTTTTTCTCGGCCGCGTCCATGCCGGACTCGTTCGCGGCCAGGATGTGCTCGAACACCGCCGCCCGGACCTCGCCGGCCTCGGTCTTCAGGGCCGTCGCCCAGCGCACGCCGGGCATCCAGTTCTGCTGCACCTCGCCCATGAGGCCGTGGATCGTGCGGACGCTGTGCAGGTCGAACAGCCCGAGGCCGACCATTCCGGCGATGAACAGCGACAGCACGCCGATGAGCTTGCTGCGGATCGAGAGCGCGCCGAACTGTCTCATGGAAGCCCCTGGCCGAAGCCCTGGCACCCGCGCTGAGCGCGGGTTCGCAAGGCGACCCCGAGGATGCGCCGGCACGGTTAACGTTTGGAAAAGCCTGCGCGCGGAAGTGGTGCGGCGGGTCGCGCCGCGGCTATTCCCAGCGCGACTGGCCGCTGCCGTCCGGCCCCTGCACCTCGATGCGGTTGCCGTCGGGGTCGCGGATGAAGAAGCGGTCGACGCCGCGGATCTTGTACCGGTCCTGCCAAGCGACGCGCTCGCCCCGCGCCTCGAGGGCCGCCGCGGTCCCGTGCACGTCCGCGACCCAGAGACAGAAATGGTCCTCGCTGTCGGGCTCCGGCGGGCGTACCACGAGATGGAGGTCGACCTCGCCGATGCGGTACCAAGCGCCGGCGAAATCGAAGCTTTCGGGCCGCGGCGCCTCTTGGAGTTCCAGCACCTCGCCATAGAAGCGCTTCGCCCGGGCGAGGTCCGTCACATTGATTTGGATGTGGTCCAGGCGGGCGATCGCGATCGTCATCGCCTGCCTCAGCGCCGGAAGGTCTGGACGGCGCTCTCGGTGCCGTCCGCGTAGGTGAGCTGCACCGAGACGGCTCGCACGCCTTTCGGCAGCGTCACATAGGTCTTCGCGTCGGAGGGGATCGCGTGCGGGTTCGCCCCGTCGCAGGGCGGGATCGGCAGGTCGATCGCGAGCGGACCCTCGTCGAGCCCCATCTCGGCCCTCTCGATCGCGCAGCGGTTCGAGATCAGGTGGGTGTAGTAGAGTACGGTCGGCAGGTCGGCGCGAAACGCCACCCAGGCGCCGGGGAAACGCTCGAGCACCTCGCGCTGCGACGTCACGAGCGCCGCCAGGGGGGCGAAGGCGATCGGGAACGGACCGGCGGTGCGGCCGGAAGCGTCGTCGTAGCGCACATAGAGGGTCGTGCGCTCCTGGTCGGCTGGAAGCTCGAGCGATGGATTTGGCGCCGGCTTGCCGGTGCGCTGGTCGACCGACGCGAGAAACCCGGTCGATTTGAACTCGCCCGTCTCGCCGACCCGCACCGCGAGCGCGGTCGCGGGCTCGGGCAGGTGGAGGGCGGCGATCCAGCCGGTGTTCGAGCGGGTGAAGGAGGCGGTCGGCTGCGTCTGCGCGCCCTGGAAGAAGGCCTCGATGGCGCTCTTGCGCCGGCGGGCGTTGTCGAGCCACTGCGCGAGCAGCGACTGGTCGAGGAAGAACGGCGTCAGGCGCCCGTCCTTCTCGGCCTCGAGGAAGCGCTCGAGGGCATCGAACTCGAGCCGGCGTTGGGTGAGCGTCTGCGCGCCGAGCTGGTCCTCGGAATATTCGGTCGCGAGGACCGCCTGCGCCGGGGCGTAATCGGGGTTCGCCGCCGCGAACGCCTCGACCTTGGCGCGCCGCTCGGCGCCCTCGAACTGCAGCGCCTGGGCGAGCGCGACGGCGCGGGTCGGATGCTCGCGCATCAGCTCGGAATAGACCTCGCGGGCCCCGGCGCGCCCGTCCTGCACGCGCAAGAGGGCGGCGTAGCGCAGATGCGGATCGATATAGTCGAGCCCGAGCGCCGCGAGCGCCCGGTAGGCGCGGCGCGCCGCGAGCGCATCGCCGCGCGCCTCGTAGGAACGGGCGTTGTGGTAGAGCTCGGGCGCGGTCTTCGGGTCGGGAACGATCCCGCCCTGTCGGGCGAGGGTCGAGAACGCCTCGGCCGGATCCGCCGGCGATGGCGCCGGCGGCTGGACTGTCGCGGGATCGGCCTGCGCCGTTTCCTTTGCCGGCTCCGGCGGCTTCGCTGGGATTTGCGCCTGCTCGACCGGCGGCGTCGGGCTCGGCGGCGCCGGCCGCAGGGCGAGGAACGCGATCCCGGCCGCGACGAGCGCCCCAGCTCCGCCGAGGACCGCAAGCGCCGCGCGGCGCCTCTTTCCGCGCGCCGGCCGCCGCCCCTGCCGGTCCTCGGGCGTGATCTCCGGGTTCAGCCCCGGCCAGGCGACCACGAAGGCGTGGACCCGGTTCGGGATGTTCTTGACCTGGCGCTCGCCGATGTCGCGGAACGGCACCGACACCTTGTTCGCCACCGCCTCATGCACCGAGCGCGAGACGCAGATGCCGCCGGGCTCGGCGAGGCTCTCGAGCCTTGCCGCGATGTTGACGCCGTCGCCGAGGAGATCGCCGCCGCGCTCGACGACGTCGCCGATGGTGATGCCGATGCGGAATTCGAGCCGCCGCCGCGGCGGCAGCGCGCGATTGCGGGTCCGGAGCGATTCCTGGATGTCGATCGCGCAGCGCACCGCGTCGACGGCCGAGTCGAACTCGCACATCACCGAGTCGCCGGCGGTGTTGAAGATGCGGCCGCCGGCGCGGCGGACGAAGTCGTCGAACACCTCGCGATAGCCGCCGAGCCGGGTCAGCGTCTCCTCTTCGGCCTCGGCGACGAGGCGCGAATAGCCGGCGACGTCCGCGGCGAGGATCGCCGCCATCTTGCGCTTCATCGGGCTCGTGCCCCCGGACATCATGGCTCGCGACGTTAAGGGCCACTGGGGTCAAAGACGTGTGCTGCCGCGCGGCACGCGGCGGCACGGCGCAACGGCGCCTCGCCGCCACAATCGCCCTCGGAATGGGGCGAATCAACGACCCGACACCCGGGGTGCACATGGATTCGCGCCGCTACGTCCATTCGGATGTCATCCCGGGCGAAGCGCAGCGAAGACCCGGGATCCACAGCTCGGCGCCGGGAGGATGGGTCCCGGATCGCGGCGTGCCGCGGCTTCCGGGATGACTTGGCGTGGTTGACACCGCATGATGGCGCGATGACCGTTCCGACCAATCTGCGCATCGACGGCAACCGCCTGCTGTGGCGGCTCGAAACCCTGGCCAGGATCGGCGACACCGGCGACGGCGGCTGCCGCCGGCTGGCGCTGTCCGACGAGGACCGCGAGGGCAGGGACCTTCTCGTCTCGTGGATGCGGGAGCTCGGCCTCGATGTCAGGGTCGACCGCATCGGCAACATCCTCGGCCTGATGGCGGGCGAGCGCGCCGGCCCGGCCGTGATGCTGGGCAGCCACATCGACACGGTCGCGACCGGCGGGCGCTACGACGGCGCGCTCGGGGTGCTTGCGGCGCTCGAGGCCGTCGCCGCCCTGAAGGAGGCCGGCATTACCCCGAAGCGTCCGGTCGCGGTCATCGCCTTCACCAACGAGGAGGGCGTGCGCTTCCACCCCGACATCCTCGGCAGCTGCGTCTGGACCGGCACGCTCTCCCTCGACGAGGCCTACGCCATCCGCGACGACGACGGGCTTGCCGTCGGCGACGAGCTCCGCCGCATCGGCTATGCCGGCGAGCTCGAGCCCGGCGGCGTCGAGGCGCACGCCTATCTCGAGCTCCACATCGAGCAGGGGCCGATCCTCGACGCCGAAGGCGGCGGCATCGGCGCCGTCACCGGCGTGCAGGGCATCACCTGGCTCGAGTTCACGATCGAGGGCGAGCCGAACCACGCCGGCACGACGCCGATGAAATACCGCCGCGACGCCGGCTACGCGGCAGCGCGGATCATCAGTTTCGCGCGCGAGCTGACGCGCATGATCGAGGGCCAGGTCGCGAACGCCGGCCAGATCGCCTTCGAGCCCGGCAACGTCAACGTCGTGCCCCGCAAGGCGGTGTTCACCATGGACATCCGCAACCCCGATGACCTGCGTCTCGCCGCGGCGGAGAGGCGCCTGCGGGAGTTCGCCGAGGAAGTGTCGCAGGAGGAGCGCGTCGCGATCTCGGCCCGCGACCTCGCCCGCTTCCCGGCCGTGCGCTTCGATGAGCGCCTCGTCGCCGCGGTCGAGGCGGCTGCGGCCGGACTCGGGAAACCCGTCCGCCGGATGGTCTCGGGCGCCGGGCACGACGCCCAGATCATGGCCTCGGTCGCGCCGTCGGCGATGATCTTCGTGCCGAGCGTCAGGGGGCTGTCGCACAACCCGCAGGAGCACACGGCGCCGGACGACCTCGTCGCCGGCGCGAACGTGCTGCTGGCCGCGGCGATCGCAGCCGTGAACGGCTGAGGATGCCGGTCTCGCTTATGTGAGCTTTCGGCCTGCCCGGGCGGGGAGCCGAAAGCCGCCCTTTCGTGTTAACCTCCACCTGAGCCCCTTCGGTTCGGGGTTCGAAAAGGTCACGGGAGCGTACCATGAAGAAATTCTTGACCTTGGCCGCCGCGGCGATCGTGGCGGCGATCATGATGATACCCGAGGACGCCTCGGCGCGGCCGTTCGGCGGCGGCGGATGGCGCGGCGGCGGCGGGTTCCGCGGCGGCTGGGGCGGCGGCGGCTTCCGCGGGGTCGGCTTCCGCGGCGGCGGCTGGGGCGGCGGTTTCCGCGGGGTCGGCTGGCGCGGCGTCGGGTGGCGCGGCGGCGGCTGGGGCTATCGCCGCGGCTGGGGCGGCGGTTGGGGCTGGGGCGGCGGCGCGCTCGCGGCCGGTGCGCTGATCGGCGCCGCGGCGGCGTCGAGCTATTACCCCTATGGCTACGGCGGCTATTACGGCGGCTACTACCCCGCCTCTTATGGCTATGGCTACGGTTACGGCGGCTGCGGCCAGCAGCTCGCCTGGATCCAGGGCCCCTATGGCGGCTGGCGGCGGGCCTGGGTTTCGACCTGCTAGAGGACACCGACAAGACAAAGGCTCCCGTATCTCTCGATACGGGAGCCTTTGGCTTCAGCCCCGGCGCTGCGTGAGCGCCGGGAGCATTGCTAGTGCAGCGCGACGCCCTCGGGCGCGCGCTTCGGCTTTTTCTCGACCGGCACGTCGCCGATCGCGAGGCCGCCGGGGCCAAGCCGCACCGGCACCGTCTCGCCGTCCTTGATCTCGCCGGCGAGGATCGCCTCGGCCAGCGGGTCCTGGACGTTCTTCTGGATCACGCGCTTCAACGGCCGCGCGCCGTAGGCGGGATCGTAGCCTTTCTCGGCGAGCCAGGCGCGCGCCTCGGGCTCGAGCGTCAGCACGATCTTGCGCTCGTCGAGGAGCCTCGAGAGCCGCGCCATCTGGATGTCGACGATCGCGCCCATCTCCGACCGTTTGAGGCGGTGGAAGAGGATGATCTCGTCGACGCGGTTGAGGAACTCGGGCCGGAAGTGCGACCGCACGACACCCATGACCTCGTCGCGCACGGCGTCGGTGTCCTCGCCCTCGCGCTGGTTGATGAGATACTCGGAGCCGAGGTTCGAGGTCATGACGATGAGCGTGTTGCGGAAGTCGACGGTGCGCCCCTGGCCGTCGGTCAGGCGCCCGTCGTCGAGCACCTGCAGGAGGACGTTGAACACGTCCGGATGCGCTTTCTCGATCTCGTCGAAGAGAATCACCTGGTACGGACGTCGCCGGACCGCCTCGGTCAGCGCCCCGCCTTCCTCGTAACCGACATAGCCCGGCGGCGCGCCGATGAGCCGGGCGACGGAGTGCTTCTCCATGTACTCGGACATGTCGATCCGCACCATGGCGGCCTCGTCGTCGAAGAGGTAGGCCGCAAGCGCCTTCGTGAGCTCGGTCTTGCCGACGCCGGTCGGTCCGAGGAACATGAACGAGCCGATCGGCCGGTTCGGATCCTGCAGGCCGGCGCGGGCGCGGCGCACCGCCGTCGAGACCGCCTCGACCGCCTCGCGCTGGCCGACGACGCGCCGTGAGATCGCCTCCTCCATCTTGAGGAGCTTCTCGCGCTCGCCCTCGAGCATCTTGTCGACCGGGATGCCGGTCCAGCGCGAGACGACGCCGGCGACATGGTCCGGCGTCACCGCCTCTTCCATGAGGCCGGCGCCGTCGGCCTTCGCCTCGGTCTCCCGCAGCTCCTTCTCGATGCCCGGGATGATGCCGTAGGAGAGCTCGCCGGCCTTTGCCCAATCGCCGCCGCGCTGCGCGTTGGCGAGCTGGTTGCGGGCTTCGTCGAGCTTCTTCTTCAGCTCGGCAGCGCGGCCGAGCTTGTCCTTCTCGGCCTTCCAGCGCGCCGTGATCGCGGCCGACTGCTCCTCAAGATCCGCAAGCTCCTTCTCGAGACGCTGGAGGCGCTCCTTCGAGGCGGCGTCGGTCTCTTTCTTGAGCGCCTCGGCCTCGATCTTCCGGCGCACGATCTCGCGGTCGACGTTGTCGAGCTCCTCGGGCTTCGAGTCGACCTGCATGCGCAGCCGCGACGCCGCCTCGTCGACGAGGTCGATCGCCTTGTCGGGCAGGAAGCGGTCGGTGATGTAGCGGTTCGACAGCGTCGCGGCCGCGACGAGCGCCGAGTCCGTCACGCGCACGCCGTGGTGCTGCTCGTACTTCTCCTTGAGGCCGCGCAGGATCGAGACCGTGTCCTCGACCGAGGGCTCGCCGACGAACACCGGCTGGAAGCGCCGCGCCAGCGCCGCGTCCTTCTCGACGTGCTTCCTGTACTCGTCGAGCGTCGTCGCGCCGACGCAGTGCAGCTCGCCGCGGGCGAGCGCCGGCTTCAGGAGGTTCGAGGCGTCCATCGCGCCTTCGCTCTTGCCGGCCCCGACGAGCGTGTGCATCTCGTCGATGAACAGGACGATGCCGCCCGCCGCCGCCGTGACTTCCTGCAGCACCGCCTTGAGGCGCTCCTCGAACTCGCCGCGGTATTTCGCGCCGGCGATGAGGGCGCCCATGTCGAGGGCGAGGAGCTTCTTCTCCTTCAGCGACTCCGGCACGTCGCCGTTAACGATGCGCAGCGCCAGGCCCTCGACGATCGCGGTCTTGCCGACGCCGGGCTCGCCGATGAGGACGGGATTGTTCTTGGTGCGCCGGGACAGGACCTGGATGGTGCGGCGGATCTCCTCGTCGCGGCCGATCACCGGGTCGAGCTTGCCGTCGCGCGCCGCCTCGGTGAGGTCGCGGGCGTATTTCTTCAGCGCCTCGTAGGCATTCTCGGCCGAGGCGGTATCGGCGGTGCGGCCCTGGCGGATGGCGTTGATCGCCTCGTTCAGCGCCGATGCGGTGACGCCGGCCCGTGCCAGGATCTTCCCGGCCTCGGTGTCCTTCTCGATCGCGAGCGCGAGCAGCAGCCGCTCGACGGTGACGAACTTGTCGCTTGCCTTGTCGGCCGCCTTCTCGGCGGTGTCGAAGAGCCGCAGCAGCTCGCGGGTCGCCTGCGGCTGGGAGGCCGCGCCCGAGACCTTGGGCTGCCGGGCGATGACGGCGTCGACCTCGCGCCGGACCTGGGCGGACTTGCCGCCGGCGCGGTCGATGAGCCCGGCGGCCATGCCCTCCGGGTCGTCCAACAGGGCTTTCAGGATATGCTCGGGCGTGAACTGCGGGTGCCCCTCGCGCATCGCGATGGTCTGCGCCGCCTGCAGGAAACCCTGCGCCCGCTCGGTGTAGCGTTCGATCTTCATCTGCGTCCCTTCGTTGGCCGCGCTCTCCGCCTTCTATGGGCCGGAAGCAGGCTCCTCGATACGCGGACCTCTTCGAGCATCCGCCTTAGGCTCATGTAGGTGTGGCTGTAGCGCCACACCAGAGGTGCGGAACGTTCGCAACGAGCCGGCATTGATCCGCCGAGCCCTGATGTGCGGAAACGGCGGAGCACCGGAGGACGAGCCATGGCCAATCCGAAATCCTTCGACCCCCGATCCGAGGCCGAGAAGGCGCGCGCCGACCTCAAGCGCAACAGCGAGATGGACATGGCGATGCCGGAAAGCCCCCCCGAGCGCTTGCCGTCGGTGACGCCGGACACCTTCGGCGTGCACGACAGGACCGCACGCTTGCGGGCTGGAGGCCTCGAGGGGCTCGAGGCCGGCGGCACGGTGCCGAAGCGCGGCCCGCCCGGCTCCGAATCGGTCGTCGAGACGCCGCAGGTATCGGCCGGGCGCGACCGCACCGCCCCGGCGCGCCGCGGCGAGGAGGACGTGCTCTCGCGCGCCAAGGAATAGCGACCGCGACTCGAGGGAGTCATGGGAATGGAACTGTTCTCGAAGGTGACGGCCTGGTTCAAGCGTGGCGATCGCGGGAACGCCGGCCGGGACAAGAGCGAGCTCCAGCGGAACATGGAGAAGGCGCTCCATATGAAGAAGGACGCCGGCTCAGCCGCGCATATCCCCGAACACCAGACCGCACGCGCCGGCATGAGCGATGATCCCGAGATGAGCGACGCCGCCCGTGCCGCCGACGCCGGGTTCACGCCGCAGCTCAAGCGCAGCCGCGTCGCGCGGAGCGGCGACACCTGAACGGGCCGCGGTTTCGCGAGGGGTGGGCGGATAGGGCCTATCCCGCCGTCATGAGCCTGCGCGTCGTCGCCCTGCACCGGTATCCGGTGAAAGGGCTCTCCCCGGAGCGCCTCCTGCGCGCCGACCTCGCGAGAGGCGCCTATTTTCCCGGCGACCGCCTCTACGCGATCGAGAACGGCCCGGCCGGGTTCGACCCCGCCGACCCGCAGCATCAGCCCAAGGTCAAGTTCCTGATGCTGATGAGGAACGAGGCCCTGGCCCGGCTGCGGACGCGCTACGACGACGACAGCCGAACGCTCGTCATCGCGGAGGCCGGCCGCGAGGCGGCGCGCGGCGACCTCGCGACCGCCGAAGGGCGTCTTGCGATCGAGGCTTTCTTCCGGCGCTACCTGCCGCGCGAGCTGCGCGGGCCGCCGAAGCTGCTCGCGGCGCCCGAGGGCTTCCGCTTCACCGATTCCCGCCGCGGCTTCGTTTCGCTCATCAACCTCGCGAGCGTCGCCGCGATCGAGGAGCTGGTCGGCGCGCCGGTCGACCCGCTGCGCTTTCGCGGCAACGTCCAGATCGAAGGCCTGGACGCCTGGGCCGAGTTCGACCTCGTCGGCCGGGAGCTCCAAGGACCGTCGGGTCTCCGCCTGAAGGTGACGAAGCGCATCCAGCGCTGTGCCGCGACCAATGTCGACCCGACGAGCGGGATGCGCGATCTCGACATCCCGGCGACCCTCATGCGGCGTCTCGGCCACATGGATTGCGGCGTCTATGCCGAGGTTGTCGAGGGCGGCGCCGTCGTCGACGGCGACAGGCTTGCCGTCGACGAGCCGGCGCAAGCCGCGCTGCCTTTCGCCTGAGCGTCAACGAAAAAGGGAGGGCTCTCGCCCTCCCTTGAAACGCGTCCGGCTGACCGGCGCTACTCGGCCCGAGGGGTGTCGCCGTCCGGACCGAAATCAGGGCTCGGCTCGCCGCTCTCCTCGGCGCGCGGCCGGCGGCGGCGGCGGGGCTTGAAGCGGCCGTTCGGCTCGCCCGGCGCCTCGCCGTTGACGGCCTCGATCGGCGCGGCGTCGTCCGCCTCCGGCTCGTCGACCGAGATCGGCGCCCGGACCGGGGTGGTCAGGAAAGCCGGCAACCCGTTCGGGCCCTGATCCGCCACCTCGTCACGCGGCCGCGAGGGCCGCTCGAAGCGGGGCTGGTCCTGACGATAGTCCGGACGCGGGCGGCCGCCCTGGCGATCGTCGGGACGCTGATCCTGGCGATTGCCGTCGCGCCCGCCGTCCTGGCGATTGCCGTCCTGGCGCCCGCCGTCCTGGCGATTGCCGTCCTGG
>Ga0126304_10001116_pt1 | contig 12236 bp, 13 predicted proteins | sample Plot25_FD_92538 | JGI IMG/M metagenome (GOLD analysis project Ga0126304, IMG submission 92538) | Serpentine soil microbial communities from UC McLaughlin Reserve, CA, USA - Plot25 | ecosystem: Environmental > Terrestrial > Soil > Grasslands | place: USA: UC McLaughlin Reserve, Lake County... | reverse complement strand
GCGCGACTGCGCGCAGAAGCCGCAATCCTCGGCGCATCCGCCGGACTTCGCGTTGACCAGCGAGCACATGTCGGTGGCGTCGCCGAAGCGCTCCGTGCGTACCTCCCAGGCCCGCTCGACCAGCCCGGTGATCTCCTCCTGAGTGGAGAGCGCGGCCAGCTCCATGGCCTCCTCGAATGTGATCAGCGGCGCCATCGAAGGGCAAGGGGTCGTGGAATCGGCCCAGGGATCTGCGTGACCGGCACGCACGAAGGCTAGGCGTCACCTCGGACGGCGTCGCGGCGTAGGATGGCCCGGCTTGCCGGGGAAGCTCACGTTCTGGAGACGCCGCATCACAGCGATCCTCATCGTCGCGGGGATCGGCGCCGTGATCTGGGTCGCGCTGGCGGACGGCACGGCGAAACGCGAGTCCCGGGCCGACAAGCTCTCGATCGCCCAGCTCGCGGGACAGCGGCTCATCACCGGCTTTTCGGGAGCGAGCGTCCCGGACAAGGTGAAGCGCATGATCGCCAAGGGGAAGTTGGCCGGGGTGATCCTGTTCGACGAGAACCTCGGGACCAAGCGCCATGCTCGGCGGCTCATCCGGAAGTTGCAGGGAATCAAGCGGCCACGTGGCCTGCGCAGCCCGCTGCTGGTCATGATCGATCAGGAGGGCGGGCTGGTGAAGCGCCTCGCGGGACCGCCGAACGCCTCCGCCGAGGAGATGGGCCGACGCGGCAAGCGCTACAGCCGCCGCCAGGGGGCGAAGACGGGTCGGAATCTGACGGGCGTTGGGGTCAACGTGAACCTGGCGCCGGTCCTGGATGTCGGCAGGCCGGGAAGCGCGATCAGCTCCGAGCACCGCAGCTTCGGCAGCAAGCCGGGGCGCGTGAGTCGCACGGCCGTCCCGTTTGCGACCGCCATGCAAAAGCGGGGAGTTGCAGCCACGGGCAAGCACTTCCCGGGTCTGGGCGCCGCCAAGGAGAACACGGACTTCGCCGTCCAGAAGATCAGGCTGTCCCGCGCCCAGCTCCGCCGCATCGACGAGCGGCCGTACGGGCCGTTCGCGGCGAAGCACGGCAAGCTCGTGATGCTCAGCACCGCGATCTACACCCACTTCTCGCACCGCCCCGCCGCCTTCACCAAGGCGATCGCAACGCGAGAGCTCCGCGAACGCGTGGGCTTTGGGGGCGTCTCGATCACCGACTCGCTCGAGACCACCGCGGCGGCGAATTTCGGCGGCCCCGCCAAGGTGGGCGTCGCCGCCGCCAACGCGGGCGCGGACCTGTTGCTGTTCACGGGTGAGAAGGCGGCGTCCCAGGCGGGTCGGGCTCTGCGCGAGAAGCTGCGGAACGGGGCGCTGGAGCGCCCGGCGTTCGAGGACTCCGTGAACCGGGTGCTGAGGCTGCGGGCGAAGCTGGGAAAGTAGGGGCAGCGCCCGGTCGCCGCTACCGCCCGCGCCACTCGGGCTTGCGCTTCTCCGCGAACGCCCTGATCCCCTCGCGAAAGTCCTCGGATTCGAAGCACGAGCGCCGCAGCTCGATCAGCTCGCGCTCCTGCTCCTCGGTCAGCCGTGGATAGAGGTTGAGGGTCTCGATCGCGCGCTTGTTGCCCCGGGCGCTGAGGGGGGCACCCGCCGCGATATCGGACGCCAGCGCCACGGCCTCCTCCGGAAGGCGGTCGTCGGGCACGGTGTCGTTGACGAGCCCGATTGCCATGGCGCGCGGGCCGCTGATGTTGCGGCCGGTCAGGAACAGCTCCTTGGTGCGCGTATAGCCGACCACGTCGATGAACTTCTGCAGCCCGGTGTGGCTGTAGATCAGGCCGAGCTTCGCCGGAGGCATGCCGAGCTTCGCGCTGACTACGCACAGGCGCAGGTCGCACCGAACCGCCAGCTCGAGCCCACCGCCAAGGCAATGGCCGTTGATGGCGGCGAGAACCGGGTAGGGATGCGCGCTCACGGCCTCCATTGCCGCGTGAAACGGATGCGCGACGAGGGCCTCGGCGTCGGTGGCGAACGACTCGTCGGGGATCCCGCCAATGTCGTAGCCGGCGGAGAACAGGTCCCCGGCGCCGGTGATCACGACGCAGCGGATCTCGATTCCCCGATCGAGCTTCGGCAGCGTTTCCGCGAGCGCGTTGAGGATGTCGTGGTCGAGCGCGTTGCGGCGCGAAGGGTTGGAGATCGTCAGGCGCGCGACCGCCTCGGCCGGGTGGTCGAGGATGAGCTTCCCGCCGGCGAGCTCCGATCGCTGGTCGCCGGGACCGGGGGCCATGCCGCTACTCGAGGACGACGAGGACGTCGCCCTCCTGGACCGACTGGCCCTCACCGCAGCGGATCTCCTTGACGGTCCCGGGATCCTCGGCCTCGACCGGCATCTCCATCTTCATCGATTCGAGGATCACCACCGTGTCGCCCTCGTCGACCTCGTCGCCCGGCGCGACCTCGATCTTCCACACGGTTCCGGTGATGTGCGCGGGGATGTCGATCACTGAACCCCGATCCTCGCACCCACGGATGACGGCGCATGCCGTCGCTGGATCGCCACCCGTGGCCTCGCGAATACGTCGCCGCTATTGGCTTCGGCCACGTGCGGCACCCAGCTCGGCAGGCGCCGCCCCCGCGGGCACGCCAATCGGGATTCAGTGATCTCCGGCATGGCGCGGCAGAATATCCGCCTTGTCCGCGGAGACAACAGGAGACCCGGTCATCATCGTCGCCGCGAGGGACGAGGCGGACCGGATCGTCGCCACGATCGAGGCGCTCAAGGAGGCGTTCCCGGGCGCCCGGGTCGTGGTCGCCGACGACGCCTCGAAGGACGGGACATCCGACCTGGCGCTGTCCAGCGGCGCGGAGGTGATCAGCCGCCGCCGCCCGCACGGAAAGGGCGGCAGCACGACCGCGGCAGCCACCACCGTCGCCCCGCTCGCCGAGCTGGGCGAGCCGCCCGTGTTCCTGCTGTGCGACGGCGACCTCGGGGCCTCGGCGCGCGAGCTGCGGCGCCTTGTCGCCGCGGTGGCCGGCGGCGAGTGCGACCTGGCCGTTGGGGCGTTCGCCCGCCGCGTGGGCGGGGGCTTCGGCATCGCGCTTCGGTTCGCGCGGTGGGTCATCGAGCAGCGCTGCGGTTACCGGGCGGGCGCGGCGATCTCCGGGCAGCGGGCGATGCGCGCTGAGGTGCTGCGCGCCGTGGTCCCGTTCGCGCCCGGTTACGGCATGGAGACGGCCATGACCATCGACGCGGTCCGCGCCGGCTTCACCGTGCGGGAGTTCGAGCTCGATCTCGAGCATCGCTCCACGGGGCGCTCGGCACGCGGGTTCGCTCATCGCGCACGCCAGCTGGCCGACTTCGCCCGCGTGTGGTGGAGCCGGAGATAGCCTGCGGCCGTGATTCTCGCGATTGACCAGGGAACCACGGGCACGATGTGCCTGGTGTTCGATCGGGAGGGGCGCATCGCCGGCCGGGCGTACTCGGAGTTCGAGCAGCACTTCCCGCGACCCGGCTGGGTGGAGCACGACGCCGCAAAGATCTGGGAGGTGACACGCGACGTGGCGTCGCGTGCGATCGCCGACGCCGGTATCGACGGGGCGAGCCTGGAGGGCATCGGGATCACGAACCAGCGGGAGACGGTGGTCGCGTGGGACCGCGAGTCGGGCGAGCCCGTGCACAACGCCCTCGTGTGGCAGGACCGTCGCACCGCGGCGCGATGCGACGAGCTCAAGGAGAGCGGGCACGAGCAGCTGGTGCGCGAGCGCACGGGCCTCGTGATCGATCCGTACTTCTCGGGCACGAAGATCGAGTGGCTGCTCCAAAACGTGGAGGCCGCCCGCGGCGCGGCGCTCGGCACGATCGACTCCTGGCTCGTGTTCAAGCTCACGGGGCGCCACGTCACCGACTACTCGAACGCGTCGCGAACGATGCTCTTCGATATCCGGAAGCTGCGCTGGGACGAGGAGCTATGCGGCCTCATGGGAGTCGACCCCGCGGCGCTGCCGCAACCGGCTACCTCCGCGGAGGTCTACGGCACCACCGCCGCCTTCGGCGGCCAGGTCCCCGTGGCGGGCATCGCTGGTGACCAGCAGGCGGCGCTGTTCGGGCAGGCGTGCACGCGTCCCGGTCTGGCCAAGAACACCTATGGCACCGGCAGCTTCGTGCTGCTGAACACGGGAACCGAGGCACCGGAGCCGGGGGATGGGCTCTTGACCACCATCGCCTGGGGCCTGGGTAACGAGACGAACTACGCGCTCGAGGCGGCGGTGTTCGTGACGGGCGCGGCGGTCCAGTGGCTCCGGGACGGCATCGGCATCATCGATTCGGCGGCGGAGACGGAGGAGCTCTCGCGATCGCTGGCAGGCAACGACGGCGTGTACTTCGTGCCCGCCCTCACTGGGCTCGGCTCGCCGCACTGGGACCCATACGCGCGCGGCACGATCGTCGGTTTGACCCGAGGGACGGGACGAGCGCACCTTGCCCGAGCCGCGCTCGAGGCGATCGCGTATGAGACGGTCGACGCGGTCCGGGCTCAGGAGGCCGCCGCCGGCAAGGCACTCGAGATGCTCAAGGCCGACGGCGGGGGGGTCGCGAACGGCTGGCTGATGCAGTTCCAGGCCGACGTGCTCGGGGTGCCCGTGATCGTGCCCGAGATCCCCGAGACGACAGCGCTCGGGGCCGCGTACCTGGCAGGGATCGCGACCGAGATCTGGGATGCTGAGCAGGTGGAGTCGATGTGGCGTGAGGCGGCGCGGTACGAGCCGCGCATGGGCGCGGACGAGCGCGAGCGCCTCGTCGCCAAGTGGGCTCGGGCGGTCGAGCGCTCCAGGGCCTGGGCGGGGGCCGATAGGGCCGATGCGGGTTCGTAACCGCCGCCATGCGCCGGGGTAGGAGCGATTAGCCGGCATGCCGGCGATTTCGCGATGGCCGACCTCAAGCCACAGGTCTACAAGGATCCCCGCCCGGCGGAGTACTTCGACCGCTTCCACGAGCGGTCCCGAACCCGCGAGCCCGACTGGGTATATGACCTGGCGCGGATCATCCTCACGCCGCCATGCCTCGCGATGTACCGGCTGCGCGCAATCGGGCTCGAGAACGTCCCCCGAACCGGGCCGGTAATCCTGGCCCCCAACCATTTCAGCCAGTGGGACCACTTCTTCGCCGGCGTCTTCCTGCGCCGGAAGGTGCGGTTCATGGCGAAGTCGCAGCTCTTCTCGAACCCGGTGATCGAGTTCATCTTCCGGCACGGCGGCGCCTTCCCGATCCGGCGCGGCTATCACGACGAGGAGGCGTTCACGACTGCGTTCACCATTCTCGAGCGCGGCGGCTGCATGCTGATGTACCCGGAGGGAGGACGCTCTCGGACCGGTGGCCTTCGCGAGCCACGCCCGGGGGTAGGGCGGATCGCGCTGCAGTCGGGCGTTCCCGTCATTCCGGTGGCGATCCACGGCTCGCTCGGCGTCCGCAGATGGCGCAAGCTGCGCTTCCCCAAGGTCACGGTTCAGTACGGCGAGCCGCTGGCCTTCGATGTGGTCGCGGCGCCTACGAGGGAGCGGCAGATCGAGGTCGCGATGCAGGTCTTCGAGCACGTTCGCGAGATGTACGACGCGCTCGAGGCAAAGGGTCGCCGCGGCGTGATCAAGTCGCTGCGCGAGGGGATCGGCGACCGCACGGAGCGCAAGCTTCCGGCGGGCCAGGCGCGCTAGCGGGTGGTCTGAGCCAGCCGGCCCCGGGCTCGGGTGGAAAACCGGCGAGTAGGGGCGGGTACGGCGCGGGTCAAGTTGATCTACGCCTGACAGGTGGGCGCGGATTCACTCGAACCGATGTGAACGCTGGGTCAAGTCAATCTGCATCCGACAGGTGGATGCAGATTGCGTTGACCCGCACCCCGTACCCCGTCAGCGCTGCCTTGGGTGCCTTCTTCCGGCCCCTACTCGTACTTCTCGTCGAGCTCCGACCATTGCTCCGGGTCGTGGCCCGCCACGATCACGGCCTGGGGGTACTCGCGGTGGAAGAGGCGCAGCTCCTGAAGCGAGCGGCGCCAAAGATGCGGGTCCGCCGGTCGTGGCTGACGGGGGCCACCCTCGAGCTGGCGAACCGTGTAGACGGCGTCGCCCGCGATCACGAAATCGCGGTCGCGAAGCCGCATGACCACACACATGTGGCCGAGCGAATGGCCGGGGGTGAACGCGAGGCGGATGCTGCCGTCACCGAGCAGGTCGAACGTGCGCCCGAAGGTGGAGTAGGACTCGACGTGGCGGCCGTTGAAGTCGATCAGGCGGTAGTCGAAGGCGTAGTCGTAGTGCTCGGGGCGGTAGCCGCGCAGGATCGGCCGCGAGCCGCTCGTCGCTGCCCGCCACTCCGCGTCGCTCAGCACGAAGGTGGATGTGGGGAAGTCGGAGATGCCAGAGGCGTGATCCATGTGAAGGTGGGTCATCACGACCAGCCGGATCGAGCGCGGGTCCGCGCCGCGCTCGCGAAGCTGGGCCGGCAGGTCGCGCCCCGGCTCGACCCGAGGTTGGGCGACCCGGGCCGCGACGCGGCCGAAATTCTCGCTCGGCTTGGCGGCGATCGACGGGTGCAGGCTCGTGTCGACCAGGATGTGCCCCGCCGTCGGGTGGGTGATCAGAAACGCCGGGCACGGGACCCACAGCCACTTGGAGCGCGGTGTGAAGAGGCCGGTCGCCTTGAGGCTCTCGAATGCGCCGCCAGGTGCCTCCATGGCCTGGATCGGCCAGTGGACCTCGCCTCCGGACAGCGGCTCCACCGTCACGCTCGCCCTGGTGCTCCCGCCGGGCAGGGGCCCGCTCAGCCACTTGGGTTCCGCGTGGACCTTCATGGACCGGTCAGCGTAGCGGGGTAAGCTCGCGCCGAATGGCCCTGCAAGCCGCGTCGCAAGTCTTTCGCGAGGACCTCTTGAAGGGCCGGGTCTGCGTCGTCTCGGGCGCCGGGACGGGGCTCGGTCGAGCGACCGCGATCGAGCTTGCCTCGCTGGGTGCCACCGTGATCGGATGCGGACGCCGCCCGGAGCCGATCCAGGAGACCCTGGCCATGATCCGCGAGGCCGGCGGCCTCGCGGAGGGCGAGGCCATGGACATTCGCGACGCCGAGGCGGTCGACTCGCTCTTCGACGGCGTGATCGAGCGTCACGGTCGCGTCGACGTGCTGGTCAACAACGCCGGCGGGCAGTTCATGAGCCCGGCCGAGGCCATCACCCCGAAGGGCTTTCGCACCGTGATCGAGCTAAACGTCCAGGGGACCTGGCAGATGACCCACTCCGCAGCGACCAAGGCATTCATCCCCCAGCGCTCCGGAAAGGTCGTGAGCGTCACCCTGTCGCCGCACCAGGGGATGCCGGGGATGGTTCATTCCGGTGCGGCCCGAGCCGCGGTCGAGAACATGATGCGCACGCTTGCAATCGAATGGGCGCGGTTCGACATCAAGCTCTGCGCGATCGCCGCGGGTCAGTTCGACACCGAGGTCCTCCGCACGAAGTATCCGCGAGAGGTCAGCGAGAACGTTGCCCGCACCATCCCGCTCCAGCGGCTGGGGACGCCGGAGGAGATGGCGTGGATGATCGCCTACCTCGCCTCGCCCGCCGGCGACTTCCTCTCGGGATGCGTGATCACGATCGACGGCGCGCGCGACAACTGGTTCGGCCCGTGGCCGCCGCCGGGAGTGACCGGCGAGTCGGGAGAGCCCTTGGCCGAGGAGCGACGAAAGCCAGACCGCTAGGTCGTCATGCCGCCGAACTGTCCGCCGGTGACGTTCAGGATCTGTCCGTGGACGTAGTTCGCAAGGTCTGACGCCAGGAACAGCACCGGGCCGGCGGCCTCACCGGGCTGTGCTGGGCGGCCGAGCGGAATGATCATTGACGCCATCGCGCGCTGCTGCTCGGGGATGCCAAGCTCGATCTTCTCGCCCTCGCGCTCGATGGAGCCGGCCTCCTCCTTCGCCTGCGTCAGGCGGGTCTCGACGAACCCGAAGGCGACCGCGTTGACGTTGACCTTGAACTGGCCCCATTCCTTGGCGATCGTCTTGGTCAGTCCGGTCACGCCCGCCTTCGCCGCCGAGTAGTTGGCCTGGCCGGCGTTGCCCATCGTTCCAGAGATCGAGGTGATGTTCACGATTTTCCGGAAGACCTCGCGGCCCTCGTTCCGCTCCGCCTTGGCGGCCTCGCGCCAGTGCGGCGCCAGCGCCCGGATCACGCGGAACGGCACAACGGTGTGGATGTCGAGCATCGCCTGGAACTGCTCGTCGCTCATCTTGTGGACTACGCCGTCCCAGGTGTAGCCGGCGTTGTTGACGACGATGTCGACCTGACCGAAGGCCTCGTTGGCCTTCGCCACCAGCTCGTCGGGTACGCCCGGCTTGGTGAGGTCTCCGGCGAACACGGCGGTCTCGCCCTCGATCTCGCCGGCGGCCTGCTCCGCGACGTCGCCGTCGATGTCGTTGATCAGCACCTTCGCGCCCTCGCGGATGAAGAGCTCGGCCGTCGCCCGTCCGATACCACGGGCGGACCCGGTGATGATCGCGGCCTTGCCGTCAAGTAGTCCCATCTGTGTCGTGTCTCCTCTCGAGCGGTCTCCGGGGTGGGCGGGAACCGTATCCGGGCAGACGATCGACAGTCGCCGCCACGTCCGACGCCCGGTCCGGGATCCGGTGTTCGGACCTCTGCAAGGCGACCAGGACTGATCCTGGACTGGACGCCGATCGTGCGCGGAGCCGTCAGGGAGCGGGCTCGCGAGGGCCTCGACGAGTTTCTCCCGCGCGGCGCTTAGCCCGCTCCCCATGGGGAATACGCCAGAGCATGGAGGATCGCTCCACCGCTCCGATGGGGATCGATCTCAGCCGCCTGAGACGGGGGGAGATGACCGCCGTGGCGGGGGCGCTGATCGTCCTGCTTGGCCTCTTCGTGGCGCCCTGGTACGCGGCGTCGGGCGCACAGCTTGCCGATGCCGCGAGCCCCGGCGGCGTCGTTCCGGCTGAATTCGGGACGTGGAGCGGGGCGGGATGGCTGGCGACGCTCGGCAACCTGGTCGTGCTCGCCGCCGCGATCTTCGCGATCGGCGCCGTCGTGTCCGGTGGGCGCGGGATCGAGTGGGACGGCTCGGGTACGCGGCTCCTGGGCCTCTCGCTGGCGGCCACTGCGGTAGTCGTGCTGCGGATGGTCTTCACGCCGACGTCGCTGTCGGGATACGAGTTCGACGCCGATCTGCGCCTCGGGATCTTCGTCACGCTTGCCGGGACGCTCGTGCTCGCCTGGGGGTCGTGGAGGCGTCGACCGCAGCGTTAGCGCCGTCCCGAGCGGTGTCGGATGCTCCGTCGCGCGGTGTCAGCCGAGGGTGCGGGCGATGACGAGGCGCTGGATCTCGTTGGTGCCCTCGTAGATCTGCGTGATCTTCGCGTCGCGCATCATGCGCTCCACCGGGTACTCGCTCACGTAGCCGTACCCACCAAGGACCTGCACCGCCTCCGTGGTCACCCACATCGCGTTGTCGGAGGCGAACAGCTTCGCCATCGCGGAGTACTTCCCCATGTCGCGGTCGCCGGCGTCGACCTTGGCACAGGCGCGGTACAGGAGCTCCCGAGCCGCGGCCGTGCGTGACTCCATGTCGGCGAGCTTGAACTGGATCCCCTGAAAGGAGGCGATGGGCTTTCCGAACTGCTGGCGCTCCTTCGCGTACGCCGCGGCGTAGTCGGTAGCGCCCTGCGCGATGCCGACGGCCTGCGCCGCGACCCCGAGGCGGGAGCGATCGAGGGTCGATAGCGCGAGCTTGAACCCGCCGTTTTCGTCGCCGATCAGGTTCTCGGCCGGGACGCGGACTCCGTCGAAGATCGGTTGGCCGGTCGGCGAGCCACGGATCCCCATCTTGTGCTCGAGCTTGCCGACCGAGAAGCCCGGCCGATCCGCCTCGACGACGAACGCCGAGATGCCGTGGGAGTGGCCCGCCTCCGGATCGGTCACGGCGAACACGATGTAGAAGTCCGCCACGCCAAGGTTGGTGATCCAGTTCTTGGTGCCGTCGATGACCCACTCCGAGCCGTCCTTCCGGGCGCGTGTGCGCATGCCGCCGGGGTCCGATCCCGCGTCGGGCTCCGATAGTGCGAACGCCGGCGACCATTCGCCCGCGGCGCATTTCGGAAGGAATCGCTGCTTCTGCTCCTGCGTCCCGAACAGCTTGATCGGCAGCGTCCCGAGCTCCTGAATCATCAGCATCAGCGCGCTGGACGCGCAGGCTTTCGCCACCTCCTCCACCGCGATGTTCAGCATCAACGTCCCAGTCCCCGTGCCGCCGTACTCGGCGTCGAACGGCAGCCCGAACAGGTCGTGCTCGGCGAACAGCTCGCGCAGGTCGCGCGGGTACTCCGCCTGGGCGTCGATGTCGGCCGCTCGCGGCGCGACCCGCTCGACCACCATCTTTCGAATCGTCTCCTGGAAGTCGAGGAACTCCTCGGGGAGCGCGTAGGTCGCGGGTTGCTGGGTGGCCGTTGCCATCAACCTGAGGTTATCCGGGGCTACAGCCCGAGCTGCTTTCCCAGGATCTCCTTCATGACCTCGTCGGTCCCGCCGCCGATCGGGCCGAGCCGAGCGTCGCGCACGGCGCGCTCGATGCCGTACTCGCGCATGTAGCCGTAACCGCCGTGGATCTGAAGGCACTCATCGGCGACCTCGAGGAGGGCGCGCTGGGTGAACAGCTTCGCCATCGTCACCTCGCGGAGCGAACCCGCGGTGGCCTCGATCACCCTGCGGGGGTCGGCCTCCTCGGCGCTCGCGTCGTGCCCGGCGGCGAACAACCGCAGTGCGTTGTAGGTGATCGCCCGGGATGCCTCGATCGTGGTCGCCATCTCGGCGAACTTGTGGCGGATCGCCTGGAAGCGACCGATCTGCCGGCCGAACGCCTCGCGGTCCTTCGCGTAGGCGAGGGTGACGTCGAAGACCTTCCGCATCCCGCCCACGGCGCCGATCGCCATCGATAGCCGCTCCCACTGGAAGTTGGCCATGATCAGGTAGAAGCCCTGGTTCTCCGCGCCCAGCAGGTTCTCGGCGGGGACCTCGACATCGCTGAAGCTGAGCTCGCCGGTATCGGATGCGTGCCAGCCCATCTTCTCCAGCTTGCGCGCGACCTCGTAGCCCGGCATGCCTCGTTCGAGCACGAGGAATGAGATCCCGTGGTGACCGCCGGCCTCGGTGGTCTTCACCGCGCAGACCAGGAAGTCGGCCCGCACACCGTTCGTGATGAACGTCTTCGAGCCGTTCACGACATATCCGCCCGGCACCCTGCGCGCGTGCGTGCGAAGCCCCGCCACGTCCGATCCGGCGCCGGGCTCGGTGATCCCCAGCGCCCCCACGAGCTCGCCCTTGATCCCGGGGACGATCCACCGCTCCCGCTGCTCGGGGGTGCCGAAGTTGAACACCGGTGGCATCGCGATCTGGGCGTGCGCGTTGAGACCCGCCGCCACGCCGCCCGATCCACCTGCGCGAGAGAGCTCCTCGATCCACACGGCGTCGTGCAGGACATCGCCGCCCTGGCCGCCATAGCGCTCGGGAAATTTGAGCCCCAGAAAGCCCAGCTCGCCGCAGCGGCGAAACAGTTCCCGCGGGAACTCGCGCGCCTCCTCCCATTCGTCGACGTGCGGCGCGATCTCCGTGGAGACGAAGCGCCCGACGCTCTCGCGGAGCTCCTCGTGCTCGTCGGTGAACGGCGGCAGCGGCGCGCGGACGCCCGTGTCCTTGACGACGCTCACTCGTCGTCCATGGTCGTGTAGCCCCGGCCGGCGAAGTCGAAGCCGAGCAGGTCGCCGCGCGGGTTCTTGGCATCGCCGTGGTGGTAAGCGCGGATCTCGCTGATCCTGCCGTCGCGCAGCCGAAACCACTCGGTCCCGCGGTTCAGCCGCCGCTCGCCCGACTCGGGGTCGCGCCAGGTCATCGTCCACTCGATGACCGCTTCTTCCCCGTCTGCGATCCCGTGCTCGAACCACCACTGGCCATCGAGGTTGTCGATCCCCCAGCGGGCGTTCTCGGCGATGGTTCTGGCGCCATCGTGCGGCCCGAGCCGCGTGTAGTAGTGCACCGCGTCGTCGGTGAAGTGTGAGGCGATCAGCTCGATGTCGCCCGTATTCAGGGCGTCGTAGTACGAGCGGATGTGATCCAGGTTGCTCAGAGCCCGTAGCTGCGGCCGATGACTTCGAGCATGATCTCGTCGGTGCCGGCGCCGATGCGGTTGAGACGCACGTCGCGGTAGGCACGCTCGATCTCGTATTCCT
>Ga0126304_10001113_pt1 | contig 12242 bp, 10 predicted proteins | sample Plot25_FD_92538 | JGI IMG/M metagenome (GOLD analysis project Ga0126304, IMG submission 92538) | Serpentine soil microbial communities from UC McLaughlin Reserve, CA, USA - Plot25 | ecosystem: Environmental > Terrestrial > Soil > Grasslands | place: USA: UC McLaughlin Reserve, Lake County... | reverse complement strand
TGCGCGAGCCCGCGGGAGCCGACACGACGGTCGCGTTCACGCCGGAGGAGCTCGACGACCAGTCGCCCCTCGAGGACCTCGGGATGGAGGGGCCGGCGCTCGTCGTGCGTTCGGGTGGCGGCCGCGCAGGCGAGCATTTCGTCCCGAACGAGGAGCGCACGACGATCGGCCGCTCGCCGGACTGCGACATCTTCCTCGACGACGTCACCGTCTCTCGCAAGCACGCCGTCCTCGTGCGCGCCGACGGCTTGTTCACGATCGAGGACCAGGGGAGCCTCAACGGTACCTTCGTGAACAAGCGCCGCATCGACTCGGCGCCGCTGACCGATGGCGACGAGGTTCAGATCGGGAAGTACCGACTGACGTTCCTGGAGCAGTGAGCGCGACAGCCGTCAGCCAGGCCGAGGAGCGGCCGCTCACGATCGGTGCGGTCTGCCGGCTGCTCCGAGAGGAGTTTCCGGACATTTCGATTTCGAAGATCCGCTACCTCGAGGATCAAGGGCTGCTGGCTCCGCGTCGGACTCCGGGGCGCTACCGCCTCTTCGGAGAAGATGACGTCGATCGCCTGAGAACGATTCTGCGCCTCCAGCGCGACGAGTTCCTGCCGCTGCGGGTGATCCGCCAAGAGCTCGCGACGACGCCCGCGAAGGGACGGCGGCGGCGAATCGGCGGGGCGGAAGACGAGGAGGTCGAGCTCTCCGAGCTGTGCGAGCGCGCCGGAATGACGCCGGCGCTTGCGCGCAGGCTCGAGGAATACGGCCTGCTCGAGCCGCGCGTGGACGCGGGAGAGCGGCTCTACCGCGAGGGCGAGGTGGACATTGCAACCGCGTGCGCCAAGCTCGCCCGCTTCGGCATCGACGCGCGGCATCTCCGGTCGTTCCGGTCGGCGTCCGAGCGTGAGGTGGGGCTGCTCGCCGCAGTCGTCGCGCCGGCTCTTCGTTCCCGCAACTCGGAGCGTCGCCAGAGCGGGGTGGATGACCTTCAGGCGCTTGCCGAGGTTGCGCAGGAGCTGTCCCAGCTCCTGTTCTGGCGCTCACTGCGTAAGGTTGCCGCGTCGTGATCGACCTCAAGACTCGCGTTCGCGAGGTTCCCGACTGGCCCGAGCCCGGAGTCGGATTCAAGGACGTGAGCCCGCTGCTTCGGGATCCCGAGGCCCTCGCACAGACGATTGCGTCCCTTGCCGACTGGACGCGCGAGCTGCGCCCTGACGTCGTGCTCGGTGCCGAGGCGCGGGGGTTCATCCTCGGGGCCGCGATCGCCAAGGAGGTCCCGTGCGGGTTCGTCCCGGCACGGCGGCCCGGAAAGCTGCCGCCGGAGACCGTGAGCGCCACGTATGCGCTCGAGTACGGCCAGAACGCATTGGAGCTCAACGCGGACGCGATCGGCGACGGTGCCCGCGTCGTGATCCACGACGACGTGCTCGCGACGGGCGGGACGGTGGAGGCGATCGGCGGGCTCGTCGAGCAGCTCGGCGGGGAGATCGTCGGCGTCAACTTCGTCATCGAGCTGACGTTTCTCGGCGGCCGCGAGCGGCTCTCGAAGTACGCGCTGCACTCGCTGATCTCCTACTAGCGAGAGCTTTCAGCAGGTTTCGTCGGATTCGCCACGGGCCGCTCACTCCCGCCAGGGATTTCCCGGCATCCCGCCGGCGACGATGGACGGAGTGTCGTGAACGCTTCGCCGCCCGATGACGGAAAAGCCGCCAGCCGCCTGCTCGACCACTGCTGCGGCGTGACCAGGCTCGCCCAGGTCGAGCCGCAGGCCCGCGAGCGCCTCGAGGTTGCACTCGGTGGCGAGCTCGCGCGCCGCCTAGTGGGCGCGCTGTCCGGCGATCACCGGCTGCCGGCGCGCGCCTTCGGGGACTGAGGCGGCTTCCGGACGGCGTCGCCGCCGTAGAGACGGACGACGAGGAAGATCACGCAGGCGGCGAGAACGCTCATGATGAAGGCGGTCGCGCCTTCGACGCCGACCGCCAGCATTCCGAGCCAGATGTAGAGACCAAGCCCGAACGCCCAGAGGAACGACGTGACGCCGCGGTCGATGCTCGGCTGGCGGAGATGCATGCGCGTCGATTCTAGAGGCGGCGGCCGCCGGCGCGGGGGAGACCGTTCCGGTCCAGAAAAACGAACTGGCGCCTAGGAACCCGAAGGCACCTCTGCGCCAGTTCATTCGCCGAGCCGGTCTCGCTTTCGTCCACCGATCCTGGTGACTTTCGCCTTCCGGCTACGGCCCTCAGGATCCGCTTCGCCCTACTCGCGTCCCGTGCTCGACGCGAGGGGGACCATAGGGCGGCCGGCGGGGGGTTGCAAGGGGCCGGAAAAACAACTTCCCGCAATTTGCAGTATTTTCTTTTTTCCACATTTCCACAGCCTGTGGGCCATCGTGCTCTACCACTGGCCGGGAACAAAAAAACGATCTGGCGCCTAGGAACCCGAAGGCTCCTCTGCGCCAGATCATTCGCCGAGCCGGTTTCGCTTTCGTCCACCGATCCCGGTGACTTTCGCCTTCCGGCTACGGCCCTCGGGATCTGCTTCGCCCTACTCGCGCTCCGTGCTCGGCGCGGAGGGGACACTAGGGCCGACGCCCGCGCGTTGCAAGACCCCATCCGAGCAATTTCGCGCTCTTTGCACCCTTTTCTTTTTTCCACATTTCCACAGCAATGCGTCCAGCCTGTGGAGAACTCTGAAAGGCAGCTCGGGGCGGGAGCAGGCCCGGCAGCTGGATCGGTCCCAACTTGACATAACGCCTGTTCTCGTGCGTTCGTATTCCAGCAGCGGTGCGGGATTCGGTATAGACTCGCGCCCGCCCTTCGGGAGATGCTCCCGGACAAAGTTTTGCGTCGCCGGTATTTGGAGAGAGACAACTAGCGGGATGACGACGGCTGAGATCGAGTCCGTCCTCGGCAGCGAGGACTTGCGCAATCTGCTCGAGGTTGCCGAGCAGTCGGGCGCGGTCAGGCACGCCGAGCTGGCAGAGGTTCTCGAGCCGCTGGAGCTGGACGAGATGGAGCGCGAGGCGCTCCAGCGCGAGCTCGAGCAGCGCGGCATCGACGTCGTCGAGGAGGCCCCACAGCCAGAAAAGGCGCCGGGGCCGCCGCCGCAGCCGCCCGTCTACGAGACGACGACCGACGCGCTGCAGCTCTTCCTGCGCGAGGCCGGCCGCCACCCGCTCCTGACCGCCCCCCAGGAGGTCGAGCTCTCGAAGCGGATCGAGCGCGGCGACATGCAGGCGAAGCAGCGGATGATCCAGTCGAACCTGCGCCTCGTCGTGTCGATCGCGAAGAACTACCGGAACCAAGGCCTGCCCTTCCTGGACCTGATCCAGGAGGGCACGCTGGGGCTCATCCGCGCGGTCGAGAAATTCGACTGGCGCCGCGGCTACAAGTTCTCGACGTACGCCACCTGGTGGATCCGCCAAGCCGTGGCCAGGGCGCTTGCGGACAAGGCCCGCACGATCCGGATGCCGGTGCACATCGTCGAGCGTCTCCAGAAGCTCAACAAGGCCGAGCGCATCCTCTGGACGCAGCTCGGCCGGGAGCCCACGCTCGAGGAGGTCGCCGAGGAGGCAAGCCTCCCCATCGAGCAGGCGCGCGAGGTGAAGGCGGCGGCGCATGCGTCGACGAGCCTCGACCAGCCGGTCGGAGAGACCGAGGACGCCGTGTTCGGGGACTTCGTAGCGTGCAAGGGCCCGCAGCCCGACGAGGAGGTCGAGGTCTCGCTCCGCAGCCAGGCCCTCGCCCGTGCGCTCGGGGCGCTCACGGAGCGTGAGCGCGCCGTGCTCGTCCTCCGCTACGGCCTCGACAACTCGGAGCCGAGGACGCTCGAGGAGATCGGCCGGACGCTCGACCTCACACGCGAGCGCGTGCGTCAGATCGAGGGCCATGCACTCAAGCGGCTAAGCCGACTGCACGAGATCGAAACCGTCGCCTAGCGGCGATTGTCAGGTTTCGAGATAGAACTGCAAGCCGGGCGCGACCGTGCGCAGCTCGCGGAGCGCGCGTGACTCCAGCTGCCGAACTCGCTCCCGCGTGATGCCGAGGTCGGTTCCGACCTCCTCGAGCGTCTTCGGCGTGTGGCCCTCGAGGCCGAAGCGCATCGCCAGCACCCTGCGCATCCTCGGGTTCAGGCGGTGCATCGCCTCGGCCAGCTCGACCGAACGGAGCTCCTTCGCCGTCGCGTCGTCGGGTCGGTCGGAGTGGATGTCTTCGATCAGGTCGCCGTAGAGGCTCTCGCCGTCGCCGACGGGGGTCTCGAGGCTGACCGGATCCTCGACGAGCTCGAAGAGCTCCTCCACGCGCTCGACCGTGAATCCGCTTTCCTTGGCGATCTCCTCGACCGTCGGGTCTCGGTTGAGCTTTTGCGTGAGGATCCGGCGGGCGCGCAGCACCTTGCGGGCCTGCTCGGCGACGTGGACGGGCAGGCGGATCGTCCTCCCCTGGTCTGCAAGCGCTCGCGAGACTGCCTGGCGAATCCACCAGGTGGCGTACGTCGAGAGCTTGAATCCAAGCTTCCAGTCGAACTTCTCCACTGCCCGGATCAGGCCGAGATTGCCCTCCTGGATGAGGTCGAGGAGCGGAACGCCGGCCTTGGTGTAGTTCCTTGTGATCGACATCACGAGCCGGAGGTTGCACTCGATCAGCCGGCGTTTGGCGGCCTCGTCGCCCGCATCCTTGCGACGCGCGAGCTCACGCTCTTCCTCTGCGGTGAGCAGCCGGCCGTCGCCGATCTGCCGGACGTACAGCTTCAGCGGGTCGGTAAGAGGAGTGCCGTCATCGGTCTTCCCTACCGGCTCTTCGCGCTCTTCCACATCAGGTGTGTCGAGCGCGCCCGACCCGGGTAGCACCTCGAGATGAGGTACAGGGCTCTCCTCGACGTCGGGCTCAGGAAGGGGCCGCGGCTCCACGAGGCGTGTATCGGCGGCCTGACCCTCGGTCGGGTTCCCCCGATCGGGGGAGGTGCGTCGTGAACCGCCTAACCGAAGGAACTCTCAGACGTCACACGAAGTTGGGGTCCTAGCTCTCTGTCTGTATGTGTGGTATTGCCGGATATAGCCTGAAGGCCGACGCCCGGGTCGACCGGACGCTGGCCGCCCAGGCCCTGCTTGCCGGGATCGCCGAGCGCGGCGCCGACGCCGTCGGATATGCACACCGGTCGCCCGGGGAGTCGGTCTCCGTGCGCAAGCAGCGCTCCGGGGCGAGTGCGCTCCTTACCGACCTGACCGTCCCCGCCTCATCCGTGGAGGTCCTCCTCCATGTGCGCGACTACACCAAGGGCCACCCCACCATCGAGGCCAACAATCACCCGGTCCGCCACGGGCACATCGTGGGTGTCCACAACGGGATCATCCTGAACGACGAGGAGATCTTCGAGCGGCATGCCATTCAGCGGCACGAGGCATCGATGACGGTGGACACGGAGGCGATCTTCGCGCTCGTGGAGGGCTTCGGGCCGTGGTGCAAGACCCTCGAACAGCTCCGCGGCTCGATGGCGACAGCGTGGGTCGACGAGCGCGAGCGCGGCGCGGTCTACCTCGCCCGTGGCGTCGGTCGTCCGCTCTGGACGGGCGAGTCCCGTGAAGGCATCTTCTTCGCCTCCACGGAACACGCACTGGAGGTCTCCGAGCGGTTCCTCGGGCTCCGGTTCCGGAAGCGCGAGCTGCCCGAGGGCACCATCCTCACGCTCGAGGGCGGACGCCTCGCCTGCAAGGAGCGCTTCCGCCCCGACCGCGGGTTTACCGAGCGGCCCCTCCCCGCCGTGCGCGCGCCCGGCGAGCGGGAGTCCTGCTTGCGGTTGCTGACCGCGCTCGCGTCGCTCTAGCACCGGTCTTTTTCGACACCCGCCCGTCGGGCGAAACGTCATAGCCGTCCTCGAGCAGGCGCTCGCGGATCAGGTACTGGAACGTCGACCACGCGCCGCGGCGGACGTCGAACATCCGGTAGATCTGCCACTCGGTCAGCAGCGATTGGTCTTCGCGCCTCGCGGCGCCCCACTCCTGGAACTTCGGGAGCCGGCCGAGCTTCAAAGCGACGTCACAGCCCTGATCGATTGCGCGCTCGAGGCGCTCCTCCCCGACTGGGACGTCGAACCCGGCCTCACGGAGTGCGGTCGTGAGCGAGCCGAACGTGTGCCAATAGAGGGACTTCGAGGGCATCGAGCCGCGGTGCTCGTCGAGGTCCCGGGCCGTGGGCGTCCGCTCGAGCCTCTCCCCCAGTTCGCGCAGGAGCTGGAGCAGCTCATCTCGGGTCGCGAAGCGTCGCGGAACGAGCCCGGCGGCCCGCTTCGCCGCATTCCAGCTCCCGAAGTGCTCGATTACCGTTTGCGGGTGCACCATGGTCTCCTCGTCGGCCGCGAACTCGCGCATCGACGGTGACCTGCCCAGCCGCCGAGCGGATTCCTGCAGCTGTTTCACGATGTCCTCGTCGCTGTAGCGCTTGCGAATTCCAGCCTGAAACTGGGCGAGAGCGTCTCGGTCGAGGGACTCGAGCAGCTCGCGGGCGGGCCGTCGAGCCATGGCAATAAGGATAGAGCAAACTCGCCTATTTGCAAGAGCGGGCGAGCAGCGCGGTCGACGCCTCCGATCATCCGCGCAACGCCGTCCGCGAGCGCTGAGGCCTGGCCAGGGCGTCTACGAGACGGCGAGAAGCTCCCGTCGAGCTGTCTCGTCCTCGATCAACTCGGGCGGGAGAATGCGTTCGAGAGCCGCGACGCAGCGCGGACAGAACTGGCTGCCGGCCGAACGATTGAGCTCCTCCATCGCCTCCTTGGCGGGGCGGGCGGCGCGGTAGATCCTGGTGGTGAGCATCGAGTCGAGCGCGTCGGCGACGTGGATGATCCGGGCTCCGAGCGGGATGTCCTCGCCCTTGAGGCCGTCCGGATAGCCGGTGCCGTCGAAGCGCTCGTGGTGATGCCGGATCGAAGGCACCGCGTCCTGCAGGAATCCGAGCCGGTCGATGATCCTCGCTCCCTCCTCGGCGTGACGCTGCATGAGATCCCACTCGTCATGTGTGAGCGTGGCCGCCTTCAGGAGGATCGCATCGGGCACCGCGAGCTTGCCGATGTCGTGGAAGAGCGCCGCGTGTCCGAGCAGGTCGAGCTCAACCTTCGAGAGCCCCAGCTCCCGTCCGATCGCAAGAGCAAGCTCCTGCACCCGGCGGGAGTGGCCGGCCGTGTATGCGTCCCGCGCGTCCACCGTGGCGGACAAGGACTCCATCGCCGCCGTGGAGCGCTCCCGCAGCAGGCGGTTCGCCTTCTCCAAAGACACGTTCTGGTCCTGGATCGTCTCGGCCGCCTGACGCAGCTTCTGGGCGCTCTTGCGCGTGTGCCGGAGATACGCCTCCTGCGTCTTGCGCATGAGGAGGAGCGGGACGGCGAAGACGGCGAGCGCGTAGGGGCCGGCCGCGTGGTAGGCGATCGCCATGACGCCGCCGACGAACCCGTAGACCACCCAGTGCGGCAGGAGCCAGAGGAAACGCTCGTGCCAGGCCCTCCACCAGCGCTCGTGGCCCTCCATCGAGAGCGCGAGGCTGAGGAGGCCGGTGTTCACGGCGAAGTAGGCGGCGCCGGCCGCTAGTCCGGCGCCGACGGTGACGAGCTCGCCCACGCTGCCGTCGAAGCCGAGTGCGAAGACCGCGGAGGCTGCGAGCGAGGCCAGGGAGAGCGCGCCGATGTTGAAGAGCGTGCGGTGCAGCGGGTAGCGCTTGGCGCTCCAGTCGACCACGCACGTCGTGATCGCGAGCGCGAGCGCGGCGCGCGGCCCGAACAGGGCCGCGCCCGCGAGTGCGCCGACTGCGCTGACTGAGATCGATCCGTCGTCGACCTCGAGCGCGACGGCCTGGCCGAGCCCGACGAGGATGACGAGCGCGACGAGCCCGAAGACGTCGGTTGCGGTGCCGAGCAGCGCGCCCAGGACACCGGCGCCCACGCCCACGAAGGCGACCACGCCGACCAGCGTTGCGAGCCGCTTCGACAGGGAGAAGAACCGCGGTCCCTGGACCGCGTGCGGCCTGTGCGGCGCCTGGCGCCGTTCCTGGCCCGGTGTCATCTCGTCCACCGGCGGAAGCGGGACCACGTGATCTCCGTCCTCCGTGACCGCGGTGAGACGGCCACGCCGGTGCGGCGCCGGCATCGCAAGCGGCTCCGAGGTCGTCGCGTCGAGGACGCGGTTGCGTCCCTGGAGCTTCGCGCGGTAGACCGCGAGGTCGGCCTGGTGGATCAGCTCGTTTGGGTCCGAGCCGTCCCGTGGGAACGAGGCGACGCCAATCGAGACCGTGGCACGAATCGGCTCGCTCGACGTCTCGACATCGAATGTGCGCTGCGACACCGCTCGCCGGATCCGCTCCGCGATCTCGAGCGCCTCCTCGGGGCTCGTCTCCGGCAGGAGGATGCTGAACTCCTCACCGCCGAACCGCGCAGGAACGTCGTAGTGGCGCAGGAGCGCACGGAAGACCTCGGCGATGCCCTTCAGGACGGCGTCGCCGGCGAGGTGGCCGTACGTGTTGTTGATCTCGCGCAGGAGATCGAGGTCGGCCATGATCAGCGAGAGCGGCCGGTCGAACCGGGCCCCGCGCGTCAGCTCCTCGTTCAGGGCCTGCCCGAAGTGCCGCGCGTTGAAGAGACCGGTTTTCGGGTCGACCCGGGCCTCCGCCTCGAGCTTGGGCACCGCGAGTGAGCGGTGGATCAGCACGAGCGGCGCGACGGCGAACGGAACCATCCACGGGTTGGAGTCCCAGAAGGTCGCGATGCCGACGCCGAGTGCCGCGAGCACCAGGTCGGTCGACAGGCTCTGGAAGCTGAACAGCCCGGACTCGCGCGGCGAGATCCCGCGGGCGAAAGCGAGCATCGGCGCGAGCAGCGAGTGGTTGATCCCGACGAGCAGGAAGCACGCGGTCACGCCGCCGAGCGCGAACTGGACGTGGTCATACGCCTCGAGTGCTGGTAGCTGACCGACGAGGAGCGCGCCGAACGAGGCGGCGAGGATGGCCAGCGTGAAGTTCGAGATGTTGAAGATCTGGATGTACCAGACCGTCCTATTCTTGAGCCAATCGGGCAGGTGCTGCACGACCGGCACAAGCGCCACGAGCTCAGGAGGCAGCAGGAGCGCTGCGGGGATCAGGAAGACGATCGACGTCTGGTACGACTGGTTCTTCCCGGTCCGCACGAGGAAGAGCTGGGCGACGGCGGCTGAGCCCGCGAGGATCAGGAACGTCATCCAGTCCTCGTCCCCGCCGTCGAGCCGCGACAGGAGCGGCGCGGTGATCGCAGCGGCGGAACCGACGACGGCGACCAGGTAGACCAGCGCGGCGAGCGACAACCGCTGGCGACGAGCCGGCTCCCGCCCCGACGCGACGCCTCCGACCCGATGCTCGGTCGGAATAGCGCTCATCTGGTGCTCGTCCCTCGGATGTGCCGCAACTCGGTGCCTTCTTTCGCGCAGGGGGGATGAAGGGTCATCCCCGGGCTGACCGTACGTCCGGTTGGAGGCTCGAACATCACCCGTTCGAGTTATCGGCGGAAGGGGGTCAGCGATTCACCCAAACGGGTGAGCCGGGGGCGCCACGTTGGCCGCCCGCGGCTCGGAGTGCTCGCCTACCGAGCCGGCGCTTCGGCCGGAGGCGCGGCCAGCCCGAGGTCGGCTGCCAGTGCCTCGTCTTCCGGAGTCGTGACGTAGTCGCCCTCCGGATTCCCGACCTCGGCTTCGGCGTTGTCCTCCCAGCTTACGTCGGCCGCTGCGAGGACGTCGCTCCAGGACACATCCGACCACGAGACATCGCTCCAGGACACATCCGACCACGAGACGTCCGTCCAGGAAACGTCAGACCAGGAGACGTCGCTCCAGGAGACCGAATCCCAGGAAACGCTCGCTTTGGCGGCCGCATACCACATTGACCCGTCGAACTCCGTCATCCCGGTGAGGGGATTCAGCTTGCGGAACTTGTTCAGTGCCCCGTTCGGGTTCGGCGGGCTGGTGAGCAGGGTCGACCTGTAGGCGTTGATCTCGCCCACACCGGCGGAGCCCGAGGGCGCATCCGGGATGTACCTGGCGCGCTGCATCAGCGCACCCTTGACCTGATCGGGAGTCCACGTCGGATGCTGCATGTGGAGCAGCGCCGCGGCGCCGGCCACCACCGGAGCCGAGAACGACGTGCCAGACAGGCGCATGTACCCGGCGTTCACGACGTTCTCCGGCCGAGCCGTCCGGAGCGTCGCGCCCGTCGGCACCGGGCCGATCATGTAGCGGCCGGCAGCCGCGAGCTCGGGCTTGCGGAAGCCGTCCTTCGTGTGGCCGTACGCCGACCAGTTCGGCACGTCGTGATTCCAGGCATAGATACTGCCCTCGAGGTCGACCGCCCCGACCGTGATCACGAACGGATCGTTGCCTGGGGCGTACGGGACGCCGCTCGGCCCATCTGATCTGCCGTAGTTGCCCGCCGCCGCGACGACCGTGACACCGCCGAACCAGAGCTTCTCGACCGCCTTGTCCAGCGGGTCGTTCGTGAAGTTGCTCGGCATTGTCGAGTGGAGCGAGAAGTTCGCCACCTTGATGTTCTTGGACGCCCGGTTCTGGTGGATCCACTCGGCCGCGGCGATGACGTCGCTCGTCCGCGCCATCCCGCTGTCATCCATCACGTCCACCGAGATGAGATTGGCCTGCGGAGCTGCGCCGGCCTGATCGGTGGCACTGCCTGCGGCGATGCCCGCCACGAAGGTGCCGTGACCTCGGCCGTCGCCCGGAGAATTGGGCTTGAGCTGGGTGATCACGACGTCGTCGGTGACGCGTGCCCCCATGTCGAAGTCCGCCCGATTCTTCTCGATGCCCGAGTCGACGATTGCAATCGCAGGCATCTTCTGACCGGTCGCGGGAAGCCCGTCCCAGAGCGGCTTCACGCCCGACGCCGTGGTCCAGAGCTGCCTCGAGGTGTAGCCGCTGAGTTTCACCCGGGCGTCGGAGGTGACGGTCAGACCCGGAATCCGGGCGAGGTAGAACATCTTCTTCGCCTTGAGCTCCACGGCGAGAGAGCCGACGAACCGCAGCTTCCGGTTGATCCGCTCGGCGTCGTCCTTGCCCTGCTGGCTCTCCTCGTTGTGATCGGCGTCCTGGAACGCGTCGCTCGCGGTACCGATGCCCTGATCCGCCTGAATGATGACCGGCACGAGCTCGTTCGGAGTCGAGTTGGCCTTGGCCAGCAGGACCGGGTCGATGTACGTGTTCGCCGCAGGCCGAACCTGCCGCTGGTTTTCCTTGCGCGCGCCGGCTGCGAGCGGGGCAGCGACGACCAACACCGCAACGAGCGCAGTGATGAGGCCGCGACCGCCCTTGCCCCAGAGCGCGTTCGACCGGCAGTCTCCACCCCGGTTTCCGGTCCCCCACAGCGCGGACGACCGGTGCTCGCCGCAGGAGGACCCGCTCTTACCGTTCATTTTGTCTACCTCTTCTCCGCGTCTAGCGCGGGCCGCAGTTGCATGAGATTTCTCTTAGTCCGACCAGTACACCGATCGGCTGGTGAGGAACGTGCGAGGGAGAACCGAAGACTTGTCGAAGGCTGCCTGCTGGGCGCCCGGCTGGCCCGGCCCGCCGCGATCCTTCGCGAGCGCGGCCGGCGAGGCCGCCAGACCCAGTGCTCCGACGACGAGAAGCGCCAGGACACTCCTGGCCTTCGTGCTCTTGCTGCAGCAGTTCCGGTATATCCCTCTCCCTCGACGCGCCACCCAGCGCGGTCTGACGACTTGGATTTGTCAAGCCGTGCGAAGTGTGGGTCTGCCCTCTTTTCAACTCATCACCCGTCGGGGTGAGGCCGGGAAGTTCCCTCGATCGAGTGATGCAGCGGGTCGGAGGGCAAGCCGGCCGTTCGGGTTACGCTCAGGTGCGATGCGCCCTCGCCTGCCGCTCGCAGCCGGTGTCGCCGCGGCGCGCGTGGCGGGACGCCTTTCGCGCCTCGCCGGCGCCGGCGGCGGGACGACCATTCCCGGAAAGCTGCTGAACGTCCTCGATCCAAGCGCGGTCGGGCGGCTCGCATCGCGGCTGCCGCAAGGGTCGGCGATCGTGTCGGCTACGAACGGGAAGACGACGACTGCCGCGATGGTCGCGGAGATCCTGTCGCCGCAGCTGCGACTGGCCCACAACAGCGCCGGCGCGAACCTCCTGTCCGGAGTCGCGTCCACCCTGCTCTCGGCGAACGGCGCCGACCTGGGCCTGTTCGAGGTGGATGAGGCAGCGCTTCCCGCCGTCGCCAGGCGGGTCCGGCC
>Ga0126304_10001112_pt1 | contig 12246 bp, 14 predicted proteins | sample Plot25_FD_92538 | JGI IMG/M metagenome (GOLD analysis project Ga0126304, IMG submission 92538) | Serpentine soil microbial communities from UC McLaughlin Reserve, CA, USA - Plot25 | ecosystem: Environmental > Terrestrial > Soil > Grasslands | place: USA: UC McLaughlin Reserve, Lake County... | reverse complement strand
TAAAGCCCGGTGCGAGAATTTTTCCGTCGGCCTCCAGAACGGTTTCGCCCGCTTTTGCTTTGACGCGGCCGATTTTGATAATCCTGCCGTCTTTGATTCGCACGTCGCCGCGAAACGCCGCCCGCCCGCTGCCGTCAATAATCATCGCGTTTTTGATGACGAGCGCTTGAGTTTGACCGAAAACAATCGAAGCCAAAACAAACATCGAAACAAACGCCCAAAAGATTTTCCAACAGGTTTTTTTCATACTGCACAAATAATAGGCGAATGCCTCAATTCGTTCAACCGGCTAAAATGGAGCGCAAATTTACGGGTAAAGAACGTTCGGAAACATTCCTGTAAAATACTGAAAGCTATGTTAAAATCAAGGCGAAAAGGAGCTTTTATGGAAACAGTTTTGAGCGAGCCGAAAAATCAGGTTGTGATTGAAGAACACGTCATCTTGCGAGATGTCTCGTGGCAGTCTTACGAGCTGCTGCTTAAAGACCACGAAGACCAGAGCACTCCGCGTTTTATCTACAATGAAAGAACCCTGGAGATTTATATGCCATCCCAGAAACACGAGAAGAAAACAGAATTTTTAGCGGATATTGTCAAAACAATTGCTGAAGAGCGTGAAATCGAAATTCTTAGTCTGCGCTCGACGACGTTCAAAAAAGACAGCACCCAAAAAGGCGTCGAACCGGACGGCTGTTTTTATCTGCAAAGTTACGACAAGGTTTTCGGAATGGAGAAAATTGACCTCGAACAATTTCCGCCGGATTTGGTTATCGAAATTGACATTTTCAGCCCTTCAATAAATCGTTTCCCGATTTACGCCGAATTCAAAGTGCCGGAAATCTGGCGCTACGCGAACGACGAAGTGAAAATCCATCTTTTCGACGGCGAAACTTACGCGGAAAACGCTGAAAGCCGCGCTTTACCAAAAATTACCGGCGAACTTCTCACTTATTGGTTAACCGAAAGCGAAACAATAAAGCGCTCTGCATGGCTCAAAAACGTGCGCGATTGGGAGCGCACACAAAATTAATGCTTTATATTTCATGTTTGTGCGAGACAAATCAAAAATAATTTATTTGGAGAGAAAATTTGAGCGAAAAACAATTTAGCGGAAAATCGGCATCGTTCACATTCATCGAAAATGTAGTAAAATCATCTTCCGAAGGAGTTTAATAAAATGCTGACAGCAATCGAAACGACCGGAACAATCAGCGCGAACCGTCGAATAGTTTTAGATGAAGAATTACCGAGCAATGCGCCGAGCCGTGTGCGGGTGATTGTTCTGTTTGATGAAAAGACGACAAATAACGAATCTAAAAAACGCCGCAAGTCAGGAAGCGCGGAAGGTTTGATTAAAATGTCGGACGATTTTGATGCACCCTTGGAAGATTTCGAGGAATATCAATAGTGAGCAATTCGTCAAAGATTGCGCGGTTTTTGCTTGACACAAACGCTTTTCTTTATTTCATCAATAATGATTCGGCATTGAGCGAAACGGCTAAAAATATACTCGAATCGGAAGCCGATTTATTAATAAGCGCGGCGGGCTTGTGGGAAATCGCAATTAAATTCAGCATCGGAAAACTCATTTTACCCGACTCCTTCGGAAAATTTATTCCTTTGCAAATTAAACAAAACGACATCGAAATTTTACCTCTGACTTTGTATCATCTTGAAAAAGTTTCGGCTCTGCCATTTCATCACAAAGACCCGTTTGACCGTTTAATAATCGCGCAATCGTTGGTTGAAAACTTGCCGGTTGTAAGCGCGGATACGGCGTTTGATGCGTATGGGATTCAAAGGATTTGGTGAAATATAAATAACCTGGAGAAGAAAATTGAGCGAAAAACAATTTAGCGGAAAATCGGCAATCGTGACGGGCGGAACGCGCGGGATTGGGAAGGCGATTGTGTTGGAATTGGCGCGGCGCGGCGCGAATGTGGCGTTTAATTATTCAAAAAGCGCGGACGAAGCCGAACGGTTGAAGGCGGAAATTGAGGCGCTCGGCGTCAAGGCCTTGGCGGCGCAGTGTGATGTGGCGAATACCGAATCGTCGGCCGATTTTGTCAAACAGGTGACGGCTGAATTCGGCAGCGTGGATTTTTTGGTCAATAATGCCGGAATTACGCGCGACACGCTGATTTTGCGGATGAAGGAAGACGATTGGGACGCGGTTATGGACACGAATCTGAAGGGCGCCTGGAATTTCTCGAAAGCCGTTCTGCGTCCGATGATGAAGAACGAAACAGGCGGCTCGATCTTAAATATCGCTTCGATTTCAGGCGTCGTCGGAATGCTCGGGCAGACGAATTATTCGGCGTCGAAAGCCGGCATGATTGGTTTGACAAAGGCGCTCGCAAAAGAAATCGCGAGCCGTAAGATTACGGTCAACGCACTTGCACTCGGGTTAATCGAAACCGAGATGGCGTCGGAGATGAACGCCGAATACCGCGAAAAAATCCTCGCACAGATTCCACTCGGACGTTTAGGAAACGTGCAGGAAGTCGCCGAAATCGCGTGTTTTATGCTTTCGGATTCGGCGCGTTATATCACCGGACAGGTCATTCAGCCCGACGGCGGACTGGCAATGTAAGCCGCGATTTCGGATTTTAGATTTCGGATTTTGGCTTAAAAAATCGGGCAATCTAAAATCCGTAATCGCTAATCTAAAATCGATATGTCGTTAAAATATCAAACCGAAGATTCTCAAACCGCCGAAACGCCCGAAGAAACTCAAAACGTTCAGCGCGCCGAACTGGTTTTTCCTGTCTATTCAGCTATTCTGATTGCTTGTCTGGCAATTGTCGCAGCCTTTCAGATTCAGGTTGACGGAAAGGATTCCGTTCTCCTGGGCGGTATGAAATCGGCCATGATTGCCGGACTCTTAAAGCGAGCGTTTGTGAGCGGCGAGTTCTGGCGGATTCTGACGAGCGCGGCGCTGCACGGCGGTTTGATTCATCTTGCCTTTAATTGTTACGCCTTTTACGTTCTCGGCAAACTTTTTGAAACGCTCTCAAACCGCGCTCATCTGGCAATCGTTTTTCTGCTTTCGGCAATCGGCGGAAATATCTTAAGTTTGATTTTTATGTCAGACAATATTCCGTCGGTCGGCGCGTCGGGCGGCATCGTCGGATTTCTCGGTTACCTGGCGGTTTACGGCTATCGACGCCGTGAGATTCTTTCCTCGGGACTGCTCAAAAACATGCTTTTTAATATCGTGTTTATGATTTTTGTCGGCGTTTCGCTCAATCAATCCGATTCATCGGGCATAAAAATAGATAATTTCGCGCATCTCGGCGGGCTTCTGACCGGCGCGATTTACGGATGCTTTCAGATTTCGGGCGATGTTTATACAGACCCGCGACAGATTAAAAGCTCGACGGAAATCATCGGTTTAGCGGCGCTCGGCACATTTATCGCGGTGTGCGGTTTCAGCATTTTACTGCTTTTGAGAATTTTTTAAGTTTGTTTTGGTCGACGCAATTTCGCCGAAACTTTACACGCGCCGCGCGCCCGGCGGCACGAATTCTAAAATTTCCGGCTTTGCCTTCCGGGATCGAATTTTCATAAAATCATTCATTTGTTACTAAACTTATGCCGAGAGTCAGAGTTCACCAACACGTTAATCCGCTTGCGCCTTTTTACCGGTTTACGCCCGCGCCGATTGAGCTTGAAAAGATTTTTGCGGATGCTCTTCAGCCGCTTTTTTTGGACATCGGCTGCGCGCGCGGGCGATTTATCCTGAAAATGGCGGAGATCGAAAAAGGGCGCAATTTTCTCGGCGTCGAAATCCGCGAGCCGCTCGTGGCGGAAGGGAACCGCCGTGCGCAGGAAGCCGATCTTACCAATCTGCATTACGAATTCTGCAATGCGATGGTCGCGCTCGATAAGCTGCTCGAAAAAATTCCCGAAGGCGTTTTGCAAACCGTCACGATTCAGTTTCCCGACCCGTGGTTTAAGAAAAAACACGCCAAGCGCCGGATGGTCAACATGGATTTGGTCAAAACTGTTCTAAGGCATTTAGCCGGAGGCGGCAGGATTTTCGTCCAGACCGACATCGAATTTCTCGCCGGAGAAATGTTCGATTTATTCAGAAGCCGCGATGATTTGCGTGAAATTCCAATTACGGAAAACCCATTCCCCATCAAAACCGAGCGCGAAAAGGCGGTCGAAGAAAAAGATTTGCCGGTATTTAGGACGATGTTTGGGAAAATGTCAGAACCGCCTGCGTGAGCGGGTGGATTTTTCGCAACCTTAAAAGAACAAAGAAAAATCGGTGTGTGAAAATGAATTTCAACGCACCGATTTTTCTATTGAAAGTTGACCCGCTCACGCAGGCGGTTCTGACAAGAATTACCGCCCGCAAACGTCCGTGATTACGACTTAGTCGTTCAGACGAATCGAGCGAATCAAATTGCGGAAGGCATAATTATAATTCGTCGCTTCCGACTGCGGCGTCACCGTCGCGATATACAGCAATTGCCCGTCGCTTAAGGTTGTTGTGTAAATAGTTGTCACTTCAGTCGTTCGCGTTACCGGCGAGCGTCCGGAAAACGCTCTTGAAAGAGCTGTTCGTCCGCTGATGACGGTGCGCGTGTAGGCGGAATTTCCCGCCAGATAATTATTGTTCTGCAAAAGCTCGTTGACATATTCTTCGGTTGCCTCGCTCAGATTCCGGCTGCGCGCCTTGTATGTTCCGATGAAAACTCCGCGCGTGATGCCCTGGTCGCCGTAAGCTCCTTCGGGCGCGAATGAAACGCCGCCCTGTTCGGAAAGCGTGCGCCAGTTATCCGGCACGCTCAATTGCATCCAGCTTGCCGGCGAGTAAGAGCGCGTGCGCTGGGACGGAATTTCAACGCGCGATTCGTATCTGCCGCCGGATGTCGGTGTTTGCGTTCCGCCGCCGCCGCCGTTGCGTTTGTTTGCCTCGTCGATTTCCTTCATCGACCTGGCGCGCGGCAGACTGCGCATTTTAGCTTGAATGCGCTCGAAACCGCGAGTCAGTTTTATCGGGTTGCGCGAAACCTGAAGCTTGTCCGATTCGCGATTGATATTTTCGTAACGATTGTTGGGCGACGGGTGCGTGCTGAGCCATTCGGGTCCGCTGCCGCCGCTTTGCTTTTCAATCGTGCGGAACATATTCGCCAGATCGCGCGGGTCGTAACCGGCACGCGCGAGGATTTGCGCGCCGAGCATGTCGGCTTGCGTTTCGTATTCGCGGCTGTACGGGTAAACCAGCAGACCGTTGTAAAGCGTCTGCCCGATTGCCGCGCCGGTTTCCCCCAGAACTATCGCGCCGCCAAGAATCGCGCCGATGCCTAAAATCTGTTTCAGCGGATTGCTTTGCTGCGTCGCCTGCGCGGTTGAATGACGCAGCGCGACGTGCGAGATTTCGTGCGCCATGACGCCCGCCATTTCGCCTTCGGTGCGGGCGGCTTCAATCATTCCGCGATTGACGTACATCGGTCCGCCCGGCAGCGCGAAAGCATTAATGTCGCGGGCATTGACGATTTTGAAGGAATATTGAAACGCAGGCTGCTGAAATTCCGCCGGAATCGAGCTGACAAGCTTGCGCCCGACGCTTTCGAGATAGGCAGTTGAATCCGCGTCGCGCAGAATCGGGAACTCGCGCTCGACCTGCACCGAATAATCGCGCCCGAGCTTAACGTCATCCTGCACCTTGTATTTATTTTTCGGCGCCTTGACCCGGGTCTGCGCGACGAGCGCCAAAGGCGTTACGAGCATTGTCCAAACCAGAACAACTGCTGCAAAGTTTCTGCCTGAATACAATCTTTTCATTTTTTTCTCCAAAATTTTTTATAAGTCTATGCAAAATCTACCGGATAAGCAATATAAGTCTAAACGGGCTTCGTTAAGATGAACGTTGCCGAGGCGGGCGTTTGCTTAAAATTATATTTGCGCAACACGTGAAAAAGCGATGTTAAATCAATGTTACATTAATGTTACATTTTAGGTTTGTAACATTAATGTAGGGCGGTGCGGCACGTATAATCAAAAACTTGTAATTCGAATAGTAGAACGCGCGAATGAGGAGTTTTAAGTTTTTAGAAAAACAGGCAAGTCTGTTAACATCGAGTATATTAGAGTTCTACAATTTGCAGTTAATTTTAGTCAACGGAGATTCTAAAAATGGGCTTTAGTTTATTACCGCGTGAAGACGAATATTTTACGCTCTTTTCGCAAGTTACGGAAAAAATTCAGGAAGCGTCAACCGCGCTGGTTGAGATGATGCACGACAACAGCGCGAATTTCGAGGCACATTGCCGGCGCATCAAAGATGCCGAGCACGCGTGCGACGAATTGACGCACACGATTACGACCAAACTCAACAAGTCGTTTATCACACCGTTCGACCGCGAGGATATTTTTACACTCATTGTTGCTTTAGACGACGTTTGCGATTACGTCGATGCGGGCGCGCGGGCGGTTCTGATGTACGGCATCACGGAAATCAGCGACCACGCGAAACATCTTACTAAAGTCATTCAAAGTCAGGCGATGGAGATTCATTCAGCTATTTCGATGCTCAGCAAACCTGACGGAATGAACCAGCATATCGTCGAAATTCACCGCCTTGAAAACGAAGCTGACGACGTTTATTTTCGCGCCATCGGGGCACTCTTCAGCAATACGACCGACGCGCTGACGGTTATCAAATGGAAGGAACTTTACGAAATTCTGGAAAACGCAACCGACCGCTGTGAAACGGTTGCCAATATCATCGAAAGTGTAATTTTGAAACACAATTAAATCAGTGGTCAGTGGTCGGTGGTCAGTGGACAGAGAAATCTTTCCTTGCTGATCGCTGACCACCGACCACTGATTACTTATCTTATGGAAACTACACAGGTACTGGCAATTTTTATCATTATCGTAGCGTTGATTTTTGATTACACGAACGGAATGCACGACGCGGCAAACTCGATTGCGACCGTGGTTTCGACGCGCGTTCTCTCACCCGGCGTGGCGGTTGCATGGGCGGCGTTTTTCAACTTCATCGCGTTTGCCATTTTCGGAACGGCAGTGGCTAAAATGATCGGCGGCGGATTAGTGGATTTGAAACCGATTCCCAAAGAACTTCATCTTTTCGTTCTGCTGGCGGGGCTTTTCGGCGTTATTACGTGGAATTTAATCACCTGGTATCTCGGGCTTCCGACTTCGAGCTCGCACGCGCTTATCGGCGGTTATGCCGGCGCCGCGATTGCGGCATACGGCGGGTTCGGTGTAATTATTCCTTCGGGCTGGTATCTGACGCTTTCATTTATTATTCTTTCACCGCTTATCGGAATGACCCTCGGTTATATTTTGATGCTCGCGGTTTTTTGGATTTTCCGCCACGCGTCGGTTTCCAAAATCGATAAAGGATTTCGCGTCGGACAACTTTTTTCAGCCGCCGCTTTTTCGCTTGGACACGGCGGAAACGACGCCCAAAAAACGATGGGAATTATCACCGCCGTTCTGGTTGCCGGCGGATTTTTAAGCAACACGGCTGCCGGAAAACTGCCCGAAATTCCGCTTTGGGTTGTTTTGTCGGCACACGCCGCTATCGGACTTGGAACTTTAACGGGCGGCTGGCGCATTGTTAAAACCATGGGCTCGAAAATCGCCAAATTACAGCCCGTCGGCGGATTCTGCGCGGAAACAGCCGGCGCTTTAACGCTTGCTTTTGCCACTGTTTCAGGAATTCCTGTTTCAACTACTCATACAATTACGGGCGCAATCGTCGGCGTCGGCGCGACGAAGCGTCTTTCAGCCGTCAAATGGGGCGTCGCGGGCCGAATCGTCTGGGCATGGATTCTAACCATCCCGATGGCAGGAATTATCGCCGCCATTTCGTATTTTATAATTCTCGGAATTAATAAGATTGTCGGAGGTTAATTTTCAAGCTAAAAGGTAAAAAGGCAAAATCAAGAAAAGCATTCAAATTCATTAAAGTTCATCGAAGTCAAACGCTTTCTACTTTTTACTTTTTACTTTTTACTTTTTACTTTTTACTTTTTCTCTTCCAGACTTCGGCGGTTCTTTCTTATCGCCCCAGTAAAATGCGCGGACGACGAGAAAATAAACCAGCAGCACCAGAAAACACAAGATAAAAAAGAATAAGATTAACCAGCCGAGCGATGACATTTTCTGTAATTTCCTTTATTGTTTGACTTCCTCAATCGTAACTTCCTTCGGTTCGAGCCAGCCGGCAAAAACTCCTTTGGTTCCGCTATGTTCGAGAAAATGGCGATAAATGACGGTGGCGAGCGCAACCAGCGGAATCGAGATAAAAACGCCCGGAATACTGGCGATTTGCTCACCTGCCAGCACGCACAGGATAATCGCCAGCGGGTGCAGGTGAATGCCTTCGCGGACGATGCGCGGGTAAAGAACGTAATCCTGCAAAATTCTCAAAACAATCAAAAAAACGGCAACGTAAAGACCGGTTCGCGGCGAGACCGAAAGCGAGGCGACGATCGTCGCGATAATTCCGATTGTGAGCGGTCCGATAAGCGGTATAAATTCGAGAATGCCCGCCAGGATTCCGAGCAGCAGCGCGTAATTCAAATCAAGGAAAATAAAACCCAGCGTACACGCGAAACCGATTAAAAAGCACGAGATAAGCTGGGCGCGGGCATAGGCGCGGAGCGTTTTATTGACATCTTCCAAAACCATCTCGGCGCGGGCGCGCCAGTGCCCGGACGGAAAAATGCGTAAGAAGAGAAGCCGGAAAACATTGATGTCTTTAAGAAAGAAAAACGCCAGCACGGGAATCAGGACAAGCCACGGCGCATATGTGACAACCGTCAGTAAAAATGTCGTGATATAGCTTCCGATATCGCCCACCGTCGCCGTCACTTTATCGTTGATTTGTTTCTGTGTCGGTTCCGGTATCCGAAATCGGTCGTTCAGTTCATTAATCCGCGATTGTCCGGAGCTCATATAACCCGGAACATTCTGAGTCAATTCTTTTGCCTGTTCGGTAACAATCGGCGCGAGATAAGCAATGCCGACGCCGAGAACCGAGAAAACCACGATGTAGGAAATCATTATCGCCAGCGAGCGCGGCATCAGCTTTTCGAGATTTCTTTCCTTAAACGGGCGGCGAATCGCTCGTACCAGCGGGTCGATCAGATACGCGAAGAAAACGGAAAGAAAAGCCAGAAAAATCAAGCTTCTGAGCAGGTAGACGAAATAGAGAACGCCGAGAAAACCAAGCAGCAAAACAAAAAAGAACAACCAGAAACGAACGACCGAACGCGTCGGCGGCGAGGTGGGATCAACAAAAACTCTCCGGGTTATCGACCTTTTTTCGCGTGCTTCCTTATCAGCCACCTTTTTCTCCTGTTTTGAGTTCGCGCCTTTAGTTGTATTGGGCGAGTAGAAACCAAGTGCGTTCCTCCTCCGCGTTGGCACTCAAAACTCTATTTATTTGCCGGTTTATTTGAATTTGCCGCCGCTTTGTTGGCAGCTTCCTTGATTTCGGGCTTTGAGTAGTCTTCGACGACAAAGCGGTTTCTCAAAGCCGCCATTTGTTCGGGCGTAAATCCGAAGCCGGAACCGGCGATAAAGGCTTTACCGTCGTCCGATTTGCGCCAGCGATTGGTTTCAAGCGGTGTGTTTTCCCGCAAATATTTCTGGTCGTCTTTATCAAACGTACCGCCGTCCTTGCGCCGGAAGACCAGAATGTAATCGAAATCCGCCGTTCGCATCTCACGCAAATCTTCTTCAAATGAGGTCGTCCGCGTTTCGACCGTTTCCATCGGCGTTGGCGGCGGTGCGGCATCCTTCAAAATCGTCTGATTCGGCTGACAGGCAGCGCCAAACAAAATCAAACCTAAAATTAAAGGGAAAACCGAAGCTTTGGAGAACGGAAAAATCCCGCTTTCCCCGCTTCTCGCTTTCTCCGCTTCTGTTTTAATTCTCTTCTTCATCATTCACATTCGCCGCGTTTTTCGCGTCGTTTTTATCCTCTTCGTCGAGGATTTTCTTTTCTTCAGGTGTTTCCGGCGCGTCTTCGACCGCTTCTGCCGGCGGCTCGCCTTTCGCATCGCGGATTTTCAGAAAACGCGCTTCGTCGTCCTCGTAAACCATTTCCGCCCAGCCGCTGTCGAGCAGTTCGGCGACCATCTCAAGATTTTCTTTGGCGTCGGTCATTACGTAATGCGCGCCGAATTTATCGCGGATCATCTCGGCGGCGTCCGACTTTTTGCCCGCCGTGATGTCGCCGATGACATTGTAAAGCTCCGGATTCTTGGAATACAGGTAATTCGGGTCGAGCCCGTAAACGTAGACGTGTTTGCGGTCGTAGTAAAACAGTTTGGGAAAATCGTCCCAGTTGCAGTTAAAAATCCGCTCGCCCTCGGGAATATTTTGATTTGCCCAATCCATCGCGCGCCGGTAGCGGTCGTTCGAATCGTTGCCGCGAATGTCGGATAAAAGCCCGACCTGTTTGATGCTCGACAGCAGCGGAAGTTTTTTCAATGTTTCGTTGTCGGCGAAATCGACGCCGACAAAATTGTAGAGCGAAACGAAAAACAAAATTATTCCCAGCGTCAAAACGCCGGCAATCTTTGCAATGTCGAGCCAGCTTTGTTTTGCGGCCGGTTTGTCGGCGTCCAGATAAGGTTCGATTTCGCGCTTGAAATGATCGGGCAATTCGGGCGCGGACGGTTTAATAAATTCGCGCCAGCTAAACGCCGCGAACAAAATCGCGAACGGCGGAAAATACTCGGCAAAGCGTTTCGAGCGAAACTGCGACATCAGCAGAACGGTCACGAACATTAAAAAGAACGTCGCTTTTTCGGGCAGCTTCCTGTTTTTCGGCGCAAAGAGAATATAGCCGACGAGCATCGCGACGAGCGCAACCGGGAAATGCGTCAGCAAATCCTGTCCCGAATACGGATACCATTCGCCGCCGACCGGCACGGCAAAATCCGTCCCGATCTTGATTTTCGTCACGAAATGTTCCCAGAAAAGCCCGAGGTTCTGCGGAAAATACGGGTTGATGATATTCCCGAGAACCATTCCGCCGCCGGTGTAGGCAAGCGGTCGCCATTCAAAACGATATTCGTTCCACGCAATTATCAGCGTCCAGAAAAAGGCGGCGAAAAACAGTAAGGGAAAAAGGCTGTACGTCCAGACAAACGCGAACATCAAAGGCAGCAGCCAGACGTATTTTTTCTCGAACAGCAGATAAATCCCGATAACCGAAATGATAATCGTTAAGGGCGGCGCTTTCGCCATGTTCATCCGGTAAAAGAACGGGTTGGCGCAGGTTAAAAGCGCGAGCAGCCAGAGCAGCAGATAATCGACCTTGTAGTGATAAAGCAGCCAGTAAACCGAGAAAAGCGCGAGGCTCGAATAAAAAACCGCCGCGACTTTGGCTGCCGTCACCGGTTCGAAAAACCACAGGAACGGAATCTGCAAAAGGTGAAACAGAAAGTGATGGTCGGCGTAGTCCTTCGGATTGAGAACCGTCAGCGGCAGCCATTTGAATTCGGGCAGCCAGTGACCCGACTTAAAGCTGTTCCAGAGCTCCTGGCTCCAGCCGATATGATAATAACCGTCCCAATCGCCGCAACAGATGGCGTCGGTCGAAAATTGCAGGCGCGCCATCAAAAGGACAATGAGCAAAGTGCCAAAAACCAGGTAAACCGTTCTGACCGCCGCGTCCGTTTCGAGCCATTGCCGCCACGTCTGGCGGGGCGTTTCAACAGGTTTCGGCGTTTCATCCGCCCTTCTCTCATCTGCGGCGGTTTCGGGATTGTCGTTAAGAATTTCTTCCATTATTAATGCTTTTGTAAAACTGAAAAAGATAGCGAGTAATAAGAAAAAATACCACGAATTTAAGAAAAACGCATTTGCAAAGGGAAAATCCAAAATCTAAAATCGTAAATTTAAGTATGTAGTTGGGTTTTGTTCAGAGCTGAGGGCTTGAGGCGTGAAAGTCGCGGCTAATTATTCAACTTGAATGTGAACGCGAAACTCGAATGAATGCGAACACTTTTCACGCCTCAAGGCGTAACTCTGAACTTAATAATTTAGTTATGTATCCGAAAGGCAATCTGTTTATACCGGCGTCGGTCGGGCAATTGGAAGCGATTTTGAAGGAACCTTCGGGCGCGCCGCGCGGGGTCGCGCTCGTCTGTCATCCGCATCCTCTGGGCGGCGGAACGATGCACAACAAAGTCGTCTTCCGCGCTGCCGCCGGATTGGCTGACGCCGGATTAATAACTTTGC